>Ga0316205_10003890_pt1 | contig 13623 bp, 12 predicted proteins | sample 3monthpyrite_MG_FD_204941 | JGI IMG/M metagenome (GOLD analysis project Ga0316205, IMG submission 204941) | Microbial mat bacterial communities from mineral coupon in-situ incubated in ocean water Damariscotta River, Maine, United States -... | ecosystem: Environmental > Aquatic > Marine >... | reverse complement strand
TCCTTTGCTTCGGAAAATGTAGAGTTGGTTCATTGGCCTTCAACTAGACCCACAAAATGGAAGGATTTTTTGTTTTTAAAGAAGCAAATAAATAAGCACAGGCCCAAGTTGATGCTCTCCACTTTTGGCGCGAACAACATGTTTTTGCTTGGTGGATTTTTCAAAGGCGTTCCCAATAGGATTGCAACCCACAGAACGATTTCTAGTCATTTTCAATCGAGCCAGTTTAAACTATTCAGAAAGCGATGGGTATTCAAAATAGCCACCCAATTGATGACTAATTCTGAAGCAACCAAAGAGGATTTAATGACCACTTTTGGTGTCCCTGCAAAGAAAATATTTGTCACCTATAATGCCGTGATAAATCCGAATATTCAAAATGATCGGGATCCAAATCTAATAGTATATGCAGGAAGGTTAAGTGAAAACAAAGGAACTCCAGTGCTTTTAGAAGCCTTTGCCAAGGTAAACCAGCGGGTGCCGAAACTGCACTTGAAGCTATTGGGTGGTACTTCTTCAGAAGTAAAAAAATACATGGGAATGGCAAATGAACTAGGCCTCAAAGACCAGATTACTTTTCTAGGTTCTCGTCCACGCGCTGAAGTGCTTACACAGTTCTCTAAGGCAAGTTATGCGGTGGTTCCATCGCTATCCGAAGGCTTTGGGTTTGTGGTTATTGAAGCCTTCTCTGTACAGACCCCTGTCATTGGATCCGATACAGGTGGGATCAAGGAAATTATTAGGGATGGTAAAGACGGCCTGCTTGTGAATCCTGGCAATGTTGATGATTTGGCCAAGGCAATGTTTTCTTTGAATGAGGACTTTGATCGTGTTTTGAAAATGGGAGAAAGTGCCCATCAGAGATTTTTAAATACTTTTGAACTGCATAGAGTCGTTCACCAACTAAGCACGTATATTGCGAAAAAACTAAGTAGCTAGTCCATGAATAAAATTAAGTGCGTCCAATTTATTTGTTCCTTTTTTCCTCCCATTGTGTCTCAACAATTGAGGGAAAAGCTTATTTCAATACCGAAAGCGGAAAAGTTGGCCATGGATTTTACACGAAAAGCTTTTACCGGGAGCTATTTAAAAGGGAATACGAGCGATTTTCACGCTTTTAAATTTCTCATTCACGGATATTTTGATTGGCGAAACATAGTGCTTGCCAAAACCATATTGAAATTTAAAAAAGGAGATTTGGTGGAAGTTGGAGCAAACATTGGTACCGAGACAATTTCTTTAGCAGATATCAACCGAAATGACAAGGTACATGCCTACGAACCGCTGCCTATTAATTTTAAAAGTTTGTTGGCGATTAAGAAGCAGAATAAATTGGAGCACTTAGAGTTGTATGACGTACTTGTTTCGAATAAAAAAGGAGAAGCTCACTTCAAAATTCCAGCTGAAAATAGTTCTGGTTCTGGTCATATTACTGCTGAAGAACATACGAAAACGCAAAAGTTTGACGTAGTAACCCTAGATGAACATTTGCGCGAGGTAAATGCCTGTGCTGCTATCATTGCGGACGTTGAAGGTTTTGAACCTCAGGTGTTAGAAGGGGCGACCAATTTTATAGACCGAACCAAACCCTTCCTTATTTTGGAAATAAATGCAAGATTTTTAAAGGAAAGAGCAGGTATTTCGGTCGACCTGTTTTTTGAACAACTCGTGAAGTTGGGATATACTTGTTTTTATATAAATCGAACTGGAATTGATAAAGTAGATCCATCAAATTTTAAAGTAAAATCGAATAGAAACTGGATTTGTATTCCAAATGAACATCTCAAGATCAAATCCAAGCTGTCTCGATCCATCGCTTTAAATGCGTTTAATCCTTTTTTGCGATATAAAATTTTGTAAGAACGATTATCTTACTAATACAATGAAGCTAGCAATTATTACTCATGTGGAACATATTCCGAAAGGGGAGACCTATTTTGGGTATAGTGCCTATGTGCGTGAGATGAATATTTGGGGAACCTATGCTTCTGAACTTATTATTGTAGCTCCAGTGGTTCATGCTGAGGTCTCCAAAATTCATTTGGATTATGCCCATAAAAAGATTCGAATACTAAAAGTGCCAGCCGTTTCACTCATTTCAGTATTACAGATAATCAGGAGTTTTTTGTTGCTACCCATCTTGGTTTTTCAAGTTTGGAATGCTATGCGCTTGGCAGACCATATTCACTTGCGCTGTCCGGGGAACTTAGGCCTAATTGGTTGTTGGGTGCAAATTTTATTTCCGAAGAAGCCAAAAACTGCTAAATACGCTGGGAACTGGGATCCAAATGCAATTCAACCTCGCAGCTATCGTTGGCAAAAATGGATCTTATCTAACACTTTTTTAACCCGAAATATGAAGGTATTGGCTTATGGCGAATGGCCCGAACAAAGTAAGAATATCGTTGCATTTTTTACAGCATCATATCCTAAAAGTAAAGTGGAAGGTATTAGAACTCGATCCTTTTCTGAACCATTAAAATTTATGTTTGTAGGGAGCCTTTCTCCGGGGAAACGACCGGTATATGCGCTTCAGTTAATTGAAGGCTTGGCTCAAAAAGGAATAAACTGCCAGTTAGAGTATTTTGGTGATGGTGTAGAACGGACAAAATTAGAGGAATACATAGCTGATAATTCGTTAGAACACCTCGCTAAGTTACACGGTAATCAAACGGCTGCTTTTGTAGAGGAACGTTATAAGAATAGCCATTTCCTAATATTACCTTCCCAATCCGAAGGGTGGCCAAAAGTGGTGGCGGAAGCCATGTTTTGGGGTTGTATACCCATCGCAACCGAAATTTCATGCGTACCTTGGATGCTGGATAAGGGAAGTCGCGGAGTATTGATTAAAGCGAATTTGGAAAAGGATATTTCCAGTCTTTCGGCGAAAATTTCCGAAGAAAAAAGTCTTGTAGAAATGTCTAAAAATGCCCAGCAATGGTCGCAACAATATACTTTAGATAAGTTTGAGGAAGAAATTCAAAAATTCCTATAATGAGGGTAATGCAACTTATAGATTCGCTTGACGCAGGTGGTGCCGAACGTGTGGCAGTTACCTTTGCGAATGCACTGTCAAGTGAAATTGATGGTTCCTATTTATGTGTCACTCGGTCTGAAGGAGTCCTGAAGGAACAACTGTTTAATGAGGTACAGTTCAGTTTTATTAGAAAGAAATCTACTTTGGATTTGAGGGCAGTATGGAGATTACGCGCTTATTTGAAGCTACATAAAATTGAATTAATTCATGCCCATACTACCTCTTATTTTATGGCAACCTTAGTCAAATTGGCCTACCCAAAAATAAAATTGATTTGGCATACCCATTTGGGAAGTCGGGTACTAACATCGAGATGGCAAAATAAAGTGCTATATCTATGTTCTCTATTTTTTGCTTCAATTATTACTGTAAATGAGGATTTAAAATTGTGGTGTGTTCGCAAATTAATACCATCTCAGGTATTTTATCTACCCAACTTTGTAAGCTTTAGTGATGCTGAAGAAATTACAGTAAGAGAACCATCCATTATATGTTTAGCCAATTTGAAAAACCCTAAAAACCACCTCAATTTGATCCGTGCATTTGAAAAGATACATATCAAGTTCCCAAGTTGGAAATTACTTCTGGCGGGGAAGGATTTTTTGGATAGTTATTCAGAAAAATTGAATGAGTCAACTAAGCAAGCTGGTTTGCAAAATAAGGTCGTATTTTTGGGACAACAAAGGGATGTCGCTTCACTTTTAGACAAGTCGGCTATTGGTGTTTTGGCCTCGGACAGTGAGGGCTTGCCTATGTCTCTGTTAGAGTATGGCGCTGCCGGATTGGCCGTTGTTGTTACCAAAGTTGGGCATTGCGAAGAAGTAGTAGCTGGTTTCGGGCAAGTGGTAATGCCAAATGACGCGGACGCTTTGGCCCAAGGCCTTGAGAGTTATATGATGAATGATCAAAAGCGAAGGACCGATGCTTCTAATTTTAGAGAGCATATTCTAAAACACTATTCAGAGAAAACAATTTTACCTCAATTAATCAACATTTATAAAAAAAGCACTTATTAAGAAACTAAAGAAAATAACGTATATCCAGTTGCTATTGCTACACGCGGGTTTTGCTTTCGCCGTGTATGCCTTTAGTTTTATTTCTATGTTTTTATTAATGGCTATTGTGGCTTACTTCGTCATTAGAATTTTCTCGAATAATAATCGCAATGATGAAGTATTAGTTGCCGCGGCCTACATGACAGGGATTGAGGTTTTTGCAAGAATGACCGGAGGAGCCATCTCCTACGAATTTGCCAAATATGCGGTAATAGGTTTTTTAGTAATAGGAATGTTTTATCGCGGATTCAATAGAAATTCTTGGCCCTATCTATTTTATATTGTATTTCTTATCCCAGGAATCTTTTTTTCAGCCATGAACTTGGACTATGATACCAGTGTAGTGAAGGCACTGGCCTCAAATTTAAGTGGCCCAGTTTGTTTGGGTATTTCTGCCTTGTATTGTTATGACCGGAGAATATCAAATGAACGCTTACAGCACATTTTGTTAGCACTTCTACTACCCATAATTACAACAACAGTGTATTTATATGTCTTTACCCCAAGCATTCAAGACGTGGTGACTGGGACTCAATCCAATTTTGAAGCTTCCGGAGGTTTTGGCCCTAATCAAGTATCAACCATATTGGGATTGGGTATTTTAATTCTTTTTAGCCGACTCTTTATGTATAAAAGCAAGTTGCTCAATATCATTGATATTTCGTTATTGGGCCTCATTGCATATCGAGCTATTGTGACATTTTCTCGAGGAGGTGTGGTCACCGCACTTGTCTGTATTGCCATTTTTTTTCTGGTGTATATGTATTATTCCAATACCAGTATGCGGAGCAAATCATTACCTAAAGCTTTTATTATTGCAGGCGTAGTTTTAGTTGTTTGGGTTTGGTCTTCACTGTCTACCGGGGGTCTAATTGACAAACGATATGCGAACGAAGATGCCTCAGGTAGGGCAAAGCAAGATTTAACAACAGGTAGGGCAGAGTTGTTTAATTCCGAATTAGAAGCCTTTTATAAGTTTCCATTGACTGGGATTGGCGTTGGGAAAATTAAAGAATATAGATTGGAGCAAACAGGAAGAGAGTCTGCCTCTCACAATGAAGTGAGCCGAATTCTTTCTGAACATGGTATATTTGGTCTGCTGGCTTTAGCCGTTTTGCTAATCAGTCCATTGATTATTCGATTCAAAAACAGGTCTAATTTGTTTTTGTTTTCATTTGTCTTCTTTTGGTTTTTAACTATAAATCACTCCTCCATGAGGCTGGTAGCCCCAGCATTTGTTTATGGATTAGCGGTATTAACAATTGTACGTGAACGCAAGAAAGCTACTATACATAGGCAACAACCTACAAGGTAAAGGGACCAATATTACCACTATTGAAACCTTGTCTGCTCAACTTCGCACTGTTGGGTTTGAGGTGTATGCTTTTTCTTCAAAAAAGAATAAAGTATTTCGATTATTGTACATGCTTTGGGGCGTGCTTTCCAAAGGCAGGAAGGTAGAGGCAATACTTATTGACACTTATAGCACTCAGAACTTTTATTATGCGGTGGCGGTTGCCAATTTGTGTAGGTTATTTAGGTGGCCTTATATTCCTATTTTACACGGGGGTAATCTTCCAGAACGACTTCAAAAAAGTAAATCGCTTTCGTTTAAGTTGTTTCATGGAGCGAAAATGAACGTGGCACCTTCCCAGTATTTGGTAGAGGCTTTCAATGCAGAGGGCTATAATAAAGTGACTTATATACCCAATACAATAGCTATAAAAGATTATTCTTTTTTACTTCGGAATCAAATAGGTCCTAGATTGTTATGGGTGCGTTCCTTTGCTGAAATTTACCATCCAATGCTCGCACTAAAATTGATCGAAAAATTAAAGACGCGCTATCCCGATATAACACTTTGCATGATTGGACCAGAAAAGGATGGGTCATTGAAGAAATGTAAGGAGTATGCCTTGAAGCATAACCTGCCAGTCACTTTTACAGGAAAACTTTCCAAAGAAGCATGGCGTGAAAAATCGACCGATTTCGACATTTTTATAAATACCACAAATTTCGATAATACTCCGGTAAGTCTTATAGAAGCAATGGCACTAGGCCTTCCCGTTATAAGCACGAATGTAGGGGGAATTCCCTATTTGATTGAAGATGATAAAGATGGGCTTCTTGTTCCAACTAATGATGTTTCTGCTTTTGTCAAGGCGATTGATGAACTTTGTACTCATAGTGAACTAGCACAGAGGCTTTCAGTCGCTGGTCGTAAGAAAGCTGAAGGTTTCGATTGGGAAAATGTAAAACTACATTGGCTGGCCCTTTTAAAGCAATAAATAAATACCTACTTTTAAGGGGTCAAAACTAACCTAATGACCCAAAAATCCAATATTCATTTTGATATATCGGAACGCAAAGTTCTATTGCGAATTTTCGATATCGCCTTTGTTTTGGGATTGCTATATCTAGTAGGGACTGTATTCGACTTCGACTATTTTGTCATTAATTCACAACACTGGGTTTGGTCTATTGTTTTGGGGTTATATCTTACTGTTTTCGCTACCATTTTTGAATTATACAACTTACAAAAGGCGAGTCGGTTTGAGATTGTGGTGCAAAATGTAATTCTCACTTCCTCAGTAACCGTACTTACTTATTTGTTGACGCCCTTTTTTACGCCAGAATTGCCCGAAAACAGATTGCAGATCGTCTATTTTTACATTGCAATTAACTTAGCACTGTTTGTATGGCGCTATGCCTATATTGTTTTGATTTCGGCCCCGCGCTTCTTTAAACGTGTTCTTTTAGTGGCCAACGCCCCTCAAATTGATGAAATTATCGAATCGCTACAAAAATCTGACCCCAACTATAGGGTGGTAGGTTTTATTAATACCGATGATGCCATTGATTATAAACCCCTCGAGGGCAGTGGTCTTGAGGAATTTTCACTTTTAAATGTCGCTAAAACAGTGGATGAGAAGACCATTTCTGAAATTGTTGTAGCCACTGCTCAAGATGATGGTATTACTGTTTATTTGTATAACCAATTAATTTCTTTGCTTGAAAATGGAGTGCCCATTCGGGAATATACTCAGGTCTACGAAGAGATTACCCACCGAGTTCCTGTGCAGCATGTGGATAAGGATTTTTACCGTTATTTTCCATTTAGCAGGAGTAATCAGAATAAGTTATATCTTTTTTTTCACCGTATTCTGGACTTGCTTTTTTCAGTAATAGGGCTTCTATTTGGACTTCTTATTTCTCCTTTTATTATTATAGCAAATCTCTTTGCGAATCGCGGGCCGTTTTTTTACACTCAGGTTCGTGTAGGTAGAAATGGCAAGCATTTTAAAATCTACAAATTGCGGAGTATGGTTGTGGATGCAGAAAAAGGAGGTGCCCAATTTGCTAAGAAAGAGGATACACGAGTTACAAAATTTGGACGATTTCTACGTCGATCTAGATTTGACGAAATCCCACAGTTTATAAATGTAATTAAGGGAGATATGAGCGTAATTGGCCCAAGACCTGAACGTCCCGTTTTTGTGAAACAACTTTCAGAACAAATACCTTTTTATGAAATCCGACATATTGTAAAACCTGGAGTTACGGGTTGGGCACAGGTAAATGCCAAATATGGGGTATCCGCTGAAGATGCCTTGGAGAAATTGCAATACGACCTCTACTATATTAAAAAGCGTAGTTTCTTTTTAGATATCAGTATTGTTATTAAAACTTTGAGTACCATTATTTTCTTCCGAGGGCAATAGTTGATGAAGGAGCCTTCGACTTACTTATTTCTCTTTGAGGATAGGTTCCCTTTTATTTTTCTTCAGAAAAGAAACTAGATACACATATCGAATTCCCATAGCGATAAATAGTGGGATAAAACCAATGGCAAATTTCTGAACTCCAGTAAGGGTATGAAGTACAAGTAATAGTAGTAATAATATCAAGAAGATAACATATCGGTGTAGCCAGTTTTTGGGTTGTTTACGTCCTATGGCTACGAAAAAAAGTAAGGAAAACGGAAAGGCCCAAAGCACATTATAATTGTTCTGCGTGGCCGAATGATCCGTGGCAAACCAGAGCAATAGCAAAACCACACCCACCAAACCTGTTACAAAAAACAGGGTGCTGTCTAGATAACGACTTCTAGTACCTCTGCGCTTATCTTTATAGGTAATCCATACAATTAGCAAGCCTAAGAGACCGAAAACAAATAATGGACTCATAAAGAAAGAAGGCGCCGCTTGTTCACCAGAATTTTGGTATAACACCTGCGTATCCTTTACCAAAGGGAGTTGTTCTCCATCTCTAGCAATAGTAGCACTTGCCGCAGCTTCGAAAACATATTGTGGTAAAAATTGATGTTGCCAAATGGAGGCTTCCACATCGGTGACGCTTCCAATGGCGGCATCCATGCCCAAGCTGCCCCATGAATTGGCGAAAACATTTTGCTGAATCAATTCACGAAAGGTTTTCGTTTCAGTAATATAGTCATCCGAATAATTAACTTTTTCGTTCAATGAAGCTACTAAAACATCGCGAATTCGGGTCGCGCAGTTGTCATAGCAGAAATCGTACAGATAATCTTTATTTTCAGGTTGTGCGTTGTTGATTAAGTATTCAAATAGTGCTTGTTTCTCACCATAGGTCAAATTCAAAACCTGCTCCTTGACCCATCGATCTTGCCGAACATAGGTTTGATAAAACGAATTGTATGGCCCAGCACTGAGTGAATACAATAACTTTCCTTGTGCAAACTTGGTGTAAAAATTGGGCGTGTTAAAATCGAAAGTACCATAGTTAAATATGGAATCCCATTGTTTGCTGTCATCTTTTATTCTGAATGCACTGTGTCCAAATTTATCATATAAGTTGGGGCCGGGTCCTATGGTAAGGATACTAATTTCAGCATCTTCCGATAAGCTTAATTGTTGTGCTTCTGAAGAAAAATTCAGTAGAAAAAAAGAAAAGAAAAGGAGAATTAATGTGTAGCGCACTTAAAATAGAATTGAAAACAAATATATAAAACTCTACATCACTTCAGAGCGGGTGGGGTCAATTTATCGAAATAAACTCCAATCCAGTTTAAGTGAGAAAACATTCGAATACAAGGCCGCGCTTTGGTCACCAATATCGGTTAAAGCATAATCTACCTGAACTCCTTTGTATTTAAAGCCAACGCCTATATTAGGTTGAAAGCCTACAGACTCACTACCGTCCAATTGTGTAATGTTTTGAAAATTCCCGGCGCCACCTCTAACAAAAACAATATCCTTAAAGCCTACTTGAAAACCGGCTGCAGGAGTCATACTTGTAAAAGAAGTAGATATAATGTCATTGGTCTGCGCAAAACGGAAGTTAAAATCTACTTCGGCTAAGATGGAAAAATCATGACGGTAAATGAATGTTTTGGCTATTCCAAACTGCAATTTTGGTATGGTGATCTCCGTACTTTCAGGAAGTTCCTGATTTTGCCCTTCAACAGCACCAGCGATATCGGCAAATTTTTCTTCGTCGATATTCCATGCGTTAAAAGTTGTGGTAATATCACGAGCCATTAAACCAAACTTCCAATCATTTTTGGTTTCAAATTGAATGGCGGCGTCTAACCCAAATCCCCATGAGGAGGCAAAGTCACCAATAATTCTACGCACTACTTTAGCATTAACACCAAGGTTTAAGCCGTCCAATGGAAGGGCTCGGGCATAAGAAAAAGTAGCTCCATAATCTGCTGTTGAAAAGAGGCTAATTCGATCGTAATCTATATTACCTTGGTCATCAATGAGCTGGGTAGTATTTAAAATATCATCTACCCCAAATCGAATGATTGAAAAGGCAACGGCACTTTTGTCATCCAAAGGCATTCCAAATGCTGCATAGTCGTAGTTGGCAATATTAGCAAAGTAGGAAGCGTGCATAAGAGACAGCTGTTTATCTTCCAAATTTAACAATCCAGCAGGATTCCAATAACCTGAATTTACGTCTCCAGAGGAAGCCACTACCGCATTAGCCATACCAAAGGCAGCCGCATCCACACCAATATTCAAAAACTCGTTTGAATACTTTCGTGTAGTCTGGGCCACTAGTGTGCAGCTTACCAATAAGTAAGCAGCAATTAGGATCTTTTTCAAGCTATTAATTTTCAGCAAATATCTCACAATTTTACACAATACTAAACTATAATTTTGATGACATATTGTATTTTGTTAGGTATAGACGTAAATACTTTGCTATTTTTACATAAACTGCCAATTTAAATGCTAAAACAAATTCCAAACGCCCTTACTTCTCTAAATTTATTATGTGGCTGCGTGGCTTTACTATTTGTCGTTTCTGGCGATTTAGTGACTGCTGCTATATTTGCTGGCCTTGGAATATTTTTCGACTTTTTTGACGGTTTAGCGGCTCGCTTGTTTAATGCCCACAGTGAGGTTGGGTTGCAATTTGATTCGTTAGCCGATATGGTGACGAGCGGTTTGGTCCCAGGTTTTGTGATGGTGCAACTTTTGAGCAAGGCCTATACAGGAGCCTACTTTGAAATAGACCAATTATTTGCGGCGCCAGATTGGGGTAGCTCGCTACAATCTTGGTTGCCGCTTGCAGGATTACTTATTGTAGTTGCATCGGGCTATCGCTTGGCGAAGTTTAACGTGGACGAACGCCAAACGGACAGTTTTATTGGTTTGCCAACACCTGCCAATACTTTACTCATTGTAAGTCTTGCCCTTATTTTAGAATTTCACGATACCGCATGGGTGATTGAACTTATTCTTAATCCGTGGTTTTTATTGGGGGTTACCATCGCTAGTTCAGTATTGCTGAATGCAGAACTGCCTCTTTTTGCCTTAAAATTTAAAACGTGGGATCTCAAAAGTAATTTGAAGCGCTACCTATTTTTATTGTTTTGTGTTGTAGCCATTTGGACCTTACATTTTGTGGCTATTCCAGTCATTATTCTAGTGTATATTTTGCTCTCGCTAGTTTGGAAAGATCGAACCGCGTAAGGGGTTGAACGGTTTGTTTAAGCTCTTTTGATTGCGATAAGCTGTCAAAAAGCGAGTAGTGAAGACCCGACCCTCCTAAGCCTCAGCGAAGGTGGGATACGCCCTAAAACTCTAACTTCTTTTTTCTCAATTCGAAATTTTGACCTAAATATACTTTGCGGACCATTTCGTCGCTTGCTAGTTCTTCAGGTTTCCCGTGTTTGAGGATGCTTCCTTCAAACATTAGGTAAGTTCGGTCGGTAATGGCTAAAGTTTCCTGCACGTTGTGATCAGTAATGAGAATACCAATGTTTTTGTCTTTTAACTGAGCTACAATGCGCTGAATATCTTCAACGGCAACGGGGTCAACACCTGCAAAAGGTTCATCCAATAAAATAAAATTAGGGTCTGTAGCCAATGCCCGCGCAATTTCGGTGCGTCGGCGTTCTCCACCGCTCAATAGATCGCCACGGTTTTTACGAATGTGACCCAATCCAAATTCTTCAATAAGCGATTCCATTTTTGCTAGCTGTTCTTTTTTAGAGAGTTTCGTGAGCTGGAGCACGCTTAAAATATTGTCTTCAATGCTTAGTTTTCGAAATACAGAAGCCTCTTGTGCCAAATAGCCAATCCCGTTTTGGGCGCGTTTATACATGGGATAGGTAGTAATTTCGGTATTGTCTAGAAAAATACGACCGCCATTGGGTTTAATAAGCCCTACAATCATATAAAATGACGTAGTTTTTCCAGCTCCATTAGGCCCTAATAAACCTACAATTTCGCCACGGTTCACCTCCACGGTTATTCCTTTAACGACTTTACGTCCTTTATAGGATTTAATAAGATTTTCAGCTTTTAATTTCATGAGATCAATCTATGGCAATAGTACAATAAAAGTAGGGATTCATTTCTTAATGAAAAACTAAACTTGTGTTTCCAAGGCTTCCCAATATTCGTAGGCGCGACGTAAATGTGGTATTACTATGGTACCTCCTATAAGTAATGAAATGCTCATTGCTTCCACCACTTCTTCTTTTGAGAATCCTATTTTATGGCATTCTTCAAGGTGATAGCGAACACAATCGTCGCAGCGAAGGACTAAAGAGTTTCCCAAGCCTAATAGTTCTTTGGTTTTCTTCGGAAGCGAGCCTTCTAGGAATGCATTGGTATCGAGATTGAAAATGCGTTTGACAATTTTGTTATTATCTTCCAGCATTTTTTCGTTCATTTTTGCTCGATAGGCATTAAATTCTTCAACTGGATTTGACATTGGCTGCTGCTTTTTTATTTTGTTTTTTAATAACGGCGCGGGAAATAAAAATGCTTATTTCGTATAGAATTACCACTGGAATGGCCACAATAATCTGACTAGCAATATCTGGAGGGGTGATAATAGCCGAAAGTATTAAAACGACAACAATGGCAAACTTGCGATACTTTTTCATAAGCTCTGGCGTAACCAGGCCAATCTTCGTCAGAAAGTAAATAATGATAGGTAGTTCGAATATGACACCACCAGAAAGTGCGCAGGCTCTCACCAAACCAATATAACTGCTTATGTCAAATTCGTTGAGCACTTCTGCACTTACTTGATAGGTACCCAAAAAGTGCATGGAAAGTGGCGTTACTACATAATAGCCGAAAAGCACGCCTATAAAGAATAGGAGGGAGGCAACAAAGATAAAGCCTCGAGCCGATTTCCGCTCATTTAAACGTAACCCAGGACTGATAAACTGCCAAAATTGAAACAAAACATAGGGGAAGGCAACGATGAATCCTGCTGTTATGGAGGTCCAAATATGAACTGAAAATTGCCCTGCCATCGTTCTACTTTGGACGGCAAATGGTAATTCAGTAAAACAAAAATAGTCCATGTTTAGCATTATGGCCGACTTGCACAATAACTTATAGGTAGGGAAGTCCGCACTTTTAGGACCTAGGATAAGCACGTCAAAAACAAAGCTTTTGAAGACAAACGCTACGGTTCCAAAAAGCACAACCGCAATGGTCGATTTAATTAAATGCCAGCGCAACTCTTCCAGGTGATCCAAGAAGGACATTTCCTTTTCTATGTTTTTTGCTCTTGCTCCCATTAAATGATGCCTTCTTTACTTAAATTATGAATATGAACCACCCCAGAGTATTTGCCATCTTTTTCAGCCAAAATTTGCGTAATGCCGTGTTTGTCCATCATTTCCATGGCTTCAACAGCCATCGCGTCGTTATCAATGTTTTTTGGGCTATACGTCATAATATCCTTAGCGGTGAGTCCGGCAATGTTATCTACTTTGGTTAGCATACGTCGCAAGTCTCCGTCAGTAATGATACCTACAATAACATCGTTTTCAACTACAGCGGTTACTCCTAAGAGTTTTTCAGAAATTTCGACAATAACATCTTTTATGCCTGTATCCATTGAAACTTGAGGAGTCTCATTGAGCGAGGTTAAGTCGCTTACGCGTAAGTATAATTTTTTACCTAACGATCCTCCTGGATGAAATTTAGCAAAATCACGACTGGAAAATCCTCGCAATTCTAATAAAGACATGGCTAATGCATCTCCCATGACTAGTTGGGCGGTGGTACT
>Ga0316205_10003888_pt1 | contig 13624 bp, 16 predicted proteins | sample 3monthpyrite_MG_FD_204941 | JGI IMG/M metagenome (GOLD analysis project Ga0316205, IMG submission 204941) | Microbial mat bacterial communities from mineral coupon in-situ incubated in ocean water Damariscotta River, Maine, United States -... | ecosystem: Environmental > Aquatic > Marine >... | reverse complement strand
GAGAAATTCAAAGCCTATGTCGAATTGCTGGCCCGCACCGGCTTGCGCATGACTGAGGCCGCTTATTTGGAATGGGCCGATGTGGACCTAAAAGGCAAGACGCTGACCATCATTGCCGAGAGGTCGAAAAACGGAGAACCCATAACCCTGCCATTGGCCGAGCAATCCGTGAGGCTCTTGGAAGCTCAGAAAGAGCGCACCGGGGGCGAAACCTATGTTTGGGGGACTTCACCTTATGGCGACCCACGCAAGACACTCACGGCCTTTCGTGAGGCCCTTGGCTGGTCTATCGGCTTCCATGATCTGCGCCGCAGCTTTTCCACAGTGGCGACCCGTCTTGATGTCCAGCAAACCAAACTCAAGCGGCTCATGAACCACTCGACTGCCAATGACGTGACCGCCGGATACCAGATTTTGACCGACCCCGAAATGATGCGGGGGGCGGTTCAGGCAATTAGCGAATATATAGACCAGCAAGTGGCGGCTTGAATTTTCACGGGTAAAGCCCCATACTGCCACATAGCGTAGAACAAGGATGTTTGCGTCCCTGCCAAGCGGGGACAGCGCGGAGCTACCGACACCCGGCGGGCCGTAGAACGGTGGCCAGCCAGCTTCGATCCTTGAGGAAACGCAATGCCTATCACACTCAAAAAGCCCGCTCAGTCCGCGTCCGAAATGATTACCACGGACGAGGCCGCAACCCTTCTGGGGGTGAGCCGCCGTTATCTGGACAAGGACCGCCATGAGGCCCGCCAGAACGGCACCCCGCCCAAAGTGCCTTATTCCAATCTGGGGCACCGCACCGTGCGTTACCGCCGCACCGATGTGCTGGCCTTCCTTGACGCCAACCGCGTCGAATGAGGGGGCAAGTCATGAGCAATTGGCAGCGACATGCAGAGGTTTGCGGGGAGAAATCAGCCGAGAACCTTTTCCAACGCGACCCAGATGCAACTCGGCAAAACCGTGATGTTGACATGTTGAAGGCCGGGGCCGTGTTGCTCACCTTTCTGCGTGAGCACGACGTTCCCGAAGATGAAATTGCGGATGCTATGTCCACAATGTTGGAGGCGCACGTGATGCGTTTTCGACAGCTTGGGGAAAAGGCGAAGGCATGATAACATTCCTGCATAGCGCAAAGGCCAAGGCCGAGGCGTCCAAGGCGATGAATGAGGGCAAGACCTCGGCCAAGACCGCCAACACCCCCAAGAAGAAGACCACGGCCAAAGCCGCCAAGGCCAAGGCCGCGAATGAGAAGTGGGAACGCCCTAACCTGAATGCCCTCTGCCGTAAGTTGGCAGGGGGTGACATGGCGGCTGGTCTGTTACTGGCACATATCCTCTACATTTGGCGCAACCGCCGGGGGAAACTGGAACGGCACGGGCGGGATTGGCTGGCACATAAGCGTGAGGCGTGGGCCGAGGCGTCCGGGCTAACCTTCTCAGAGTTTCGGGACCGTGCCTTGCCCCGGCTCAAGAAGGAATGTCACGGCTTCCTGACCATCAAGGCAATGGGTAACGGGGCCGAGAAAAAGCTCTGGATAAGCATTGATGAAATCGCCCTGAAAGAGGTGATGCACGGCTCAGGGGCTTTGCCTTGGGATATGTTCTGGGCACAGGTGAACGGCATAGGACCGGGCAACCAAAAGTCGCCAAACAACGCCTATTCAAAGACCCTCTGACAGATGCCCAAAAATCCGTTGTGAAGACGATTAGTAAAAGTCGCCAAATCACGACGATTATATAATGTAACTACGTTACATTTAAGAGAACGGGTAAAAGAGAAACAGGGTCATTACTAAAGTAATGACGCAAAGCACATCGCTGACGCTCCGTCTTCGCCAAGGGCTTTCGCCTTCATTCTCGGGGGCAAGACAATGGTGAAACACAAATCTGGATGATTGACCCCGTAGGCAATCCATCCCCCCGTAGCCCCCCTTCCTTTCGCCACGCTTGCGAAACCAACGGCGGGGGCGTATGAATGAAACAAGTGCTTCGTTGATCGGCGGTTCTGGCCCGCCACTGGTATCAACTGAGCGGGAACACACCCGCAAGCTATCCCACTTAGCTTGCAAAGGTGTGTCCGATGTGGACCTTTCTCAAATCTGCCCTGCCTGACCCTGCCAAGGGAACCCTGCCCGCCGTGAGGGGGAGGCCAGCATCTATCGGAGGGGGCGGAGCGGAGGCATTCGAGCGGGTGACGGTTTTCGAGCGGGGGGCGTCCGCTTGATTACGATCCGCCGCAAACCCAAGCTGGAACCTGTTGACGCGCTGGCGAACTGGCTGGCGCGTGAGTTTACCATTCCGGCTGGTATCTCTCGCGGCGAACCTTTCGTGCTGCATGACTTCCAACGTGAGTTTGTGGCGGCGTATCTCAGTCAGGACCATGACGGCCCCACGTTTCGGACCTGCATCTTTTCCACCCCCCGCAAGCTGGGCAAGTCCACCCTGCTAGGCGCGATCCTTCTGGGCCTCATGTGCCCGGACAGCCCCATTCACATTCCCCACTTTTGCGGTGCTATCGCGGCCCCGACCGAAAAGCACACGGGCTACATTGCCGCCGCGATGTTCGCCCTTCTGGAAACGGCGGGGCGTGAGGGGGAGTTGCACAAGCGGGTGGACCCCAAGCCGGGGCGGTTGCTCATGGGCAACGGGGTTTGCCACCTCAGCACCGGGAACATGAAACAGGGCCACGGGGCTGACCTTGACCTTGCCGTGATTGACGAAACGGGCCTTATCTCGGCTGGGCAAGGGGAACTCATCAACGCCTTTTACGATGCCCTTGCCGCCAAGGATGGCCAGTTGATTTTGACTGGCACAAGAGGCGACAGCACCGAGTATAACGAACTCATTTCCCGCCCTGACAAGCGCACCCACGTGACCCTCTGGGGCGCTGATCTGAATGACGATGCCAGCGACCCGGCGGTTTGGGAAGCGGCAAACCCCGCCCTGGGCACGATCAAATCCCGCCGCTTCATGCAGGACGCGCACGACAAGGCCGAGCAAGGCGGCTCGCTCACCTCGTTCAAGGCGTGGCACCTCAACATGCCGCTCAGCCCCAGCCGTCAACTGTTGGTGGAGTATGGCCAGCTACAGCGGGCTTACGATGTGAACGCCAAGCCTATTCCGGGTGAGCCGTGCTTTGTGGGGCTGGACCTCGGGGGCAGCGCGGCCATGACCGCCGCCGTGATCGTCTATGCCGAAAGCGGCGTGATCCGACCGCTTGCGGCGTTTCCGGGTGAGGGGGAGTTGGACCTTGCACAACGGGGCAAACGCGATGGCGTGGGCAACCTCTATGTGAGCCTAGCCGGGACGGGCGAACTCTTTGAGACAAGCGGCCAAATCACCGATGTGAGCGAGTTTCTGGCGCGGCTGAGGGAAGAAATCGGGGATCACCCCGTGCAATCCATTTCCGGGGATCGTTACCGGGATGCCGAGTTTCGCACGGCCATGGCACGGGCAAAGATTGACTGGCCGCTTGTGACCCGTGGCACCGGGCCGAAAGACGGCGATAACGACATTCGGGCCACCCGCCGCATGTTCTTGAGCGGTAAGGCCAAGATGCAGCGCAGTCTTTTGATTGAGGCCGCCGTTGCCGAGGCCGATGTGAAGGTTTCCGCAACCGGGGCCTGCCAACTCGACAAATCGCACCGGAATGCCCGAATTGACGTTGCTCAGGCCCTCACGCTGGCCTGTAGCGCATACGTCTCGGCCATGGACGCCCCTCAGCCCGAATATGAGGTGCAGCTATGGTGAGGCGTCAGGATCGGTCCACAATCGACACGCCCGAATGGAAAAAGAGCATTCGGCCCGCCATTGCGCACCGGGCGGAATGCCGTTGCGAGTGCTGCAATCGGTTTCTGGGGATGCACGGGCACGTTGACCATATCGTGCCCCGCTCAGCCTGTGACGCGGCGATGATTGATCCGCGCGACAAGTCCAACCTGCAATACCTCTGCCCCGCTTGCCACAACGCGAAATCCGCCAAGGAAAAGTGGAGCGGCCACAAGCGCCGTGACCGCACGGGCGAAATCCGCCGCTCAAACGTGCCGGGGCGTGAGGCATTTCAGGCCGCACTACACGATGCAGTTAATTGCAATCCGAAATCCGCAAAATCAGGGGGCAACGTCCATGCCTAGCACAATCCGTGAAATCATCCTCCAAACCTTGTGCCTCTCGCTTCAAGACGTGACCGGGGGTGCCCCTGCATCTGACCCTTACCCGTTCTCATTCTCTGAGGTGGTGCGTGGCCCCTTGCCCCCGACAAGCCCCAAGCGGCTCACGGCGGGGCTGGTGCCGATGAAAGAGAACAAGACGCAAGGCACGTCCTTTGTGGAGTGTTTCTTGGAGGTGAGCGTTGATTTTCGCTATCGCGCTCAGGCTGGGGAGGTGCCCGCCACAATCATTGAAACCGTGGCCGGGATGATCCAGCGCCGCCTTTTGGTGGATACGACCGTGAACGGGCTGGCCGTTGATCTTTATGACGCGGGCAACGTGGTGGACCTCGATCACCCCGAGGATTTGACAGCCGAGGGTAGCGTTTTCTTTGTGGTGCGGTATCGCCACGACCTGAACGACCCTCGCACATATCTCGGCCAAGCGGCCCCAGAACCGGGGGCCACATGACTGACGCGCAGAACATTGGCCTTTCCGTCAGCTACGGCAATCGGCGGTATCAGGACGCCCGCCGGGGCTTGGATGCTCTGGCCGCGACCCTCGGCAAGAATGTGGATGACTTTGCCCACGTGGTGGCCCGTGAAATGCGGGTTTTCATCGCGCGGGAAACCGAAAAGCTGGCGGCACGGCACTCAGGCACCACGACAACCGACACGGCCCTTGCCAAGCGCACGGGGCGGCTGGTGCGTGAGCTACAGCGTGGCGGGGTGGTGCATGAGGCCCCCACGGTGGCCGATGTGTATGGCGAAGTCACCTTGCCGGGTGAATACCGCATTCAGGAATACGGCGGCACGATCACGCCCCGAGAGGGCCAATATCTGTTTGTGCCGTTGCCCGCCGCGCTCAATGCCGATGGAAGCCCCAAAAAGCTCAATCCCCGGCAATGGCAACACACCTTCATTGCCGAGAGCCGCAAGGGAAACCTTCTGCTTTTCCAACGCTTAGGGCGGAAAGTTATTCCGCTCTACGCCCTCAAACCTCAGGTGCGGGTGCGTCCCCGGCTTGGGTTTGTCGCGCAAATGAAACGGGGCTTTCCCGAGTTTGCCGACCGTGCCCTTGAGGCGCTTTTGGACGCTTTGACCAAAGACTTAACCTGAGAGGCTAACATGCTGAAAAGTCAAGAAATCCAGTTGGCGCAAAGCAAGCGCCGTGAGAAAATGGCCGAAATCCAGAAGGCCGATGAAATCACCGATGACGCCCGCACCGAATTGCGGTCCCTGACCTCGGCCTATGAAGGGGCTGAGGTGGAGTTGCGGGCCGCGCTTCTGGTGGAGGGGGCCGAACGCGACAAGATCAAAGAGCCTGACCGTGCCGAGAGCGATTTTGACCGGGAATGCCGCGCGTTCAACCTGTCGGGCATGGTGGCCAGCCTGACCGAGGGCAAGCCGCTGACGGGCCGTGAGGCCGAGGTTTCCGCCGAACTGGAAAACCGTCATGGCGATGGCCAGAAGGGGGTGCGTTTTCCTTGGGAAAGCCTCTTGGAAACCCGTGCCGATGTGGCAACGGATGCCAGCACCAGCGTGAGCGGCAATCTGGCGTCTCGCCCCACAATGAACGCCCTTGAGCGGTTCTTTGAGGCCAGCGCCGCGCAACGCTTTGGCGTCTCGGCCCTGCAAGTCACGGGTGCCCCCAGCTTCCCCGAGATCACCGGGGGCACGGGCTTGTCATGGGTGGCCGAGGGTGCCGGGGCAGATGCCGCCGCAATCTCCACGACCGCCGTCAGCCCCGCCATTCACACGGCAACGGGCCGCTACCTGCTGACCCGCCAAGCCATTCGCCAGAACTCGGCCCTGGAGGCGATCTTGCGCCGTGACCTTTCCGAGGTGCTGCGTGAGGGCATGGATTTGGCCGTGTTCCAAGGCACCGGGGCAGATGAGCAACCGGCGGGCTTTGAAACCGTGCTGACCGGGGGCCGCACGGCGGCGCTGGATGACGTGGCCAGCTTTTCCGAGTTTCTGTTGCGGGCAACCGAAATTCAGGAAACCGCCAAGCTGAGCGACCCCTCGGGCGTCCGCATTGCGGGTGCCCCGATTGTCCACCAGACCCTTGCCGACACGCTGGTGACGGGCACCGCCGTCTCGGAACTGGACCGCCTCAAGGGGGCGGGTTTCGGCATGATGTGGTCCAGTCAGGTTTCGGCCCGTGGGGCACGGGATGCCACGGACAAGGGGGCGTCCAGCGTCTACTTTGGGGCCGGGGCAAACAACGCATTCGTGCCCACGTGGGGAAGCCCGGAATTGCTGGTGGACCCCTACAGCGAAAGCAAGACGGGCAAGGTGGCCCTCACCATGTTCGCATTCGTTGATGTGCTGATCCAGCGCACCGCCACCCACTATTTCAAGCTGACGGGGGTGCAAGACCGCGCATGAGTGTTCCCCGCATGATCTGGGAAGCTGATGGCCTTGAGGTGCGTCAGCTAGACAAGCGCCCGGTGATTGCGGGCCGCTTCCCTTACAACTCTCTGGCCGTCCTCTCTGATAGGGGGGCGGTCCGCAAAGAAACTATCATGCCGGGGGCTTTCGGCTTCACCCTTGGCGACCCCAGCCGAGAGGTGAACCTGCTTTTCGGCCATTCGTTTGACCGTCCTCTTGCCTCACGTTCGTCTGGCACCCTTGAGTTAAAGGACACTGAGCGTTTCCTTGAGTTTGTGGCCACCATCCCCGAGGGGGCAGACCGTGCAAGCCATGTGGTGGACGCCCTAGCATTGATCGGCTCAGGGCTTGCCCGAGGTATCAGCCCCGGTTTCCGGGTGCCGCCGTCTGACGTGGTGCCGGGTGCCGAAAAGCTGGTGCCTGAGCCGGGAAATCCGGGCGTCAAAATCCGGCAACTCTGGGCGCTCTTGCTCTTTGAACTCTCGATTGTGACGCGGCCCGCATATCAGGACACTGAGGCCGAACTCAGGGCCTTGTCCAAGGATGCCCTGAGCCACGTCACCCGCCACGACAGGGTGATTTTGCCATGATTACGCTTTTGGAAACCTCATTCACGCCGGGGGACGATCCGGCAACTTCGCTTCTGGCCTCTGAGGTGGCCTTTGAGGCCGATGCGACCGAAACCGAGGCCACGGCCATGCTAACGGCTTCATGGGCCATGGTGGAGGCGTTCACGGGCAAGACATACCGCGACACGACCGCCGGAAAGGTGATCGTGAAAGCTGACACGCTCATGACGTTCACATGGCCCCGTTATCCGTTCCCCGAGGCGATTGGCGTCAGTGTCTATCAGGGGGGATCGTGGGTAAGCCTCTCGGCCCCCTACGTGGCCGAGGTGGGCATGATTGACCTTGAGCCGTTCCAACTCACCCGCCTGACCCAAACGGGCACCGTGGCCGGGGCACCCGTCACGCCCAACGTGACGCGGGCCGTGCATCAACTGGCCCTCTATCAGCTCATGCAGGGGCCTGCCCGCCGGGAATACCGCTCGCAATCCTCTGGGGATTACTCATTCACCCGTGAAAGCTTGATGCCCGTGTTTCGCGGCTCTGGGGCGGGTGCCTTGCTTGCATCGGAGGTGCGGGGATGATGTGGCCATTCAAACGAAAGCCCGAGATTGAACAACGCGCCTCTTTGGGGGTGACGCTGGAATACATGGATCACCGCCGCCGGGGGCTTCTGACTGACGGCAAGGTGCCCCTGAGCGCGACCGTGGGCGCCGCTTTGCATTTCTGGACCTCGGGCTTTGCCATGCTAGACCTTGCCCCCGTGCCCGTTGATCCTGCCACGCTGGCCGCAATGGGGCGTGATCTTCTGTTGAAGGGGGAAACGTGCTGGCATATCCGGGCCGATGGCTCAGCCCTCATGCTGGATCACGTCGCGTATTGGGATGAACTGGCCTCGGGCCGCTTTCACCTTCACATTGCGCACCCGCATGAAACCGAAACCCGCAAGGCGCTGGCCGATGAGGTGTTGCGGCTGACGATCAATGCCGACCCCGCCACCCCATGGCAGGGGCGTTCCCCGTTCCAGATGATGGGCCTCAGCCCGGCATTGCTGGCCGAGATTGAAAAGGCCGTGAGCAACGCCACCAGCTACACGGGCAAGGGGCTTCTGCCCATGCCGTCCACCATCCCCGAAGATCAACAGCAAAAGGCGGCAACGGGCCTGCAATCGTCGTCTCTGGCCGTGGTATCCAGCAAAGCCGATTTTGCGCACCAGACCGGGGGCCATGCCTCTGAGTTTCGGCGGGTGGACCTGACGCCAGACCTCGGCAAGGCTGACCTCAATACGTTTACGGCTGATCTGCATAACCGCCTCTTGGCCGGGTGCGGCGTTCCCCCGGCTCTGGTGACGGGAAACGGCAATGCCGGGGCCATGCGAGAGGGCTACAGGCTCTTTGCCCTGCAAACGATCTTGCCGCTTGCCCGCCAATGCCTGCCCGAACTCACGCGCAAGATTGGCGTCCAGACCGTCAGCATTGACCAGATGATGAGCGCCGATGTGGCGGGCCGTGCCCGTGCCGTGGGCGTCCTGACAGGGGCCGGGGTGCCGCTTGATAAGGCCATGCGCCTCGTGGGGTGGGACAATGACTAAGCTCAGCCCCCTACAGACCGCCAAGAGGGCGGCGAAATTCAACCCCGCGTTCAAACGGGCGCTTGTCTACATCACGGCAACCGATGGCGGGGTGCCCGTCTATGATGCCGCCGGGGAACTGCAATACGACCGGGCCGAGGATACCCTCGGCTATGTGGACAAGAGCAAGGAAACCGTCCTGACCCTCTCGGCGACATATCAGGGCAGTCACCTTGTCACCGTGCTGAGCGAGGTGGCCCCGAACGGCGCGGCCCTGATCCTGATTGACGGGGTGTTCTATCAGATTGTGAGCGTCCACTCTGCAAACGTGCTGGCCACAATGGTGACGTATGACTGTAAGGCCCTCGGCCCGAATGACGCCCCGGTGATCCGCAATGCTTAAACCGATGCCAGCACCGCCCCCGATGCCCCGAGAGGGGGCAACCGCCGATGAGATTGGCCAGACCCTTGCCGCGTTGCTGGAATGGATCGTTAAAGCACGTCTTGCCGATTTGCTGGACGCGGGCCTTACCCATGCCGATGTGTTCAAGCTGGTGCGGGTGGCCGATGATTACCGCAAGGGGGAGTTTGGTCCCGAAACTCTGGCCACGATCCACGATCTTGCCCCCAAGCTGGACAAGGTGGGAGTGTTCAACAACCCAGATTGAACAATTGGTAAGGGGTAGCCGTGTCAATTTCCGCAGGAAGGCCGCTACTTACCTAATATGAACTTTGTGACCACCCAGACACCGGCCCAAAGGACCGCCGTGGGAAAAAGGACAATCTTGGCGACAAGGAGCCATTCGTCTTCTGAGATACGGTAGCCAAACGGCTCAAACACTAGAACATATGCCACGACTACAACCGCCCAAAAAACCGGACCGATCAGGATGAGCCTTGTCCAAGGTCCAGCACTTCCGAGGTTGTGCTGCACCACTAAAAAAATTTCGGGACCAGCTTTGAACCCGACGAATGCGGTAATAAATGGCAAGATGAACACGGCAATAGGTGCCCGAAATCGAACTCGGCTTACGTCGAAAAGCTCCATTGCGAATTGGAGTAGAAAGTACAAGACCGCCAGCACCAGACAGCCAAGCAGGAAACCAACCGCTGCTCCAAGAAGTCGATAGCCAAAATTCTTCAAGATGAGCACTCCAATACCTGTATTCTCAAATTCGCCCTTTGCACAGGCAGACAGTCGCCAGATGCTGCGCGGCGATCAAGAGATTTTCCGCACTTGTATGCGATGAGAGGGGGCTTGGACAGCATGGCGCGGCAAATCTCACCTGCGCAAATGCTTACTATGTGCTTACTAACGCCAAACATCCCCTGAGCCACCTCGCTGAGGTGTCTCGTAAATCTCTGATCTACTTGGGGATTTTGGCTCCGGCGGTAGGGATCGAACCTACGACCAATTGATTAACAGTCAACTGCTCTACCGCTGAGCTACGCCGGAACACGAGGGCGGATATAGCAACCCCGAATTGCGGCGTCCAGTGGGGTTGTGACAAATTTTTGGCCGTGCGGACACCTGTCAGGGGATCAGGTGGAAACGGGTGTGTGCGCTCAGTGCGCCCTCTTGGATGACGCGATTTTGCGCTTTGAGATCAATGAGATGTGCAAGAACGTTGCGGGTCGCGGCTGGCCGGAGCGCGGCCGCTGTGTCGGTGTAGACTCGCTGCATGATGGCATGGGCGTCCTGCGGTCCAGTCCGAAGCGCGTCGAGGATGGCGGCTTCGCGGCCTTTGCGGTGGGCGATCAGCCAGTCGATACGCTCGGGCGCCTCGGCCACCGGGGCACCGTGACCCGGGTGCAGGACCGCAGGCCCGATCCCGCGCAGGCGGCGGCAGGAGGCCATGAAATCGGTCAGGTCTCCGTCGGGCGGAGACACCAGAGAGCTGGCCCAGCCCAAAACCAGATCGCCCGAAAACACCTGATCGCCCCAGGCAAAGCACAGGTGATTGCCGAAATGCCCCGGCGTCCAGAGCGCGGTGAGCTGCCAGCCGGAGCCGGCGATCCGCTGGCCGTCCGCCAGGGTCCGATCGGGGGTGAAGCCGCGATCCACGCCCTCGCCGCCTTGCGACGCGCCCGACCGCGCCAGCGCCTGCATCGCAGCGCTGCGCCCGGCGGTCGCGTCACCGTAAGCCAGGACCGGGGCGCCGGTGGCCCGTGCCAGCGGCCGGGCAAGCGGGGAGTGATCGAGATGCGCATGGGTCACGAGAATATGCGTGATACGCTGTCCCGGATCGACAGCGGCCAGAATGGCATCGAGATGGGCGGGCAGGTCGGGGCCGGGGTCGATCACGGCCAGGTCGGTTTCGCCCAGCAGGTAGGTATTCGTGCCTCGATATGTCATCGGAGACGGGTTCGGCGCGAGGATGCGGCGCAGGCCGGGGGCCAGGGTCTGGGGCACGCCCGGTGCCGGATCAAAGCTGGGGTCCATCGGATAGGTACTTTCGCTGGTGGCGCGCTGCGGCTACATCTAGCGCATGTCCTTTCGCTGGCTCAAACGATATATGCCGCGCAGCCTGTCGGGGCGGGCGACGCTGATCCTGCTGCTGCCGGTGGTCACGGTGACGCTGGTGGTTTCGGTGGTCTCGGTGCAGCGGCTGTTTGAGGGCGTGACCGACCAGATGACCACCACCGCCGCGCGCGAGGTGCGGCTGGTTCTGGGAGCCACGGATCGCAGCGAGGTGGCGCAGTATCTCGGGATTCAGGTGACGCCCGTGGCTGTCGACCAGGTGCCCGTCGAGAACCTGCGACGGTGGTTCGATTTCACCGGCCTCCTGGTGATCCGTCAGTTTGGCGATCTGCTGCCGGGTCTGCTGGCGGTGGAACTGCCGGGCGACAACGTGGTGCGGCTTTATGTCGAGAGCGAGGAGGGGCCGGTCAGGCTGCGCTTCGACCGGCGACGGGTCTCGGCATCGAACCCGCATCAACTGCTTGTGAACATGGTAATTTTTGGCGCGATCATGACGCTGGTGGCGTATGTGTACCTGCGCAATCAGCTGCGGCCCATCACGCGGCTGGCGCGCGCCGCCGAGGCGTTCGGGCGCGGCCGGATGGAGGAGTACCGCCCGCGCGGTGCGCTTGAGGTGCGCGCGGCGGGCAATGCGTTCCTGGACATGCGCGCGCGCATCGAGCGGCAGATCGAGCAGCGCACGCTGATGCTGTCCGGGGTAAGCCACGACCTGCGCACGCCGCTGACGCGGCTTCGACTGGGGCTGAGCCTTTTGAACGAGGAGGATGCCGCGCCGCTCTTGCGGGATGTGCAGGACATGGAGCGGCTGGTGAACGAGTTCCTGGACTTTGCCCAGGGCGCGCGCGAGGGCGAGACCGAGCGGGTTGATCCGGTGGCGCTGATCCGCCGCATCGTCGCGGATTGCGAGCGCGCCGAAATGCCGGTGAGCCTGCGCGAGGTCGAAGGTGAGGGTCTGGTCAAGATGCGGCCCGTTTCGGTGCGCCGCGCGGTCGAGAACCTCGTCAACAACGCGGTGCGCTATGGCAGCCGGGCCGAGCTTTCGCTGCAGATGACCGAGCGCAGCCTGCGCATCCGGGTCGAGGATGACGGTCCGGGCATTCCGGCGGACCGGCGCGAGGAAGCGCTGAGACCGTTTTCGCGGCTGGAGCCTGCGCGCAACCAGAACAAGGGAAGCGGCGTGGGGCTGGGCCTGGCCATCGCGATGGACATCGCGCGCGCCCATGGCGGGACGCTGCGGCTTGAGCAAAGCGCGCGGCTGGGTGGGTTGCAGGCGGATCTGGTGATCGCGCGATGAGCCGAAAACATCGGGTTGCACGGGCGTAACGCCATGATTTCGCCTTGAAATTCAGGCAAGAGAGGGCCCAATGCCCGCAAGACCGACCCGAGTGTGCCATGAGTGAGCCCAGAGCCCCTTTCATCCGGCTGACGCAGGATGGTCCATCCGTGCGTGTCGAGGGCGTGGCCGAATGGGCCTCGGTGGCGCAGCCTGAAGGTCCCGAGATCGGGTTGATGCGCGGGGCGTGGACCTGGGACGGGACGCGCCTGAGGGCCGAGGTCGACCGCTACGGGTTCTACAACCTCTTTGTCTATGAGAAGGACGGTGTGGTCGCGGTGTCGCCGTCGCTTCTGGAACTTGTGGCGCAGGGGTGCGATGCCACGCCGGACGCGCGCGCGCTGGCGGTGTTCCACCGGCTGGGGATTTTCATCAACGATGACACGCCGCTCAGACATGTGCGGACACTGCCCCCTGCCGGGCGGCTGGAATGGCACGACGGAAAACTCGGGGTCACGGGCCATACCGAGATCCCCAGGGCACAGAAAATAACGCGCGATCAGGCGGTTGAGGGGATGCGGGCGCATTTCAGCGAGGCCATGGCGCGGATCATGACGCATGTGGACGGTCGTGTGATCCTGCCACTGAGCGGCGGGCGGGATTCGCGTCACATCCTTCTGGAAATGCTGGCGCAGGGGCATCGTCCGCAAGCCTGCGTGACCTTCCACCACAACGGTGCCCAGATGAACCGCGAGGCGCAGGCGGCGCGGGCGGTCTGTGCCCGGGTCGGCGTGCGCCACGACGTCCTGGGCCATGCGCGGCCCCGGCTGGCGGACACGCTGCGGGTCCTGGCGCCAACAGGCCTGTGCGCGGATGAGCACGCACAGATGATGCCGCTGCACGACTACTTTGCGCACCGGGACGCGATCGGGTTTGACGGGATCGCGGGCGACATCCTGACCAACCCCGATGACTGGGCGGATGACTTTTTCCACATGGCCGGGCGCGGTGACTACCGGGGCATCGCGCTGGGTATGATGGAGGGGCACGGGGGCGTCATTTCTCAAGCTCCCTGGGCGCAGGGCGCGGGGCCCATTCATTCGCCGGGATGGGACGAGGAGGTGCTCGACTACGTGGGCCGGGCCGTGGCATACTATGCGGATGCGCCCGATCCCTACCAGCTGTTCTG
>Ga0316205_10003886_pt1 | contig 13642 bp, 7 predicted proteins | sample 3monthpyrite_MG_FD_204941 | JGI IMG/M metagenome (GOLD analysis project Ga0316205, IMG submission 204941) | Microbial mat bacterial communities from mineral coupon in-situ incubated in ocean water Damariscotta River, Maine, United States -... | ecosystem: Environmental > Aquatic > Marine >... | reverse complement strand
TTGCAGCTATGCTTGCAGAGAGCTACATTATAAAAAATTCGATGCTGGGTTTATTAATAGTTTTACTTACCACTGTTTTTCTTGGATTATTGGTATTCCGCTTATTAACACATCGCCTCCGAAATGTAACAAACACGGTTGTTGCTTTCGAACAAGGTCAACTTAATGAACGGGTTAAGGTTCAGTCGAACGACGAATTAGGAATTCTTGCAAGCTCATTCAATCAGATGGCAGATACATTAGTTGCAAACATGGATGAAATTAAGCAAGTAGATCGGTTACGCCGTGAATTGATAGCAAATGTATCGCATGATCTGCGAAGCCCTCTTGCCTCAATTCAAGGCTATTTAGAAACCATTCAACATAAAGAAGAAACAAAAACATTATCTGATACAGACCGGAATAAGTATTATGACATAGTTATCCGAAATACTAAAAAATTAGGTAATCTCATTTCTGAATTGTTTGAGTTATCAAAACTAGACGCAAAGAATGTTCAACCGGATTTAGAGCCTGTTTCTATAGCTGAACTAGCTCAGGATGTTGTGATGCAATTTCAGCCTTTAGCCGATGCAAAACACATAGTATTGCAGGCTAATTTACCAAACGAACCACTTAAATTGGTTAATGCTGATATTGCATTAATGGAACGCGCAATCTCAAACTTGATTGATAATGCAATAAAAAACACTCCGGAAGGCGGCAAAGTTAATTTGACTCCTGCTAACGATAAAGATCGTGTTATGGTAAAAATAACGGATACCGGAATTGGTATTTCTGAAGAACAAATATCAAGAATATTTGATCGCTTTTATCAAGTTGACGGAAGTAGGAGTCCAGGTAATGGAGACGGATTAGGACTTTCAATTGCTCAGAAAATATTGGAACTCCATGGCTCCAAATTATTAGTTAAAAGTGCCTTAAACCAAGGAACAACTTTTAGTTTCAGTCTTTCGCCCTACTCAGATAAAAATTATTAATCATATCATGATTAAGATGAAAATAAGATCGATTAAGATTCGATGGAATCGGTCTTGAGTAAATTTTTAAAGAGCTAAGTAATTGGATTTCAGTGCTGAATTCGGTTGTAAATTTATTAAACATAACAACCTTTTTCAGTTACGATTTTCTGATCCTATAAAAAATCACTACAAATTTTTCCGTTTAAACTAGCCAACTGAAATATTTCCCAAAAAACATTAAGGATGAATAGTTTATGATTTTGTGATGATTGAAACCCGATAAAATCTTATTCTATATAGAATTACATACCCCCGAAAAGAAGACTAATGGCATAGTCTGAACTTCAGCCCTTTTATTGAAATATAATAGGGCTTTTTTATTTGATGACTGTTAGATTTATAGCTTCATTAAACGAATTCATTTATGACGATTTTAGTTACCGGCGGTGCAGGGTATATTGGTAGTCACGCAGTACTTGAGTTATTAGAAGCAGGCTACAAAGTTATTGTGATTGATAACCTTTCAAACAGTAGCGAACAATCGTTAATACGAGTTGCTCACATAACTGGGCGAAAACCTATGTTCTATGAGTTTAATCTCTTGAATAAACCTGCTGTTGATGAGGTTTTTAATCGACACCGGATAGATGCAGTCATTCATTTCGCGGGTTTTAAAGCAGTTGGTGAATCCGTTGCTAATCCACTAAAATATTATCGAAATAACCTGAATTCGACATTTATTTTATGTGATGTAATGGCAAAACACGGGGTAAAGAATTTAGTATTCAGTTCTTCTGCAACTGTGTATGGCGAACCTGAACAAGTGCCAATTACAGAGAAATTTCCAACTTCAGCTCAAAATCCATACGGTCATACCAAGTTGATGAGCGAGCAAATTCTTCGAGATTTACATGTTTCGGATTCTGAATGGAATATTGCACTTTTAAGATATTTCAATCCTATTGGTGCCCATCTTTCTGGGTTAATTGGGGAAGATCCCAATGGTATTCCTAACAATCTCCTACCTTATATTTCTCAGGTTGCAGTAGGTAAACTCAAAGAACTTTCAATTTTTGGTGATGACTATCCGACTAGTGATGGTACCGGAGTTCGAGATTACATTCACGTAGTTGATTTAGCCAACGGTCATATAAAGGCCTTAGAGAAATTGAACGAAAATCCTGGTGTGGTAACTTACAATTTGGGTTCAGGAAGTGGGAGTTCCGTTTTAGAAGTCGTAAATGCATTTAAAAATGCTTCCGGTGTAGATATTCCATACAAAATTGTTCCTCGCCGTTCGGGCGACGCCGCTGAATGTTACGCAGATTGCTCATTGGCTAAAAAAGAATTAGACTGGAAAACGAAATTTGACATCCACCAGATGTGTGAAGACACCTGGCGATGGCAGTCTAATAACCCAAATGGCTACGAAAATTGATTATCGATTCCGGTATTTAGCAAACCAAGCAAGAATGTGATCAACTTTTGTAATCATCTGACTTGGACGATTTGCAATAAAATGACTGGCGCCGGGTATTTCAACTAATACTGTTTCAATCTCTCGTAATTGAAGCGCATTATATAATTGTTTTGCTTCAGAAAGAGGCGTTCTCATATCATTACTACCAACCATAACTAATGTTGGTGTTTGTATGTTGCCAACCAAAGAAATTGGAGAGAACTTCCAATAATCTTCCATATTCTCCCACGGTTGACCCGGATAACGATACTCAGCATAGCCATAATAATTATCCGCAGTTAGTGTTTTACTGATCCAGTTCATTACAGGTTTTACAACAGCTGCAGATTCAAATCGATTGTTTTTCCCAATCATCCAAGCGGTCATTATTCCACCTGCACTACCGCCCGTTACATATAAACTATCTTCAGATGTGATCCCTTCTTTAATAAGTACATTCACCCCATCCATCACATCATTATAATCTTCGCCGGGATAATTGTGATATAATAGGTTTCCAAATTCCTCCCCATAACTTGTGCTTCCACGCATATTTGGATAAAAAACGACATATCCATCAGCTGCAAACAATTGAAATTCCGGAGTAAAATGTGGACCATAATGTGAAATCGGCCCACCATGAATTTCAACTAACAAAGGATATGATTTTGATTCATTATAATTAGGTGGATATATCAACCAACCTTGAATATCTCGTCCATCTACCGACGAGCTATACCAAATATCTTCTACTCGTCCCAAAGTTCTATGGGCAAATAAATCATCATTTAAGCTAGTAATTTTATTAAGTGCATGTCCGTTGCGCACAACGCCTAACTCTGCCGGGTGATATGGTGATGCTATATTTGTTGCAATCATTCCATCATTAGAAATTGAAAAAGAGCCGCCTCCATAAGGCCGAGCAACGGAGTTACCGCCTATGCGTTCAGCTACAACTTCAATTCTTCCGGATAGATTTGTAAAACCAATTTTTGATATGCCTTCATCAGCGTATTGGAAATATAAGCCTCGTCCATCCGGTGCCCATTTAATGTCAGAAATTGATCGGTCTAAATTTACCTCAACGGTTCTATTATCACTCCCATCAGCATTCATTAAATTTATTTTTGCAGTTTGATACGTTTGGATTTTATCCATATAACCCAAATATGCAATCTTTTTTCCATCTGGTGAAACTGCAGGTCTACTGTCCGGACCAAATCGATCTGTTAATTGATTAATCTCACCAGAAGCAACATTAATGGCATAAACTTCTGAGTTATTTCTGACTCTCTCCCAGTCAGGATGTCGATTTGCTGAAAAATATATTATAGAACCATCCGGCGACCAAACAGGTATGCTGCCATGATTGAAGTCACCGGAAGTTAATTGCCTAACAGCGCCTCCATTTGCATTAAGAACAAAAATATGTGTGAAGCCCGGATCAAGATAGCCGGCTCCATCCTGTTCATATTTAAATCGATCAGTTACTCGTGGTGCGGTAGCCCACTTCGCTCCTTCTGGTTTCTTAGGAGCTTTAACTAGCACAGGATTTTTCTCTTCGATTTTCATCGTAAAAGCGATGTGCTTCCCATCAGGTGACCAACTCAAAGCGCCCGGACCTTTTTCTAGTTGCGAAATGCGCGCAATTTTTCCAGTTTCTATCCAATAAATAAAAAGCTCTGATCCATGAATTTCGGCAGATGTAACAAAGGCAATTCGTTTTCCATCCGGCGACCAGACTGCTCTCGATTCATTTCCATCAAAACTGGTTAATTTTTGATGATTTGACCCATCGGCATCAATCAACCAAAGAGACGAAGTGCGACGATCGGACATAATATCCATTCCTCTTCGCTGATATACTACCTGCTTACCATTTGGTGAAATCTGAGGGTTATCAACCCACAATAAATCAAAAACATCCAATCTCTGAAATGGTACTTGAGCCTGAGTTGGAATGCTTAAAATGAATATAAAAATGAATAAATAGAATGCCTGATATTTCATATCAATTGCTTTAAGATTTTTATTTGATAGAATCTAATGATGTTGCTGTAGAATGGCTGTAAAAAATCGAAAGCGCTAAATAAGAAAGCTAAAAATTCAGAAACGATCTTTGAAGATTATCCGAATGTTGCCGTATATTTGGGTCTTCGTTACAAGCCAAAGTGGCGGAACTGGTAGACGCGCACGACTCAAAATCGTGTTTCTTCGGGAGTGTGGGTTCGAGTCCCACCTTTGGTACAAAAAGGTTGGTTTGGGTTAATCCCAAATCAGCCTTTTTTTTTAATTTTACCGATTTGTGCTAATATGCATTTTTCGATACATAATAGAAAATCCACTTTAGTTAATTAAAAAGTTAGTCTTATTCCCGCTTGCAGCATTCTAGGCAACCCAGGCCGTAAACCGGCTGGTCTTCTCGAAACTAAATATGTTTTATCGGTAATGTTTCGAACGTCCATAAAGAATTGCGCCGTTTCAGTTATCTGATAGTTTGAGGAGATATCCAGCAAAAAGTAAGAATCTGTGTTTTTTACAGTCTCAATGTTTTCATTACCGGCTATTGTTCGCATTCTACTTGTAGCAAAACCACTAATATTTACTTCAAAATTATTGTAAACAACACTCGCTCCAATATTAACTTGATGCTTCGGCAAATATGGCATCTTATCCCCTTTATTAACATCTCCCCATGGTTCATAATCACTTTCAAAAGAGTTCTGGAATTCTGCTGATGTATAAGTATAACTCAAATTAACTGGAATCTGTAAATCTGAATTAACCCGCATCAAATTAGCGCCCATACCAACTTCTGCACCTAATACTCGAACTTCACCTGCATTAAATTGATCGGTTGAGCCGGTGCCTCCTCCCGCTGCAAGATCAGATCCTAATAAATTACTATAGTCATTATAGAATGCGACTATCTCGAAATTGAGAACCTGATTTTTTTCGAATCGAGTACCAAACTCATAATTAATACTACTTTCTTCTCTTGTACCTTCCGCAGCACCAGGACTTGGCGGTGCAAAACCGCGATGTATCCCACCAAAAAGATGTGTGAACTTATTAATTTCAACATTAAACCCAATTCCGGGTATTAGAACTCTTAGCATATTTTTGCGAGTACTTAATTCAGATTCAGTTCTCTCAGGGTCTGCTTTACCAAAATCTTCTCTCTTAAGATTGATGCTTTCAAATCGTAGTCCTGGCGTTAATTTCCATTTTCCAATGGTCACTACATCCTGAATGAAAAAAGCAGCCGCATCGGCAGTTTCTATTCTGTTGCTGTCGGTACCGGGTTCTCCTCTTGAAGTTAAAACCATTGTAGCATCCTGCATGGAATATCCATCCACCCATTGAAACCTATCCATGCCATCTCTATGATATCTAAGTCCTATTTCAACATCATGAGCTAGACCCGATGTGCTGAATGAAGATCCTATTATTGATTGAATACCAGTTGAATAGTATTCTCGATTATTTGCTTTTACTAATAATGCGTTATCAACGCTATTTGCACCTGTAATTATTTGATATTCAGCACTATAATTTGATGGAGTGTTTAAAATACTACCAATCCCATTTCCATTCACTTTATCAAGCTTATACCAATTACGATTGAATTCATTACGATAGAATGTAGTAGTAATATCGATATTAGAACTTATTTGGGCGAAATGTCTTAGTGAGAACTGACTCTGATCCGCAGTCATCAGATCTCTTTGTGATGAAGAATATCGCCGATACGGGGTGCTTTTAAAATCTGCTTCTGTCAATCCTAGATAAGTCTCGTCAGATTGTTCATCGTAGTATCCAATCTTTGCTTCAAGTTTTTGAAAAACCTGAGCATCATTATCAGTTTTGATCATGAATTTTGCCAGAAAATCTTTTACGTCATAGCCGGTAAGTCCATCATTATCTAAATCCTTGAAGCCATCATTTCGTTGATAATTTGATTCTAAAAGAAACCCGAAATTTTTATAACTATCCCCTATGCTAGTTGAAAACCTTTGGCTATTAAATTGACCTGCACTTATCTCGGCATTTCCGGTAAATTCATATGGAATGCGCGTGGAAATAAAATTAATGGCACCACCGGTGGTATACGGGCCATATTTAATTTGAGAAGAACCTTTTCGCACTTCAACCGAACTCATCCTATTCACAGATGGAAAATAATAAGCTGCCGGTGCTGCATAAGGTGCAGGTGCGATCAAAACACCATCTTCCATCAATGTAATTTTTGAACTTCGCTCAACGCCAGTACCACGCAGCCCGATATTTGGGCGTAGTCCAAAACCGTCTTCTTCTTGTATATAAACCCCGGTAACTGAACGTAGCACACGGGTAACATCGCTATAGTTAAATTTTTTGAGTTCTGTCTTTCCAATATAATCTGAAGAACCGGTAGTTTTATCCAACCAAGATGGCTTTCCAACAACCATTATTCGCTTCATGATGATTTTATCATGAAAATTAAGACTATCTGTGGATTGAGCGACTAATGAATCAGAAATAGAAAATATTAGAACGAGAGCGAAAATTACGTGCTTCATCAGAGGAGCTAAAAATACCTTTAGTTATTTAGAATAAATCTAAGTTAAGGCAGGTTTAGAACTCGATCAATACTTATTTTGAATTATTCTAAATAAAAATAGCCTTCCCAAATGAGAAGGCTATTAATAATTCATAAAAGAGAATATAATTTTATAACTCTTTAATTTTAATGTTTCTAAACCAGACATCGTCACCGTGATCTTGAAGGCCAATAATACCTTCGGTAGCTAAATCACCCCAATTTTCATTAATACTAGGCCATTTAGAATCGGCAATAAGCGCTTTCATACGTTCTGAACCAATGGTGTATTCTACTACAACTTCCCCATTTTGAATGTGCTGGACATTTGTTCCTCGAGCAATTACTTCTGCTGAGTTCCATTCGCCAAATGGATTAGCATTTTGTGGATCTGCAGGGATTAAGTCGTATAGAGAACCAGCCTGTCGATTTCCATTTTTACCTAAAGCTGCATCCGGGTGATTAACGTTATCTAAGACCTGCATTTCAGGCGCTGATTTCCAGATATAATCATATTGCGGATCTTCACTGCCTCTATAGAAAATACCGGCATTTGCACCTTCAGCAACCTTCCATTCTACTTTAAAGTGGAAATCACTAAAAATGCGATCATATACAATATCACCACCTTCTGTGTTCCCTAGTTCACCACGCCCCGACCCTTGAATGTGAATTGCTTCATCGTCAATGTTCCAGGCATTTGGAAAAGTTTCTATTTGAAAGCCTCGCCATCCGCTTGTGGTTTCACCATCGAATAGAAGCATCCATCCTTCATCAATTTCAGCTTGGCTAAGCGTATTATTTTCCGATTCCATTGGTTGTGCATCTTCTTTTTGTTGAGCACATGCATTTAACACAAAAAGTGCTAAAAGTAGACTCATCATTGAATTGATTGTTATTTTCATTTTTTAATTAAATGTTAATTAGTAACTCCAACCATTACGGTATGGTCGTTTGATATAATTTCGTGCGGCTTCTGCTGCATTTATTGTTGCATATTCAGTATCGAATTGAGGATCACCATCCACAACTGTGAACACATCAGAACTAACTACTCTGATTTCTTCCATTTCATCGATGTTTTTGATACGCATGTTCTCGCCATCCCATTTCAATGGTCGCTTCAGATCTTGAAGTCGAACAGCTAAGTTCCCCATTACTACTACTTCGTTCAATGGACCTGAATATCCGAAATAAGAACTTGCTTCAACTCGGTCATTTTTGCTTTCTTTACATGCCCGAACCCAATCCATTTCATGCGAGGCGGTAACTCTGCGCAATATTGGTGTTACATTTGGCGGATCCAGTTCACGACCTACTATATACGGATCACGAGCGTAAGTGCTACAAATTAAAGTTCCTTTTGTGCCTACAAACATGGCACCACCACCGCCATCTCCCATCATTTTACCTTCCTCTAATCCAGCTGGACGTTCAGGCAATAACCCACCATCATACCAGGTAAATTTAACCGCGGGCATATTCACTTTTCCTTTTTTAGGTCTAGCAGGGAAATTATAAATAACTTGTTCGGCCATAGGAGCACTTTCAGTATTCACCTGAGTGGAACTACCTTCGAGACTTGTTGGCTGACCTAGATCTAGAGCTTTAAAAACCGGATCAATAATATGGCAACCCATATCGCCAAGTGCACCAGTTCCAAAATCCCACCAGGCACGCCAATTCCACGGTGTATATGAAGGATGGTATGGACGCCAAGGTGCCGGACCAATAAAGTTATTCCAATCCAATGTAGGCGGTAAAGATGGTGTTTCCGCAGGTCGCATCAATCCTTGAGGCCAGATTGGGCGGTTTGTCCAAGCATGTACTTCTTTTACTTCGCCAATTTCATCATTCCAAATCCATTCACAAATCAAGCGAATACCTTCACCGGAATTCCCTTGGTTTCCCATTTGTGTGGCCACTCCGCTTTCTTCAGCAATTTTAGCCAACATTCGCGACTCATAAACCGAATGTGTTAAAGGTTTTTGAACGTATACATGTTTTCCTGCTCGCATTGAATCTGCAGCAGATACATAATGCGTATGATCGGGTGTTGAGATCATTATTGCATCAATTTGATCATCCATTTCATCAAGCATTTCACGGTAGTCCTTATAAACTTGTGCACCCGGATAATCATTAAAACTGCGTGCAGCATATTTCCAGTCAACATCAGACAAAGCCACAATATTTTCAGTATTCATTGCTCGCAGGTTACGCCGTCCCATGCCTCCGACACCAATTCCGGCAATATTTAGTTTATCACTTGGTGCTTTATGTCCCAGACCAGCTATAACAGTGCTTGGAAGTATCGTAACTCCTGCAGCTATCGCGCCCGATTTCGCTATAAAATTTCTACGTGAGATAGACGAATCAGTGAGTTCATTTTTCTTTTTATTGCTCATATTCCAATGATTTGAGGATTTACAGACTATTCATTCTTATAGAGCGAATTCTTGCATTATGCATACGCTCCAACAAATTTTATGACGGTATTTAAGCCTATTTAACCAAAAAGTAAAAGAGAATTAATGAGCTATTGAATAGTTAATCGGTTTAATCCCTTTCACTTAAGATTCTGATAATATCTTTACATCGATTTACAGAGTTTGCTACCTTAAGCGCTCTTACTCATACTCATTTCATCGGAAATATTTTTTATGATTGTTTTAAAATTTGGAGGCACATCAGTTGGAACTGCTGATAGTTTAAGGAATGTGCTTCAAATCATTCAGCAACACCAAATCAACGGTCATCTTCAAACGGTCGTAGTATCGGCACTTGGCGGTGTAACTAATCAATTAGTATTAATTGCACAGCTTGCTGAGCAAGGAGATTCTAACTACGAGCATATTTTAAAAGAGGTTGAAAATAGACACATTAATCTGTGCCAGGAATTAATTCCTGTTGCCGATCGAAGTGGCACAATTACTCAAGTTAAGCTTCTCTTTAATGATCTTGAAGATATCTGCAGAGGTGTGTTTCTTATTCAAGAACTTTCCCCCAGATCCAGTGATCACATATTGAGTTTTGGTGAAAGACTATCATCAATAATTATAAAAAACTTTATAGCCTGTAATGGTATTGAAACAGCATTGCTTGATCCACGATCCATTATTAAAACTGATGCTCAATTTGGAAACGCTGTAGTAGATCAAGAATTAACAAGAAAAAATATTATTAACGCTTTTAAAGCTCCTTCTAAAGTAACCCTTGTATCAGGGTTTATGGCTTCATCTAATGACGGAAATTTAACAACCACATTGGGACGTGGCGGCTCTGATTATACGGCATCGCTGCTGGCAGCTGCTTTAGATGCTGATAAATTACAAATCTGGACGGATGTTTCTGGGATGATGACCTCAAATCCCAAAATGGTTAGTCTTGCTCATCCAATTAAGCATTTAAGTTATGAAGAAGCAATGGAGCTTTCTCATTTCGGTGCAAAAGTAATTTATCCTCCTACTATTCAACCTGTACTTGATAAAGGCATTCCTGTTGAAGTTAAAAATACCTTTGCTGCTGATGATTACGGGACACTAATTACTAAAGATGGTGATCCGAATGGTCGCTGGATTAAAGGAATTTCAAGTATTGAAGATGTAGCTTTATGTACGTTATCAGGATCCGGAATGGTTGCAGTGCCAAACTTCTCTTATCGATTATTCGCTTCTTTAAGCCGTGAATCTGTTAATGTGATTATGATCACGCAAGCATCATCAGAACATACTATAACTGTTGGGATTGATCACAATGATGCTGAGAAAGCTCGTGAAAGTATTGAAGCAGAATTTGAAAACGAAATTCGTATTCGAAAAGTAAATCCGCTTTCTGTAGAGAAAAATTTATCGATTATTGCACTGGTTGGTACTCGCATGAGACAACAAGTTGGTGTTAGTGCAGGCTTATTTGAAACCTTGGGACATAATGGTATTAATGTAAAAGCAATTGCGCAGGGATCTACCGAGTTAAATATTTCTGTAGTAATTGACCGGAAACACCTCACTAAAGCATTAAACTCATTACACGAAAGCTTCTTCCTTTCTGATATTCGAAAATTCTATGTTTTTATGATCGGAGTTGGAAACGTTGGGCAAGAATTTTTAAAACAAATTCAAACTCAAAATGAATTTCTATCCGATGCTTTTAATGTTCAGATTAATGTGTCGGGATTAGCCAATTCCAGGAAAATGCTATTTAGTGAAACTCCTATCAATTTAGATTCATGGGAGTCACAGCTCAATGATAATGGAATGGCCATGACGCAGGCATCTTTCGTGGATGAAATGATTACACTAAATATGCGAAACAGCATATTCATTGATTGTACTGCAAGTAATGACATCCCAACATTGTATGACAAAATATTGAGAAATTCGATTTCGGTAGTTACACCGAATAAAGTGGCTTGCTCCTCACATTTCGATACCTATTTAGGACTTAAAAAAACTGCGACAGAATTCCAGACTAAATTCTTGTTTGAAACGAATGTCGGAGCCGGATTACCGATAATATCAACCCTGAGTGATTTACTAAAAAGTGGGGATCGAATTTTCAAAATTCAAGCGGTGCTCTCCGGAACCTTAAACTTTCTATTTAACACGTACGATGGGACTCAGAAATTTAGTGATGTAGTAAAACAAGCTAAAGCCGAAGGCTACACTGAACCTGATCCTCGACTTGATCTTTCTGGTGTTGATGTGATGCGCAAAATTCTGATCCTAGCTCGGGAAAGTGGTTATAAACTAGAATTAGATGATATTACGAATCGTCCGTTTGTGCCTGAGGAATGTATGAATACTGCTACTATTGATGCATTCTATGACAAATTGGATGAATTTGATGGCGTGTTTAAAGCTATGCTCGATGAAGCCAATTCAGCAGGAAAGAGAATTAAATATGTAGCAAGTTTTGAAAATCGAAAAGCAAGCACCGGTCTGGAATCGTTTGGAAAAGATCATCCATTTTACAAACTAGACGGCAAAGACAATATTGTTTTATTCTACACTAAACGATATAGTGAACAACCTTTGGTAGTAAAAGGCGCAGGTGCCGGAGCAGCAGTTACTGCTTCCGGAATATTTGCAGATGTGATTAGAATAACCTCAGCTTAAGGTATGGATGAAATAAAAGTTTTTGCACCTGCCACGGTTGCAAACGTTGCTTGTGGGTATGATGTAATGGGTTTCGCGATGAAGGATATCGGAGACACTATTACAATTAGGAAAATTGCATCCAAAAAATGGGTAATTGAAAACGGCAAAGGATGTGATGGTCTACCTATCGATCCCAATAAAAATGTGATTGGTGTTGCTGTAAAAGCGCTGATGAAAACCTATGGAAAAGAAATTGATTTCGGTTTTAAATTCCATGTATCAAAAAATATAATGCCGGGCAGTGGATTAGGTTCCAGTGCTTCCAGCTCGGCAGCAGCCGTATTTGGTGTGAATGAACTTTTAGGCTCACCGTTTACAAAAAAAGAATTGGTTGCGTTTGCAATGGAAGGTGAGCGAGCTGCATCCGGTATTGCACATGCCGATAATGTAGCACCCTGTTTATTAGGCGGTTTCACTCTTGTTCGAAGTTACGCACCTTTGGATATCATTGAGTTGGATTATCCGGATATGCTTTATGTAAGTGTTGTGCACCCGCAAATTGAAATTAAAACCTCAGATTCTAAAAAAATCCTGAAAAAAGATGTCTTATTAAGAGATGCGATTACACAATGGGGCAATGTTGGTGGTTTGGTTGCTGGGTTGGCAAAGTCGGATTATGATCTCATTGGTAGGTCTTTACAAGATGTAATTGCCGAGCCCGCCCGTTCTTTGCTAATCCCCCTTTTTAAGGAAGCAAAGCAAGCAGCAATGCACGAAGGAGCTCTTGGAGGTAGCATTTCAGGTTCTGGGCCATCAATTTTTGCTTTGTCATTTTCAAGAAAAATTGCTGAAAGTATCGCTATATCGTTAAATAACGTGTATGCATCAAACGGGATATTAGCGAATGTGTACATCTCACAAGTAAATTCTAAGGGCACAGAATTGATAGCATGAAATTTTATAGTACAAATCATCAAGTTGAACCTGTTAGTTTTGAAGACGCAATATTTGAAGGTTTACCTTCTGATAATGGCTTATTCATGCCGGAAAAAATACCATCACTGCCCGCGTCCTTTTTTGAATCATTAAGCTCATTGAGTCTTCCTGAAATCGGATTTGAAGTTCTTAAACATTATGTGGATGGTGAAATTCCAAACGACGATCTAAAAATTATAGTCGCAGACACGCTCTCTTTTGATATTCCTCTGGCGAAAATTAAGAAAGGTGTTTACGCTTTGGAACTTTTTCATGGCCCAACACTGGCTTTTAAGGATGTTGGTGCTCGGTTTTTAGCACGATGTCTAAGTTATTTTACCAAACAAAATAACAAAGAGTTTACAGTACTTGTTGCTACCTCAGGAGATACCGGAAGCGCGGTCGCTAACGGGTTTTTCAATGTTCCCGGAGTTGAAGTTGTAATTCTGTATCCAAAAGGAAAAGTAAGCGGATTCCAAGAACAGCAAATGACAACCCTAGGTGGAAATATAACTGCTCTTGAGGTAGACGGTACTTTCGATGATTGTCAGGATTTAGTAAAGCA
>Ga0316205_10003885_pt1 | contig 13644 bp, 10 predicted proteins | sample 3monthpyrite_MG_FD_204941 | JGI IMG/M metagenome (GOLD analysis project Ga0316205, IMG submission 204941) | Microbial mat bacterial communities from mineral coupon in-situ incubated in ocean water Damariscotta River, Maine, United States -... | ecosystem: Environmental > Aquatic > Marine >... | reverse complement strand
ACCCAACCTGCTCGATATTTTACCGCTAGACAAATACACTTTATTACCGAACACCGCCGGCTGTTACAACATCGACGATGCTGTGCGCACCTGCCGCCTGGCCCGCGAATTACTCGATGGTCACGATCTGGTTAAACTGGAAGTTTTGGGTGATGAGAAAACCTTGTTTCCGGATGTCAGCGCTACTTTAGAAGCGGCTGAAATTCTGGTCAAAGACGGCTTTAAAATCATGGTCTACACCAATGATGACCCGATCATGGCAAAACGACTGGAAGAAGTCGGCTGTGTTGCCGTGATGCCATTAGCCGCGCCGATCGGTTCTGGCTTAGGTATCCGCAATCCGTATAACATTCTGGAAATCGTTGATAATGCCAATGTACCCGTACTGGTTGATGCCGGTGTGGGTACCGCATCTGATGCAGCCGTGGCAATGGAGCTGGGTGTTGATGGCATTTTGATGAACACAGCCATTGCAGCAGCAAAAGACCCGGTACTGATGGCCACTGCCATGAAAAATGCGACCATTGCCGGTCGTCAGGCATTTAAAGCAGGGCGCATGCCACGCAAGCGCTACGCCTCAGCCTCTTCACCAATTGATGGCACTTTCTTCTAAGCTTTTTTAATAGTTATTAATTGTGTCTGAACAACCACGCCGCACCATTAAAAGTTTTATTTTGCGCCAAGGCAGGCTGACGCATGGCCAGCAACGCGCCCTGGATGAGCTGTGGCCAGTCTTTGGCATTGACTATCAGGCAGAACCAATAGATTTAAACACTGTTTTTGGCAATGACAAACCCGTGGTACTGGAAATTGGCTTTGGCAATGGCGAATCATTGGTACAAATGGCGGCTGAAAATCCTGAGCTTAACTTTATCGGCATCGAAGTACACCGGCCAGGTGTGGGTCATCTGTTGCACATGATACAAGAGCAAGGCATTCAAAACCTTCGGGTAATGAATCATGACGCCATTGATATTTTGCAAAATCAGATTCCGAAACACAGCCTGCATCGTATACAGCTGTATTTCCCCGACCCCTGGCACAAAAAGAAACACAACAAACGCCGCATCGTTCAGCCGGCTTTTCTTGATACGCTGGCGACACTGCTTCAGGCTGACGGCAAGATTCACTTTGCCACCGACTGGGAGCATTATGCCGAGCACATGATGCTGACACTGGAAGCACATCCGCTTTTTGTGAATTCACTTGAAAAAAATCAGTTCATTCCAAAACCAGATTATCGCCCGACAACCAAGTTTGAACGCCGGGGACAGCGCCTCGGGCATGGCGTCTGGGATCTTATCTTTAATCTCTGTAACAAATAATTAACAAGTCTTAAGATTAGCTTAAGGGTTTCCCCGTACTATCGGCAGTGCTAAAAAGCACACAACGCCGCAATACGGGACTAACGAGAGCCTTATTTAACTTTAAGATGGTTAATTTACTTCAAAATCTCAGGAATTTACCAATTTCAAGACTGATTTGGGTCAGTATTGTTTTTGTTTCCCTGTTGCCATTGGTTTTTCTGGCCCCTCAAATCCATCAGTCTGTCTGGGATAGCGCGCAAAAGGAAGCATCAGAAAAACACCTGCTGATCGCACAAAATTTAACCGGACCGTTAACCCTATTTATCACCTCACACCTTAGCTCGTTAAAAATGCTTTCAAATACTTTTCAGCAATTTGAGCGAGCAGACGACGCGGTTATACTGACATTATTGGAACAAACCGTTAATCAGGATCACGACTTTAATTCACTGGCTCTGGTTTCTATCAATGGCAACACCCGTGCTCTGTCAGTCAGCCAGTCAATTCAGAACGGTCAACAACCTGATTATGGACGTCATCGCTGTTTTCTCAATGTACTCAAATCAGGAAAAAAAGAAGTTTCAGCCACGCATAAAAGCATGATCACCGGTCAGCCCACTATTATGATGGGGCAACCCGTGTTTAATTTGAAAAATGAAATGACGGCTGTACTGCTGGCAGAAATTGATTTAAAACCACTTGAAGCGATGCGTGCAAAAATTAAGTTTGGTGAACAAGGGCACAGTGTATTTATCGATCAAAAAGGACAAGCACTGGCACATCCAAATCCGGTCTGGACTACTGAAATAAAAGACCTCTCTGATCTGCCAATTGTAAAAAATATGATGGCAGGAAAAACAGGTGTGATGGAATTTTATTCCCCCTTCATGAAAGAAACCATGATCGCTGGTTATGCAGGCATTAAAGACATTGGCTGGGGTGTGATGGTTCCTCAGCCAAAAGCTGAAATGGAAGCTGAAGTCGCCAGTATATTACATGCACTTTTTGCCTGGTCAGTTGTCGGCATCATTATCGCCATCATCGCCGCCTGTTTCCTGACACAGTGGATCACCCGCCCGATTAATTCTCTGGCAAAGAAAGCGCAGCAAATTAACAATGAACATGACACATTAAGTCTGCAAACCATTACCATGTCGGCTCCTTGCGAAGTGGTCGAAATGGCCAGCGCCATGCAAACGCTGGTGACAAATTTACAGGCCTCTAATCACGAAATAAAAGAACTCAATGATTCATTACAGGATCAGATCCGCAAAGCCACCTCAGATTTGCGTCAGGCCAATACTAATCTGCATCACATTGCCAGCAGCGATCACCTGACCACGATTGCAAACCGCCGTTATTTTGAACATACAGTCTCTGACATTCTGGATCATCAGCCCGGCAAAACAATTGGCATTATGCTTGTTGATATTGATAATTTTAAATACATTAATGACAACTTCGGACATGCTGCGGGGGACTACGTTTTAACCAAAGTAGCACACCTGCTAAATCAGGCCACTCGTCCCGGTGACATCATTGCGCGCTATGGCGGTGATGAATTTGTTGCTGAATTTGAATCCGATATTAAAACCATTCAAAAACGTGCCGAAGATTTACGTAAAAAAGTTGAGTCTTACCCTTTTAGATGGCGCAATCATAATCTTCAGGTCACCTTGTCGATTGGCATCACCTGTCATAAAACAGGCCCCTCTAGTTCACTCGATAAACTGATGACTGCAGCAGATACCGCCATGTACCAGTCTAAAAACGAAGGCAGAAACAAAGTCTCTCTGTTCGCCAGTTAATCACCTCAAATTCCCTGATCACTGATGAAGTGATACCATCCCACCAGATTAAAAATAATGTTTTTCGGGGAAACTGATTTATGAATCTCATCAATGGCCTGCACTTCAATAATCTAAAAGGTGATTTCACTGGCGGACTTACTGCAGCGGCTGTTGCTTTACCTTTAGCGCTGGCCTTTGGTGTGTTATCAGGGGCCGGTCCCATGGCCGGCGTATATGCCGCCATCTTTGTTGGTTTCTTTGCTTCATTGACGGGTGGTACCGCCGCGCAAATTTCTGGTCCGACCGGACCAATGACCGTTTTAATGACGGCCATTTTCATGCAATACACTGCAGCAGATCCGGTTCATGGCATGACAATTGGTTTTACCGTGGTAATGCTGGGCGGCCTGTTTCTGATGTTGTTTGGTTTTTTCAAAATCGGACAATACATTTGCATGATTCCCCACCCTGTTATTTCAGGTTTAATGAGCGGGCTAGGACTAACCATTATCTTGTTACAAATAGCGCCACTGCTTGGTCATGCCAATACCGGAACGCCATGGCAGTCGCTGTTAAATTTGCCCGGCGTTCTGGCTCACCCGGCCACTGAAGCTGCCCTTATAGGTGTATCGGCTTTAGTGCTGGTCTATTTTCAACACAAAAGCATCGGTAAATATATTCCATCGACACTGACTGCGGTGGTCATGGGTACGATTAGCTACCAGTTACTGTTCCCGGAAAGCATGGTGCAAACCATCGGTGAGATAAATCTCGCGATACCAACACCGCATTGGCCTGTTTTCGATTCTGGACTCATTATCGACATGATCAAATCAGCACTGGCACTGGCTGTACTGGGCACCATCGATACCTTAATGACCTCGCTGGTTGCCGACAATATCAGCCGCAGCCATCACAACCCTAATCGCGAATTAGCCGGCCAGGGCCTTGCCAATATGATCTCTGGCCTGTTCACCGGGCTGGCTGGTGCAGGCGCCAGTATGCGAACGGTTATTAATGTTCGTCATGGTGGCCAGACGCCATTATCCGGCATCTTTCATTCTCTGATCATCGTCTTACTCGTCATTATTTTAAGCCAGTATCTTCATTTAATTCCGCATGCTGCACTGGCCGCTATCCTGATAAAAGTCGCCAGCGATCTGGTTGACTGGGATTATATGAAGAGACTGCATAAAGCCCCTAAACCTGCCATCTTTATCATGTTCACGGTGTTACTATTAACCCTGTTCATCGATATGATCATTGCCATTGGTACCGGTATAACGATAGCCAGCCTGTTATTTATGAAGCGCATGTCCGATCTGCAACTGGAAAAAACATCAACCATCACTCACCCCGATGAGGAACACCCGTTATCGGATCTGGAAAAACAATACCTGCAAGATGCCGATGGCCGTTTACTCTTATTTCATGTCAGTGGTCCGATGAGCTTTGGTGCCGCCAAATCAATGTTAAAGCGTGTTTCTTCTGTCGATAATTATGAAGCACTGGTATTTGATTTGAGTGATGTTCCACTGATTGATTTCACATCATCACTGGCTATCGAAGATATTATTCTTGACGCACAAGAGGCAGGTCACCATATCTTCATCTCTGGCGCTAAAAACATGGTCAAAGAGGTGCTGAACAAACAAGGCATACTCTCACTCCTGCTGGATGGGCATCAGTACGAGAACCGTGAAGACGCCCTGCGCCATGCCAGCGAATTACTGAATAAATAGGGATTAGCCACTCATAAAGAGTGTTGGGCTTGCAGAGTAGCCCCCCTCAAGGGATAATGTCGCCCCTTGAGACGCTCTATAAAGACCAGCAAACAGCTCCATCTGTATAGAAACACCGCTGGCAACTGATTCCAAGACCCTGTCAGGGCGGGCTTTTAGCTAGGACAGGGTCAAATAAGAAATTTTTAGATTTAACTATTTTGGAGACCTAGATGTCTGTTAAACATCCAATCGTTGCTGTCACTGGTTCATCTGGTGCCGGCACTTCAACTGTAAAAAAAGCTTTCGAGCAAATTTTCCGTCGTCAGAGCATTACGCCTGCAATCATCGAAGGCGATAGCTTCCACCGCTATGACCGTGCTGAAATGAAAGAAGCGCTGGCTCAGGCTGAAAAAGACGGTACTATCCTGAGCCACTTTGGCGAAAATGGTAACCTGTTCGACAAACTGGAAGAGCTGTTCAAATCATATGGCGAGACTGGTGGCGGTAAAAAGCGTTTATACCTGCACAGCGATGAAGAAGCAGAACCATATGCACCACTGACTCCGGGCCAGTTCACTCCTTGGGAAGATGTTCCTACAGGTACTGACCTGATGTTCTACGAAGGTCTGCACGGCGGTGTTAAAACTGACGACTCTGATGTTGCTTCTGCTGTTGACCTGCTGGTTGGTGTTGTACCGATCGTTAACCTTGAGTGGATCCAGAAAATTCACCGTGACAACGCTGAGCGTGGTTATTCAGAAGACGTAATCGTTGATACCATCATGCGTCGTATGCACGACTACATCAAATACATCACACCTCAGTTCTCACGCACGGACATTAACTTCCAGCGTGTGCCAACGGTTGATACATCAAATCCTTTCATCGCTCGTGATATCCCTACACCTGACGAGTCTATGATTGTTATCCGTTTCCGTGACCCTAAGAAGTTCAATATTGACTTCTCACACCTGCAAAACATGATTGCAGGTTCATTTATGTCACGTGCAAATACGCTGGTTGTTCCGGGTGGTAAAATGGCATTAGCGATGGAAATCATCCTCACGCCAATCATCCATGACATGCTGGAAAAATCTAAAAAAGCCCGTTAATTCAGGCCTGATTAGAAACCATAAAAAAGCCGGCCCAGATGAAAATCTGGGCCGGCTTTTTTACAGATACTTGATAGTTAATTAATCTTTTTCAAGACCCAGTATTTCCAGCAATTGATTTTCATCAATCGGCTTAGTGATGCATTTCTCAGCACCCGCGGCTAAAATTTTCTTCACATTCTCATCACTCGGGTAACCTGTCATTGCAATAATCCGGATATTACGCATAGAGCGGTCAGACTTCATCATCTGGCAAACCTGAAAACCATCCAGTCCCGGCATCATAATATCCAGCAAGACCACATTCGGGTGAAAACTTCTGACCTTTAAACCGGCTTCAAAACTGTAATTCGCCAGTTCTGTCTCGACCCCTTCAATGTCTTCAAAAAACTCGACCAGAAAATGGCCCAGCGCAATATCATCATCGATAACAAGAAGCCTTAACGTATCGTTATCCGACTGCAAACGCATGCCACGGGAAGCAGCAAACTCTTCAACATCTTCCATGTTAAATCGACGGTGACCACCCGGGGTTGTTAAGGCCTTTAAAGCACCTTTTTGTGCCCAAAAGCGAACTGTTGTCGGTGAAACCATTAGCAGCTCAGCGACATCATTAGGAGTTAGTAATTTTTTAAAACCATCTTTATTCACGGCACGTTCCACACACTGGTATTTTGACTACTTTAAGCTTAGGATAAAAACTCTTGATTTCATCGAATTATGCGATTAGATACAAAATGTTTACAAAATTGACATGATCTATAAAAAACTTGGTCAGACCGACTTAAAAACCAGTCTCATTTGCCTAGGTACCATGACCTTTGGCCAGCAAAACACCGAAGCACAGGCTCACCAGCAAATGGACATGGCACGCGACCATGGTATTAACTTTTTTGATACCGCGGAGCTCTACGCAATTCCGCCCAGCTCGGAAACTCAGGGACTAACCGAAAGTTATATCGGTAGCTGGTTTAGAAAACAGGCCCAGCGAAACAACATCATTCTTGCGTCCAAAGCCGCCGGACCCGGCGCTGGCTGGATTGATCATATCCGCGGCGGACCAAGACTCAACCGCGACCACCTGACACGTGCGCTTGAGGCGAGCCTTAAGCGACTACAAACCGACTATATAGACCTCTACCAGATTCACTGGCCTGAACGCAGCACTAATTATTTTGGCGTACTGGGTTATCAACACAATGCAGAAGAACAAGTCATCGCCATTGAAGAAACACTGGAAGTACTCAACGACTTTATCGTCGCCGGAAAAATAAGACACATTGGTATTTCCAATGAGACACCCTGGGGGGTCATGCAATACCTGATGCATGCAGAAAAAAACAACTGGCCACGCATCGTCAGTATTCAAAACCCCTATAATTTATTGAACCGAAGTTTTGAAATTGGCCTATCTGAAATGGCCATTCGTGAACAGGTCGGTTTGCTCGCCTATTCACCCTTAGGCTTTGGCGCGCTGACAGGCAAATATTTAAACAACCAGCAACCGGCGGATGCCCGCTTAACATTGTTCCCTGACTATACTCGCTATAGCAATGAAAACGGCATTGCTGCAACCAGAGCCTATGCCAAACTGGCACGGGAGAATAATTTAACCACCACACAGTTAGCACTGGCTTTTATTAATCAGCAGGATTTCCTCACAGCCAACATTATTGGCGCAACAAATCTTGATCAGTTAAAAGAAAACATAGACAGTGTTAACATTAAGCTTGGCGAAGAAATTATTGATGCGATCAATATCATACACAGGCGCTACACCATTCCATGCCCGTAAAATAGCCACGAGGAATTAACTCCACTTTGTCATAAGAGAACAAGACAACAATGATCTATACTAACCAAATCTTTATATCAAAGTTTTTAAAGCAGAATCAGCCAGACCATTATTCAACAAATAATTATTGTTCAACATGAAAGCCTTTTTTATTCCAGTCGGTCATTCCCTGCTTCACAACAAGTACATCTGAAAAACCTTTTTTTGTTAAAATTTGCGCCGCTTTTGCCGAACGTTTATCTGTTCGACAAATTGTCACAACCGTTTTTTCCTGAAAGTTTTCAATCTCGGCAATATTATTTTTTAAATCTTCAAGCGGAATCAAACGGGCACCTTCTACATGCCCTTGCTCACTTTCAAAGTCAGCAGCACTGCGAACATCAAGTAATAAAACATCTTCACCGGTATCGAGTTTTTGTTTAAGTTCTTCCACCGAAATCATTGGTTTAGCGCGTAATTTACTGACCAGCCCCGGCAGAAAACCAACAACCGCTAATAAAGCGATGCCAATCATTATTTTTTGAATAACAGCTTCATCACCAGCCAGCGCTTCACGCCCGACATAACCGATATAGGTATAAGCAATTGCACCTGGTAACATACAAATGTAGGTTGCTATTGAATAATGACTGAGTTTTATTTTTGTTAATCCCAGAGCGTAGTTCAGAAGATTAAACGGAAATAAGGGAACCAGACGAACAAAAGCGACGAACTTCCAGCCTTCTCCCTCTACCCCTTGCTTTAATGACTTAAGCTGACCGCCCGTTTTCTTTTCAACCCAGTCCTGCGCCAGATAACGCGCTGCAATAAATGAAAAAACTGCACCAATAGTTGCGGCGGTCAGGTTATAAAATGTACCTAACACCGGACCAAATAAGGCGCCACCTGCCAGTGTTAAAATAGAACCCGGGAAAAAGAAAACCGTGCCTACAATATACAACAACATAAAAACCAACGGCCCTGCTACGCCCGCATTATTAACCCATGCTTGCAAATTGGCGACATCAAACTGCTCACGATAAATAATTACCAGCCCGATACCTGCTGTCAGCAATGTTAATAATAAAATTCGTGAGAGTGTATTGTTCATATTGAAACCTGTTTAGATAAGCAAATCTCCTTTTTTGCAAAAAAAATTAAAAGCCTCTTTCCTTAACAGTCCGAGGCATACCACTTTTGCGCGAGTGATTTCTTAGCGTTTACTATCGTCTGCTCAGATGATCCGCTGTCATTCCGCAGGGTCATTCCAGTGGCGACGATTAATTGCATAATCCGAGATCTTGCCTTTAAATGGCAGCGTTAACATGCCGCTAATCCATGACACCTCTTTTACCGAGCTGTATGAACGAATGCCAATTTTCATGCCTTCATGCCCACCACGTGGCTGGTCTCGATAGGTGCCAAACAATCTGTCCCACCACGGCAGACTAAAACCGAAATTACTATTAGTCTCATCGTCTTCAATTGAATGATGCACACGATGCATGTCTGGTGTGACTAAAAAAAGACGAACAATCTGATCAACTTTTTTAGGTAAGCGAATATTGCCGTGATTAAACATAGCCGTCGCATTTAAAATAACTTCAAAAATAACCACGGCAAAAACCGGCGGACCTAACAATACGATGGTGCAAAACTTGATGCCCATCGAAAGAATAATTTCCAGCGTATGAAAACGAGCGCCCGTGGTTACATCATAATCGGGATCTGCATGATGCACTCTGTGTAAACGCCAGAGAAGTGGAATCGCATGTACCATCACATGCTGGATATAAATCACCAGATCCATTATCACAATAGCAATGATTGCCGCGAGCCAAACTGGCAGATCCAGATAATTTAACAAACCCCAACCATTTTCCTGTGCCGCCGCTGCAACACCAATCGCTGCAACAGGAAACACCAGCCGAACGATAAAACTGTTGAAGAACACCAGTCCAAGGTTGTTTAGCCAGCGTACTGTTTTAGACACCGTCAGCGCTCGTTTTGGCGCTATAAGCTCCCAAAGCCCGACAACTAACAACATGCCAAAGAAAAAACCCATGCGGATTTCTTTTTCATAACTCATTACCAGCTCATCTATTGTCATCGTTACGCCTTAAATCAACTTGCCAGCATGAGAACGCGGGCTATAATGAATAGAACATAGTCACCTATTCAATTAATTACTTGAATACTAGAATAATGGAATTTACATTTATGTCAAGCAGCAACTTTAAACAAGACCTATTTTCCCAGTTTGCGAGGGTTGGCAAGGCCTTGAGCCATGCAAACAGACTTGAACTCTTAGAGTTTATAGCCCAAGGAGAACGCAGTGTGGACGAACTGGCTAAAGTATCTGGTCTCACCGTTGCTAACACCTCTCAACATTTACAGCATTTACGCCAGGCCGGTCTGGTTACCTGCCACAAACAAGGCCTTAAGGTCTTTTATCAAATCAGTGGCGATGATGTCATTGCACTGCTCAGTCTGATGCGAGACGTTGCTGAACGTCATATTGCTGAAGTCGACAAACTGGTTGACACCTACCTGACCGTAAAAGATGAACTGGAGCCTATTCCGCGTGAAGTGTTACTGGAACGCGTTAAACACGGGCTGGTTACTGTTTTAGATGTCCGCCCTGACGAAGAGTTCGCCGCCGGGCACGTTCCAGGGGCGGTGAATGTGCCTCTGCGTGATTTGGAACAGTATTTAAAGAATATGGACAGCCAGCAGGAAGTGGTTGCGTATTGTCGTGGGCCACACTGCATACTGGCCTTTGATGCAGTAGCTAAATGCCGTGAAAAAGGCCTTACTGCACACCGGCTGGAAGATGGCTTTCCTGAATGGAAGCTGGCTGGGCTACCTATAGAAACTAAACATTAACCTTTATTAGGCGCGCACCCCTCTCTAGCCAAAAGCTAACTATCAGATCATTATGGCATCTGAAGCATCTCTCTAAGTAGATGCAATCCTCGGCTTTATTTTCATAAATGCCAGCTCTCCTCTCAATATCAATTTTTCTCTTGAAACAATACACATACAGGTTTTACGGGTCAGTTTTTTATACATTAAACTATACTCATCAAATGCATTTATTTAACTCTATTAAACAGCTTAAATTCACCAGCAATATAGTGGCGCTGGTGACGCTGAGCATGACGATATTTTTTTCCTTACTGGTTTTTATTATTTTAAATTACGGTTCACATCTGTCTGAAATAAATCAAGTCATTGAGAAAGGAGAGCTATTCAGCAACAAAATGCGTCTCAATAGCGAACTAATGGAACTTGCCAGAGCACGCAGCAGAATTACATTACAAATAATTGATACAAAAGATGTATTCGAGCAGGATGAACTCAACCTTCAGCTTGGTATTTTCGCCAACCGGTTTGCGAAAATACGATCAGAGCTTTTAGCTATGACGCTGACTGATAATGAAAAGTCTATTTATAAAAAACACGGATACATTGTCCCGGTCATCTTACCTGCTCAGCGTAAAGCTGTTGCACTCTCTATGACAGGCAACGCTGCCAACTTAAATGAAGCAAAAGAAATTGTTTATAGCATCGTTCTTCCTGGCCAGAATAAAATGATAGATTCATTAGGCCAGCTAATTTCTCTGGAACAAAAAAATATTGCCTCGCTCTCAGCTGCATCAAAAAAATCGATTGAAGATATGCAGTACAGAAACACCGTACTTATTTTTCTTGTTTTTTCAGTTGTGATGTTATTAACTATTATTGTCATTATTCGCATCAAACAAATCCAGAAGGATCTTATCAGCTCACACGACACACTCGAACAGCGAGTTGCAGAACGAACTCAGGAAGCCGTTTACGCTAAAGAAGAAGCAGAACACGCCAATAAAGCAAAGTCTGAATTTCTGGCCAATATGAGTCACGAAATTCGAACACCAATGAACGCCATTATTAACCTCAGTCAGCTGGCACTAAAACAACCGCTTAATGACACAACGCGTGATTATATTAAAAAGCTCTTTAGCTCCGGAAAAAGCCTCCTCACCGTTATTAATGATATTCTCGACTTTTCAAAAATAGAAGCCGGCAAACTCGACATTGAAAATGTTGTATTTGACCTGAAATCACTCGCCACAGAAATCACAGATACATTTAAACATCAGGCCGATGAAAAAGGCCTGAAACTATCGCTAACATTCAAAAACAATAAAGATAATAACTGTATCGGTGACCCACTAAGACTCAGACAGATCATTAGCAACCTGTTAAACAATGCAATAAAGTTTACTGACAAAGGTGAGATCAGATTTCTTATTCAGCAACTTAATGTGAAAAATAACCGTACAAAATATTTATTTGAAATTCAGGATACCGGTATCGGTATGACTAAAAATCAAACAGATAATTTATTCAATCCTTTTCAGCAGGCAGACACATCCACCACAAGACAATATGGCGGCACAGGGCTTGGTCTGAGTATTTGCAAGCAACTGATTACACTGATGCATGGAAAAATATCTGTGACCAGCCAGCCAGGCGAAGGCAGCAAATTTAAATTTTCACTATCATTCGGCCTTGAAAACTCTCAAACATCAGAAGTAACCCGGTTTACTGAAATAGATAATGAAAAACTTTCAGCACTCGAAAACAAAAGCATCTTACTGGTTGAAGACAATGAGGTTAATCAGTTGATTGCTCATACATTATTAACAGAACTTAAGATCACAACTGTTATTGCCACTAACGGATCTGAAGCTATTGATAAACTTAATAACACACACTTTGATCTGGTTTTAATGGATATTCAAATGCCAGTCATGGATGGCTATGAGGCAACAAAAATTATAAAGCAAAATAAAGCCTGGAAAAATATACCTGTAATCGCAATGACTGCAAACGTTATGAAAGAAGATGTAGAAAAAAGCTTTAACGCAGGTATGACTGATCACATCCCCAAGCCTATTGAGGTCAATCAATTACATCAGTGCCTGCTCAGGCATTTAACCTGACTTCGATTTCAATATTAGCCTGCCCATTTTTGTGCCATTTACAAATAACTCATGCCATATACTTTCTTTATTGACATATACCTTCTTAAGCAGCACATTAAGTAAATGTTTTTCTATAGTATATGGTTATTATGGCACTACATGACAAACCAGATCATAATGAGTCTCTAAATAACGCCATCATTTCTCAGCCTCACACCCTGCCGGCTGACGAAATATTAAAGTCCTTAGATTCCACTGTGCATGGACTGACGTTACAGGAAGCGAACGCTCGTCTTCTTAACTATGGCCCCAACACTCTGCCTCAGGCAGCTTTACCGGGTATTTTTAAGATATTTTTCCGGCAGTTTCTTGACCCGTTAATTTATATTCTGTTATTTGCAGCCGTTGTTTCACTGATAGCCAAAGAATACTCAGATGCCATTTTCATTTTTATTGTACTGTCCATTAACTCAGTGATAGGAACAGTACAGGAATACTCAGCTCAACGTAGCGCCGCTTCTTTACAGCAACTGGTTACCCGAATTGCACGCGTAGAACGGAATGGTGAAGCTTACGAAATTAATGCCGAGCAACTGGTACCCGGCGATATTGTATTATTGGAATCTGGCGATAAAGTTCCCGCCGACCTGCGTTTATTTTCATCGCAAGACTTACAACTCGACGAATCCTTACTGACAGGCGAATCGCTTCCTGTTGAAAAAAAAGCACAAGTTATCCTCTCTAAAGAAATTCCATTTAGTGATCATACCAACATGGCCTATTCCGGTACGCTTGTCTCTAAAGGGCGCGCTGTCGGCATCGTCATTGCCACGGGATTTACCACCCAGCTCGGTATCATTGCTAAGGCAATCATGTCTAATCAGAATATAAAACCTCCACTCATTATCCGCATGCAACGCTTTACTATGCGTATTGCCATACTAATGGGTATTACGGTTTTACT
>Ga0316205_10003883_pt1 | contig 13650 bp, 15 predicted proteins | sample 3monthpyrite_MG_FD_204941 | JGI IMG/M metagenome (GOLD analysis project Ga0316205, IMG submission 204941) | Microbial mat bacterial communities from mineral coupon in-situ incubated in ocean water Damariscotta River, Maine, United States -... | ecosystem: Environmental > Aquatic > Marine >... | reverse complement strand
TTTATAGGAGTTTATTCTGGTTTAAGCTTTAAGTTTTAAAAATTTTAGTTGGTTAGGTTGGTTATTGTACTTCTGCTTAGAAGTGTCAATAATTTTAAAAGTCACTCTATTGGGAGTGGCTTTTTTTATGATTGTAATTCTTGTAAAATAACACTTCTAGAAACACTATTCAGTTGTTTTGTGTCTTCTATTTTTAAATGTTCTGTTTTGAAAAATTTATGAACCTTAACTCGTAACACCCCTGGACCACCACTAAATAAATTATATGAAAACCGTTTTTTGTTATCGTAAAAAGTTATAGGGACAATTGAAATTTTATGATTAATAGCTAGCCTAAAAGCACCATCTTTAAAATCGTCTAATATTATACCTTCTTCAGGGACTAACCCTTCTGGGAAAATACATATACTAGTCCCTTGTTGTAATCTTCTTTGTGCTCTTAAAAAAACAGCTTGCCTGCTTCTAGCACTACTTCTATCTACTAAAATGCACGTTCTTTTATAGAAAAATCCAAAAAGCGGGATTTTTGCTAATTCCTTTTTACCAACAAATACAAATGGGTTGTTTTTAACAGTCACAAGCATAAGCATAATGTCTATCATAGAAGTATGATTGGCAATTAACATATAGCTTTTTCCTTTTTCAATCTCCTGTTCATGTGTTATTTTCCATGGCAAACCCATTCCAATTAAAATAAACTTAGCCCAAATACGCGCTAGTTTAAAAAAGAAAGGATACCATTTTTCATTAGAAATTGAGAATACTAAAAAAGGAAATAAAATAATGATTGGAACCGCAACCAATACATAGAACCAAATACGATATAAAATCCAGAAAGGATATTTTAGAAATTTCATCTACATCAAAACTACTAAAATAATTGAGCTATTCTATCAAAAAAATTACCTTTGCTTATTGTTTAATTAAAAAGATTCCTGCTTTCACAGGAAATACTATGGCAAGAATACTAACTGGAGTACAAAGTACAGGAACGCCACATCTGGGAAATCTTTTAGGGGCAATTATCCCTGCAATACAAATGAGTAACGATCAAGGCAACGAATCGTTCCTTTTTATTGCTGATATGCACTCATTAACTCAAATAAAAGATGCCGAACTGTTAAAGCACAATACCTATTCTACAGCTGCTGCTTGGTTGGCTTTTGGATTAGATATTGATAAAACCGTTTTCTATCGCCAGAGCGATGTGCCACAGGTTACTGAATTATCTTGGTATTTAAGTTGTTTCTTCCCATATCAACGACTCACTTTAGCACATAGTTTTAAAGATAAAGCAGATAGACTAGAAGATGTAAACGCAGGTTTATTTGTCTATCCAATGCTTATGGCTGCCGATATTTTATTGTATGATGCCAATATTATTCCTGTTGGGAAAGATCAATTACAGCATATTGAAATGACACGTGATGTGGCTTCGCGTTTTCATGCAAAGGTTGGAGGTACCTTTGTAATGCCTGAAGCTGATGTGCAAAAAGATACCATGTATGTTCCGGGAACTGATGGTGGAAAAATGAGTAAAAGCCAAAATAACATTATTAATTTGTTTTTACCAGACAAGCAATTACGCAAACAAATTATGTCTATTGCTACAGATAGTACACCTTTGGAAGAACCTAAAGATTGGAAAACTTGTAACTGTTTCGCTATTTATGCTTTGGTTGCCAATTACGAACAAATAACAGACATGAAAACCAACTACGAACAAGGTGGTTATGGTTATGGGCATGCCAAACAAGCCTTATTTGAGTTATTAATTGATAGATTCTCAGATGAAAGAGCGCGTTATAACTACTATATGGACAACCTCAACGAGATTGACAAAGCCTTAGCTGTTGGAGCTAAAAAAGCAAAAGTGGTGGCTGATGGTGTTTTAAAACGTGTGAGGACTAAAGTTGGTTACTAATTCTCTTTAATCCAGTTATAAAGATATTCTATAGTTAATCCCATTGTTTTTAAATTCGTACGAAGATGCATTGACGGAATTTCTTTATCTTTTTCTCTATGAGTTACTGTTCTCCAACAATTAGGGCACTTATAGTGATCATGAGAAGCTTTGGTTCTTAGATATTTACAACCATGTGCTTTAAGGAATCTAACCCAATCTTTGGTTTTAACTGGTCGATAGTTTCCCATTAATAATTTTAAGCAGCTGTTTCTAAAGAATTAATTTCAGCAAATTGTAGATTCTGAAGAACTCCGTTATCATCTATATAAGCTTTTGAATATTGCTTTTTCGCGTAAAATTTATTATTCCATCCTAAATTTTTTAACATAAGATCCCTTTTATTCATTTTCAGTTTTTTCAATTCATCCCAAAAAGTTTTCATGTGATGATGTAAAGACTCTTGGGCTTCTTCTTTAGAGTTACCATAACCCGAAATGTTTAAAGAAGGAATTATTGAAACCCAAAACTCTCCATCTTGACCAGTAATAGCATTAACTTTTACAGAAAAAGAATCTTTAGACATTTTTAATTCTTCAATGTCATATGGATTTTTGGTAAAAACAGGATTATTACTCATAATGAAAATTAAGTTTGTAAATATACATAAAATATTTGTTTACAACTTCTTAACCACAAAAACCAAGCCACTTTAAATAACCTCAAACTGTTTCCCAGGCAATGGTCTCACAACGCCTTTTAACTCCATATTCAATAAAATAGAAGCCACTCTAAACGTTGGCATGTTGCATTTTAAGGCAATTAAGTCGAGTAATTCTTTGCCATTGTCTTTTAAAAAATTATAAATCAACTTTTCATCAGTATCCAGCTCAACAAATAACTGTTTTTGAACTGGTTTTTTCTCGTTTTCTAACTTCCAATTTAAAATATAAGGTATGTCCTCGGCTTTAGAGAGCAAATGCGCACGTTGTAGTTTAATTAAGTTATTACACCCAACGCTTTGTGTGTCTGTAATACGTCCTGGGACAGCAAATACTTCTCTATTATAAGAATTTGCAATATCTGCAGTCACTAAACTTCCGCCTTTTTCGGCAGATTCTATTACTATGGTTGCTTCACTAAGTCCAGCAATGATTCGGTTTCGCTTTAAAAAGTTATTTCTATCAAACTCATCTGTACTCCAAAAATCGGTAAAAAACCCTCCATGCTGTTCAATATCAAAAACATATTTTTTATGAGCCTTGGGGTAAATTTGATTTAAACCATGAGCCAAACATCCAATTGTTTGCAAATTGTGTTTTAAGGCTGTTTTTTGAGCAGTAATATCTGTTCCGTAAGCAAATCCGGAAACTATAATTGGGTTATATGGTGCTAATCGTTCTATAATCGCTTCACAATTGGCAATGCCTTGTGTTGTTATTTTTCTTGCGCCTACAATGCTAATAATGTGCTGGTTTTGAATAGTAATATTTCCTTTCTGAAATAATAAAATAGGACCATCAACGCAATGCTTTAATCGCTCTGGATAACTGCTCTCCATAAAATAATGACTAACAATATTATGTTCCTTTATAAACTCCAGTTCTTTTTCGGCGTTTTGCAGTAAAATGTCTTTACGCAAATCACTTAGCGCATATCTACCAATACCTGCAATTTTAAGCAAATTTTGCTTCTTTTCGTTTAACACGGCTTCTGGCGAACCACAGTACGCTATCAATTTTTTAGCAGTAATGTCACCAATATTAGGTGCATTTTGCAAGGCTAAAGCAAATAATAAATTAGTATTGGGCATGCATATAATTGAATTACAGTGTACAAGAAACTAAAAATTACATTGTTAATAAATAGTTAGAGGAACTTTTTTACGGATTGAAAAATTTTTAACTTTGTTTCTATGCAATTGGAAACCTATATAAGCGATTTATTATACAGATATGAATGTGTTATTATTCCAGATTTTGGCGCATTTTTAACACAGCCTGTATCTGCAAAAGTCAATACTTCAAGTAATACATTTTACCCTCCTAAAAAAGTATTGTCATTTAATGAACAGCTTAAGAACAATGATGGTTTGTTGGCAAATTATATAGCTGATGTTGAAAAAACGCCTTATGAAGTTGCGGTAAAGAAGATTGCAAAAAAAACAAAATCTCTTAAATCTTATTTAGCACAAGGAGAAACCTTATCTTTTAAAAATATTGGCGATATTAGTTTAAATAACGAAGGTAATATTACATTTGAGCCTTCTTACCATTTAAACTATTTAACTGATGCTTTTGGGTTAGCTCAATTCGTATCTCCAAACATTGCAAGAGAAGCTTATAAAGGGCAAGTTGAAAACATTGAAAAAGCTGTGCCTCTTACAATTACTCAAGAAAAACGCAAATCTCGAAATTACTTAAAATATGCAGCTATTGCGGTTATAGCATTAACTTTAGGCGGCTTTGTAGCGTCTAACTATTATGTTAACCAAATTGAAACGCATAATCAATTAGCTCAAAAAGAAGCCACTCAAGAAATAGAAAACAAAATTCAACAAGCAACGTTTATAATTGAAAATCCTTTACCAACTGTTACCCTAAATGTTGCAAAACAAAGCGGTAATTTTCATATTGTTGCAGGTGCTTTTCGTATAGAAGATAATAGCGAAAAAAAGTTAAATCAACTACAAGCCGAAGGCTTTAGCGCAAGAAAAATTGGCGCCAATAAATATGGCTTACACCAAGTAGTGTATTCTAGCTACGAAACAAGAGCTGAAGCACAGCGTGAGCTTTATAAAATTAAAAAAACGCACAATCCTGATGCTTGGCTATTAGTAAAAAAACTTAATTAAATTTTACTTCTTTAGTTGTTAAAAGCAGCTTACCTTTGTGTTTCTAATATGGATTTCCGCTTTCGTGGAAATATAAATTAATCAATCTTTAATGGAAGCTAAACATCCTAACGACTCTAAAACAATAATGACAGACTTGGTTTTGCCAAGCGAAACCAATCCTTTAAACAACTTATTTGGAGGTGAGTTATTGGCTCGAATGGATCGTGCTGCAAGTATTGCTGCTAGACGTCATTCTAGAAGAATTGTAGTCACAGCTTCAGTTAATCATGTCGCATTTAAACATCCTGTGCCATTAGGTAGTGTGGTAACCGTCGAGGCAAAGGTTTCAAGGGCTTTTAGGTCGTCTATGGAAGTGTATTTAGATGTTTGGATAGACGATAGGGAATCTGGCGAATGTACAAAAGCCAATGAAGCTATTTATACTTTTGTGGCTGTTGATGAAACTGGTCGCCCTGTGAAAATTCCTGAAATTATCCCTGAAACGGATGAAGAACAAATTCGTTTTGATGGTGCTTTACGACGCAAACAGTTAAGTTTGGTATTAGCTGGAAAAATGAAGCCTCATGATGCTACCGAGTTAAAGGCGCTCTTTTTCAATTAACCTTAATTAAACCTTTTTTTGCTTGATAAGTCCTATAATAAACCCCAAATACTATGAAATCACTTATATTAATTTTCGGAATTACTTTTATATTTTCTACAACATCTTGCGTATCGTGAGTTGCTGTGCGACCAGCACATACTAATGTTGTGAAAGTTGCGCCCAAACATCATAAAATTGTGGCTGTAAAAGGGAAACGCTATTATTTTTGGAACGGCAAACATTATAGGAAAACCAAAAAAGGATATATTGTTGTGAGAATGTAACTTAGCGCTTAATCCAATATGCGGGATTCTGCTTTTCTAGACCTTTCCATACACTAAAACTCAATATAGCTTCGCCAGAAGCTTTGTTAGTACGAACCTCACCTATTTCTTGTTTTGTTGTTACCTTATCGCCTTTTTTAATATAGATTTTTGATAAATTTTTGTAGATAGTTAAGTAATTACCATGTTTAATAAGAATAGCGTTATTTCCATTTTTTGGAGCCATAATGTTTAAGACAATGCCTTTAAACACAGCTCGCACTTTTTCGCCTTTATTGGTCTCTATCCTTACACCATTGCTTTTTATTTTTACTGTTCTATCTATAGGTGAAGGCTTTGTTCCAAAAGGTACTTTAATAAACCCTTCGTTAACTGGCCAAGGTAATTTTCCTTTATTGGCTACAAAATTTGAAGCTAGTACTTTTTCTTCAGGTGTTAAAGAAAATGTTTTCGAAGTGGATGATTTTCCAGCTTTTTTATTAGAAGCTGTTATAGCTGCTCTAATTATTTTTTCTATTTCCTTATCTATTTTATCAACTTCTTTTTGGTTTGTTCTAATTTGAGTTCTATACTTACTAATATTTTTACTCACTGAAGCCATTAAGCTCTTATGCTCTTTAAGCTCGTTATCTAACTCCTTTTTAGCAATTCTATTAGATTCAATTAATTTTTGTTTTGCTTGCTTTTGTGCTTGGAGGTTTTTGTTTAATTCTTGAAGCTTTAGGGTTTGAAGTTTAATTTCTTCACTTTGCTTTTTTTGATAATTGGCATATTGCTTTATGTACTGCAACCGCTTGTATGCCTGTTGAAAATTACTAGAAGATAACAAGAACATAATTTTACTTTCTTCCGACCTGCTTTTGTAAGACTTAACAATCATTGCGGCGTATTCTTCTTTTAAAATCTGCAATCGATTTCTAAGATTGGTGATTTCTTTTTGATTGTTGTTAATTTCTCTAGTTAAATTATTTGCTTGTTGATTGGTAATTCTAATTAAATTTTGCCTTACTGAAATTTTATAATTAATGTTGTCAAGATTAGAGAGAATTGTTTTTTGTTCTTTCTTCCCTTGAGACATAAGGCGTTCAAATTGGTTTATTTGCCGCATAAATTCACGACGTTGCGCTTCTAGTTGTTTTTGTTTAGTGTTTTGAGCATTTGCAAATGCACCACAAACGAATAGAATTAAAAAGAGATATGTTTTATATAAGGGAAAAAATCGCTTTATCATTTAACAACAATTTCTTTGAATCCTGTTGGAATACGGAAAGGAAATCTTAAATCACTATCTAACGAAACTGACTTAAACTCCATATTAATTTGGGTTTCAAAATTACCTTCCAAAGCTATAATATTTACATTTTTTGGTAAAATTTGTTTCCCCACTTTTTGATAATTTTTATAATCTATTTGCAACATTCTATGTTTACGACTTTGTGTGATTTGCTGTGAGTCCATTTTAAAATGTAATGGATTCAAAAGCAGGAATATCTCAAGAAGTTCGCTTTGTCTTTTGGGTTGGAGTAAGTATGACTTTTCATGTAAATCTGAGGTATAGCTATTTACATTCAAGTCAAAAAGAGTTTCGCCAAGTAATAAACTTTGCACTTTATTAAAATCTAAATCGACTCCTAATAAATCACTAATTAACGAAAAATCCCCATCAAAGTAAGTGTTGTCCAACTTATTGTAAAAACTGACTTTAGTTGGTGTAATTTTAGCCCGAACAATACCCAAAGTTGCGCTTAACCAAATGGTTTTGTTTTTTTCCATCCTTAGATTAATGCTGTGGGTTTGCTCCATATCCCCTTGTGTATATTCTACCTTGACACGAGATTGAAGAGTCTTAAATTTAGTAAAGGTTTGGGTATGTTCTTTTATTAATTGCCGCGAGGTTATTTTCTTGTCTAACTCGCCATTGGTTGCTACATTTTTTACCGACTTACAACCAAAACTCAGTATAAGCAATACAAATAATAGTATTTTATTTAATTTTTTCATTGTTTAATTAAAATGCTCTCTGCTTTCTTAGCAAACGCATTAGCTTTGGTAATATTATTAATCATTCTGTATGCTGTACTAAGTTGTTTGTAGAAATCTATTTCCATTTGAGCGTTATCAATTACATAGTCAACACCAATTTCTAGTGTCTCTATAGCATCTTTAGGACGATTTAAGTGATTAAATGCGACACCATTGGCTAAATAAATTATGGGCTGCGAAGGAAACGCATCTAAGGTTTTTTTAGCTAAATCGACCACTTTTTGGTGTTGTTTGCTGTCTATATAAAGTAAAATAACATTTTTAACGACTTCAAAATTTTCAGAATCTTTGTTTAAGGCCATTTCATAATGCTTCAATGCCATTTCTTTGTTTCCCTGTTGCAAATAATATTGTGCCAATTCAATATTTGATTTTCCGCTATTATCATCGGCAACTATTGTGGTTACTTCCAATAGGTCGCTTTCATATTCAGGATTGTTTTTTACAAATGACACAAAATCGTTTAAAACTTTTGTTTTAGCATCTGGTTTTATTTTAAGGCTTGTAAGTATAATTTTCATTGAGTTAATAGCCTCTTTTGGGTTATTATCATCCAAATAAAATTTGTACAATGCCAAATGTACTATGTGGGAATTTGGCTTTTTGTTTAAAAGCTCTTTTGCGGTATTAAAAGCCTTTTGTTTGTTACCCAACTCGCTATATCTGTAAATTAATCTAAGGTACAACGCCTCGTTATCAGGATTACTGGCTACACGCTCTTCAAGGTTTTCTATTCTTTCTTTATCTCCTCCTGTAGCATTGTAGATTTGATTACGCATAAAATCGCGTGACTCCGAAACGCCATAGTCTTTATCTAACTCATCCAATGTTTTTAGAGCATCTTTATACTTTTTGTTTTTAATATAAAGTGCCACTAGGTCTTCTTTGTAATCTGGGTGGAACTTGACTAATTTTTTTACTGTTTTTAAGGCTTTGTTAAAATCATCTAATTGGTAATAAACATCATAAAGTTCATTAAGAAACCATTCGTTTTCAGGTGCTTTATCAATAGCTTTTTTTAGGGCTTCTTCGGCAGCGCCAAAGTTTTTGAGTTTTGCATAGTTTTTGCCCAATTCAAAATAGATAACTGCCTTTGAGTCGTCCATTTCTAAGGCTTTTAGTAATGATTTAACTGCACGATCATAGTTTTCTATACCTTTTTGTTTTAAGGCTTCATAAAAGTGTTCTTGAAACTTGTCTTCAAAGTCGCCTAAATCGTCGTCTGGTGTTTTATTAAAATCTACTTGGGCAAATACAAGACTAGGAATAAAAAATACCCCTATTGCAACTTGCATTATTTTGTGTTTGAAATTCATCTTTAAATAATCACTAATTTAAGGGTTTTCTATAGCAACTCTATAAACATTAATGGCTTTTTAACAGAAATGAGGTCTCGACAGCACTAGACCTGACATTCAAATCAAAAAGGGCCAATCGTGATTCTTAAATCATTTTGTTCCAGTGCTACCAAAACCGCCTTCGCCTCTTTTGGTCTCTGATAGTTGCTGTACTTCTTCCCACTCAACTCGTTCGTGTTTTGCAATAACCAATTGTGCAATACGTTCGCCATTTTGGATAACAAAATCTTCGTTAGAAAGATTCACAAGAATCACGCCAATTTCGCCTCTGTAATCGGCATCAATGGTTCCAGGAGCATTTAAAACAGTGATTCCTTTTTTGGCAGCAAGACCACTTCTTGGTCGTACTTGGGCTTCAATGCCAATTGGAAGCTCAATAAAAAGACCTGTGCCAACAATACTGCGTTCTAAAGGCTTTAAGGTTCGTGCTTCTGATAAATTTGCACGTAAATCCATGCCTGCAGATGCTATGGTTTCATAATGTGGTAAAGCGTGGTTGGATTTGTTTATAATTTTTATTTTCATGTTCGCATCTTACGTCTTCCCAAAGAGAAGAAACTTTTTAAGTTATACTTTGTTTTGTTTGTGATGCTTTGACTGCGCTCAGCATGACAAGGTTTTGATTATGTTTTTTAATTTCTGATTCTAATAAATTAATTATAGAAACCATTTCTTTTCTTAAAGCTGGGTCTTCTATAAAAATGTCTTTCATATAGCTGTTTTCACTAAATTCTTGATAAAAATTTTTAAGAACCATAACTTCCTCTTTTTGTAATTGACGATTTTGATTCCAATTATTAACTTGTAACGCTAACAAAATTCCAATCATAACTAAAAAAATCTCGCCAATAGCGTACTTAAAATAGCGTCCTGTTTTGTTTTCGCCCAAAAGTTGTTTTCTTATTTTATTGAAAAACTTTATCATAATTATTGAGCTTTTCTTTTTAGTAATTGATTGATTTGATTTTTTTCAAAAGTATATATAATTCCTAAAAACACTAGCAGTAATGGGATTCCTACTTTATAATTCTCTCTAAAATAATAAAACGAAGTTATAGAAAACACTATAGAAAGTGATAGGTACAATCCTATTTTTTTAAGGTTATAAGGAATAGGATAGTATTTTCTTCCAAAATAATAAGATAACAGCATCATGACACTATAGGCCACTAAAGTTGCAATAGCTGATGCTTTATAGCTATATTCCTTTATAAAAAATATGTTTATCGTTAAGGTGATTATGGCTCCAAAAATCGAAATGTAGGCACCAAATTTAGTTCTGTCGGTTATTTTATACCACACAGACAAATTATGATAAATACCTAAACAAAAATTAGCAAGCAAAATAATTGGCACTATCCACATAGCTTCCCAATAGGCCTCACTTCTTACAATATAAGGTTTTAATAAATCTGCAAAAACCACTACACTCAATAAAATTACAGAGCCTAAAGCAACAAAAAACTCTAAAATTTTTGCATAATTTTTTTGAGGGTTTTTACTATTAAAATGGCTAAAAAAGTATGGTTCAATTCCTAATCTATAAGCAGTAGCAAACAGGGTCATAAATAAAGCTAACTTGTAGCTTGCCGAATACATACCAATATCGGTTTCGGCAACATCGGCTGGCAACAACTCTTTTAGAAGTATTCTATCGAATGTTTCGTTAATCGAAAAAGCCACTCCAGCTATAAATACTGGAAAAGCATAACGAAGCATGGTTTTCCATAATTGCGAATTAAATACATACTTGATTTTGCTGTAAAATGACAGCATTAATAACAATGTTACTGCGCTCGCAATAAGATTGGCGATAAAAATATAACTAATTTGAAAATTTGGTTTGTAAATAGTTTCAAACATTGGAGATTGTGAAGCCAAGTCTTTTAATGCTAGTAAAAAAAACAAATTAAGCCCAAGATTAATGGCAACATTTAAAATTTTAATTATAGCATATCGTTCTGGTTTCTCATTGGCTCTTAACCATGCAAATGGAATAATGACCAAGGCATCCAGAAGTAAAATCCAAATAACCAAGTTGATATATTTAACATCAATATCTATAAATGATGAAATCTGGTTTTGAAAAATTAATGCTAAAACAAAAAATCCAAAAGAAGAAACAATTATCGAAATTGCTGAGGTGCCAATTACTTGGTTTTTATCTTCTTCTTTATTGAAGAATCTAAAAAATGCTGTTTCCATGCCATAAGCCAAAACAACGTTAAAGATTACAAAGTATGTGAATATCACTGAAATTTCTCCATACTGTGAAACTGAAGACAATACGCCTTCGGTGGTATATAATGGCACCAATAAAAAGCTGAGCATCCTTGGCAAAACAGTTGCTAAACCATAAATAAATGTTTGTTTAAATAGTTTTTGGAATGCGCTCAAAAGTTGGGTTTTAACGTCACTAAAAGTACGTTATTAGTAAACGTTTTGCAACATTAGTTATTATTTGGTGCTGGTGACATAGGTACATCTATCGTATGTATTTCAGTAACATTGGTGAGTTTATAATATTTGGTCTTTCCTTTTACTTTATAACTAACCACACTCTCATTATAGGCTAACTCAAATGGGATTTTTATAGGTTTTTCTGGTATTTTATTTCCATATTCCTGTTTTGGATCGCTGTTCATTATAAGATCCCGACTGTTTTTTGATTGGGTAATAAAGCTCCCAATGTATTGCTTATTGTTTTGAGGGTTTTTCTTTAGTTTTGCTGCTTTCCCTCTAAAATAAACACTATCCAATTGAAATTTTGAATCTTTTACTTCAATATAAATATCCATGCCTTGTGGGCCTTCTTCTATGCCAGAAACTCGTTTTTTACAGTATATGTCACCAAATGTTGTTGGTGCTTTTTTTTGAAGTTTTTGCGCACTTGAGCATTGAGAAAAGCTAGACATAACAACTGTTAAGGTTAATAATTTGAATATTTGTTTAAGAGTATTCATTTACTTTGCTATTTAACGTGAGTTTAAAATAACTAAAAGCATAATTACTTGATTGTTAGCGTGATATATGTTTATTTATTGTAAACACCCTCCTTGCTCCTCCCTCAAGGGAGGAATTCCCAAAGATGACATTGTCCCCTTGAGGGGACTTTAGGGGTGTTTTTATTTCAATCAGCTTATAGTCAATGACTTTTATGTCTAACTCACGTTATTTATTATAAAGATACTAAAATCAATAGCTATGCCATAAAAAAGCCTTACTAAAATAGCAAGGCTTTTAAAATATATTAGTTATAACTCTAATTGTTCAAAGCTTCCGCTCTTTTGAAAAATTTGACTTCGCTATCGCTGCGGCTAATTGTTCAATGCTTCCGCTCCACCAACAATTTCTAATATTTCGTTGGTAATGGCTGCCTGACGAGCTTTATTGTACGTTAACTTTAATTGATCTCTTAACTCGGTTGCATTGTCTGTTGCTTTATGCATTGCTGTCATACGTGCGCCATGTTCGCTAGCAAAAGAATCTCTAATGCTTTTATATAGCTGCGTTTTTAATGACTTAGGAATTAAAGTTTCAACAATTTCTACTTTTGATGGCTCAAAAATATAATCTTGATTACTGTTTGAATTTCCTTCGATTGGAACAATTGGTAAAAATTGTTCGGTCATCACAATTTGCGTTGCTGCATTTTTAAACTTGTTATAAACAATTTCGATTTTATCGAACTCACCTGTTACAAATTTATCCATTAATATTTCAGCTATATCGGCAACATTATCAAAAGTTAAGTCATCAAAAACCTCACTTTTATTAGCGATAACCGTACTTTGTTTAGTAAAAGCATCATTTCCTTTTTTGCCAATTGCAAGTACCGATACTTTTTTATTAGCATACACATTACCCATTAAGTTTTGTGTTTGCTTAATAATGTTAGAGTTAAAAGCTCCGCATAAACCTCTGTTTGAAGTAATTGTAACAATTAACACATTGTTTACCTCTCGCTGTGTAGCGTATTTACTTCCAGAGTCTGCATCTAAAGTCGCACTAAGATTTTGTAATAGCTCAGTTAACTTATTAGCATAAGGACGCATTGCAGTTATAGCATCTTGTGCTTTCTTTAACTTTGCAGCAGATACCATTTTCATGGCACTGGTAATCTGCATCGTTGAAGATACCGATGAAATTCTGTTACGTATTTCTTTTAAGTTTGCCATTTTTTCCTCTCCTTACCTCTCCAAAGGAGAGGGATTGATTCGTTAAAATTAAAGCCCTGTTTTGGTTTCTCCGCTTTGTGGAGATTAAGAGGGGCTATCTATACTTTCCTGATAAATCTTTTGCTACACTTGTTAATGTATCTGTAACCTCATCAGTTAATTTTCCTGCTTTCAATGTGCTTAAAACATCTCCATGTTTCGCTTTTAAGAATTCAATAAAATCGCGTTCAAATTCTTTCACTTTTTCAACAGGAACATCTCTAAGTAAGTTTTTAGATCCAGCGTAAATAATTGCAATTTGATCTTCAACTGTAAACGGATCGTTTTGTGCCTGTTTTAAGATTTCAACATTACGTTTTCCTTTTTCAATTACATTTAAAGTAACCGCATCTAAATCTGATCCAAATTTTGCAAAGGCTTCTAATTCACGATACTGTGCTTGAT
>Ga0316205_10003882_pt1 | contig 13655 bp, 5 predicted proteins | sample 3monthpyrite_MG_FD_204941 | JGI IMG/M metagenome (GOLD analysis project Ga0316205, IMG submission 204941) | Microbial mat bacterial communities from mineral coupon in-situ incubated in ocean water Damariscotta River, Maine, United States -... | ecosystem: Environmental > Aquatic > Marine >... | reverse complement strand
CCACCATCTGTAGACAAGAATACATCTACATTTGCAGCGTTGACTGCTCCTCCATCGGTTCCGGCAACGTCCCAAGTGATTGTTTGGTTTTCACCTGCATTCCATGATTCATTAGTTGTTTGTGAAGTTACAAGGAACGGCCCTGAAGAGCCATCGACAGTAACTGTCTTAGTATCGAAACTACTCTGTGGCATTTGTCCAATACCTCCAGCTTCAGACCTATCTCTAACCGTTAATGCAAAATTCAATGCCCTTCCCACGGTGGATACGGTTTCCCAAGAAGAATTATCAACAGTTTCAACGGGCGAACTTTCAGTAAGTTGTCCTGCTAAGACTCGTGATAATATAGGCATATATCTATCTGGTGATGCATTAGGAGGTCTAGATCTCCACAATGGTCCAGAAGTTTTAGTAGGTGAGAAGGTACTATTGGTCGTAACACCATCATCTATTTGTTCCCAGGAGTACATTAATGTATCGCCGGTATCTGCATCTGTTGCAGAGCCTTCTAACACGAATGCAGTACCTTGTGGTATTGTTACATCAGCTCCTGCATCAGCCACAGGTGGGTTATTCGTAATTGTGGTTGATGTCCAGCAAGTCCTAGTTACTAGGTTATTCAATATTTGATCAATACTCGCATAGTGAAAGTAAGGATCACTATGGTCTTGTACATCGTTTCCACCTGTTATACCTGCATACCCCATGATTGTAGTTCCACTACCTGGCTCATAATTTACACCAGTTCCTTCGGAATTAAATGCCCAAGTATGATTGGCACCCATTTGATGACCTATTTCATGCGGGACATAATCTATATCGAAAAAGTCGGACATATATGGTCCGCCATCATTATCTTGAAAATTATGTGTTGAGAAACCACTTCCTTTCTGACCATCGACACAAACACAACCTATACAACCAGCGTTACCATTGCTAGCTCCAAAATTGAAAAGATGCCCTATGTCATAATTGGCTTCACCGATTTCTGCGGTAAGTGTAGCTTGTAATTGAGAATTCAAGTTACCCGTATAAGGGTCAGTTCCTGCATTATCGTATATGATTTCCGTACCTGAAACTAGCGTAAAGGTAACAGCCATATCCACTTCGAACACCTCATTGGATCTATTAAGTGTTGCAGCAACAGCGGCTAAGGCAGAAGCTTGAGTTCCTCCTCCTTCTACAGAATTGGTGTATTCTCCAGTTGCTGAGATTGCCATTCGGAAAGTCCTAAGTGTTTGGTCATCTGCATCCCGAAATGAATTGCCGTTGTTTGAGGACATATAATTGTCATCACTCGTGCATTCAAATGTTTTAGCAGCCCCTGTGTTTGCTTCCCTGGTATAGAAAAAATTAGTGCTTCTGGCATCAGGAGATATAGGATTCGAGAATACGGTTGCTCCATCAATGTAGCTCACCATCGTTTTTACACCAAGTGGCGTAACACTAAATCGCACTCTTGCTCCTGGCGAATCAATACCATATCCAAGATATGTTTTGATCTCTGGATGTAATCGAGATAATTCTTCAGAAAGAACCGGTGTTTCAACAATCCTGAATCTTTCAAAAATCCCTTTTTCATTTGGGAAACTCGCTATGGTGTTTGATCGACCACTGAAATTTCCTCTTATTGGTGCCCCAACCAATTGTTGTTCAAAATTGGCAACATCCAGATCAAAAACCTTATAATTATTAGTGTCTAGGTTTCGTAAAGAAATGCCGTTGGCTGCATCATCAATAGTTTTTTGAGTCCAATACCCATTTTGGCCGAATGTGGTACATGCCAAGAAAAATAGGGTAAAGGATAATAGGTAACGTAAGTTTACTTTCATAATTTAACTTTTAATAAGATTGACTAGTGACCCTAAAAATAATTATTCTTTTTTGAATATAGTTGAAATAGACATATTTTCAGAACTCAATTCTATAAAATTTACATTAAAACACTGTGTAATAATTAGTTAGGGGGTATTAATTTTCAAGAAAATCATTAAATTTAAAAAAGGGCCTGAATATGGCCCCTTTTTTAAAGTTGATTACTCTATGATTATTTTCTTGTTGGCAGATCTTGCTCCATCCGACACTTTTAGTAAATAGACACCTGATTGCAAATCGTTCAGTCTTAAGGTCTGTGAAAATTGTGTGGAACTCGGATATCTTTTGTCTAAAATCTTTCTGCCTCTTAAATCAAATAGGCCCATAGTAAGGTCATTGTTTGAGGAAGAAGATAGTTGTACCGTGAATTCACCATTATTTGGGTTAGGGTATACCTTGAAGTTGCCAAAGCCATCTGCAGTAGGTGTGGCGAGTGTAAATTCAGTAGAACAAATCTCGACGGTCCACGAATTGAGTGTGCCAGTATCACCTGCTGCAAAATCACCAAGCCCAATTGTCCAAGTCCCCATGGAAGTTTCACCATGGAAATTACTTAAAGGATCTTGAAGCGATTGATAAATTTGACCTGCTCCGGCGTTAGTACAATCAAAAGGAACTCCTTCATCATCGAAGGTGACATTTACATCATCATCGTCTCCGCAATCGCCAGGAGTCATCAAATTAACTTGAGTGCCATCAGGACTCAGAACAGCGATCAATAAATCACCAGTCCATGTATGCGATATGTCAATGCTTATATTTATATCATCTATAGTGAGTACATCGGGTACGGAAATACCATCGGTTTCTGTGAATGTTCCTCCATCATCGGTAATTGCCAAACCAGGACTTGAGCTATATTGCATACAGGTTGTTGTAACATCATAACCTATTGCGAATTCACTAGTGTTTATGGTGTAGAAAATATTACCCACGGCCTCGATCATTATTCTGCAAGTTGTGGAAACGACGTTAGGCACTGTAATGAGATGACTGCCATCATTAGCTGTATTCATGGCCAATGCCGTTGGAAAAGTCATGCCACCATCTGTAGATAACCAGATATTTACTAAATCAGTATCGATACCATTGCCATCGCCAGTTGTCGTACCAGCGACATCCCAGGTGATCGTTTCTTGCGTACCATCGAGCCAACCAACACCATTACCTAATGGGTATGTTACACTAAATGGCGTCGGAGTGCCTATTACACTTACAGTCATATCATCAAAATCACTTTGTGGCGATTGACCGATTCCATCCGCTTCGGATCTATCTCTTACCGTGAGTGCAAAGTTTAGGTCTCTAGCGACCGTAGAAACAGTTTCCCAAGATGAATTGTCCACGGTTTCGACAGGATTGGTTTCGGTAAGTTGTCCTGCTAACACTCTAGAAAATATCGGCATGTACCTTTCTGGATTCGTACTTGGTGGCCTAGATCTCCATAGGGCACCTGTAGCTTTTGTAGGTCCAAAATTAGTTGAAGTCGTGACACCGTCGTCAATTTGTTCCCATGTATAGGTAAGTTCATCGGTGACATCTGGATCTGTTGCAGCTCCTGTAAGTTTGAAAGCTGTGCCTTGTGGTATGGAATAATCCGCTCCGGCATCTGCAACAGGAGGATTGTTCGTTATTGCAGTTAAAGTGGCACAATCATTTGGGGCGCTTGCAACATTGGTTAGAATCTGGTCGATACTGGCATAGTGAAAATAAGGGTCACTGTGATCCTGCACGTCGTCGGGACCGGTAATTCCAGCATAGCCCATTATGGTTGTACCACTGGCTGGTTCATAATTGACCCCTGTACCTTCTGAGCCAAATGACCATGTGTGATTGGCCCCCATTTGATGACCAATTTCATGCGGTACATAATCTATATCAAAGAAATCGGACATATAAGGTCCGCCATCATTATCAAGAAATGGATGTGATGAAAAGCCACTTCCTTTTGAGCCATCTTGGCAAACACAGCCAATACACCCCGCATTCCCATTACCTGGAATTGTCGAACTAAAAGCGAACAAATGACCTATATCATAATTGGCTTCTCCAATTTCAGCAGTGAGCGTCGTCTGTAATTCAGAATTCAAGCTTCCACCAATGTAAGGGTCCGTTCCTGCATCGTCATATATGATTTCTGTACCAGAGATCAAGTTGAAGGTGATTGCCATATCGACTTCAAACACTTCGTTGGTGCGATTCAATGTTGCCACTACGGCTGACAAAGCCGAGGCTTGAGATCCGCCACCTTCGACTGAATTGGTGTATTCTCCAGTTGTTGAGATGGCCATTCTGTATGTCCGGAGCATTTGGTCATTTGCATCCCTTGACGTAGTTCTGCCAGTTATGATATTAGGCACATCGTCCGTTAAACAGTTAAACGATTTTTCTCGGCTAGTATCTGCATTTCTATTATATACGATATTCCTGCTAATTTCGTCCGGAATCAAAGGTTGTGAAAAGATCATCGGCCTATCAACATATGTGGTCATGGTCTTCAGCCCTCTGGGAGTAACGCTAAAGCGTACTCTAGCTCCTGGACTATCAATGCCGAAACCTAGATAGGTCTTTAGTTCTGGAAATTGCAAAGAAAGTTCATGCGAAAGTGTTGGAACTTCAATTATCCGAAATTTTTCAAGACTTCCTTTGTCATTTGGAAATTCCAATATAGTATTAGAACGCCCGCTAAATTGACCCCTAAGCGGAGTGCCAATCAACTCTTGTTTGAATTCTTCCATATCCAGATCAAAAATTGTGTAATTTTCATCATCTAGATGTCTCAAAAATTCGCTCTGAGTTGTTTTATCACTTTGCTTCCAATACGTACCTTGCGAGAACATCGAAAAGGCCATAAAAAACAAGGTAATTGAAAAAACATAATGTAATTTTGTTTTCATGATTCATTTTTGGTTTGATTATACCTACTAAATTTAACATTTTTTTGCGTGGATTCTTAACATATGATAGAATTTAACAATATTCACATAAATGACTTTAAGTCCGATTCTATTGTAACCATAGGGACTTTTGATGGTGTGCACTTGGGGCATAAAAAGATCATTGAGTCTTTAATTGACAAAGCCCGGATCAATAATTTAAAATCGGTAGTACTTACTTTTTTCCCACACCCGAGGATGGTCCTCCAGAAAGATGCGGACATTAAATTGATCAATACCCTAGAGGAAAAGAGTCAAATTCTTGAAGGACTTGGCTTGGATTATTTGGTCATTGAAAAATTCACGGAACAATTTTCTCGGATCACAGCAGTAGAATTCGTTAGGGACATACTCGTTCACAAATTAAATGCAAAACAAGTCATTATTGGTTACAATCATAGATTTGGAAGGAACAGAGCCGCTAATATCAATGACCTGAATGAATTTGGTGAAACCTTCGGATTCAAAGTGCATCAGATCTCTGCGCAGGATATTGACGAAGTAGCCATTAGTTCTACCAAGATAAGGTTAGCCTTGAATGAAGGACATATAGAAAAAGCCAATGCGTATCTAGGCTACAAATTCATGCTTACCGGAGTGGTTACCAAGGGAAAAGGGCTTGGCAGAACCATTGATTTTCCTACGGCTAATCTTCATATTGAAGAAACCTACAAACTTATTCCAAAAGGGGGTGTTTACACGATCACAAGTAATCGTCAGGGAAAAGTGTTGTATGGCATGATGAATATCGGGACTAATCCAACCGTGGATGGTAAGACGCAATCCATCGAAATCAATTTTTTCGATTTTGATGAGGATATTTATGGAGAGAAGATACAAGTCGAAATGCTAGTAAGATTGAGAGATGAACAGAAATTCGAATCGATTGAAGCTCTCAAACAACAATTACTAAAAGACAAGGCCTCTGCTTTGAAATTCTTAAGACAGAATGCTTCTTGATAAATATCTCTTTAGGCAAATTGATAATAGTGCCTTAATCGTTTTTAGGATATTTTTTGGGGTGTTGATTTTCCTTGAATCGGTCGGGGCCATCTTCACAGGATGGGTGAAACGAACCTTAATTGACCCAGAATTCACATTTTCATTCATTGGATTTGAATGGCTTCAGCCGCTTCCGGGCTATGGCATGTATTTGTATTATTTGGTCATGGGGGTATTCTCCATAATGATAATGGTCGGTTATAGATATAGATTTGCCATGTTGTCTTTCACCGTGTTATGGACTGGCACGTATCTTATGCAAAAATCAGCCTATAATAACCATTATTACCTATTAATCTTGATTTGTGCCATGATGACGGTATTACCGGCTCATAAACACTATTCAATGGATGTGAAACGCCATCCGGGCATCAGGAAAAACTCAATGCCCCAATGGTGTGGGTTGTTAATAATCATGCAGTTATTCATTGTGTATACCTATGCCTCGGTGGCCAAGATGTATCCGGATTGGCTGGATCTTACGGTTGCCAAGAACCTAATGGCTTCAAGGAAGGATTACGCCATTATTGGTACTGTTATTCAAAAAGAATGGTTTCTTTATATTATTGCTTATGCCGGGATTTTGTTCGACCTGTTGATTGTTCCGTTATTGCTATGGAAACGAACACGGAAATGGGCGTTTTTCTTATCCATATTCTTCCATTTATTCAACTCCATTGTATTTCAAATAGGCATATTTCCATATCTTTCATTGGCATTCACCTTGTTTTTCTTCGAACCTAAGGTAATCCAGAAGTTATTTTTAAAGAAAAAGGAACTTTATATAAAGGACGAAATCATTATTCCCAATTACAGAAAACCGTTACTTATTGTCGCATCCATATATTTTATTGTACAGATCGGGTTGCCATTACGGCATTGGTTCATTGAGGATAATGTGTTATGGACAGAGGAAGGCCACAGGTTGTCCTGGCGGATGATGCTAAGATCGAAACTTGGCTCAATAAGCTATAAAATTGTCGATAAGAATACAGGAAACCCCATACCAGTGCAATTAAACGACTATTTAACACCAAAGCAAAAACGTTTGGCTAGCACAAAACCAGATGTGATATGGCAATTTGCCCAAAAATTGAAAATGGATTATGCAAAACAAGGAAGACCAATATCTGTATTCGTAAACTCAAGACTAAGCATTAATGGCAAGCCCTTTAAACCGTTTATAGATCCAGAAGTAGACCTTGCCGCAATCGAGTGGCAGGCTCTTAAACATAGCGATTGGATATTGCCATCAGAATAATTAGAATTAGTAAGTCTTTATCCAAGATCTTTCATAATTTTGCCCTTCTTATAACCATATCATGCTACAAGTACCATTTATTAGGGAGAATAAGGATTTAGTCATTAAAGGTTTGACCAAGCGCAATCTTGATGCAAATCAGATCATTGAAGATGTCATCAGGTTGGATGAAGAGAGGAGAAAAACGCAATCGACACTCGATAACATACTTTCAGAGTCCAATGCCATCTCCAAGGAGATTGGTATTCTTTTTAAATCTGGGGAACCGCAAAAGGCGAATCTATTAAAAGAAAAAACAGGCCTACTGAAAGACAGATCCAAAGAATTGAATGACACCTTGAATTCTAAGATTGAGGCACTGAACACACTTTTATGTACGATTCCTAATATTCCTCATGATTCCGTGCCAGAAGGCAATACTGAGGATGATAACGAAGAAGTGTTCAAAGAAGGTGAAATTCCGGATCTTGGGGAAAACGCATTACCTCATTGGGAATTGGCAAAGAAATATGACATCATCGATTTTGAATTAGGGAATAAGATAACAGGAGCAGGTTTTCCTGTGTATAAAGGAAAAGGAGCTAGATTGCAAAGGGCTTTGATCGCTTATTTTCTAGATAAGAACACTGCCGCGGGTTATACAGAATATCAAGTGCCACTTCTGGTCAATGCGGCCTCGGGTTTTGGTACCGGACAACTTCCGGATAAAGAAGGCCAAATGTATCATGTCACCGAAGATGACCTATATCTTATCCCAACAGCTGAAGTACCAGCTACTAATATATTTCGTGATGTGTTGTTGGACGAGAAAGACCTTCCTAAGACCATTACGGGCTATACACCATGTTTTAGAAGAGAAGCAGGAAGTTATGGCTCACATGTGCGCGGGTTGAATAGGTTACATCAATTCGACAAGGTCGAGATCATTCGAGTGGAGCATCCTGATAATTCATATGAGGCATTAGAGGGTATGGTCGATCATATTAAGAACATATTGCAAGAATTAAAATTGCCTTATCGAATATTGCGTTTATGCGCAGGGGATCTTGGGTTCACTTCAGCATTGACCTTTGATTTTGAGGTATTCTCTACAGCACAAGATAGATGGCTTGAAATAAGCTCGGTTTCTAATTTTGAAACTTTTCAGGCCAATAGGTTAAAATTGAGATTCAAGAGTAAAGATGGAAAAAATCAATTGGCGCATACCTTAAATGGTAGTTCTTTGGCTCTACCACGAGTGTTAGCGGGGATCTTGGAAAATTACCAAACCGATAATTCAATAGTAATTCCAGAAGTTTTAGTACCTTACACAGGTTTCAAAACTATCGATTAATGTATTTTTTAAGAATAAGGGGCTTAATAATTACTTGCCTTTTAACCTTATGTTTTAGTTGTGGGGGTGGCAAATCTTCCACTTCAGGTACTGGTACTTCTAATTTTCCAGCAAGTAAAGCCTACATAATTATTAGATCCGAAGGAGGTCCTTCCAATGTTCAAAGGGCACGAAATATCATATCATCAGATTTTGCTGAAAACAATGTCCGAACCGAATTTTCGCTATATAGAGCGAAGCAATCATGGGACCAAAATTTGATATTCAAAACGGCTTATGAAGGGGGATATGACTATATCATTTTAATAGACCAAGTTGCGAAATTCACTATTGACAACCAAACCCAAGTAGGTGGGAAGTATCAAATACGATCTTACCATATCAAGTCTCCTAACCCAAACTGGTTGGATCTTGGGCAATCTACTTGCAACCTATCAGTCACCCCTTCCGTACAGAAATTTTCTCGAGAAGTCATTAGAAGCATTGTCGGAAATCAAGCGGTTTTTAAAGGTCATGAACTTGAACTTAATGACACGGTGAGTAATGAGGACTCCAATTCTGCTGCACATACAGATTCTTCAAAAGACATGACATCGGAAATTAAAAAACTCCGAATAGAACTTGAACAGGAGACAACAAGAACACGATTGGCTGAAGAAGAAAGAAACAGACTCGAGAATCAGCTTAAACTAAAAATCGAAACGCAAGAACAAAAAACTAGAATTGCAGAAATAGAAGCTGAAGACGCAGCTCTTAAAAAAAGAGAACGGCAAAGGGAATTAGCTGAAGCATATGCAGTCAAGCGGGACGAAATAAAAAAAAGTGAGGCAGAAGAAGTTATAAATGAACCTATTGAAGTTGAATCTCCTCCAAAAGAACTCACAAGGGAAGAGCGCATAAGTCAACGAGAAGAAACAAAACGACGCAACGCGGAACTAAAAGAAGCTAAACGAAAAGAAGTTGCCGCTGCAGCCATAGCTAGAAAAGAAGAACGTCAAGAACTTGAACAGTTTGAGCGAGAGGAGAAAAAGAGGCTTAAGGAAGCACTTGAAGCAGAAAGAAAACAAAAAGCAAGATTGGCTGAAGATGATATAAAAAGAATCAAGGTAAAGGTTGCAGAAGAAAGACGTCAGGCAGAGGAATTGGTTGCGCAGAAAAAGGAATCTGAACGATTAGCAAAACTAAAGCTTGAAGAAGAAATGAATCAAGCTAAAGAACTTGAAGCACAAAGAAAGAAGCAAGAGAAGATTGATGAAGAACAATCCAAGGCTTTGGCCAAAGAGCAACGTGCAACTAAGCGTAAAGCCAGAGACGTAGAGAAGAAACGGCAGGAGGCTTTACTTAAAGCTGACCGATCGGAGGAGAAACGATTGGCAGAATTACGACTAGTCGAATTGCAGAAGCAGGAAGAGGAAAGAGAGAAAAAAAGGCTGGCCAAGGAATCAATTGACGGGAAACAGAGCTCTGTTACCGCTACTTCAAATACGACTAAAGTGTCAGTAGGCAAACCAAATGCATTTGTAATAATAAGAGGTAAGGAAGAGGATAAAAAACAATTTGAGGATTTAGGGGATTATATTGAATTTAATTTCATGTTTGCCAAAATCAAATCAAAATTGGTGATTTTCAACGAAGAAAAACCAATTACTCTAGAAGGCATTCTACCAGATCTTTCTGAAGAGAATACTATTATTATACTTATAGATCAATTGGAATATCTAGGCGATGGAGCTTCAAAATATCAATTTAGTATTGTTAATAGGCGAATGGATACGGAATGGAAAGAAGTTTCGTCTCATTCATATGATCTGACTACAAAAGCTGATTTAAAGCATTTATCGAGAATAATTACCGAATACCTCTCAAACTAGGATAATTACTGCTTTTTCTTAACTTGCATTTGCTATTTTCAAACAATGAGATTTTTAATAGTCATTTGCATTATAATTTCATCGTCTTTTTGCCATGCAAATAAGTCGTTGAATTTGCATGCCCCTTCGACAGATTCTGTAAACCCCAAAGCCTATATAGTTTTAAGCTTAGAAGGATTTGAGGAGAATATTCAAAATTTTAGATTCATACTTTCATCAGATTTTCTTGATAAAGGGATAGATACAGAATTCATAGTGTATAAATCCTATGAAACCTGGAGTCCAGAAAAGGTGTTAAGTAAAGCATTTGATGAGGAATATGATTATGTTGTCATCGTCGATATGTTAGATCAATCCTTAGGTAATTCTGAAAGTACATATCAAATAGAATCCTATGTCGTAAAATCGCAAAATCCAGATCTCGTAGAAGCCACTCAGGCAAAATGCAACATTGAAGTAGCATCTTCTTTATTACAATTCTCACAGAAAATCGTTAAAAACACGTTGGGAGATAATATCTCTTTCCCTGAATCAAGTAATGCCCTTGCTGATTTGAGTAGTAATACAACTGATAATGAATTAGAAAAAATAAACAGGGACCTTATAGAAGAAAGAAAAAGAGTTGCTGAAGAAGAACGAAAAAGAAAGATTGCTGAGAACAAATTGCTCTTGCAATTGCAAACCCAAAAACAGAAACAACGAGTTGCTCAATATAAGTCAGGTGAATTGTCCAAAAAAGAAATCAAGGTCGAAAAACAAAGGAAGATAGCTGAAGTTTATACAACAAAAATCGAAGAACGCAAGAGGCTGGAAGCAGAGAAGATCAAAATGGAAAATGTGCGTTTGGCTGAGGTTGAAGAAAAGCGAAAGGACATAAAAAAAGAGTCTACCAGTGCCATGAGAATGCTAAGAGAGGAAGAAGAGAAGCGTAAAGCATTGATTCTCGAAGAACGTCGTTTAGCTGCCGAAACAATGGCAAAGGAAAGAGAAGATAAGCGTTTGCAGGAACTTGAACGACGAGCAAAAGCCAAACTACTGCGTGCAGAACTCAAAGATGCATTGGCTTCTCAGAGAGATATTGAAAAACGGAAACGAGAAGAGAAGATCCAAGAGAGAGCATCGGATTTACAAAAACAAGAAACCAATGGATTGGCTCAAATAGAAGCTAAAAAAGCACAAGAAAACCTTGCTGAAGTCGAGACGATAGAGCTTGAGATACAGAGCCCTGCAGATCAAAATAGGATAGAAAGGGAAAAGGCCGAAGCACTGGCAGCTCAACAACGAGAAGCCAGAAGGTTAGCCACAGCAAAGAAACAGGAAGATCAACGTAAGACTCGATTGTTTGCCGAACAACAAAGGGAAGCTCAAAAATTGGCCAAGGTCAAAGAACGAGAAGAAAAACTCAATGAGGCCAAGAGCAACAGACAGCGTTTAGAGGTAGAACGATTAGCAGAACAGCAGCTAAGAACAGAACAGCTTAAGTTGGAACGAGAAAAAACAGAAGCCTTGGCAGCGGAGCGGAGAGAGGCCGAAAGACTGGCTGAGGTCGAGCGAAAGGAAAAAGAGCGTCAAGCCACAGAGCTAGCGAAGCAACGAAAAGAATCAGAACGATTGGCTGAAGAACAACGCCGGGCAGACCAAATTATATTAGAAAGGGAAAAGGCAGAAGCCTTGGTAGCTGAACAACGAGAATCAAGAAGGCTGGCTGAAGAAAAGAAGATTGAAAGCCAAAGGAAAGCTGCCGAATTAGAAACTCAGCGGCAGGAGGCAAGACAATTGGCAGAAGTGGAGCGGGAACAAAAAAGAGAACGACTTGCTGAAGAACGACGTCAAGCAGAATTAGATGCAGCACAACAAAGAGAGGCTTCAAGACTAGCCGAAGTTGAACGGAAGAAGAAAGAGCGTCAGGCTGCAGAAGCCTTGATGACAGAGCAAAGAGAAGCAAGACGACTGGATGAAGAAAAGCAACAAGAAGAACTGAATCGTGAAAGAGTATCAGTCCAAACTCAGGATGAAGAGCCAAAGTTATTAGAATCAAAACGATTAGACGACCTAGCAATTCAATCCATTGAAGAAGAACGTCAGCTTGAAGAGGCGAAAAGACGAGTCGAACAACAGAGATCGGAAGAGGAACTGGAAGTTAAAAAAGCAAATGCCGAGGCTTTAGCAGCTGATCTTAAGGAAGAGCGACGATTGGCTGAAGAGAAGTTAAAGGAAGAACGGTTGAAGACCGAAGAGTTGGATAGACAGCGTAAGGAAGCAAGGAGGTTAGCAGAATTAGAGAGTGAAAAAGAGAGACAAAGAATAGCGGAAGAACGAAGGGAAGTTGAACGACAAGCCATGGAAGACAGAAAAGCCTTGGAACTCTCTCAAGCCCAACGATTGGCAGAAAGAAATAAACAGGCAGAATTAGATAGGCAAAGAAGAGAGACAGAGCGCTTGGAGCAGGAAAAAAGGTTTGAAGAGAAATTAAAGAAAGATAGAGAGGCGGCAGCTAAAATTGCTCTTGAGATAAAAGAAGAAAGACGATTGGCGAAGGAGAAATTAGAGTCCGAACGTGTTCGCTCTGAAAATCAGAAGCGTCAAGAAGCATTATTGGAAGAAGAGCAGCGAAAAGCAGAAAGGTTGGCTGAGGTCAAACGTATAGAGGAAAAACGTCAAGCTGACATGATCGAGAAGGAACGCATCGATGCAGAGCGAAAAGAAGCAAAGCGTTTGGTAGAATTGGAAAAACAAAAAGAAAGAGAACGCATAGCCGAAGAACGGCAACAAACAGAATTACTGCTAGAACAGCAAAGAGAGGCCATAAAAATTGCCAAGGCCGAACAAAAAGAAATTGAACGTCAAGTCGCTGAGTTGGAGAAGCAACAAAGCGAGGCTTTGCGTTTAGCGGAAGAACAACGTAAAGAGGAGGAACTGCTATTGGAGCGAGTTAAAAGGGAGGCATTGGTAGTCAAGGAAAAAGAAGAAAAGAGGCTTGATGATGAAAAGAAGCTTACAGAACAAAAGAAGGCAACCGAATTGGAATTGCAGCAAAAGGAAGCACAACGCTTAGTGGAGTTTGAGAGGCAAAAAGAAAGAGCGAGATTAGCAGAAGAACAGCGTAAAGAGGAGGAACTACTATTGGAGCGAGTTAAAAGGGAGGCATTGGTAGCCAAGGAAAAAGAAGAAAAGAGGCTTGATGATGAAAAGAAGCTTACAGAACAAAAGAAGGCAACCGAATTGGAATTGCAGCAAAAGGAAGCACAACGCTTAGTCGAGCTTGAGAAGCAGAAAGAAAAAGAAAGATTAGCGGAAGAACAACGACAAGCAGAGTTGTTAGTAGAACGGCAGAAAGAAAAAGAAAGATTAGCGGAAGAACAACGACAAGCAGAGTT
>Ga0316205_10003881_pt1 | contig 13657 bp, 15 predicted proteins | sample 3monthpyrite_MG_FD_204941 | JGI IMG/M metagenome (GOLD analysis project Ga0316205, IMG submission 204941) | Microbial mat bacterial communities from mineral coupon in-situ incubated in ocean water Damariscotta River, Maine, United States -... | ecosystem: Environmental > Aquatic > Marine >... | reverse complement strand
TCCGGCAAAAAGATTTAGCGCAACTACCTGCCATAGACTGCTGAATTACAACACTTATCCACGGTTCTTATTTTGCTCTGCCAATCAACTGGCACGGCTTGTGGATATGTTTTATCTGAAATGATAAGCCTTAAAAACTCACAACCGAATTGCTTTGTCAGCGAGGTCCAAAGATGAACCACGACGCCCCCGTTTCCGTACGCCCCTTGCGCGCCGGTGATCGTAGCGAATGGACCGAAATGTGGACCGACTACCTCGCCTTTTATAAAACAACGCTGCCGCCCGAGATTTATGACAGCACATTCATCAGGCTATTGGGTGATGATCCGCGCGACTTTCATGGCCTCGTGGCCGAACAGAACGGGCGTCTCGTTGGTCTGACGCATTTTCTTTACCACCGCCACGGCTGGAAAGTTGAAGATGTCTGTTATCTGCAGGATCTCTACGCGCGCCCTGAAACCCGCGGAACGGGTGTCGGACGTGCGCTGATCGAGGCTGTGTACGATGTCGCCGGTCAGGCAGGCGCACCTTCGGTTTACTGGCTGACACAGGACTTCAACGAAACGGCGCGCAAACTTTATGACAGAATTGGCGTTCTGACCCCGTTCATCAAGTATCAGCGCCCATGATCCGACGCCCACTGATCCTGTTTTTTCTGGTTCTGAGCGCGTGCGCATCGACCGCGCCGCAGGACACGCCGACCCGTGCCCAGATTTCCGACAGCTCATTGCCGCCGATGAAAAGTTTCGGCAATGCCAGCCCGGTGCGCCCGTCCAGATCAAACGGCGATATCGCATACGATTTTCTTGAATTATCGATGCAGTTGGAAAGCGGCCGCGAATTGCCTGTGTTCACCCGGTTCGAGACCCCGATCTCAGTCAGGGTGACGGGAACACCACCCGCGAGCCTGAGTCCGGATCTTGCGCGGCTGATCTATCGGCTGCGATCAGAGGCCGGTATCGACATTTCGCTTAGCCAGACAGCGCCTGCCAATGTCACGATCGAAGCAGTAAATCGGGCTGATATCCGCCGCGCCCTGCCGCAGGCGGCCTGCTTTGTGGTGCCAAACGTGTCCAGCCTGGCCGAATTCCGTGCCAGTCGGCGGTCTCAGAAAACCAATTGGGCGACCCTGCGGTCACGACAGAAAATGGCAATCTTTCTGCCCAATGACGCCAGCCCGCAGGAAATTCGCGATTGCCTGCATGAAGAACTGGCGCAGGCCATCGGCCCGCTTAATGATCTTTATCGTCTGTCTGACAGCGTGTTCAACGACGATAACATTCACACTGTTCTGACCGGTTTTGACATGCTGATCCTGCGCGCGACCTACGCGCCGGAACTGCGCAGCGGCATGACCAAATCCCAGGTTGCCGAACGGTTGCCCGCCCTTCTTGCCCGCCTCAATCCGGGTGGCAATAAACCCGGAGCCGGCAAACCCAGCGCCACACCACGGGCGTGGATCAGTGCCGTGCAAACCGCTTTGGGGCCCGGCACTGGAACCAAAGCGCGCCGCCGGGCCGCCAAAGAAGCCCTGAGAATTGCCAAATCCCAGGGCTGGCGCGACAACCGGCTTGCCTTTAGCCACTATATTGCGGGACGATTGATTCAAGGCGAAGACCCGATTGCGGCCTTTGACCAGTTCATCGCGGCTGATCGCGCCTATGCCGCAATTCCCGACACGGAACTGCATCGCGCCTACGTTGCAGCCCAGATCGCCGCCTACGCGATCAGCGACGGCAACGGAGATATTGCACTGCGCATTGTTGATCCTTATCTCAGCACGGCATCGCGGTATGAAAACGCCGCCCTTCTTGTGACCCTGATGTTGATGCGCGCCGAAGCGCTGGACCTGAAGGGCCGGGTTTCGGATGCTGAAAGTGTCAGGGTGGACAGCCTGGGGTGGGCACGATACGGGTTTGGCGAAGACTGGGCGGTGCGGGCCAAAATGCGTGAAATCGCGCAGATCAGCCCGCTACAAAGGGAAGATGGATAACATATGATTGTGATTGTGGCCGCCATTGCCGGGGCTCTTATCGGCGGAACAACGGCCGCCCGGCGCAAGGGCTCTCGCCTGGATATCGCTCAATACGCAGCTTCTTTTGCGATTGCTTTTGCGATTGTCGGGGTCGTTGCCACGGTACTGATTCACCGCGCCGCGGTGTAAGGCCCATGTTCCTGCCGTTTTTCGAGAACCTGCGAAAAAACGGCGTTCCGGTTTCGCTGCGCGAGTTCCTGAGCTTTCTGGAAGCGATGAAGGCCGGGCTGGCGACCTATGACATCGAGGCGTTTTACTACCTTGCCCGGGTTTCGATGGTCAAGGACGAGCGCAACATCGACAAGTTCGACCGCGCCTTTGCCGCCACGTTCGAAGGTCTGGAAAGCATCAATCTGGATCAGGTCCTCGACGCCGTCGATATCCCCGGGGACTGGCTGGAAAAACTGGCGGAAAAGCACCTGAGCGACGCCGAAAAGGCCGAAATCGAGGCTTTGGGCGGTTTCGACAAGTTGATGGACACGTTGCGTGAGCGCCTGAAGGACCAGCAGGGCCGACATCAGGGCGGCAACAAGTGGATCGGAACCGCAGGCACATCGCCCTTTGGTGCCTATGGCTATAACCCCGAAGGGGTGCGGATCGGCCAGAAGGAATCGCGCCACCGGCGCGCGGTCAAGGTCTGGGACAAACGCGAATTCAGGAACCTGGACGACAAGGTTGAATTGGGCACCCGCAACATCAAGGTGGCCCTGAAACGGCTGCGCCGCTGGGCCCGCGATGGCGCCGCGGAAGAGCTGGATCTGAACGGTACGATCCGCGCGACTGCCGAACATGGCTACCTGGACGTAAAAACCCGGCCAGAACGGCGTAACGCGGTGAAAGTGCTGCTGTTTCTGGATGTAGGCGGCTCGATGGATCCGCACATCAAGGTGGTGCAGGAACTGTTTTCAGCCGCCCGCGCCGAATTCAAGCATCTTGAAAATTTCTATTTCCACAATTGTCTGTACGAAGGTGTGTGGCGCGACAACCGTCGCCGCTGGGACGCGCAGTTGCCTACACATGAGGTGCTGCGCACCTATGGGCCGGATTACAAGTGTATTTTTGTCGGCGATGCCTCGATGTCGCCTTACGAAATTGCCTATCCGGGCGGCGCGAACGAGCATTGGAACGCCGAAGCGGGACAGGTCTGGCTGGCGCGCGCGCGCGACCAGTGGTCATCAAATCTCTGGATCAATCCGGTACCCGAGAAACATTGGGGCTACACCCATTCGATTGGCATGGTGCAGGAGATTTTCGGACCCGATCGCATGGTGCCAATGACATTGTCAGGTCTTGAAACCGGAATGAAGGTTCTGACACGTTAACTAACGGTCGTTACAGAATGTCAGTCGCGATGAGTGCCGTGCTACAAATGCAGGCGGCCTCAATTTGCCGGGGGTAATTGGTGAAATCATTGCAATGGCCCAAAAAAATCTCCTGCCCCCAATGCGCGGCTAGAGTCTTGCGGACCGTTACCTCACTGTGACCATTTGAAATCGCCGGTCTTTTTGCCGTTCATATCATGAAACGAGCCTTTGCCGCCCGACTGGAACAGGTAGATCACACCAAAATCCTTGAAAGTGACCTGCATGCCACTCTTCGTTTGCGTCATCGGTTTGTTGGCGGGTGATGTAGATGTATCTCGCAAGCACAATCCACTGTTTGAGTTACAGGATACAATTTTGGGGCTGTACGGGCCGCCATTTTTCGCATGCCAGTCCGAAGTAACCGTCACCCGAGAACCCGATTTAATTTCTTGCGCCCAAGACTGAGACGCGAACGTCATTGTCGAAATTGCCAAGACAAAAAGCAGCTTGCGCATCAGTTTTCCCCCGTGTTTTCCCAATGTTGGGCGGGCGTGACGCACATTTGTCAACTATTCGTTGAAAGCGCGATGTAGCCGCGGCGAAGTATTCCATACGGGTAATTCGACGGAAGGTGTTACCGATCCGGCCGCCGCCGCGATTTCCCCGATTGCCCTCTGGCCCGCTGGCTTTTTCTTATGCAGCGCGACCGCGCAATTTCTGAAAGAACAATTCAACCGGCGTGTAGTGCTCTTGCAATAGCGCGGCTTCGTGCTTTCGCACCACCCGGCGCGCCATTCGGCCATAGCTTTCTGGCAGGCTGCGCAAATCCGGGAAAAGGCTTAGTACCTCTTCGCGGGTTTCATCGTCAAAGCCACCCAGCCCGACCTGACCGGGGTAAAAGCTTTCACTGTCACACCCGCTGGATTGCAGGACCTGATGATCATCAAACAACAGGTGATGATAGCGGACGTCGCCGGCCGTTTCACGGATGATCGACTGCCCATTCACCAGGTGCAATGCCGCGCACAGCACCTCTTCTGCGCCAACCAGAAGCGGCACCATCGGGCCACGAATCAGAACCCGGTGCATGGGCGACAAAAGAAGATCGCGATCCGGCAGTCCGGGCCCAAGGCAATCCTTGCGCAGTCGTATCGGTTGCAGGTTCGCGGCTTCCGGGTCGTTTGCCAGTTGAATATGCCGTTCGCCCGCCCAACGGACGATTTGAACACCGTTGTCTCGTGTCAGAACCGTGTCGCCGGTGCGCAGGTCTTCGATCGGACGCGGGCCGCCGGGGGTGTCGATCAGCGTGCCGGTGACAAAACAGGGCGGTTCATCAGCCCCGTTGATTGTAATGGTGACGGTGGACTGACCACGCGTCGACGTGACAGTAAACACCTCGGTCAGCGTTTCGCCTGTATCCAGTGCCTGAATTGCCGCGTCGGAGTTGTCGGCAGAGTATGTCCATACCCCGTCGCTATCGATCACCAGCTGACTGCCATACGCACCCGAGATCGTCTCGGCTGTCCAAAGCCCGGTATCGCCATTGAACAGCGGGCCGAAATCAATGTCGCCGTTTGTGATCAGGAAACCGCCGACAACACCGACATCTTCGGTGACAGAACCTGAATCGGGTTGAGGAAAGCCCATTCAGATCACCGTCTTTGTGGCCGGGTCGATAAAATACGATTGCACCCGCTGGGTTTTTTGAGCCGAGGCGTCGCCACGCACGACCTTGCGCACGTTGCCCCCCTTGCCCAGGCGGGCAAAGTAGAAAGGCCCCTCTGGCGGGTTCCGCGCGATGGTGCGCGCGACAATGCGGCCATGCCCGAACGGTGCCAGAATATCCAGAAACCACAGGTTCTTGCCGCTGGCCCAGTCTTTCCCTTCGGGTGGTGTCTGATCGAAAATCATCCGTTCACTGACATCATCTGACAACCGGGCCCAGATCAACGCGGCGCAGACCTGATCATTTTCATTGCTGAAAAACCGCACGCAGTCATGGTTGATGGCCGGTAAAAACAACCGCGACAACGCATAGCTGGGAAACGCCTGATGAAGCGGGCAAAAAGCCGCAAGAAAGCTAAGCCGCCCAAGTGACAACAGTTGCGTGTCCTGTGCGCCTGACACTTCGCCGACCGCGCCTGCACGGTCCGATGCCTGTTCTTTTTTGCCCATTCCGTTTCTTTTTTTGGTTCGGAATATGAAAAAACTAACCCAAAGTCGTTTGCGCGGCAATGATCAAGCGATGCGCGCCTCAGCCAGTGGCAGAAAGGAAACAATTTCAGGTCGGGCAGACATCGCTCCGACCATCGGTTCTGCCCGCCTTGCGCCGCGAAACGCCACACCGTTTCATTGGTGCTCTCTTGCGCCTCCACCAGCCCTGCCCCATATCTGATACATGCTCAAGTTCACGCCCATCCTGCTGGCCATTCTGTATGCGATTGCAATGTACAGGTTTTCGGTCTGGCGCACGTCCAAAGAGCTGGACAGCAAGTCTACAATCCTTGCTGATCCACATCTCAAACCGCTGACCGACAAGATGGCAGCAGCGTTGGATTTGGAGCGGATCAAGGTCTACATCTACGAAATCGACCCGGTGAACGGATTGGCCGCGCCCGATGGCCGGATTTTCATCACCCGCGGGTTTTACCGGAAGTTCAAACAGGGTGAGGTGACCGGAGAGGAGCTGGCCTCGGTCATTGCCCATGAAATGGGGCATGTCGCCTTGGGTCATTCCCGGCGCAGAATGATCGATTTTTCAGGTCAGAATGCCCTGCGCACCGCACTGGCGATGGTTTTGGGCCGGTTCCTGCCAGGCCTCGGCGTATGGCTGGCCAACATTGTGGCATCAACGCTGGCCGCTGGCTTGTCCCGGTCAGACGAATATGAGGCCGATGAATATGCCGCAGCCCTGTTGACCAAGGCCGGTATTGGTGTCGGCCCGCAAAAATCACTGTTCCAAAAGCTTGAAACCTTGTCGGGCGCACGGGCCGGCGTGACGCCTGCCTGGTTGCTCAGCCATCCCAAAACAAAAGAACGTATTGCAGCGCTGGAAGCTCTCGAAAACAAATGGGCCTCACACAGCTGAGCCCGCAACGCCCCGAACGATCAGCTTGCCAATGCCTTGGCCAGACGTGGCAGTCGTGCTTTTTTGAACAGCGCACGGGTGGTCCAACCTGCACCCGACAGCGTGTTCGCGCGATCAAGTACGGCGTCACCCACTGCCGCGATCTGGTCCGGGTGATCCAGCCACAACTGATAAAGGAATCCGTCCGGTTCGACCCGCTTTAGTCCTTCCTCCGCCAAAGTGCCGCGGGGAAAATCCTTTTTATTCAGCGTCATAATGGCGTCTGCTGATCCGGAAATGGCCGCTGCAAGAACGTGAACATCATCCACATCTGGCAACCACAACCGTGCCTCGAGCGAAGACGGCCATTGTATTTCAGCCTTGGGCCAGGCGGCTTTGACCAGCGCAATCTCGGATTGGGCCTGCGCCTGCCCTTCGGCGCCCAGCTTGGCCGCGGCACGAAACCACTCTTCCAAAATCCGTTCGGACCAGAGCGGCACGAAAAGCCCCTGCTTCGCTGCCCCCAGAACCATCTCTCGCAGCACCGTGGGATACAGCACGCATGTGTCGACCAGTATCTTCACAGACGGAAAAACAACACTTTGAGATAGCCGCTTTCCGCCAATGCAGGTAATTGCGGATGGTCCGGCCCGGCAAACCCGGTGTGGATCAATGTGCCGCGACGACCTGCGCGGCCAATGCCGCGAACCGAGGCCGAGCGAAACGCCTGCAGATCAGCCGCGTGTGAACACGAACACAACCCCAGATATCCACCCGGCGCAACCAAACCGGCAGCCAGCCGGGCCACCCGCTCATACGCGCGCAAGCCTGCATCCAGCGCCGGCTTTGACGGTGCAAAAGCGGGCGGATCGCAAATGACCAGATCAAAGGTGGCACCTTCCTGCGCCAGAGCGGTCAGAACGTCGAACGCGTCACCCTTTCGGGTTTCAAACCGGCCGGCCATGCCCATTTGCGCCGCCCCTGCCTTGGCCAGTGCCAGGGCCGGGTCTGAGCCGTCTACCGCCAGCGCACTGTGTGCACCCGCAGCCAGAGCAGCCAGTGAAAAGCCCCCGACATGAGAAAACACATCCAGAACGCGCGCATCTTTTGCCAGCGAGGCCGCAAAACGATGGTTGGGTCGCTGATCAAAGTACAACCCGGTTTTCTGCCCGCCGGTGACATCAGCCATGTAAACGGCATCGTTCATCGGCACATGGAGAGGTGCGCCCGGGGCCTGACCACGCAGAACGACGTTGCTGTCATCCAACCCTTCTAGCGAACGTGTTCTGCCAGAGGCGTTTTTCAGCACTGTGGTGACGCCGGTCACTTCGATCAATGCAGCCGTAAGATCATTAAGCAAGACATCCGCCCAGGCGGCATTGGGCTGCACCACCGCAACCTCGCCAAAGCGGTCAATCACCACGCCCGGCAAACCGTCAGCCTCGGCATGGACCAACCGGTAATAGGGTGCATCGAACAACCGGTCGCGCATTTCCAGTGCGCGGCGCAACCGATCGGCAAACCAGTCCTGGTCAATCCCGGCTTCCGGGTTGGTGTCCAGCATTCTGCAGATGATTTTGGACCCCGGATTTACAGCCACAAGCCCCATTGGCCTGCGCTCTGAATCTTCCAGAACAGCCAAGGTTCCGGGTGCAAGCGACCGGGTGCGCCGGTCAACCACCAACTCATTGGCATAAACCCACGGCATACCGTGACGAATGGCGCGCGCGTTGGCTTTTGGCAAAAGCCGGACCACCGGGCGTTTAAGGGTCGCAATATTTGACGTGGATGCTGTCATTGCGCCCTCCTAAAGGGTCACCCGAGGCAGGGAAAGACCTAGTAGTTGTTGATGGTCTGAAGAATGCCGAGATTGGCGTTTTGATAGCCTTCCGGGTTGCTCAAATCCACAACAATAACATTGGCTAAGTGGTTGGTAATTCGGTATTTTTGGTTAAACCCCTGCTCTTCAGCCTGAATGGCTCCTTCGCCGCCAAATGCTTTCAGGTCCGCCTGAACAATGCGGGCCGGGCCCAGCAACTCGCCCGTTTCCGGATTTATCAGGGTCACCGCAAATTTGATCGAATGCACGCCACCGATGGAATAACGCGCCTTTTGCGTCAGAGCGTGGAAGCGCAGAACTTCGATATCAAGGTCAACAACTGACGGCCCGGTGAGTGTGGCTGCACCGCGACCGATACCTTCTTCAAAGATCGCCTTGACCTGCAAACGACGATCACCCGGCGGATCGCCGCGCCACACGATGTCGCCGGACGGATAGTACCGGTTCTGCTCGGATACCTCCAGCGTATCCGGAACGCGAATGGTCACATTTCGCACCGACACCGGCGCATCGACACTGGCGATGACCACGGTTGAATTTGCGGCCTCTGAAAGGGCATCCGCTTCATCTGATGATGACCTGGATGAGGCACAGGCGGTCAGGATCAACCCGACCGCAAACAAGAGAATAACCCGAACCGTTTTCATGATTTCTTTCCCAACACGAGGTACCCGTTGTTCTAAGGGCAAAAAAACTTAGATCAATATGAAACTGAATTTGGGCGACTATGCGTTGTTTTTTGATCCTTCGCAGGTCGAACAGCGCGAAAATTCAGGTCTGCCCGTCGCATTCAACCCTCATGGCTCGTCGCGTGGGCGCGAACGCCACCCGCCGCGTCGTCGGGGCGCCGCCATGGCCTGCAATCCGTCTGTCATCACAATTGTCATCGGATGATTGGGGGCGTCGGCGCCATACCGGGCAATCAGTGACGTCAGAATGTCGGCTGTGTCAGTTTCCATTGGCATGCTCAGCGCCCAATCCAGAAAGATCGTCCGGCACTCGCTTTGGGTTATTCCGTCGATTCTGTATGCCTCCAAAATCAGACCTTTGGGATCCAGCGCGTCGCCTTTCATTCCTCTATCTCCACATTTGGCGCCGCAAAGTGCACGTCAATTGCCCTGGCAGCAACACGGTGCGCGTTTGCCAATTCAGCTTGCAGCGACTCCAGATCATCCTGCCCGGTCTGTCGCAGCAAAAACACCGCTCCGCCCTGCCCGATCTCATCCGCTTCCAACGCCTTGTCGCTGAGCAACCGGCCCGATTGCTGCACTGTCCAGCTAAGGGTGTAAGCATGTAAAAGCGCTGCTCTGCCAGCGTCATCCAGCCACCCCATTACGACAGCCCCGTCAAGGCCGGATGCCATATCGCGTGCCGGTTTGCCCTGTGCCAATGCGCCGGCCTGCGCGACAAGCTCAATATCCTGCGTCCGACCGGGCCCGATTTTGGTTTCCCATGGGCCCGACGGTGATTTGGCTGCTGCAATTCTCGCACGCATCCGGGCCACTTCGCGGCGCAACTCTTCCGGGGCCTTCCTTTTTCCCAACAATTTCGATCTGAACGCTTCGATTTCTGCCCCAAGTTCGGCATGCCCGGCCACGATCCGCGCACGGGTCAGCGCCAGATGTTCCCACAGCCAGGCCTCAGTTTCCTGATAACTCTTGAAGCTCGCAAGCGATGTCGCTACCGGCCCCTGATTGCCCGACGGACGCAGACGCATGTCAACTTCGTAAATGCGGCCCTGTGCCATCGGCGCAGTCAGTGCTGTGATCATGGCCTGGGTCAAACGCGCATAGTACAGGCGTGACGCAAGCGGACGGCGCCCGTCCGACATATCAACGCCCGCCGCATCATAGATGACGATGACATCTAGGTCGGAAGACGAAGACAACCGGCCTGCCCCTAGTGATCCCATGGCCAACACCGCCGCCCCGCGCCCCGGCGGCGCTCCGTGCTTTGCAGAAAACTCATCCACCACAACGGGCCATAATGCACGCAGAACCGACTGCGCCAGATCCGCGTACTGACGACCTGCCGCGTCCGCGTCGATCAATCCCCGCAAATGATGCACGCCAATACGGAAATGCCATTCCTTGGTCCAGCGGCGCGTGGCGTCCAGTTTGAGTTCATAATCGCCTTCTTCGGCCAGAACAGCGGCAAGGCCAGACTGCAGCGCGTCACTACCCGGCCAATCCGCAAAGAAATCACCACCGATCACCGCATCCAGAACACTTGCATTGCGGGCCAGATACGCCGCAAGCTGAGGCGATATGCTGACAATATCGACCAGAAGGTCGATCAGATGCGGGTTGGCCTCGAACAGAGAAAAAAGTTGCACACCCGCAGGCAACCCGGCCAAAAATCCGTCAAACGCCATCAACGCTTCGGCAGGTTTCGCGGCGCGCGCAAGGCGGTTCAGAATTTCGGGGCGCAGGCGCTTGAAAATCTGCGCGGCCCGATCCGATCTGAGCGCCGGATAACTGCGCCATCTGGCAACCAGATCGGTATCGAACTGGGCTTCGTCATCTGCATCAGCCTGCGCTGTATCCGGAGCAAAAAATCCTTCGGTAAGGTCGTGGACTTCGGTTAATCGGGCGGTCAGGTCATTTTGCAACTCGACGGTGCCCATCCCCATCAGTGCCGCGATCCGGTCAAATCCCTCTTCAGAATTCGGCAGGACATGGGTTTGTGCATCATGCACCATCTGCAACCGGTGTTCGACCAGCCGGTGGGCCTGATAATGTTCAATCAACCGCCCGGTCACTTCCGGAGGAACCCAACCCGTTTGGCCAAGCACCTGCAATCCCGGAACCGTCCCGCGAACCCGCAAATTCACATCGCGCCCACCCGCGATGATCTGGCGGGTCTGGGTGAAAAACTCGATTTCGCGGATACCACCGCGCCCCAGTTTCATATTGTGCCCGGGCAAGGTGATCGGACCGCCCAGGCCCTTGTGTTCGCGAATACGCAGGCGCATGTCATGCGCATCCTGAATCGCCGCAAAATCAAGATGCCGGCGCCACACGAAAGGTCGCAACACTTTCAGAAACCTGTCACCGGCAGCCAGATCGCCCGCAGCCGGCCGGGCCTTGATGTAGGCCGCCCGTTCCCAGGTCCGGCCCAGACTCTCGTAGTAGCGTTCCGCCGCCTCCATCCCGATGCAAACCGGTGTCACCGCCGGATCGGGACGCAGCCGCAAATCGGTTCTAAACACATAACCATCGCCGGTCAGATCATTCAGGGTCGCGCTCATCTGCCGGGTGGCGCGGATAAAGGCGGGACGGGCAAGCTGAAAATCGTCCGGGTCGAACCGGGTCTCGTCAAAAAGGCAGATAAGGTCGATATCAGACGAATAGTTCAGTTCGCGCGCGCCCATTTTGCCCATCGCGATCACCACCATGCCGGCAGCCGTCTCGATGTCATCCTCGCCCATGCCGGGCAGCTTGCCGCGTCTGATTTGCACCGCTATCGCGGATTTCAGCGCCAGATCGCATGCCAGATCGGCAAAATCCGTGAGGGTGCCGGTCACGTCTTCCAGTTGCCAGACACCTGCAAGATCGCAAAGCGCGGCCAGCAAGGCGATGCGCCGCTTGGCCGCGCGCAGGCCCGTGTTCAACTGGTCCGGTGCCAGTGCACGCAGCCGGTCGAACTCCACGCCAATCGCGGCTTCCGGGTCATCCAGCGCGTTGGGAAGCCAGTCCGCCTCTTTCTCGATCAGCCCCTTCAGATATGGGCTGCTGCCACCTGCCCCGTCGATCAGATCGGCCACCGCACCTGTCAAAGACGGCACCACCGCCCGCGCTTCTGCGCCACGCTCTGCGTCAAAGGCCCGTGGCAGGCGTGTCATCCGGTCAGAAAAATTCATGCCGACAGGAATGAGGCCCGCACCCATGCCCGTCAATGGAAAACGGCTTGAGTCGCGTCGCAATCCGCGTGAAAATGTCAACATGAGCAAGAGCCTGAACAGAGTGCGCGAAGCATTGTCGACAGCCGGCATGGCTGAAACGATCCGGGAAACACCGAATGCCCGCACCGCGCAGGATGCCGCGAACGCCATCGGATGCAGTGTTGATCAGATCGCAAAGTCGATCATCTTTTCCGGCACCGATACCGGTTGCGCCATCTTGTTCCTGACCGCAGGCGGAAACAGCGTCGATCTGATCGCTGCTGCTGCCGTCGCAGGCCAGCCTTTGGGCAAGGCGGACGCAACCCAGGTGCGCGCGCAAACTGGTTTTGCAATCGGCGGCGTGTCTCCGGTCGGTCACCTTAACCCGATCCGCACCTTTATTGATCCTCGTTTGACCGATTTCAGAGAAATCTGGGCGGCAGCCGGGACGCCACGTCACGTGTTTGCAATTTCTCCATCCGACCTCGTTCGGATAACAGATGGTCAACTCATTGATTTTACGCGATAAACGAAATTAATGTAAAAAACATTCACATCAACCCTTGCAAGCAATGCACGCAATCCCAATCTCTTGTATGTGAAGGCCATTTACATTCCCTTCACAAACACCTGAAACCAACGGCGCTCGGCGCCCGAACCCTGAACAACGGAGAGACCAAGATGACCACGATGACCCAATCCACCCCGATGACAGGCCCGCGTATGGGCTGGTTTTCGCGGGCCGAGGCCTGGCTCGACAGCAAAGGCAAAGGTGCCTGGATTGCTGCCATGGTTCTTGGCTTCGTCTTTTTCTGGCCTGTTGGCCTCGCCCTGCTGTTCTACATGATCTGGAGCAAACGCATGTTCAATTCGTCCTGCAGCCGCCGCACCCATGGCAAGAAATGGTCCCGACACGGGATGAGTGCGATCTCCACAACAGGCAACAGCGCCTTTGACGCCTACAAGGCCGACACATTGCGCCGCCTGGAAGAAGAGCAGACGAATTTTGAAAACTTCCTTGAACGGTTGCGCGATGCCAAAGACAAGGCGGAATTTGACCAGTTCATGGAAGAACGCGCAAAGAACGCATCGTCTGACGCACCTGACGAAGATGGCGAACCTGACAAAACCATCTGATTTTACACCACTTTTCGGCCCCTGTTCTGCAGGGGCCGATTCCATTTTTGACAACAGGTTTTTCATGTCCCAGCTTCCCGATCCTGTCTACCAGCCCGCGTTTTATACCAGCGTTCCCACCAAGCGGTTGCTGGCCTGGGGTATCGACACGGTCATTATCCTTGCCTTCTGCCTTCTCATCGGTGTCCTGACTGTGACACTGGCCTTCTGGTTTTTTCCGGTTCTGGTGGCGTTTGTCAGCTTCGTTTACCGCCTCGTCACCCTCTCAACTCGGTCGGCAACGTGGGGCATGCGGCTGATGAGTATCGAGTTTCGCCGTGACGATGGCCTGAAATTCGATTTTGCCACGGCTTTCCTGCATACGCTGGGCTACATGATTTCGTTTGGATTT
>Ga0316205_10003880_pt1 | contig 13668 bp, 26 predicted proteins | sample 3monthpyrite_MG_FD_204941 | JGI IMG/M metagenome (GOLD analysis project Ga0316205, IMG submission 204941) | Microbial mat bacterial communities from mineral coupon in-situ incubated in ocean water Damariscotta River, Maine, United States -... | ecosystem: Environmental > Aquatic > Marine >... | reverse complement strand
GTGGTACCAAGCGTGAAGAAGTGGAGCGTGGCCAGGTATTGTGTAAGCCGGGTTCTATCAAGCCGCACACAAAATTCGAAGCTGAGGTTTATGTATTGAGCAAGGAAGAAGGCGGACGTCATACTCCCTTCTTCAATGGCTATCGTCCTCAGTTTTACTTCCGTACCACGGACGTGACCGGTGCATGTGATTTACCTGAAGGCACCGAGATGGTGATGCCAGGTGATAACGTCAACATGGTCGTAACCTTGATTGCACCGATTGCGATGGAAGATGGGTTACGCTTCGCGATTCGTGAAGGTGGTCGTACCGTGGGTGCGGGTGTTGTAGCCAAAATTATTGAGTAATCAGGTTTATTTAAATAGGTGTTAAGTTAAATGGCAGCGAATCAAAATATTCGTATTCGGTTAAAGGCTTTTGATCATCGTCTAATCGATCAATCAGCTAAGGAAATTGTTGAGACCGCTAAGCGCACAGGCGCGGTAGTTAAGGGTCCCATTCCATTACCGACGAAAAAAGAGCGTTTTACGATATTGATCTCTCCGCACGTCAATAAAGATGCGCGTGATCAATATGAGATTCGCACCCACAAGCGTTTGTTGGATATCTGTGACCCAACTGATAAGACTGTGGATGCGTTAATGAAGCTCGACCTCGCTGCTGGCGTGGACGTACAGATTAAACTCCAATAGGTGAATTAAAATGACAATTGGTGTAGTCGGTCGCAAAGTAGGAATGACACGCGTCTTTACAGACGAAGGTGCTTCATTGCCTGTGACCGTCATTGAAGTTGAGCCAAATCGCATTACCCAGCTTAAAACACTGGATACCGATGGCTATCGTGCAGTGCAAGTGACTACCGGTTCTCGCCGTGCAAGTCGAGTGACCAAGCCTATGGCTGGGCATTTTGCTAAAGCAGGTGTAGAAGCAGGCTGTGGTCTTTGGGAATTCCGCCTGGTAGATGGTGAAGGCGATGACTTTGCTGCTGGCGGCGAAATTAAGGTTGATATCTTCGAGGAAGGTCAGAAGGTTGATGTTCAGGGCACAAGCATTGGTAAAGGTTTTGCGGGTGTTATCAAGCGTCATAACTTCCATATGCAAGATGCAACACACGGCAACTCATTATCGCATCGTGCTCCAGGTTCGATTGGTCAGAACCAGACCCCAGGACGTGTTTTCCCGGGTAAGAAAATGTCTGGCCATATGGGTAACAAAAACCGTACCTCAATGAATCTTGAAGTAGTGCGTGTTGATGCAGAGCGTAACCTGATTTTGGTTAAAGGCGCCGTACCTGGTGCGAAAGGCGGCAATGTTGTCGTCCGTCCTGCAGTTAAAGCTAAGAAGGAGGCTAAATAATGGAGCTGGCACTAACAACAGCAACCGGTAAGGCCTCGACCAAGAAAGTTGAAGTTTCTGATGCAGCATTTGCACGTGACTATAACGAAGGTCTCGTTCACCAGGTGGTAACCGCGTATTTAGCCGGTGGCCGTCAGGGTACACGTGCTCAAAAGACACGTTCTGAAGTGCGTGGTGGTGGTGCTAAACCATTCCGTCAAAAAGGAACAGGCCGTGCACGTGCAGGTACTATCCGTAGCCCATTATGGCGCAGTGGTGGTATTACCTTTGCAGCAAAAAACCAGGACTGGTCACAAAAAGTAAACCGCAAGCAATACCGTGCGGGTATGCAGGCCATCTTGTCTGAGCTGGTTCGCTCTGAGCGTTTGGTTGTGATTGATAAGCTTGAACTGGCTGAACCAAAAACCAAATTACTGGTAGAGCAACTGAATAAATTAGGTCTGAATGACGGTGTCACCATCGTTGTTGATGACATGGATAACAACTTGTTCCTGGCTGCACGCAACCTGCATAAAGTAGGTTTGAGTGAAGCGGGTGTCATCGACCCAGTTAACCTGGTTCGTTTTGACAAAGTGCTTATCACTGTTGCGGCACTCAAAAAACTTGAGGAGATGTTCGCATGAGCCAGGAACGTTTGATGAAAGTGCTGCTGGAGCCACATATCTCTGAAAAGAGTACCAATGTAGCTGAGCAAGGTAATCAAGTTGTATTTAAAGTAATGCCTGATGCAACTAAATCTGAAATTAAACAAGCGGTAGAAAAGCTGTTTAAAGTCACCGTAGAAGGTGTGCAGGTTTCAAATACGAAGGGCAAAGTAAAAGTAAGCCGTGCAGGTCGTGGTAAGCGTAAAGATTGGAAAAAAGCTTACGTGCGTTTAAGTGCAGGCGATGACATTAATTTCTTAGGAACAGAGTAAAATGGCTGTTGTAAAGGCAAAACCAACATCTGCTGGACGTCGTTTTGTAGTCACTACAAAACGCGACAACTTGCATAAAGGTGCACCCTACGCAGCGTTAACCGAGAAGAAATCTAAGTCCGGTGGACGCAACAACCTGGGTCGCATTACTACTCGTCATCGTGGCGGTGGTCATAAGCAGTTGTATCGCATTATCGACTTCAAGCGTACTAAAGACGGTATTCCAGCCAAGGTTGAACGACTGGAATATGATCCTAACCGTAGTGCCCATATTGCATTGATGTTGTATGCAGATGGTGAGCGCCGTTACGTCATTGCAACCCGTAACATGAAGGTTGGTGATGAATTGTTGTCGGGTCAGGACTCGCCGATTAAAGAAGGTAACTGTTTACCACTTCGCAACATTCCTGTCGGTACCGTTGTTCATGCGATTGAACTGCGTCCTGGCAAGGGTGCACAGATTGCGCGTAGTGCGGGTACTTCGGTACAGCTAGTTGCGCGTGAAGGTCATCACGCCACATTGCGTTTACGCTCTGGTGAGATGCGCAAAGTTCACGTTGATTGTCGTGCAACCGTTGGTGAAGTTAGTAATAGCGAACATAACCTTCGCAAGCTGGGTAAAGCGGGTGCAACTCGCTGGCGCGGTATTCGTCCGACTGTTCGTGGTGTTGCCATGAACCCAGTTGATCACCCACATGGTGGTGGTGAAGGACGTTCTTCAGGTGGTCGTCATCCATGTACTCCATGGGGTGTACCGACTAAAGGTTATAAAACTCGTAAAAACAAACGTACAGACAAGTTGATTGTACGTCGTCGAAACAAAAAGTAAGGGATAGATAAACACTATGCCACGTTCGATTAAGAAAGGCCCATTTATTGATTTGCACTTGATGAAAAAAGTGCAGACAGCTCAGGCTGAAAATAACAAGCGACCAATTAAAACCTGGTCACGTCGCTCGATGATTATTCCGGACATGATCGGTTTAACGATTGCTGTCCACAATGGTCGTCAGCACGTTCCGGTTTTGGTTAGTGAAAATATGATTGGCCATAAGTTAGGTGAGTTTGCTCCAACGCGGACTTATCGTGGTCATGTTGCCGACAAGAAGGCCAGGTAAGAGGGTTATACGATGGAAGTTGCAGCAAAATTAAAGCATGCAAAAATTTCAGCACAGAAAGTTCGTCTGGTTGCTGATCAGGTACGTGGTAAGCCAGTAGAGCAGGCATTACAGCTCCTGACTTTTAGTCCAAAGAAAGCCGCGGCCATTATCAAGAAGGTTTTGGAATCTGCGATTGCAAATGCAGAACACAATGAAGGTGCTGATATCGACGAACTGAAAGTTAGCACTATATATATTGATGAAGGCCCAAGCATGCGTCGCTGGAGAGCACGTGCAAAAGGTCGTGTTAACCATATTATTAAGCGCACCAGTCACGTTACCGTGATGGTGGGAGATAACTAAGAGAGTAACTTATGGGTCAAAAAGTCCATCCAACAGGAATGCGTTTAGGTATTGTCACTGACTATACCTCTAAGTGGTATGCAGCTTCCCGAGATTATGCTGATTATCTGAATTCAGATATCGAAGTGCGTAATTTCTTAAAGAAAAAGCTGTCTCAAGCATCTGTCAGCAAGATCACGATCGAGCGTACAGCAGGCAATGCCAATATCACTATTAATACAGCACGTCCTGGCCTGGTTATCGGTAAGAAAGGAGAGGACATCGAGCGTCTTCGTAAGGAAGTCACCCAGATGATGGGGCTGCCTGCCATTCACATGAACATCGAAGAAGTTCGTAAACCTGAGTTAGACGCGCAACTGGTAGCTGAAGGTATTGCTCAACAGCTAGAGCGCCGGATTATGTTCCGTCGTGCAATGAAGCGTGCAGTAACGAATACATTACGTCTGGGCGCGCAGGGAATTAAGGTAACAGTGTCTGGACGTTTGAACGGTGCAGAAATCGCACGTACAGAGTGGTATCGCGAAGGACGTATTCCTTTGCACACACTACGTGCGGATATCGATTACGGTACTGCCGAGGCCTTGACCACATACGGCATCATTGGTGTAAAAGTGTGGATCTTTAAAGGCGAAGTCATTGGTAAGAAAGAAGAGGAAGAAGTCAGCGCAGCTTAAGCTGGGTTGAATAGGAGTTGAATAATGCTACAACCGAAGCGTACAAAATACCGTAAGCAAATGAAAATGCGTAACCGTGGTCTCGCTAACCGTGGTAACAAAGTTAGCTTTGGTGAATATGGTTTAAAGGCAACGGGCCGTGGCCGCATTACTGCGCGTCAAATTGAAGCTGCTCGTCGTGCCATGACACGTCACATTAAGCGTGGCGGGAAAATCTGGATTCGTATTTTTCCAGATAAACCAATCACCAAGAAGCCTTTGGAAGTGCGCCAGGGTAAAGGTAAGGGTAGCGTTGAATATTGGGTAGCGCAGATTCAGCCCGGTCGCATGTTGTATGAGATGGAAGGTGTAACTGAAGAGATTGCACGTGAAGCTTTTCAACTTGCTGCAGCTAAACTGCCAATTCAAACCACATTCGTAACTCGGACGGTGATGTAATGAAAGCCAGTGAAATGCGAGAGAAAAGTGTTGATGAGTTAAACAAAGAGCTCATGGCGCTTTTAGAAGAACAGTTTAAACTACGTATGCAAAAAGGTACGGGTCAATTGGCTCGTCCTCATCAGATGAAAGACGTGCGCCGTAACATTGCGCGAGTTAAAACGATTCTGACTGAAAAATCAGGTAATAAGGCATGAGCGAAGAAAAGAAGAAAATTGAACGTAAAGTCCAAGGTCGCGTAGTAAGCGATAAAATGGAAAAAGGCATTACGGTGCTGGTTGAGCGTCGTGTCAAACACCCTGTTTATGGAAAATTTGTGCGTAAGTCTACTAAGTTGCATGCGCATGATGAGAATAATGAATGCAAAGAAGGCGATGTTGTTTCTATTGTTGAATGTCGTCCTATATCCAAGAGCAAGACATGGCGCTTGGTTGAAGTGCTTGAAAAAGCCACCATTGTATAAAAATAGTTTAGATTTGGAGTAAGACACCATGATTCAGATGCAGAGCATGTTAGAAGTAGCGGACAACAGTGGTGCACGTCGCGTGCAATGCATCAAGGTTCTTGGTGGCTCGAAACGCCGCTACGCAGGTATTGGTGACGTTATCAAGGTTAGCATTAAAGAAGCTATTCCTCGTGGCAAGGTTAAAAAAGGCGATGTATTTAATGCCGTTGTAGTTCGTACCCGTAAAGGTGTGCGTCGCCCAGACGGTTCATTAATTCGTTTTGATTCAAATGCAGCAGTATTGCTGAATAATCAAAATCAGCCTATTGGTACACGTATCTTTGGCCCAGTTACTCGCGAGCTGCGTACAGAGAACTTTATGAAAATTATATCTCTTGCACCAGAAGTGTTGTAAGGGGAGAACGAGAAGATGGCAAACAAATTTAGACAAGGCGATGAAGTTATTGTTCTTACCGGTAAAGATAAAGGTAAGCGCGGTACTATTACGAAAGTTCATACCGATACAGCGCGTGTCGTAGTTGATAACGTAAATGTCGTTAAAAAGCATCAGAAACCTAACCCCAATGCAAATCAGGCGGGCGGTATTATTGAAAAAGAGATGCCGATCGATTGCTCCAACGTTGCGGTATTTAATCCGACTACCGGTAAGGCAGATCGGGTAGGTTTTAAAATCTTGGATGACGGCCGCAAGGTTCGTTATTTCAAATCTAATGGCGAAGTTTTAGACGCTTAAGGTAAAGAGTAATGGCACGTTTACAAGAACATTATAAATCAGCTGTCATCAAGCAATTGATGGACAAGTTTGGTTATAAGAGTGTGATGGAGGTTCCTCGCATCACTAAGGTCACCCTGAACATGGGTGTGGGTGAAGCGCTTGCCGATAAAAAGGTAATGGAACATGCTGTCTCCGATATGGAAAAGATTGCAGGTCAGAAAGCGATTGTGAATCTGGCGCGTAAATCTGTTGCGGGCTTTAAAGTTCGTGAAGGTGTGCCCATCGGTTGTAAGGTGACATTACGTAGCAACCGTATGTATGAATTCCTGGATCGCCTGATCAGTATTGCGATTCCACGTGTACGTGACTTCCGTGGTTTGAACCCGAAGTCATTTGATGGCCGCGGCAACTACAGCATGGGTGTTCGCGAGCAAATTATTTTTCCTGAGATTGAGTACGATAAGATCGACAAAATCCGTGGTATGGATATCACCATCACCACAACAGCGAAAACAGATGAAGAAGGTCGCGCTTTATTAGAAGCGTTTGATTTCCCGTTAAAAGGACGGGCTTAAGGAGTTTGTAAATGGCTAAAAAAAGTATGATAGAGCGTGAGCGTAAGCGCATTAAGACTGTTGCTAAGTACGCGAAGAAGCGTACTGAACTTAAGGCGCAGATTAATGACCTGACGTTGTCAGCAGATGTTCGCATGGCTGCACAACACGATCTCCAGAAACTGCCCCGTGATGCGTCACCAAGTCGTGTACGTCGTCGCTGTCGTGTTACTGGTCGTCCTCATGGCGTTTATCGTAAGTTTGGCCTTTGCAGAAACAAATTACGTGAAACCGCAATGCGCGGTGAAGTTCCAGGTTTGCGTAAAGCAAGCTGGTAAGCAGGAGATTATCCGATATGATGACTGACCCAATTGCTGACATGTTAACCCGTATTCGTAACGGGCTTTCAGCAGGTAAAACAGATGTAACTATGCCGCTTTCAAAGCTTAAGCTATCAATTGCTCAAGTGATGAAAGATGAAGGCTACATCACTGATTTCTCAAAAGGTGAAACTGATGGTAAGCCCACTCTGAACGTTGAGTTGAAATACTACCAAGGTAAGCCAGTTATTGAGAAAATGGATAGAGTTAGTCGTCCAGGATTACGTATCTATAAAGGTAACGACGAGATTCCTAAGGTGTTAAATGGCCTGGGTATCGCAATTGTCTCTACCTCTAAAGGCGTCATGACCGATCGTGCTGCACGTAAAGCCGGTCATGGTGGTGAAGTTTTGTGCTACGTGCAATAAATATTGTTGTGTAGAAACAGGCAGTAATTAAGGTAAATTGATATGGCAAGATTAACACCAGTTCCAGTACCAAAAGGCGTTGAGATCAACTTTAGCGGACAGCATGTCAACGTTAAGGGATCGAAAGGTGTCATGGAGCATGACATTCACGACTCGGTTACTGTAGAAAACAAAGACGGTGAGCTGAGCTTCGCGCATAAAGAAGTTCCAGGCTCCGCTGCTCAGGCAGGCACTGCTCGTGCTTTATTGAACAACATGATGAAGGGCGTGAGCGAAGGTTTCGAGAAAAAACTGGAGTTAGTTGGTGTTGGTTATCGTGCCCAGGCACAAGGCAACAACCTGAATTTAACACTGGGTTTCTCTCATCCGGTTAATTATCCGGTTCCTGAAGGGATTACGATTGAGACGCCAAGTCAGACAGAAGTCGTTGTGAAGGGAATCGATAAACAACGTGTTGGACAAGTGGCCGCTGAGATTCGTGCTTATCGTCCACCTGAGCCTTATAAAGGTAAGGGTGTTAAGTACGCTGATGAACATATTGTTCGTAAAGAAGCCAAGAAGAAGTAACCTGGCATAAGTAATTAGGTAAATACTGATGGAAAAAAAGACTAGTCGTATACGCCGTGCACGCAAAACCCGCGCAAAGATTCGCGAGTTGGTTGTTCCGCGTTTAACAGTACATCGCACTTCTCGTCACATCTATGCACAGGTGATCGCAGAAGGAAATGACAAAGTATTGGCTGCTGTTTCGACAGTTCAGGCAGACGTAAAGTCAGGCGTAAAATATTCTGGTAATAAAGATGCCGCAACTGCGGTTGGTAAAGCGATCGCTGAAAAGGCTAAGGCAGCCGGTGTAACGAAGGTTGCATTTGATCGTTCTGGATTTAAATATCATGGTCGTCTGAAAGCACTTGCTGATGCCGCCCGTGAAGCTGGACTGGAGTTCTAATATGGCAGGTTTCGAATCATCACAGAGTACTGACGGTATTCAAGAGCGTCTTGTTAATATTCGTCGAGTTGCCAAGGTCGTTAAAGGCGGTCGTATTTTTGGTTTCTCTGCACTAACCGTTGTTGGTGACGGCGAAGGGCGAGTTGGTTTTGGTACTGGTAAAGCTCGCGAAGTACCTGCTGCCATTCAAAAGGCAATGGAAGCGGCACGCAAAAACATGGTGAGTGTTGCTCTAAATGATGGAACTTTGCAGCACTCTATGATGGCTGAATATGGCGCCGCTAAGGTGTTCATGGGACCAGCATCTGAAGGTACTGGTGTTATTGCGGGTGGTCCGATGCGTGCAGTCTTCGACGTTGTTGGCGTTCGCAACGTACTGGCCAAGTGTGTTGGTACAAATAACCCTATTAATGTAATTCGTGCGACGATTAAGGGGCTGATGACAATGTCATCGCCTGAGATGGTTGCGGCGAAACGTGGCAAAACTGTTAAAGAAATTTTGGAATAAGACCAATGGCTGATAAAAAGATCAAGGTGACATTGACGCGCAGTATGCACGGTCGTTTGAAATCACATAAAGCTTGTGTGAGTGGCCTGGGTCTGCGTCGTATGCATCATACAGTTGAAGTAGAAGATACACCCTGTACCCGCGGCATGATCAATAAAGTGTCGTATATGGTGAAGGTTGAGGAGAATTAAGATGCGTTTGAATAGCATTAAACCTGCAGAAGGTTCCAAGAAAGACGCGAAACGCGTTGGTCGTGGTATCGGCTGTGGCAACGGTAAGACATGTGGCCGTGGTCATAAAGGTCAGAAGTCACGCTCGGGCGGATTTCATAAAGTAGGTTTCGAAGGCGGTCAAATGCCTATTCAGCGTCGTTTGCCAAAAGTGGGTTTCCGCTCACGTCTGGCACGCGTTACCGCAGAAATTCGTTTACATGAATTAAATGGCCTTGATGCGGACACAATCGACATCAGTGCACTACAGGCAGCAAACCTGATCAGCCGCAATATCGAACGTGCCAAGGTTATGGCCTCTGGCAAGATTGAGAAAGCTGTAAACCTGAAAGGCATCAAAGTCACTAAAGGCGCTCGCGAAGCTATTGAAGCTGCGGGCGGCAAAATCGAAGACTAAGGGATAATCCGTGGCCACACCTAAGAGTGCAATTGCTGATGCTATGGCTGCGGGTCGTTTTACCGAGCTGCGCAAGCGCCTGTTTTTTGTCTTGGGCGCAATCATCGTATTCCGTATTGGCTCGTTCATCACCGTTCCCGGTTTGAATACGGTGCGTCTGGCTGAGTTGTTTGAACAACAGCAGAATACGATTCTCGGTCTATTTAATATGTTTGGTGGTGGTGCGCTAGAGCGCTTGTCGATTTTTGCGCTGGGTATCATGCCTTACATTTCAGCATCGATTATTATTCAGCTGCTGACCAAGGTACATCCCAAGCTTGAGCAATTAAGTAAAGAAGGTGCCGCAGGGCGACGCAAGATTACCCAATATACGCGTTGGTTTACATTGTTGTTAGCTACTTTCCAGGCATTCGGTGTAGCTCGATATATGATGGGTGATACGGGTGGCCTGGTAACAATGGCAAACCCTTATGCATTCTACTTCTCAACCATCGTCACATTAGTGACTGGAACGATGTTCCTGATGTGGCTGGGTGAACAGGTAACCGAACGTGGTATCGGTAACGGTATCTCCATGATTATCTTCGCAGGTATCGTGTCAGGTATTCCGGCAGCGATAGCCAATACCTTAGAACAGGTAGGTTCAGGTGCTAAAACCTATGGTTTCGTCTTCCTGCTAATTGGCATGATGATTCTGGTTATTATGTTCGTGGTCTTTATGGAACGCGCACAAAGGCGTATTACAGTAAATTACGCCAAGCGGCAGCAGGGGCGTAAGCTCTATGCGGCACAATCGCAGAATTTACCGCTGAAGATAAATATGGCTGGTGTTATTCCACCTATTTTTGCCTCAAGCTTGATTCTGTTCCCGGCAACACTGGTGCAATTTATCGGTGCGAGTGGTGAAGGTGGTATTTGGGGTAGTTTTGCCAATATTTCGCAATTACTGCAGCCTGGTCAACCACTATATATATTGGTTTATGCATTACTGATTATTTTCTTCTGCTTTTTCTATACTGCGTTGATGTTCAACCCGAAGGAAACAGCAGACAACTTGAAGCGTTCTGGTGCTTTCATCCCCGGGATACGGCCTGGAGAGCAGACAGCTAAATATATTGATACAATCCTGGGCCGCCTGACCTTTGTCGGTGCGATTTACATCACGGTTGTATGCTTATTGCCAGAATTTCTGATTTTGTATGGTGACGCTCAATTTTATTTTGGTGGCACCTCATTACTCATTATCGTGGTGGTGGTGATGGATTTCATGGCTCAAATGCAGTCGCATCTGATGTCACACCAGTACGAAGGCCTGATGAAAAAGGCGAATTTGAAAGGTCATGGTCGCTCAGGCATGTTGCGCTAAGCCGATAGTGACGAATTTAGGAGATATCGCATGAAAGTCCGTGCATCAGTAAAGAAAATTTGTCGAAACTGCAAAATTATACGTCGTAATGGTGTAGTTCGCGTAATTTGTAAGGATCCACGCCATAAGCAGCGTCAGGGCTAGAATGAGTCCCCAGGGACCTAGTTGGACAGCTTGTAGCTGGATATTTGTAGGTATTTTAGCAATTGATCGCCTTTAAAGGTTGCCAGTTGCGGTTTTGAGAAGTAAAATGCCCCGTTTTACGCGTACTGCGTAACGGTCGTCTTTTGTGTTAGGAAACAGTAAGTTATGGCTCGTATAGCAGGTATAAACATTCCAGACCATAAACACGCTGAGATTGCGTTAACGGCAATCTATGGTGTCGGTCGAACACGCGCCCGCCAAATATGTGGTGCGGTTGGTATTGAGACCTCGACCAAAATCCAGGAACTGGACGAAGATACGTTAGAGAAGATTCGTACAGAAGTTGGTAAATATGAGGTTGAAGGCGACTTGCGCCGTGAAGTGTCTATGAATATCAAGCGATTGATGGACCTAGGTACTTACCGTGGCATTCGTCATCGTCGTGGACTGCCTACACGCGGTCAACGTACTAAAACAAACGCGCGTACTCGTAAGGGTCCACGTAAGTTAGTTAAGAAATAATCGGATTTAATTATTATGGCAGCTAAAGGTTCTCGTCCTCGCAAGAAGGTGAAACGCGATATATCAGATGGTATTGCGCACATTCACGCTTCTTTTAATAACACTATTGTGACTATCACTGATCGTCAGGGTAACGCGCTTTGTTGGGCGACTGCTGGTGGCTCTGGTTTCCGTGGCTCACGTAAAAGCACACCGTTTGCGGCTCAGGTTGCAGCAGAACGTGCTGGTGAAAAAGCACAAGAGTATGGCATGAAGAATCTAGAAGTCTGTGTAAAAGGTCCCGGTCCAGGTCGTGAGTCAGCTGTGCGCGCACTGAATGCTAAGGGTTTTAAAATTACTAATATCTCGGATGTGACACCTATTCCTCATAATGGTTGTCGTCCTCCGAAGAAACGTCGCGTGTAAGCTGGAGGTTTATCTTGGCTCGTTATACTGGACCTGTTTGTCGTTTGTGCCGTCGTGAAGGTGAAAAGCTCTTCTTGAAAGGCGAAAAGTGCTTTGGCAGCAAATGTGCAATCGAGAATCGCCCCACACCACCTGGTCAACACGGTGCAAAGCGTGGTCGTTTATCTGATTACGCAACACAGTTACGTGAGAAGCAAAAGCTTCGCCGTATCTATGGCCTTCTCGAAAAACAATTCCGTTCTTATTATAAAGAAGCGGATCGTATCAAAGGCTCAACTGGTGAAAACCTGTTAGCTCTATTAGAGTCACGCCTTGATAATGTTGTATTCCGTATGGGTTTTGGTGCGTCGCGCACAGAAGCTCGTCAACTTATTCGTCATAACGCAATCAGCCTGAATGGCAAGAAGGCCAATATTCCTTCAATGCAGATCAAACCAGGTGATGTAGTTGCTATTGCTGATAAGAGCAAAGATCAATTACGTATCAAGACAGCGTTAGATATGGCTGAGCAGCGCGGTATTTCCGAGTGGCTGGAAGTAAACAGCAAGAAGATGGAAGGTACATTCAAGTCAGTGCCAGAGCGTAGCGACTTACCTTCAGACATCAATGAACACTTGGTTGTGGAACTGTACTCTAAGTAACACTCAAGTAATGTTATGTGACCTGATTCCCTGTGTAACTTGGGCCAGGTCAGACTTTTTTCTAACCTATTAAAGAGGGCGATTAATGCAGGGCTCAGTATCAGACTTTCTGAAACCACGTATTGTTGACGTCCAGCAACTGACTGACACGCATGCGCGTGTTGTGCTTGAACCACTTGAGCGCGGATTCGGTCATACGCTTGGAAATGCTTTACGTCGTATCTTGCTATCATCCATGAATGGTTGTGCCATCGTCGAGGCAGAGATTGAAGGCGTATTGCACGAGTACACCGCGATTGAAGGTGTACAAGAAGACGTAGTTGAAATTTTATTGAACTTAAAAGGTGTCGCTATCCGGATGGAAGGTGCCACCGAAACAACTTTAACATTGAATAAGAAAGGACCTGGTCCAGTAACGGCCGGAGATATTTCTGCTGATCACAATGTTGAGATTATTAACCCTGATCACGTGATTGCCAATCTTACAAAAGCTGGCGCACTGAACATGGTATTAAAAGTACGTGTTGGCCGTGGTTATGAGCCAGCAAGCATTCGTCAATCAGAAGAAGATGAAGACCGTCCTATTGGCCGCCTTCAAATTGACGCAAGCTTCAGCCCAGTAAGTCGCATCGCCTATGTTGTCGATAGCGCACGTGTAGAGCAACGTACGAACCTGGACAAATTGATTATCGACCTGGAAACTAATGGCACCTTAGAGCCAGAAGCAGCGATTCGTGCAGCAGCGACTATTCTGCAAGATCAACTGTCGGCCTTTGTTGACTTGTCAGGTAAACAGGAAGAAGAAACGCAGGCACAAGAGCCAGAAGTTGATCCAATCTTGTTGCGTCCTGTTGATGATTTGGAATTGACTGTTCGTTCTGCGAATTGTCTAAAGGCTGAGCAAATCTACTATATTGGTGATTTGATTCAACGTACCGAAGTGGAGTTATTGAAGACACCAAACCTGGGTAAGAAATCTTTGACTGAAATCAAAGATGTACTTGCTTCACGTGGTTTGTCGCTCGGTATGCGTTTAGAAAACTGGCCGCCTTCGAGTCTACGTGAAAAAGACTCAGCGGCTTAATCGAAGTATTAAAGGGTTAGTAAAATGCGTCATCGTAAAAGTGGCAGACAATTAAATCGTAATAGCTCGCATCGTAAGGCGATGTTCAAGAA
>Ga0316205_10003878_pt1 | contig 13671 bp, 17 predicted proteins | sample 3monthpyrite_MG_FD_204941 | JGI IMG/M metagenome (GOLD analysis project Ga0316205, IMG submission 204941) | Microbial mat bacterial communities from mineral coupon in-situ incubated in ocean water Damariscotta River, Maine, United States -... | ecosystem: Environmental > Aquatic > Marine >... | reverse complement strand
CGCAATATCAATCCGCATAACAAGTGGCTGGTCACCATCGGCCTGTTCCTGATCTATGTCGGGTTCTGGGGCTTCTATGTGGCCTGTAACGTGCCGATCATCGACTACCAGTCACTGGGAGGTGCAGAGGGTGTGGTGAACTTTACCGCCACGACGATCTACCTGACGCCCACCACCCTGTCGGCCATCGTGTTCAACTTCCTGATGTCACTTTCCGGTGGGATGCTGGCGGGTTACGTGGTGTCCAAGGGTGAAGCGTTCTGGACCTACTCGGCCGGTCTGGCCGGGATCATCACCGCCAGCGCGGGCAATGACCTGTATCATCCGATCCAGGCGATGTTCATCGGCGCGATCGGCGCGGTCTGTGCCTATAAGCTGCATTTCTGGGTCGAGCGGAAGTTCAAGATCGACGATCCGGTGGGCGCGATTGCGGTGCATGGCTATGCCGGGTTTATCGGCCTGATAATTGCCGGCTTCGTGCTCTGGGGCCATCCGGCCACTGCCGGCTACTATGATCCGCCGACCCTGATCACCCCGTGGGGCCAACTGGCCGGGGCGATCATCATGTTTGGTCTGCTGGGCTTTCTTCCGGGCTATATCGTGGCCAAGATCCTGCAAGGGATGGGCATGCTGCGGGTTCCGGCTGCCGTGGAACTGGTGGGCCTGGATATGAGCGAAGAAATCGCCGAGGAGATGGACGCAATTGCCATCTCGCAAGCGGATATCGATGAGGCCAAGCGCCTCGGACTGCTGAGCTAAGGAGGGCTTATCATGTCAACAACAGCTGTAGAAACATGGGCAGGCGCCGACCTGTCGCAAATCGGACCGATCTACCCGATGGTGGGCACCGAGATGCTGCTCTTCATTGCCGGGCTTGTCTTCTGGCTCTTGTTCCACATCATGCAGGCCAGGATCGAGAAGAAAGAGATGGAGGCCGACGAAGCCGCCGCCCGAAGCCCCGAGCGATTGAAACGGGTCTTTGAGGAGGAAGCCAAAGAGTAACCGAATCTCTTCGACAAAAACCGAAAGCGCCGTCCAATTGGGCGGCGCTTTTATTTTAGGCGGCATACGCCATAAATTTGATCATTTAGATTAATTAATAACCGGACTGCACATTCGTTAAGCAGCGAGAATGCCGCCTCTCCGTGCATTGCTGATTTGGGGCGGATAAACCTCGCAAACACCCATGATTGGTGTAACATCGGTTCTATTGGTAGACCAAAAATAAACCAAAACAAAAACCACACCAATTCTACTGGCACGGAGGACGAACCAGACATGGAAGAACAACTTGCTGAACTTGCAGCGCAGGTCGCTGCATTGGAGGCCAAGGGGAACATGACAAACACCATGTTCGCCGAGATGTATTACTACATCACGATCCCGCTGATGATCATCATTCACGCAGGATTCTTGGCGTATGAAATGGGTGCCTCGCGCGCCAAGAACGCGTTGTCGTCAGGTGTGAAGAACATCCTGGCCTTCGCCTTTGTAATCCCGACCTTCTACTTCTTTGGCTGGTGGGTCTATTGGGGCTTCCCGACCGGGTTCTCACTGTCGGCGGGACCGAACGGAATTTCAGGCGCCGAATATGCCAATTCCATTGCCTGGGCCTGGGGTGAAAGCGCCCAGTATATGGGGCCGAACCTGGATGATCAGATTTCCGGTGTGTTCTGGGGAGCCTTTACGTTGTTTGCCGCCACCACCGCCTCGATCATGTCGGGTGCTGTGATTGAGCGCATTCAGACCGTCGGCTTTGTCATTCTGGCCATCGTGCTGGGCGGGTTCAGCTGGACGCTGGCCGCAGCCTGGGGCTGGCATGCGGATGGCTGGATGGTACAGAACTGGGGGTTGCATGACTTTGGTGCGGCGGGGCTTGTCCACGCGGTGGCAGCATTCTTTGCCCTTGGCGTTCTGATCAACCTTGGACCGCGGATCGGCAAGTTCAACGCCGATGGCACGGCCAATCACCTTGCGGGTCACAACATGCCCTTCACGGCCACCGGCCTGATGCTGATTGTTGTGGGCTTCTGGGGCTTCCTGATGGCCTGTCTGGTTGTCGGGGGTGAAGCGTGGTCATGGGGGGCGAATTATTCGACCATCTATGGCACACCCACAAACCTTGGCGCGCTCAGCTTTAACATCCTGATGGGTGTTGCGGGCGGCATCATCGGTGCGTGGCTGTTCACCAAGGATCCGTTCTGGATGATGTCGGGTGCTCTGGCTGGTCTGATCTCGGTGGCCTCTGGCCTCGATATCTACTTCCCGTCGCTCACGCTGATCATCGCTTTCAGCGCCGGGTTCCTGCTGAAACCGGCCGCGGATATCCTTGAGAAGATGGGGATTGACGACGCCGTTGGCGCGGTCACGGTACACGGCACCATGGGCATCTATGGCCTGCTGGCGCTGGGTATCTTTGGCAGCGGTTATCCGGCTTTGCTGGGTGAAGGCGCGCCGACAGTCAGCTTTGTTGGCCAACTGGTGGGCGGCATCGTGTTTATCGCGATTGGCCTCAGCACCGGCTACGTCACCTCGCTGGTTCTCAAGATGCTTGGCATGTTGCGGGTTCCGGCAGCGGCGGAAGAGCTGGGTCTTGATACCGTCAAAGTGCCTTCACAGGCTTATCCCGAAGGCATCATGGCGTCCGCGCCTGCCTCGCAGAAATAAGGAGAAAGAGAGATGGGATTTCCATTTGATACACCCACATGGGATGGCGTCAGCGGCGCGATCTTCATGGGATTGGGTGGCTCTGCTCCGGGCCTGTATTCGCTGATCGGCATTGCGATCTGCGTGGCGGCCCTGGTGATTGGCAACATGAAAGAGCACGGCAAGTACAAGCCGCACAAATAAGGCATGAGATATGCTGACAAGACGCCCCGCCGGGAAATCGGCGGGGCGTTTTTTGTTGGAGAGACGATGATGAGCCGGGCCAGCGACAGCAGCGCCTTGCGTCCGGGCTGGAGGCTATTCCTGCACCCGGTACCGCGCCTTGTAATCCACCGGGAAATTCACCGAGCGCGCGATGAAGCAGGTCTTGTGAATCTCGTGATGTACCGCATCGGCGCGGGCCAGATCGGTGCCTGCTGCCACGGTGATCCGGGGGCGCAGGGTGCAGCGCAGAAACCGGCTGGCCCCGTCGGCGTTGGTTTCGCCCACCGCAAGTGGGTCGTCCTCATAAGCCTGCACCACGATGCCCGCATCAAAGGCCAGATGCAGATACCACAGCATGTGACAGGCACTGAGCGCGGCGATCAGCATATCCTCGGGATTGTGCAGCGTCGGATCGCCGCCCAGCAGCGGATCGTTGGAACAGGGGATCACCGGTTTGCCGGGAGTCCGCACCTCCCAGGTGCGCGCGTAACCCTTATACGTCGCGTTGCCCTGCCCCCGATTGCCGGTCCACGCCACGCGGGCGGTATAGTCATGTTCGGCCAAATTCGATCACCTCGGTTTCGGTTACCAGCATATCAAGCGGCTGATCGGTGGGTTCCAACGGCAGGCTGTCGGCCTCCTGCGCGCCGTAAGCAAAGCCGATCGCCAAGGTCGGGCGCTTGGCGCGCAGCCCTTCCAGAGTGCGGTCATAAAACCCGCCGCCATAGCCCAGCCGCCCGCCCGAGCGGTCAAAGGCCACCATCGGCACGATCAGGATTTCAGGCTCAAAGAACTCATCCACCTCGGGAACCCTCGCCCCGAAAGGACCGTCTTTCATGGCGCAGCCCGGCTCCCACCGGGAAAAGCGCAGGGGCTGACCTTCGGCGATGATCACGGGCACGCCGACAGGGCCGTGGGCGGCGGCCTCGTCCATCACGGGGATCGGATCAATCTCGGTGCGGATCGGCATGTAGCCTGCCAGTGGCACACCGCGATGCCCGGCCAGCACCTCGGAGAGCAGGCCCGCCCCTGCCCCATTGTCCATCCCATGCGCCGCCTTGCGCCGGGCGAACGCCGCCTTGCGTGCAGCGGTTTTGATCTCGGACAGGCTCATAACAGCACGATTGCCGCCAGCCCAAGAAAGGCAAAGAAGCCCACGACATCTGTCACCGTGGTCACAAATGCGCCCGACGCCAGCGCCGGGTCGATCCCCAGCCGATCCAGCACAACCGGGATCACCGTGCCCGCCAGACCGGCGACCACAAGGTTGATCACCATCGCGGCGGCAATAATGAACCCCAGTTCCGGCCCGCCGAACCACAATACGCCGACAATGCCCATCACCACGGCAAAGATGAGGCCGTTGATCAGCCCCACAAGCACCTCGCGCCGGATGACGCGCCAGACGTTCGAGCCGGTCAGATCCTTGGTGGCAATCGCACGCACCGCCACGGTCAGGCTTTGGGTGCCGGCATTGCCGCCCATCGAGGCGACGATCGGCATCAACACGGCAAGGGCCACGAATTGTGCGATGATCTTGTCAAACTGGGCAATCACCAGCGAGGCCAGGATCGCTGTGACAAGGTTCACAGCCAGCCACGGGAAGCGGCGTTTGGTGGTCTCGATCACCTTGTCGCTGAGGCTGCTTTCCTCGTCCACACCGGCAAGGCGCAGGATGTCTTCCTCGTGTTCTTCATCCAGCACGATCATCGCATCGTCGATGGTGATCATGCCGACCAGACGGTCATCTTCGTCCACCACGGGCGCGGAAATCAGGTGATATTGATTGAACGCATAAGCCACATCGCCCTCGTCCTGATTGACGGGGATGACGTGAAATGTCTCTTCGACAATCGAGGTCAGCAGGATTTCACGGCGCGAGCCCATCAGCTTGCCCAGGCTGACATTGCCCACGGGGCGCAGGCGCGGATCGACCAGCGTGATGTGATAGAACTGTTCCGGCAGATCGTCCTGGTCGCGCAGGAAATCAATCGCCTCGCCAACATTCCAATGCTCGGGTGCCATCACCACTTCGCGCTGCATCAGACGCCCGGCCGAGGTTTCGGGATAGGTCAGCGATTGTTGCACTGCCACCCGGTCGCTGTCTTCCAGCACCTCGAGGATGGCTTCCTGCTGGTGATCCTCAAGGTCTTCGACCAGATCGACCACATCGTCGCTGTCGAGATCGCGTACCGCCTCGGCCAGAACCTCGGGATGCAGGAGGGTGATCACCTCTTCGCGGATCGATTCATCGAGTTCAGACAGCAGATCGCCGTCGAATTCCGGGCCGTACAGTTCAAGCAGGCGGCGGCGATCGAAGGCGTTGACCTGTTCCAGAAGGTCGGCGATGTCGGCCGGGTGCATCGGCTCCATCTCGGCCAGCAGCAGATCGCGATTCCCCACATCAACCGCATAGATGATGCGGCCGACGGCCTGCTTGTTCAATTCATAGGGGTTGTCGTCGCGCTCGGGGTCGAAATCACTCTGATTGTCTTGATCGGCCATATCCGCCCCCATGATCTGCGGTTTGTGACAGGATTAAAGAAGCCCCTCCCGAAAAACAATGGGATTAGAAGCTGCAGGCCACTCTGATGACAGCCGTGACGCCCTGGGCCCGCCCCGTTGTCGCACTAAGTCCTTTCGCAATCAGGAAAAGGACGCGCCCCATGCCAGACAGCACTCTGCCCATGTCACACCCCCAGCATAGCGCCACCGCCGCGCATCTGAGCGAAACGATCCAGGCCATTGACGCCGCCTTTGGCGATGGTTATGCGCGCGAGCACCCCGAGCTTGCCGCCAGCCTTGTGCAAAGCCGCACTATCGAGGCGGCGGTCGCCACCGGCTACGGCGCCCATCATGAGGCGCTGGAGCTGGCCGACAGGATCGGGCGCGAGACCTGCGAGACGATCCTCAAGCTGAAGCCAAGATTTTTCGGCTAGTCCCTAACAGCCCGGCTGCGCCAGAAGCAGAACCCAGGCATTGCCGGGACCACGGGCCATGCCATAGTCTTTTACCTTGCCATTCAGGATGTTCTTGCGATGCGGAGGGGAATTCATCCACTGGTTCATCACCTCGCCGCTACTGCCCTGTCCCAAAGCGACGTTTTCAGCAATATGGCAGGCGGAATAGCCCTGCCTGCGGGCGCGTTCCCGCATCTTGCTGCCGTCGCTGCCGGTATGGCTCATGAAATTGTTGGTTCCCATATCGCGGGCATGGACTTCGGCGGCGCGTGTCAACGCCGCATTCGGGCGTAGCGCGGCGCGGCCATTTTGCGCCCGATACGAATTCAGCAATGCGTCGCCGCTGGTTCCCGTGGCAGGCGCGGTGCTGGTGGTTTGTGCCGAGGCCGGGGCCGATGCTGAGGGGCTGGTGGCGGGCGCGCACTGGGCCAGCACCATGACAACGGCGAAAGCGATAGACAATTGAAGGGGTCTGCGCATGGCGTGATCTCCTTGATCTTTTGGAGGACAGGCTAGCGGCGGACCCCGGCTGACGCCAGCGTCTTTGACACACGCCCGGCGATCGGCGGGATCAGGCGCTTCAGATCAGTCGCGACAGGGCCGCAAGGGCCGCGTCGTGCTGTTCACGGCCAGCCGCGGCCAGAACGCGCCCACCACCATGCGCCGGGTTGCCCTGCCAATCGGTGACGATGCCACCGGCCGCTTCGATCACGGCAATCGGAGCATTGATATCGTAAGGGTGCAGGCCGCATTCGATCACCAGATCAATCTGCCCCGCTGCCAACAACGCATAGGCATAACAATCCATCCCGAACCGGGTCAGTTGAACCTGACTGGACACGGCATCAAAGGCTGCTTTTTCGTCCGGGTGGCCAATTTCAGGAAAGGTGGAAAACAGGATCGAGTGTGCCAAAGGGCGGTTACCGCGCACGCCGAGGGCGCGGGGGCCTTGTGGTCCGGTCATGCCTGTGCGGCCCAGCCCGCCTTCAAACCGCTCACCGATATAGGGTTGATCAATAATGCCATAGATCGGGCCGGTGTCATCGGCCACGGCGATCAGCACGCCCCAGTTGGGTGTGCCCGACAGGAATCCGCGTGTGCCGTCAATCGGGTCGAGCACCCATGTCAGCCCGCTGGTGCCCTGGCGATGGCCAAACTCTTCGCCAAGGATGGCATCGTCGGGGCGCAATTGTTCCAGAAGATCGCGCATGGCCCGCTCCGCCGCACGGTCGCCCTCGGTCACGGGATCAAAACCCTGCCCGGCCAGTTTGTTATCGGCTGACAGGTTCTGGGCACGGAAATACGGCAAAACTGCCTGACGCGCCGCATCTGCCAGCGCGTGAGCCGTTTCAATAATCTGCGATGTGTCCATCAGCCGCCTGCCCCCACTGCCGCGCGATCCGACTCAGACCTAGACGGATTTCGGCAAGGTCACAAGCTGAACGGGCGGTCGTGATTGGCTAAAGCGTTTCGCCTTGAACTTGAGACATCCCTTAAGGTGAAACGCACACACCATATTAAAGTTCTACGGCGTTTCACGAAAATTCGTGATTCAAGTTTTTCGCGACCCGCTTCAGGCGACGTCGCTGAGGACGCGGGCCAGTTCAAACAGACGGCGGCGCTGATTTTCCGGGATGGCATAGTAAGAGCGCACCAGATCCAGCGCCTCTTTGTCACCCATCAGGTCAGACGGCACCGATTCACCAGCGGCCTTGTCATCGCCTTCGGTTTCAAGCCCTTCAAAGAAAAAGCTGATTTCGACGCCCAGTGCATCCGCAATATCCCAAAGCCGGGACGCGCTGACCCGGTTGGCCCCGGTTTCGTATTTCTGGATTTGCTGAAACTTGATCCCCACGCATTCCGCCAGGTTTTGTTGGGTCATCCCAACCAGCCAGCGACGGTGGCGAATACGTTTTCCAACATGAACATCGACGGGGTGCGGCATAGCACAGTTCCTTTCTTGTCGGGCTTGGCAGATATTGCCCCTGCAACATCAATGCCTTGGAAACCCGCATAAGCGGATTTTCTGTGCCCTGGCAGCGTGCCGGAACCCTAGCAGTCAAAACCTAAAAAACAAGTTATATCACTCATGTTAATGGGGTTTCCTAAATAAAGGCACAATCTATACGGTAGCCTACTCAAGTTGGTAGAGGGCGCGCAACCTATAGGTGTATTTCGGTTGTTTGACACCCCAAGCGAGGCCCGACACAGTCACACAACGCCTCTTGGGCACCGAATCCCTTTCAAGGAACTGCCATGCGCGCCTATTCTGTCACAGCTCCGGATCACCCCCCTGCCCTGATCACGATTCCGATCCCCGATCCGGGACCGGGCGAGATCCGCGTCAGGATCGGGGCCTGTGGGTTGAACTTTGCCGATCTGCTGATGATGAAGGGCGAGTATCAGGACACGCCTGCCATCCCCTTTACCCTTGGAATGGAAGTGGCCGGGACCGTAGATGCGGTGGGCGCGGGTGTTGAGGGGCCCGAGGTTGGCGCGCGGGTGGCGGTGTTTGGCGGTCAGGGTGGATTGGCCGAGTTTGGCTGTTTCCCGGCCGAGCGCGCGGTGGTTCTGCCCACATCCATGAGCTTTGAGCAGGCGGCCGCCTTTCAGATTGCCTATGGCACCAGCCATGTGGCGCTGGATCACAAGGCGCGGTTGCAGGCCGGTGAAACCCTTCTGGTGCTGGGTGCGGCGGGCGGCGTTGGCCTGACCGCGGTTGAGATTGGCAAGCGGATGGGGGCAACGGTGATTGCCTGTGCGCGCGGCGCGGAGAAGCTGGAGGTGGCCAGACAGGCCGGGGCGGATCACCTGATTGACGCCAGGACCGAAGATATCCGCGAGATTTGCAGATCGCTGGGCGGCGTCGATGTGGTGTATGATCCGGTGGGCGGCGATCAGTTCAAGGCGGCGTTTCGCGCCTGTAATCCCCAGGCGCGCATCCTGGTCATCGGATTTGCCAGTGGCGAGGTGCCGCGCGTGCCCGCCAATCACCTGCTGGTCAAAAACATCGACGTTCTGGGGTTCTACTGGGGCGGGTATCTGCAATTTCGCCCCGAGGTGATCACCGACAGCCTGTCCACCCTGTTTGACTGGTTCGAGCGGGGCGAGTTGCATCCCCATATCAGCCACGCCTTGCCACTTGAACGCGCCGGTGAGGCGCTGGAACTGCTGCGCAGCCGCCAGTCAACCGGCAAGGTGGTGGTGGTAGCGCCTGCCTGAACAGTTCTGTGGGCCGTCAGAGACTGTGCGCATACCGCAAAGACCTGACCCAAAGTCGGGACATGTGAAAAAGCTGCGCGTCATGATCAGCAAGGCGACTGCCCGCAACGCGCTCAGAGTGCTGACTGCTGCAAATTGCTCGAATGTCGGCTTCCAAGGTTTGACGTGGTGGATATGATCACCTTCATTTGCTAATCTGTGGCCACGCGTTTTCAGGAAGGAATTTCAACATGAATACATATTCGGTCGAGCAGTATGTGAAAGACATTCGCGCAGTGGTCTCGGAAGAAACCGAGATTGGGGCGATCACGGATAGGATAAAACCGCTCGCGCTAAGGCTCGCTTCCGATCCAAGTTGGTTCAAAGACAAGTACCGATACACCGACACAGAACAAGGCGTTGGCCTGCATCTGCTGCACGAAGAAGAGAACCACGATCTCGCGGTTTTCGCGATTGCCTGGGCGCCGGGAAGAGGTGTTGAAGCGCACAATCACAAGACATGGGCGGTGGTTTCTGGAATCGAAGGACAAGAGCACGAAACCAACTACAGACGTGTCGATGACGGTTCCAAACCGGGTTTCGCCGATCTGCAAGCGACCAAAGAAGAAACACTCTTTCCAGGGACTGCTGTTTGCTGTCTCCCAGAGGACATCCATAGCGTGATCAACAATGGCGACCGAGTGGCTGTTTCGCTCCATACCTACGGGCACCACTTAAATCACACTGGGCGTTCAACATTCGATGTGGAGGCTAAGACCGAGACTCCTTTGATCTTAAAGATCGAGAAATAGACTGGGGCAGAACAGGCCACCCTCAAACGAGGAGTTGGTCCTGCACTCGCAAAAGCCCGGAAACGCCGCTTGCCAGCGACACTGCTTGGAAATACCGATTCAGGCTATATCTGCAGGGCAGGTCGGCGGGGTTTCTTCCTGATCTTTCCGTTTGGGCAAAACTGCCGACTTGCCTCAATCTGGCACTCAAGCTGTGCCCCGGCTCAACCGCCAATCGCTTTGAGCTGCGCAGGTGGTGCGCCCATATAGCCCTGCCGCAGCACGTCGGACAGTTGATCCAGAACCGGGTCAGCGGTTTGCGTGCGATACATATTGATCTTCTGAATCCCCAGATCGGGCAGACCGGCGCTGGCGGGCAAGGCCTCAAGATGGGGCGGAATGCTGTCTTCCAGCAGCGCACCGACCGCCATGTCGGCACTGATCAGGGCCTCGACCGAGCGGTCGTCATCGGATTCAATCGCCATTTCCCAATCTATTCCATTGGCATCCAGTTTTTGCAGGACAATCGGGCGGAAAATGCAGAACTGGCAGAAGGCCACACGCAGCGGGCGCTGTTTCCAGACCTGCCCATCCCGTGCCGTGACCCAACGCAATGGGATTTCAGTCAGGGTTTCGCCGCCGGGGCTGAGTTGTTTTTCCGTGGTCAGGATCAGGTCGATTTCGCCTTTTTGCAGCGCGTCATGCAATTTAACCGTGCTGGACGAGCGCAATTGCACCTTCACGCGCGGGAAAAGCGTGTTGAAGGTTTTCAGAACCCGCGGGATCACCGGGTAGACAATGTCATGGGGCACGCCAAGGCGCAGTTCGCCCTCGAAACTGTCTTCGGTGAGGCGGCCCACCACCTCGTCATTCAGGGCCACCATACGGCGCGCGTAACTGAGCAGCTGTTCGCCCGAGGCGGTCAGGGCCACGCGGCGGTTCGCGCGATCCAGCAGGGCAATACCCAACAGCTCTTCCAGACGCTTGAGCTGCATCGACACCGCCGATTGTGTCAGGTTCAGCGTGCTGGCCGCGCGGGTCACCCCGCCGTGGTCGGCCACCGCCAGAAAGGATCGCAGGGTGGTCATATCAAGGTTTCGCATCGGGTGCTCCTCGGATTCGCTGCATTCATCACAATCACTGATGTATCTCAGCATAAATATTCATTTTCAAAATGACACAGGTTACGGCATATATCAAGACATCGAATACAAATACCGAAACACATCACGAAAGCGAAAGGAAACGCCATGACCTTCCAGACTCTCACACACAGCGCATCCTGCCACCAACCTGCCGCACGCCGGTTCTCGCTGATGACGTTGTTTTCCATCGCCCGCGAACGCCGCGCCCTGGCAAAACTGGACGCGGATCAGCTGTCCGATATCGGCGTCAGCGCCAGTGATGCACGGGCCGAAGCCCGCCGCCCTCTGTGGGATGCACCCGACATGTGGGTCAGAAAATCCTGAGGCATTTCGCGCCCGACACGACACGGGGGACAAAGCACGCCTCGCGACGATCACAGCGATGAATGCTGTAATTGGCGAAGAACTGGCCCCCGGTTCTTCGCCGAAACCGTTAAAAACCCATGAAAAGACGAGATAAAGACCCTTGAAAAGCACCCAAGACCGACCGATATTGTCATCATACCCAATCTTTGGGTGGGGATAGTCCAATTTATCGGAGGCTTTAATGGCTGAACTGAACACAATCCGGACCGCGGCCGGAACCCGCACGGCCGAGATTGATGCGGGACTTCGCGCCCACATGAACAAGGTCTACAGCACAATGTCCGTTGGCATGCTTTTGACCTTTGCCGTGGCGTGGGCCATCGGCTCGAACGACGCGTTGCTGTCGATCCTGCGTGATCCAATCACCCTGGCCCCCAACATCCTGGGCTGGATCGTCATGTTTGCCCCGCTGATCATGGTCTTTGCCTTTGGCGCGATGATCAACAAACTGTCGGCGGCGTCTGCTCAACTGTTCTTCTATGTCTTCGCCTCCGTCATGGGTGCGTCGATCAGCTGGATTTTTGCGGCCTTCACCGATTTCTCGATCGCACAGATCTTTCTGGTGACATCAATCGCCTTTGCCGGTCTGTCGCTCTGGGGGTACACCACCAAGAAAGACATCTCGGGCTGGGGTAGCTTCCTGATCATGGGCGTGATCGGCCTGATCGTGGCGATGATCATCAACATTTTCCTGGCCTCGCCCGCGATCATGTTTGCGATCTCGATCATCGGGGTGCTGATCTTTGCGGGTCTGACCGCCTATGACACGCAGAACATCAAGAACACCTACCTCGCGCACGCCCATCACGGCGACAGCGAGTGGCTGGGCAAAGCCGCCATCATGGGCGCGCTGAGCCTCTACATCAACTTCATCAACATGTTCATGATGTTGCTGAGCCTGCTGGGCAGTCGCGAATAAGCGACCCCAACAGACAGAACCAGACAGGGCCGGTCTTGAACGACCGGCCCTTTTTCGTTCCGCAGCTACGCCCCGTTGCGGTTTGGGCTGGTCAAACAGGCTGTTTGCGATAGCTTCTAACAAAGCAATCATCGGAGATCGTCATGTCGAAGCCTGATATCGCCCAGAAATCCCCCTATCCAATCGATGTCGAAGCCGGAAAGAATTATTTCTGGTGCGCCTGCGGAAAGAGCAGCAAGCAGCCGTTTTGTGACGGGAGCCACAAGGACACCGAATTCGCACCCGTGAAGTACACAGCGGAGAAAGACGGCAAGGTCTTCTTCTGTGGTTGCAAGGCGACCGGGAAGACGCCTCTTTGCGATGGTAGTCACTCAAAACTCTGATCCACCCGGACGGTGGATTGCGACGTGAGCGTTGGTTTGCATCAACGAACGGCACGCCAGGTCGGATGGCGGCATAGCCCGGTTGACCCGCCGCAGCCCCAAAACAGAAAAAGCCGCGCCAAGCGGCACGGCCTTTCCAAACCTTAAAGTCAGGCGATCTTACTTGATCTTGCCTTCCTTGTATTCGACATGCTTGCGCACAACCGGGTCATATTTCCGGATCACCATCTTTTCGGTCATGGTGCGGGCGTTTTTCTTGGTCACGTAGAAATGGCCCGTGCCAGCGGTCGAGTTCAGACGGATCTTGATGGTCGTCGGCTTCGCCATTGGTGTTCTCCTGCGTCGAGCGGCCCAAAGCCCCTCGTGAATCTCTCATGAAGCCTGCCTTTTAACGTCGCGCGCGGCCAAGTCAACCGCATTCCTCACGCCGCGCGACGGGAAAACACGATCACGGTTCCCACCAGTGTCAGGACCAGCCCAATCCCGGACGACACGCTCCAGACATAGCCCTCCCAAAGGCTGGAGACCCCCATCGCGATGATCGGGAACAGCACCGTCGCGTAAGAGGCCCGCACCGGCCCCTCGCGCCGGATCAGGGTGAGATAAGCCAGGAAGGCCACCACGGTCGAGATCAGCGCGAGAAACAGCAGCGATCCCCAGAACACCGGGGCTTTGGGCAGGACGAAGGATTCGCCGGTCAGCAGGCTGACGGCCACGGCAATCAGCGTGCCATAGATCATGCCCTGCCCCGCCATGTTGGCCAAGGCGTGGCGCTGGCCCAACCGGGACGAGATCAGGTTGCCCAGCGAGAATAAATACGTGCCTAAGACGCACAGGCCGACCGCGCCCAAAGCCGCCCTATCCATGCGCACCTCGGGACCGATCAGCAGGATCAGGCCCACCACCCCGATGCCTGCCGCAGCCATCACCCGCCGATCCAGCGGAATGCCCCAGAACAGTTTCTGGTTCAGCGCACCGATGATGGCGGCGGTGGCAAAGATCACCGACATCAGGCCAGAGGTCAGGGACTCCGCG
>Ga0316205_10003877_pt1 | contig 13673 bp, 21 predicted proteins | sample 3monthpyrite_MG_FD_204941 | JGI IMG/M metagenome (GOLD analysis project Ga0316205, IMG submission 204941) | Microbial mat bacterial communities from mineral coupon in-situ incubated in ocean water Damariscotta River, Maine, United States -... | ecosystem: Environmental > Aquatic > Marine >... | reverse complement strand
CCACCCTGCTGGGCCTGCTGGGCACCATCATGGGCCTGATCCAGGCATTCACCGCGGTTGCCAACGCCAACCCCGCCGAGAAAGCCGACATGCTGTCTGCCAGTATCTCGGTAGCCATGAACACCACAGCCTTCGGGCTGATGGCGGCGATCCCGCTGCTGCTGATCTACACAGTGTTACAGACCAAAACGACCGAATTGGTAGACAGTCTGGAAATGGCCTCGGTCAAGTTCCTTAACATCATGACCGAGCGCAAGGGAGCCTCTGCCTGATGAAACGTCGCTGGCGCAAGAATGTTCTGGCCGAACCGGCCGAGGTCAATATCACGGCCTTTATGAACCTGATGGTCATCCTCGTGCCGTTCCTGCTGATTACGGCCGTGTTCTCGCGCATCACTATTCTCAACCTTAACCTGCCAGTGCCGGGCAATCCCAGCCAGGCGGCCAAAGACGAGAAGGAACAGCTGCACCTCGAAGTCATCGTGCGTCAGGACGTCATCGAGATCGGTGACCGCAAGCGCGGCCGCCTGAAGTTAATAGCCGTCAGCGATGATGGCAGCCACCTCGCAGAAGTCTCTGACATGTTGCAACAGATCAAGGCACGCATGCCCGAAAAGACCGACATCACCCTGCTGCTGGAAACCGATATCCCTTACCAGCGCCTGGTGGAAATGATGGACACGCTGCGCGTCGCCCAGGTCAAACAGGGTGATGAAATGATTACTGCTGAACTGTTCCCGGCCATCTCCATAGGAGATGCACCGCCGGGAAAGCTCCGAACAGCAGCCGGCAAGGACAAATAAAATGAAAATGTCGCGTCGCGCCAAACGTATGCAGCGCCACCACAAGCGCCACAAAGGTGCACCAGGCTTCAACCTGGTCTCGCTGATGGATATCTTCACCATCCTGGTGTTTTTTCTCCTGGTTAACTCCGGGGAAGGTGAAGTCCTGCCCAGCACCAAGAATGTTGATCTGCCGGAATCCATCGCCGAGGAAAAACCCCGGCAGAATGTCGTCGTCATGGTTACCGAACGCGACATCCTGGTTCAGGGTACCCGGGTCGCTCTGGTCGCTGACCTGCAGACTGGCGGCACGTTGCAGATCGACGCACTGAAGACTGCACTCGAACAGCAAAATCAGCGTCGCCTGCTGGCTGCCAACACATCGAGTGAAGCCGCGCCCGAAGTCACCATCATGGGCAGCAAGGACATTCCCTATCAGCTGCTGAAGAAAGTCATGGCCAGCTGTACGGAAGCCGGATACGGCAAGATTTCACTGGCGGTCATGCAAAAAGCCGCTGCGCAGGAGAGCTAGGACAACAATGGTCTATTCGCACTCACTCTCACTGCCCTGGTCGGTTTCAGCCGAGGATGAACGCCGCTTCCGTAAGGTAGTGACGATCGTTCTGGCGCTGACCGTTGCGTTGGGTATCGCCATCCCGATGCTACCGACGTTTAAAAAGCCTGTGGAGCAGGAAGTCGAACTTCCACCACGCGTCGCCAAACTGATTTTCGAAAAACGCACTGCGCCGAAGCCGAAACCCAAGCCTAAGGTAGTGGAAAAGAAACCGGAACCGAAACCGGTTGCCAAGAAAAAGCCGCTGCCGAAGAAAAAAGAGCCACCCAAGGTGGCAAAGAAGCCGGAACCGAAACCGAAGAAACCGCCGGTCGATGCACTTGAACAAGCCCGCAAGAAAGCCTCATCGGCTGGCTTGCTGGCGCTACAGGATTCCCTCGCCGACTTGCGCGATCAATCCGTTGACGAGCTGAAAGGCTCGCGTCGCCTGAACGACAGTGGCTCTACCGCGAAGAAAACCGAACGCGCCCTGGTTACCTCAAAGGTAGGCAGTGGAAGCGCCGGCATCAATACTTCGAATATGAGCCGCAGCACCGGATCCACCCAGCTGGCAGCACGCACCGCCACCGAGGTAAAAAGCTCGATTGTCAAAACCTCACTGAAGAAAAAATCCAAGAACGCGCGCGGTGCATCGCGTAGCCAGGAAGATATTCAGATCGTATTCGACAAGAACAAGAGCGCCATATTCAATATTTATAATCGTGCTCTACGTAAAGACCCAACATTGCAAGGCAAACTGGTTGTCCAGTTAAGCATCGCACCGTCCGGGAAAGTCACCAGCATTACACTGGTGTCCAGTGAGCTAAGTGACCAGGCCCTTGAACGAAAACTACTGGCCCGCATCAAGATGATCAACTTCGGCGCCAAGCCGGTAGACAGCGTAACAATTACCTACCCCATCGACTTCCTGCCCGCCTGATAGCGGCTTTCTGGGTCTGGCTAGCCGTTAAGGCTGGCCAGATAGTCCAGCACGATACCACCGAACACTGCGGCACCAACCCAGTTATTATTCAAAAAAGCCTGGAAACACGCTGAAGGTTTGCGTTCACGAATCAGATATTGCTGATAAAGCAACAATCCCGTGGCCAGTAGTAAACCGAAATAATAATAGCCTCCCAGCCCGGCGCTCTGTCCGGACAACACCAGTGCCAACAGAAACAGCACCTGGATAACGCCTATGATCAAGCGGTCTGACTCGCCAAACAGAATGGCCGTCGATTTAACACCAATCTTTAAATCGTCTTCCCGGTCAACCATACCGTACATGGTGTCATAGGCCGTAGCCCATAGAATGGTTGCAACAAACAGCAACCACGCTGTCTTGGGCACGCCACCGGTTTGCGCCGCAAAGGCCATCGGCACTGCCCATCCAAACGCAGCACCCAGATAAACCTGCGGCAGATGCGTATAGCGCTTCATAAATGGATACGTAGCCGCCAGAAAACCGCCAGCCAGCGACAACCAGACGGTCAAGCTGTTCATCAACAGCACCAGGCCGAACGACGCCAGGCACAGCACGGCACACAATACCAGCGCCTCTTTCGGAGTCACCTTGCCCGCTGCAATAGGCCGATCCCGGGTGCGCGTAACGTGAGGATCTATGTCGCGATCTGCAAAATCATTAATCACACAGCCGGCCGAACGCATCAATACAACCCCACCGGCAAATACAAATACCACCAGCGGATTTGGATAGCCCTCACCCGCGATCCACAGCGCCCATGCCGTTGGCCACATCAGCAGCAGAATACCGATAGGCTTGTGCAAGCGCATCAGGTGGGCATATTGACGAAGTTTATCCATCATTCAGAACACTGGTATTTATGTCAGATATTTTCTATGTTGTACTAATGTTACGAGTAAAACACGCTCTCACTGTCAGCCTCTATCTTACCTGCTTGTCGGTCGCAACGGTAACCGCTACCACACCGGCACCGTTTTTCAGCTGCACTGATTATCATTGTGACGAGGGACAGACAGTGCATCTCAGCAGCAGGCAATGGCAAATGGTGCGCAATCTGTTTCTCGAACCCGCCACGTCACCGGAAGACGAGCGCCTACAAATCCGCCAGGCAATTGCCGCGCTGGAAACCGAGGTCGGCGGGATCACCGGAACCTGGCGTGATCTCGGTGAAAACGCGGCTGGTGCCGGCCTGCCCGGACAGCTCGACTGCATTTCAGAGTCAATAAATACCACCACCTACCTGCGCTTGCTGGAAGCCGATGAGCTGCTGAGATGGCATGCTGTTGAAGCCAGGGAAGTACGCACCCTGCTGATTTTCTCGCACTGGAGCGCAGTTATCCGGGAAAGAAACAGTGGCGAACGCTATGTCGTGGACTCATGGTTTCTCGACAACGGAAAACCACCTTATATCCAGACGCTGGCCGACTGGAAATCAAGACGCAGCTTCGACAGCGGGCAGGAAAACCTCGGTAACCAGTAGCGGTTTACCGCCAACCTGGAAAACAGATCGACGCCCCCAGATCCCGCCCGGCGAACCCGCCAGGTCTTCGGTCGCACACTTAAACATAGCCTGGCCCGGAAGAATGCAGGCCAGCTCTACCGGACCTCGCCGCATACCCGGGTCAGCGAACAGAAACGCCCCTAATGGACGATTGCCCAGATGTGTCAACTGCCGCTGCTCTCCGGTCAGGGTAGTGGCCGGTATAATTGTGCGCGCAAACACCCAGGGTTCACCGTCACATAACAGCTGAACCTGGCGCACCCAGCCAACGGCAGCCTTCGGCATACCAAGTATTTGCGCCTCATCCAGCCTGGGGCGCTGCCACCCCTCGTCCAGCACACGCACACTGAAGCAACCTCGGCATGCCTGCTTCAAACGATCCGTCAACGAACCTTCATCCAATAACCATTCAATCAATACCGCTGGTAATTGACCACGCCGCCAACGCTCGGATGCGGCCCACCGGGGGCTTGACACTCTATTGCTTCTGATCGACACGTAATGGTTTCCGTTTTTCAATACCGGGTATTCAAAACGCGAATTATGGCACAGGTGCAAAAACTGCGACCGACCTCACAGTTTGGTTACCCGGCTATGTGAAGTTGATCGCTGATTATTACACCACTCTGACGCCATACTCTTTATACACGGAATGCGGGAAGTGGGAGCATCACAATGATCACCGATACAATATATCAACAGTTTGGACACCTGCTCAATCGCTCCGAACGATTGCGCACAACTGTTCTCGTCCTGGCTAACTCAGCCGGCTGCCTGCTGATGTTGAGTCCTGCTCTGTCGCTGATTGCTGCCACCAGTAGCGCCATCTATATATACAACCATATTCAAGGGCCGCTCGACTGGTTCATGTTTGAGTGCATGCTGGGGGTTGCCGCTTTCAGCGCATACCTTACCTGGCAGCTGCTGAATATTCACCCGGAACAACCAGAGGGCGTCAGACTCAAGCCTGAACAGTCTCCGGAAATATTCAAGATGCTGGAGCGGCGCTCGAACCACTTCCGTATTAAACCTGTAACCCACATCAACCTTTCAATGGGCACCGAGCTAAATATCGTCGGTACACCCGTCTGGGCAGTGCCAATCTATCACAGACACACTCTATGTGCCGGAGCACCGCTGCTATTCTTCCTTGGCAGAGGCCAGTTCCGACTCGGCCTGGCCGGCGCTGTCGCAGTCGCAGCAAACAAGAAAACCTGTCTATCGGGCTGGCTGGTCCAGGCCGCCAACGACTGGCCACTTATCATCAGTGCGCTTAAGAGCAACGATTCGTTACTGTCCAGGCTATTTCTGAACCCGGTAGAATGGTTAGCCACGCATATAGAACATCTGAGCATAAGGCTGCGCGCGGACTGGCACCAACAACAAAGCCGCTGGGTGCTGGACAACAGCGATGAACGGAGCACCGCTGACTATCTTGCCAACCATTTGGTCGCAACAGCCTTCCTGGACAAACAGTACTGGCCGATGATATTCAAAGCCGCCGATCGCTGCCCGACGCCAGTAGTCAAGGCTTTCAGTCACCTGCCCCTGCTGCTGCATAAAACGCTGAACAAGAAACACGCGGAGCGTTGGTTGCTGGAAGCCCAGGCTTTTGGCAAACAGCAACAGACCGGAGTGCGGGATCTTCTCGCCGAGCTGCGCATAGACCAACTTGCCTGGCCCGGCCTGCCTGCCGAAAGCGCCTTCGATACTCTTTTCAGCAATAAGGAAATCCTTAAACAGTTGGACACATACTGGCAAAATACTATCGAAACGCAATGGCGAGACGCACATGCACGCTATAAGAATCACGAATTCCGCTTCGATCAATTGAAAAAACGTGCCCAGGAACAGGGGCTGCGCGGTGAGTCTGCATTGAAATTTGTCAAGCTTGCACCCCAGTTTGTCGATCAACAGAGGGCAATCGCCATCTACAAGGAGATGTACAAATACAATTCTGATGATGCCAAAGTCTGTTTTGCGTGCGGACTGGCACTGCTTCGCAGTAGCTCGGTAAATGCGGGAATAACAGCTCTACAACGTGCGGCGAACCTTGATCCGGCACTGGCAAAACGTGCACGCGCACTCGTCAGCGAACATGGAAATGCCTGGGTAGATGAAGAACCTGCGCACCGACATGTCACCATGGAGCACGCTACGGCCTGATCTGCTTCGACATCACCACAAACTGCTCGCTATAGTCTTCCCGGCGATAGAAATCACGGGCCGTGACATTACTCGCCGCTACTCTCAATGCCAGCTGCGTAATTCCCAGCGCCCGCATCTGTTTTTCCACCTGCGCATTCAACAGGGTAGCAATGCCCTCCCTGCGACGATCCGGTACAACGAAAAGGTCAGACATAAAGCCATAAGGCGCTTCATTACTCCCGCCCTCCACGGGATGCACAGGCGCAAGCAAACAGACAAACCCTGACAAACTGTCGTTTTCCTCCGCCACATATATGAAGCCCTTGCCACCAAGCTGCATCTGCAGAATATGTTCAAAATAGGTCTCTGAGCCATTATCAGGTGATTCTACTGACTGACTTTCAGGCATCAGGGTGGCGTAATTCTGCATGGCTAACATATGCAGACACTGTTTATCTTCAACCCGGTATTCACGCACAATCGTCACTGCAACGCACCTTGATCAGACACAACAGTGATTTTCCCTCTATCTAAAACATTCATATTTTTCATCGCCAGCCCTGAACATGCACCCATAGTAAACCAGGCATCATTTACCGTTGCCTGACAGACATCATCATTAACCATAGATCATAGAGATACCAAGCAACAGGGGAGTTAATACTGCCGCCGCGACATTCGCACCCATGTATCGTGGATAACTGCCTATTTCCAGTGTGTATTTAACCGCCCCGGCAAGCGCAAATAATGACAGCCCCATGGGTATTAAAGCGATAACACCCAGGTCTGGTACATACCCCTTAACAACAAGAAGTAGTAGCAATGAATATGCTGCCACCATAAATAATGCATAAACGAGGTTACTTCTTTTAACGCCAAAAGCAATTGGAAACGTCTTTCGCCCAACACTGGCATCGGCTTTTATATCGGGGTACTGATTTAACAACAGCAGGTTATTTACCAGGAAAAACGGTACAAGCGATACCAGCCAGGTGAGCTTGTAATGCTCTCCTCCCAGTACCACATGAGTTCCCACCACCATCAGGACTCCGAACCCAAGGCCAGGCGCAATCAGACATAGCAATGGCAACCTGTTAATCCATTGCGTATACGTAATTATCAATCCCACGCCAACGAGGCCAATCGGCAAGACATGAATGCCACGTTCCAGAACAAAATAGATTCCGACAGCTATTGTCAACACCAACGATGCGAGACCAACAATTAATGTTAAACCAGCCACGCCCGGGTTAGCCGGTAGGGCACCGCTACCGCCACTAAACGGGGTTTTTTCTGTTCTTAAATCCAGTCCACTTTTAAAGTCGTAGTATTCATTAAGCGCATTTACACCTATATGGGCGGAAATCGCGCCAAGCATAAGAACAAGTAAAAGAAAACCATCTGTCGGCGACCGGGATGTTAGTGAAGTGGATAACCCTAAAAATACACACACAGGCGTTAAAACAAGAAATGACGGGCGAGTCGTCTGCAGAACTGTTTTTAGTCGCATGGTTTCGATCTTTAGTGACAAAGGTTTTCCGAGGTCGGCGCCATTGTATTTTTCGACAAGCCCCCGGCTAGAGATCGGGCAACCGAATGCCCTAATGAAAAGCGGAAATTATCCATGCACTGTTTGGGTTTCTGCTTATATTGAGCACCTTCACCAATAGCAGGCAGACTGATAATATTAGCTTCCTTCAGGGTTGCTAACCTTTATCCTGAGCGGGATCTTCCCAGCCCATATTGTGATCAACCCATCGTAAACTCAACCAATACCAGAGCGTAATAGGAGCCATCATAGCGATCCAACTCCAGTCTTCGATCAGGAACAGTTTTTTAACCCAATCCTGACCTGCGAAAAACATGGACCAGGGAATGCAGTAGATGGAAAATACAGCGCAGGCCCAAATCAGCAACAAGGCCGCCTTTCGCGTTGCAATACTCGAAAACGCAAGAAAAACCCATATCGGCATATTGTCAGTCTTTTCCACTACGCTACTTCTCCGCATCTACATTTCTGATCAGCTATTACGCCGCTTGTGTGGCTGATTTAATATCACATTATCCATGGACAGGAAACCCAACGACCAAACCAGGTGGCGGGGAAGATGTCTGGTGAGCGCCTTTCTTATAAACGACCTCTAATCATTTTCTCCACTTCCTGCTTCTCCGCACCTGTTAACTCCTTGTATCCTCTAAAATAGGGCCAACCATACCCCCACCGAAACCTGGTTGGAAAATAGGGTGACCCGCCAACACGCACGCCCGCCAGCATTATTTCTGCAATTTGCGGCTCACCTACAGTTGCTACACATTCTTTAAGTGCCTTGTCTGCTACTTCCCTGTCTTCATAGGTCCCGCCCGCCCAGTAGGCCTTATCGTGCTCAACGCAGCAATCAAGCCATAAGGTGTTGTGCTCGATTGTTCCATCAGGGAAGGAACTACAGCCATCTGACATGAATGGCTTTAAATCTCCGGCCAGGGCGTTTCCTGGTGAACCGATAAGAAGCGCTATTGATAGTATGCGTTTCATATTAACTTATAATGTTAAATTAAACCGGCGGTAACGATTGTAAACATGGTGCAGTGTCGCCCGGTTGCGCGATTCTTCAGCTGCGATCGCCTATTTGGACTCACTCCTCGGCAACAACCTAGATAGTAATCTCATTACACGTCGCACTACCTGTCCATACTTCATTGAGTTCCAACCATTTATACGATATTTCAGGCCCTCCAAAAATACCAAGACAAAGCACTATCACAAAAACAGTCTTTTGCCATTTCTCGCCACTTAAACAAACCTTATTAAGCATATGCCTGCCATCCGATGAGCTGCTAACCGTAGTACTTAAAGGCCTCAACTTCATCGCGTGCTGCACGCTCTATTTATCGGCTCACTCGATTGTATTGTTGCGTTTCACTTCCTGCTCAGCTTTTAGATAAAGCTCTGAAAAGCCGTAGTCACTATCTATATCTCCTTATAAAAACTGCCCACTAATACCCCACCTACGAGTATGATCGGCAAGAGCACAGTTAGCAGAGTGAATCTTCTAGATTTACTTATATCCATCTTGAAATGCAACGTCCAGCTCAAGGGGCAGCGCACTGTTTGCGCCATCCCAGCCTAATAGCTGCTAACTGGGCGCTGTCGTTAGGACTCATTGCTTTGGAAAGTCCTTGAGGCAACAACGCCCGGACGGATTACTGGTTTCACATGAACAGAGAGATTGCTTCGTCATTTCCGTGACAAACTCCCTAGCACGTTCGTCATTTTCCGCCGCCACGTATGAAACGCCGAAGCAGTAACAGACAACCCGTTCAGGCGAGGGATCCTTTATACCGACTTTTGTACGCAGAGAAGACTTTGGGATAACCGATAAATCCTGGCCGAAATAAACAACATCACAATTGGCGTCCGTACAATAGTAATAGGACTGATCCTTCACGTTCTTGCTCCAAGGCTCGGCCAGATGATGGAGAATCGTTTTAACTCCAACGGCGCCATACTCCTTCCCGTTTACCGGGCAACAAGCCTTTTTCGGAGGATTACAGTCCGATATATTTGAATCACAACATTCAGTCACATCTATTCCCTCCCATGAATTCTCACGGCCAAGCTCACCCGCCGACGCAGGAGGTCGGGTGCAGCGTCTGGTTAGCTATTTTCCTCGGAATCACAAAATTATCGATTGTCGCTACTGAAGAACAGTGACTGGATCAGTGAATAATTTTGAGTTTGGAATGAGCACCTTATTCCCCTCAGAGTCAAGCTCCGTGTATCGCAGGTCAATAGAAATAACGGTGCCCTCGTAACCCGATATATTTATACGGTTTCCTGTCTTGAATGGTCGATATAGCAATATGAGGACACCAGAGAGAAGATTGGAAATAGCATCTTTCAGAGCGAAGCCAATTGCAAATCCCGTCAACCCCAGACCGGCCACTAGCGCGGACACATTTATACCCAACGTTCCGAGCGCAGTAACAAAGCCAAAGATTATAAGGGTAATACTGCTTGTGCGAGCAAGTAGCGAAGTGAGATCTCTATCAAATTTTAATCGCTCAGCGGCACTAGTGATTATTCTTTTTATTATTTTCACAAGGGTAAAGAAAACAACGAATATCACTGCAACTCCGATTACTCTCGGCACCCAAAGAGACCCTTCGTCAAGCAAATATTGTACTAGATTCTCCACAGTCCACTAACCTCGGGTTGTTCTTCTCAAAGAAATAGCTAACGGTTCACACCAGGGGCGCGGCGCTGATTGCCGCGTCCCAGGTGCGAAGCGGCTCAGGAGATTGAACCTACCACAACTATAAACAGTAGTACTTTAAACATATGTCTTATAACGTCCAACGCCAGGGGAGCGTAGCGAAGCGGAGCGTCCCAGCCCCGCAGGGACTAACTGGGCGCTGTTGTTATGTGTTGATCCTTACTCAAGCCAGATTGATTGGGAGAGTTAGAGGGGCACAACCTTATTAGCACACGGCCCTTTTTGGCCTTGCCCAACTTCATACTCTACTTTCTGACCATCATTAAGACTTGCATATCCACCGCCACTTTGAATTTCTGAATGATGAACAAATAGATCCTTACCACCATCATCTGGGGTAATAAATCCGAAACCCTTGTCTGCATTGAACCACTTTACTGTACCTGTACTCATGCCATGTTTTCCTTTGTGTATTTAATATTCATTAACTTCGATTATTTTGCTATGTGTCGCCGGTTGTTACCGCTTTATCGTCATTTCCTAATATAGGCTGAACATCCTGCGGCTGACTATCGTCTACCCTTGCTTTTTGCAAGCGCTTCTCTTCCTTCTTTTTCTTTTTGGCGATTTCTTTCTGGCGCTTTTCAAAAGCGTAATTGGGCTTAGCCACTCGTATTCTCCTCTACATAGTTCTAGGATTGGAGCCGTTAGAATAAGGCATTTTCCAACCGATTGCGCTCTTCGTAGCATCGACAATATCCAAAGTCACGAGAGAGTACTGGATCGATAGCGGACGTTGACCTCAGACACATAACGGTTGAGCTAATGGGCGCCGCTTTGCGGCGTCCCCGACTTGAGCGATTGGTTAGATTTCACTACTACCGCCCTGATTTAAAAAACTGAGAAAACATTGCATAAAAGTGCATGGCCATACCAATGAACCCACCTAGTACGCCTGAGACCACAACCCAGTAGCCTAATTTACCCAAGCCAATGAACGCCAATATGCCTCCACCGAGAGCAACAAGAAACGACACCGTCATAATCTTTAGGCCACGCCATTTCTTGTCGCTGGAATCTATACCAAGTTTTTTCTCGAAAGTAATCTTTTCCAACATATATTTCGCAATCTAATGGTGGAAGCCAGCCGCGCGCGGAAAGCTCGTCGGTCTGGGCTGACTTGTTATGCGCCATTTCGTACTCATAAGAATGTAAAGACTTCGTCTACTTCATAACTTTCTAGTCTATCTGACCCGTCAAACTCGAATGTTATGTATACACCGCTTTCTAACAAGAACGTGTATTTACTTTTTACCGATGCAGATATAGTGCGAGTCTTCTCATAATTCAGTTCTGGCCTGTAATAAGCAGAGTGATCTATATTTCTTTTTTCGCAAAATGCAATAACTTCGTCTTTAGTTGCACCTATCGGAATATCAGCTTCAATCCAAGACGTAACTTCTCGCTCTGTTACATTGGCGTAGTCGGCAACGAAAAATATTCCAATCACCAGGATAGCTACCAACCCTAGGATCACTCCTGCACGTTTGATAAGCGTCCTCTTCATGTTAGCCATGGCGCATAACGCTTAAGCTCAGTTGTCGACCAAAAGTAGAGTGTAGCATAGCGAAACGGCGCTTTTGATCGTCAACTGGAGCGCTTTGTTATGTGTGGATTGTTTAATACGAAGGTATAAATAAATGATTTGTTCTAACAGCAAAAAAACTGATATTCATAATTTAAAAAGTTATTTATCCCAGTAACAAGTCCATTCTGATTCGTCCACCAATTCCCCCAAATAGGACATACCCTCTGAGTCACCCCAAATTAATCTTGCACCCTTACCTTTATTAAAGGATTCTAGGTTATATGTCTTACCAGCAACTAAATCGACATTAAAAACAAAACACCTATTGGGACTTACTCTTCCTCCTGCCCAAGGCCCGCCCATTGCAGCTGGAGCTAAAACCCATAACGTATGAGAACCCGGATGCATTGCATAATGTATATTTCCAATTGCACCTGTATTTATAACTTTTTGCCCATCTACAGCATAAAGCCATAAAAGATATTGTTTGGGTATACCGTAGTCTGTGACATAAGCCACTTTATCAGGGCTTTTTTCATCTGCACCCATTACCGAAACATATGATGGAGAGATAGCACAAGAAGTTAGGAGTCCTGCAATGGTAATTATCAGTATTCGAGTAAAGTCATTAAAGGTGAGTAACATTTATTGTATGTCTATTTCGGGACAGTCAAAGGCGCTGGTTTTACACATAACGTTTAAGCCCAGGCGCAGACTGCGAAGCAGGCTGTCGGATGGGGCGCATTGTTAGAAGGCGCCTCTCAAATAGTTATTTGCCACGGCCACGCTCGAAATTCTTTTCTGCAACTTTCAACTCAATCGCAGCTTGTTGCTCGTCGCTTTCTGGATACCACCTAATCCATTCATCTCCATCTTTGTACTCGATTAGATATTTAATTCCCTGCTCACGCAACAGTTGCTTGTGATATTGCCTCGATGCAGCATCTTCATAACGAACCGACACCCCACCTGATACAGATTCATTTACTTTAATAAGAACTTCATCAAAGGCTTTCTTATATTCTTTATCGTAGAATATATATCCCGCATCCTCTCTGAAAGGTATACCGGACTGAGATAGGGCAACTCTTAGTTGCTGCATGAACTCTGGCCTATCACTTTTGAATCCTCGCTCCCCAGATCCTGTGCAGCCAACGATAAGAACAAGACCTAAGGTCGACACTATAATTATTGTTCTAATCCAGACCATTAACTAGCCTTCTAACGTCTTGCGCCAGGGGCGCGCCGCTGTTTGGCGCGTCCCTGCCCCGAAGGGGCTAACTGGGCGCATTGGTTATACGTTTTCACCAACCGGCCTGAGTGGATATCCCTCTGGTTGGACAATGTGGTTTGTTTGCGGGAATTCCTTTCCTGGCCCTAGGACAAACACACTACCGTCTTTCTCGATCTGAACTTTAAACAACCAGTGAGAGAACCGCCTCAATTTCCCAAATTCGTGGCTTATATGCTTCGGTTTGTAGTGCCACTGCTTGTCGCCGGCAATAACCGTGAAATGCACATCGCCGTAAGCGTCCCAGTTTTCAAGAGCTACTGAGCTACTCGCCGCCAGATCGAATGATTTTTGATCTTCGAAAAGCACTTGAATGATGCGCACCTCAATACCTGCGTTGTTAAATACTTCAAATTTTGAGGGTAACGTGCACCCAGACAACAGTAGTAGCGCAACGCACAAAACCCAAGTACTTCTTGCGCTCCTAGAATATCTCATTTCTTCTCACAAAAACGTATAACGGCTGAGCCAAGGGGCGCGAGCCGCTAGGCGAAGCGTCCCGCCCGCGTAGCGGGCATGCTTGAGTGATTTGTTATATGGCAACATATTTATAATCCCGTCCTGGGCGCCTCGGACTATGCTCTTCTTGAAGCCACTCTATCAAATGCTCTT
>Ga0316205_10003875_pt1 | contig 13676 bp, 11 predicted proteins | sample 3monthpyrite_MG_FD_204941 | JGI IMG/M metagenome (GOLD analysis project Ga0316205, IMG submission 204941) | Microbial mat bacterial communities from mineral coupon in-situ incubated in ocean water Damariscotta River, Maine, United States -... | ecosystem: Environmental > Aquatic > Marine >... | reverse complement strand
TCGTGTTTTATAAGTCGCTTCAATATCGGCTTCTATTTCTTTACGCTCTGCTTCAGGCAGACTCGCAATTTTTGTGTAAACGTCACCCAAACCATTTCGCGTATCAACACCCAGTTTTTCAAATGTTGCCGCGTGCTTTTCAAATACATCACTGAAATACACATTTACGGCATGACCAAAAATAATTGGATCAGACACTTTCATCATGGTGGCTTTCATATGCAATGAAAGTAACACCCCTTCGTCTTTTGCCTCCGTCATCGCCGCTTCAAAAAAATCACACAACGCATTGACGCTCATAACAGAAGCATCAATAATTTCACCTGCTGTCACCGGTGTTTTTTCTTTTAATACAGTGCGCTTACCGTCATCGGCGATCAGTTCAATTTTCACATCACCGGCAAACTCAATCACCGTTGACTTTTCGTTTGCATAAAAATCACCCTCAGGCATTGAAGCGACATGTGATTTAGAGTCTCTACTCCACTCGCCCATGGAATGAGGATGCTTTTTTGCATACTCTTTAACCGGCCCGGCAACACGGCGGTCTGAATTACCTTCGCGCAGAACAGGGTTCACCGCACTACCCAATACTTTGGCGTAGCGTGCTTTAATGTCTTTTTCTTCATCTGTTGCAGGATTTTCGGGAAAATCCGGAATGTCATAACCGAGAGATTTGAGTTCTTTAATCGCCGCTTTCAATTGCGGTAATGATGCGCTGATATTCGGCAACTTGATAATATTTGCATCTGGCGTTTTCGCCAGCACGCCCAACTCTGCCAGTGCATCAGGTTGTTGTTGTTCAGTCGTCAATTTCTCAGGAAAACGCGCCAAAATACGTGATGCCAGCGAGATATCCCGTGTTTCTACAACAATATCAGCGGCTCTGGTGAAAGCCTGAACAATCGGAAAAAAAGACGCCGTCGCTAATGCTGGCGCTTCATCAGTTTCTGTGTAGAAAATCTTGGATGTGGGCATACTAAACTCGCAAATAAGGTGGGAACCAACCCACAAGATTCCCCATTATATTTCAGATTGCCAATCGGTTCACGTCCTAGTACACGCCATATGACAATAATCCATATCTGGTATATGATAATCAGGCACCGTAACAAAATAGAACGCATATCATTCATGGAGGATACAAAAATGCGCAAAAAAGCCCTTTTAAAACGACTCATCATCCCTTTAATGCTCAGCATATCGTTTTTGGCGCAGGCTGACACGCACTATAGCAAACTCTATATTTTTGGTGACAGCCTCTCAGACACGGGGAACCTGGCCTCTATTGCCGGTGCTTTTCCTCCTCCCTTTTTTAACAACCGGATAAGCAATGGCCCTGTCGCTGTTGATACTTTAGCGGCAAAACTGGGACTCAGCGCTGACGCCTCTCTGCATTTACTCAGTATGAATGCAGGCACTAATTACGCCGTCGCAAGTGCCAGAGCATCCCGAAACACGCCGTTTGATCTCAATACACAAATACTCAGCTTTCAGGCTAACCACGGTTTCGTCGCTCCCGGCGATGCATTGTATGTGATTTTTATCGGCGGCAACGACATCTATGATGCGCTTGTATCAGGCGAAATCACCGCGGCAAACACCGTCATCCAAACGGCAATAACAAATATTGAAAATGCCATCAAAGAATTAAGTCAAATTGGTGCGCGCTCATTCATGGTTGTGGATGCACCCGATATTGCTTTTTTACCTGAAACAAAAATAATTGCCACAGTAACAAATAATCCGGCCGTGCTAACCCAAGCAACATTGTTATCAGAAAGTTTTAATAAACAATTACATAAAATAATTGAACAGCTTAAAGATGAATCAGACATTAATATTACAGAATTCAAACTGAATAAACTTTTCACTAAATTACTAAAGAAAGCGACTAAATTAGGCTTCAGCAATAGCAGTGATGCGTGCTTCAGCACTGTTACCTATACATTCCATCTCGACTGTAATTTTGGTGCAAACTTCGATCAATTCTTTTTCTTTGATGAAGTACATCCTACCGCACGCGTGCATAAACTCGTCGGTGAAGCGATGTATAAAAAATTACCCCATAAAGTTCATCAAAAACATCTCGACTAAAATAAAAAAGCCAAAGAACTATTCGCTCTCTTCTTTGGCTTTTTTATCTCAAAGCAGATACAAAATGGTATCAGGAAGAATACGCAGAATTGACATTCCACACTATTATTCCTCTCCACCATCCCTTATATTATAAACCCAGTATCAATTAATTTACCCAAAACGGAGAAATGCGCATGGAATCACCCGCTATCTTTACACTTATTTTAGTTGGCTTTGTTTTCTTAACGATATTCAAAGGTATTCGCATGGTTCCGCAGGGCTATCAATGGACTGTTGAGCGTTTTGGACGATATACCCGCACGTTAGTACCCGGGTTACGTTTTCTTATCCCCTTTATTGACAGCGTAGGTTTTAAACAAAATATGATGGAACAAGTTCTTGATGTACATCCTCAAGAGGTCATTAGTTCTGATAATGCAATGGTCACAACCGATGCAGTTTGCTTTTATCAAATAATGGATCCGGTAAAAGCATCTTATGAGGTCAATGATCTGGATCGTGCATTGCAAAACTTAATAATGACCAATATACGTGCGGTTTTAGGTTCAATGGAACTGGATCAAATGCTCTCAAACCGGGATCGTATCAATGGCGACTTATTAGGAAAAATTGATGAAGCAACAAATCCATGGGGTATTAAGATCACGCGAGTTGAAATTAAAGACATTACTCCACCACGTGACTTAGTAGAGTCCATGGCAAACCAAATGAAAGCCGAGCGGGATAAACGCGCACAAATACTCAATGCAGAAGGTGAAAAACAAGCTGCAATCGAAGTAGCTGAAGGTCAGAAACAATCAGATATTTTAAAAGCAGAAGGTGAAAAAGAAGCCGCATTTCGACTGGCCGAAGCACGTGAACGTGAAGCAGAAGCGGAAGCAAAAGCAACCCATATGGTTTCTCAGGCAATTAGTAAAGGTAACCCACAAGCATTAAATTATTTTATTGCGCAAGAGTACACCAAAACTCTGGGAAAAATTGCAAGCAGTGATAATCAAAAGCTCGTACTAATGCCGCTAGAAGCATCAAGTGTAATTGGTTCACTTTCTGGTATTACGGAATTATTAAACGAAGTTAAAAAGTAAACAAGGCAGTCTTTATGGAATGGTTAAATGAAATATCATCGTGGCACTGGGCTTCACTTGCAATAATTCTGTTAGTACTGGAAGTATTAGGTAGCGCAGGCTTTTTAATCGGCTCTGCGATTGCCGCATTTTTAATGGCAGCCATTATGGCTATAACACCTGATATGAACTGGAAATGGCAACTTACGATTTTCAGTACTTCAGCCATTATATTCAGCCTTATATATTTAAAACGTTTTGCTAACTTTAATGACAAAACCGATCAACCCAACTTAAATAACCGGGCGGCTCAACTTATCGGTAAACGATATACCTTGAAAGAAGCGATAGTCAATGGTCAGGGAAGAATTCAAATCAGCGATACTTTTTGGAAAGTCAGTTGTGACAAAGATTTAGAGGCAACAACCCAGGTTGAAGTAACCGGCGTTGATAGTATGACTTTAATCGTTAAATCAGTTGAAGCTTAATTACTGTAACGGCTGCCAGTTCACTTCAGTCTCACCCTTCTGTGCTGCAATATAAGCAGAGTCACCACTGATGCTCACCGACATATCCATTGTTCGCTCGACTAAACGGGCTAAGTGTTGAATTTCTTGCCAGTCAAACTTTATAAGCGATGCCTGTAACTGCTTTATTTTTCCCTGAGATTGCTGCCACCACACATCCGCTTTTGAATTAAAACAATAAACTTTTACTTTTTCAGCAAGACGACAGGATTTTTTAATCCGCTCGACAGAGGGTTCACCTATATCAATCCAAAGTGTTGTTTTATCATCATAACTACGCACCCATAAATCAGGCTCATCAACCTCACTGAGACCTTTAGTAAAAGTGAGTTGATCCTGGGCATTAATACAGTACGCTAAAACACGCACCATCATTCTTTCAATCGTTTCAGAAGGATGTAAGGCAACGGTTAAATTAAGCGTATCGTAATAATGACGATTAAGATCAGACAGCGAAATACGAAATTTATAAATGGTTGGTTTAATTGCCACTCGTTGTTACACCTTTAAGTTTAATCATTCCAAATAGCGGTAAAAACAAGCTCTACCGGCTTGTTATGTTGTAGCCAAATATACGCGTTCTGTTCATATTCAAGCGCTAAAGATTCAGCCTTCTCTTTGCTTATACCAATAATAAAAAAACTTTCTTCTGCGGGCCATGAAGAATCCTGCCCTTCACCAAGCGCATCATAATAGATGAAGTTGTTTTTGATTAAATACCGGGATAATGCATTATTTTGTTTTTTATTTTCAATCGCAGTTGTTTTATGACTACGGGGATTCCATGCCGTTAAAATCACACCAGAGTGAATATTGGTTTTTTCTAACAAAGCGCTCACGCCCTTCACAGGTGGTTCTGAAATTTTGACAATATAGGTCTCACCTGCAAAATGCACAGAATAGCGTGTATTTAAGTAAGCCTGCTCGAGAATTTTTTTATTCATTATCACCACCTTAAATTCTCTTTATAAAAAACCAATCACTAGAAAGACACAATAAATGACATATTGAACCAACAAAATGACTAAAAACACTTTATAATCGGCTTCATTTTCGAACCACCTAGCAGCCATTCAGGAAACATATGATTTTTTCATCTTTAGATCTTGCCCCCGAAATTCAACAAGCGATAGATGCGTGTGGCTATAAAGAAATGACCGCAATCCAGGAAATGGCCATTATACCCGCTCGCAGAGGAAAAGATATTTTAGCCAATGCACAAACCGGAACAGGTAAAACGGCCGCTTATTCATTGCCCATTTTGCAATTAATGCAGGACAAACCTCAGGCGACATTAGATGGAAAAACACGTACTTTAATTTTAGCTCCGACACGAGAGCTTGCTGAACAAGTTGCCGAAACCATAAATCGCTACGCTCAATTTATGTCTCTTTCTGTTGTCGCATTATACGGTGGCGTCAAATTAAGCGGGCAACAGCAAAAACTTAAAAGCCCTGCGAATATTATCGTATCAACACCGGGACGATTGTTGGAGCATGCAGAATTAGGTAATGTAAACCTGAGCAAGGTAGAGTTTCTTGTGTTAGATGAAGCCGATCGCATGCTTGATATGGGCTTTATCGATGAGGTCACAGCCTTGTTAAAGAAATTGCCCAAAAAACGACAGACATTACTCTATTCAGCCACCATGTCACCTGAAGTGAAAAATCTTGCACATAAATTATTAAAAAATCATGAAATCGTTAGCGTGGCAAAACAATATGCCATTGCAGACACGGTTGAGCATGTCGTCTACCCTGTTGCAGAACAACAAAAAGCAGAACTATTCGTTGAATTAATTGAAAAACATAACTGGTTTAAAGTCCTGGTCTTTACCAGTACAAAATTTCAAGCCGACACACTTAAAGATAAACTCAAAGATGCAGGCATTAAATCAGATCTGTTTCATGGCGATAAAAGTCAGGGTTCACGCCGTCGCGCTTTAGCGGCTTTTAAACAGGATAAGATTCAGGTATTAATTGCAACTGAAATTGCTGCGCGTGGATTAGATATTCAGGACTTAGATCATGTCGTGAATTATAACCTCCCCTATTTAGCCGAGGATTATGTACACCGTATTGGTCGAACTGGTCGCGCTGGCAATAAAGGGCAGGCTATTTCATTTGTTAGCCGGGAAGAAGAGCGTACCCTTCATAGTATTGAGCAGTTAATTAACGCTAAAATCAAACGCATTAAAATACCAGGATATGAAGTGGGTAGTCGTGATGCTCTTTTTAAAAATATAGAAAGTAGTCACCGCCCATCCCGTTCTAATAAGGCAAAACAAATTAAAAATATCCATAAAAAATCAAATAACGCAAAAGCAGCTAAAAAAAACAGGAAATAAATACAGCTAAAAAGATCACAGTTAAGTGACCGTGAGTTATTTAACTTGTTTTAAGTGACGTTGAGCTTGGGCCTCAATACTATCAATATAAATTTCAATAGCGAGTTCAGCAACCTGCCGACTTAAAAATGGACCTTGATTAACGCCTTCTCGTGTACTAAAAAACCATTCGTGAGCGACTGAAAACAAACGCTGTGTCCGGTAGGTGAGCGCCCTGCCTTTTTCGTCTTTTCGAGGACGACATAAATTTATCTTGTCATTTATGGTTGCATATTGCTCTATCATACTTTAAACCTTTTTTAAAAACGCTGAAGTCTTTATATCTTGTAAGTGACTAATCACTAAATTAGTCATGCCACGTTTAATGCAGTTTGGACAAGCAATCTTATCTTCAGCCAGTGTTTCCCATCCATCTTTAACTGCATCGCTATGTTCTCCTTCATACCAACTTCTGCCATCAGAATTTCGTCTGTCGAGATAACCCTGCTCTTTTACTGTACGAATTCCTTGAGGGTTACATACATCACAAAATGTAAATATTCGTAAGCTCATAATTTTTTACCCACTACTGAAATTCATTCCACATCAAAACAAGGCTACTATAGCCACCCTGACAGAATATGGCTGTGGCATTTGTCACTCTAAAATGACTAAATACATACTTTTCTTTACTCTCCATTTTCGTCTTACCAAAACCGATTTAGTTAGGTAAAATATGGAATCTATTCATATAAAGCATGGACAATCTATATCTCCGAAGCAAAAAATGATGTGATTAATCCCACTGTTATGAAAACAAGTGACTGTCCTTACAAAAAATATGGTATATTTGCTTATGGTTCCTGACAAAGGCATATATTGATGAATGATGTGATTAAAATCAGCCCTGCGAGCTTGAGTGCAATAGAAGCATTTAATGGCTTACCGAGTAGTGATTTTGATGTGATTTCTCAGCGTCTTAAAGCCAACAACTATAAACCCAACCAACATATCATCACGCTGGGGGACCACAGCCGCGAAGTTTTCTTTATAATCAGTGGCACGGTACGCATAACAACCTACACTTCCGGTGGCAAAGAAGTCAGCTTTAGAGATATGCAGGCTGGACAAATGTTCGGTGAATTATCGGCTATTGACGGTCGAGCACGTTCTACCAATGTCGTCGCTTTAACCGATGCGGTAGTTGCCAGCATTCACGCTGACATATTTTTCGAATTATTGGCTGACTATCCTCAAGTAAATAAATTCGTATTACAGCAGTTAACCGGTTTAATCCGCAAATTGGGCGATCGCATTGTCGAATTCAGTGCTTTGTCGGTAAAAAGTCGAATCCATGCAGAATTATTACGGTTAGCAAAAAATAACAAATTAAATGACAATACGGCTGAAATTATTCCTGCCCCAACTCATCAGGATATAGCTAACCGTATAAGTACTCACCGTGAAGCCGTTTCCCGGGAAGTGAGTGAATTAAACAAAAAAGGTATTATTAAGCGTAATGAAGGTAAGCTACATATTAAAGATATTTCAAAATTAGAAGCACTGCTTGAGAATTAGTAAATATAAAAGCAATAAAATTAAAAATAACAAAAATAATCACCATGTATATCAGGGAAAGGGATAACCATCATGCAACTGAACAACTCAGAAAGTAACCTGCTTGAATGTCTGCCAGAAAAATATCAAAACATCTCAACCGAACTTAATACTTATTTTAACAGTCTTCGACAACGAGGTGATATTGAAGCCGATGCGTTAGTAAAGGAAACCTTTGGTCAGCCAAATCAGAATAGCCGTATTGGCTATAACCATTTATTAGACATCGCGGATATTCTGGGCAAGACCCCGGAGCTGGTACTCAACAGAGATACCGTTATCGCAGAAGAACTAAAAGAATACCCGGTAAACTTAATCAAATATTTTAGTCCAACCGAGGCTCCCGAGTGGATCGATGAAGAGAAACTCGCAATAAGTGGTGAGCTGTGGCAAAAAGATATGCTTATCGTGCTCACCGCTCTTTATGCCAGCAGCCTGCCTGCCTGTTATTTAATGAAAAATGGCATCCCGGCACTTTATCAAACAGCAAAACTCACTTCTACAAGCTACATTTACCAGCGTATATACGAAACAGGTGTCATGCTTGATGCAGTACTTTCTCCCGGTGGTTTAAAAGTATTACATGACATGGATCATTCTTCTGAGCAACACTTTGCAGATGCCATAAATAAAATGGATCCTGATGGCCAATGGGAAAAGCAGGGCCGTAGTATACTACGCAAAAATAACAAGACGAGTCATGTCGAGATTGATGAATTAAATAATCAGCTCGAAGCTAACGATAAAAACCAAAAACCAAAACGTTACCTGTATGGTAAGGGCTATATCACAGCCAAAAAAGTCCGTTTTTTACATGCAACCATGCGTTTCATGCTGATGAATCCCGAGCTGTTTCCTGCTCATAGCCATGCTAATGACAAAAAGAATTTTAATGAAGCGCTAAGACATGTTGAAAAACCCTATGATGCAGATGAACTTGGTCTTCCGGTAAACCAGGAAGATCTCGCCTACACTCTACTCACCTTTGGTTACTGTATCCCAATGGGTCTGGAAAAACTGGGGCGCATATGGAATCGTCAGCAACGCGAAGCTTTTCTGCATACCTGGAAAGTGATTGGTCATACGATTGGTATTCAGGATAACCTGATGACAGATAATTGGGATGAAGCTGAACGCATGTTTCATGTAATACAAAGACGACAGGCCGGTGAGTCTGAGCAGGCAAAAGTATTAACCGGTACTTTAATCTCTTTCTTGCAGGACTATCTTCCAAAATATTTCAATCTAAACAAAGGGATCTCTGCCTGTCTTATTCGTAAACAACTCGGCGATGAGCAAACTAAAATGATCATGCCGCAAGAGTACTTCAAAGCAAGCAAAGGACTTGTTACCACTTTCACCTATTCGCTTGTTATCGTCATCTTAAATATTTACTTTCCGATACGGCGAACGCTCTATAGATTACCCGTCATTTCAGGCTTCTTCACTAACACTTTTTATAATATTGGTATTGAGTTAGTCAATAGCTGGCGAGGCGTGTATAGCCGCAAACCTTTTTACATTGCAAAAGGGGCCGATGAGTGGCAAATAAAACAAGGCGTCAATCTTGCCTTTAGAAACAAGTTGCGTGACTGGCGACATAAATTATTTAATACTGTTGGCATAGGAATAGGTGCTGTTATCGCCTCTTTTATTAGCTCGGCAGTTTATGCATACTCTACGTTAATAAAACAACAAAGTTTTGAAGCCCAAAGTGGCTGGGCAAGTATAATACTGATGAGTATTGGTATTTATATACTACGTTATCATGCTAAAGCCGTTAGCCAGTCACGACCGGAAATAGACGATCACCCTCGCGTTCAACTGGCAGATGAAAAAGTATAGCTGAAGTTTTAGCCAGAAATAAAGACTAAAATACTTCTTTATTTCTGGCTAAACGTTGATGCAATATTCAGGCTTTATAAAGTCCGGACTTATCACACCCAAATTCATATAGCATTAAAATTTATAACATCAAGCACTGACAGATAATTTTTGCAATAAAGATTTTGCATCTTGTATATCTAAAACATCATCATTTTCATCAATGCCATCAATTGCTTGTCGCAGATAAGTTAAAGCCTCTGATTTATTTTCTTGGTTTGTTAAGCGCGCATAACTTGTTGCTGCCCGCAACAATAGCATCGGTAGTTCTTGTTTTTTAGCAATATCAATCGCATGAATCAAACTTAACTCGCCACCTTTACTATCCTCTAATTGATATAAGGATTCGCCCATTAGACGATAAATATCTGCTAACCAAAAATTTTCACCCGTTTGCTCCGCCATATTAATAGCTTCCTGCAAACAGTGTACCGCTCTGTCTAACTCACCTGCCTGTAAACTCGCATCCGCTTCAATTGATAATTGCAGCGTCTGACTTAAACCGGCACCGGCACCACGATAATTTGCCAGACCGGATTTAATCATTGCCATACCTTCAGCATGCTTTGCAGCGCAGGTTTTTGACCAACCGGCAATAACAGAGCCTAATGTTATCCAAAAGAAACCCTGCTCTGTTGATAAGGAAATAACTTCATCTGCCAGTCGTTCAGCATCATCAGGTTGCCGTAACATATAATACAGCCACGAAGAAAAATTTAAGGCATAGACAAGACTAAAAGGATGCTTAATCTCTCGAGCCAAAGTGATCGCTTCAGTACTTTTATTTTTTGCCTCTCCTGGCTTACCCAGCATCCATAATGTCAAAGCATAATAAACAAGGTTAACCACACTGCCGTCCTGGCCACAGACATAAGTAAATGTTCGATCGCGATCAGGGCTATCAAGTGCAATCGCTTTTTCCATATAGTTACATGCTTTTTTTACATTACCAATAAAATATTGAGTCAGCCCTAATCCAGCATTACCTTCTAACTGCATCAATGGTTTCTCTTTATCTACTGCTGCGGTTAACATTGCCTGAGAATTTTCTCGTGCTTTATTTAAGTCTCCTCTAACAATATAAAAAGCCCATTGCCCCCAAAGTATTTGAAACTTCTCAGGCAGATCACCAATTTTTTTAGACAGCTCACTGGCACGTTCAAAAACCTTTTCAACTTCAGCTGATGCATAGCCTGAGGTAGCGCAATAGGCTGCACCAACAACAACACATAAACGTAACTCACGTAACCAGTTTTCTTTACTATCAGGCAACAGATGCATCAATGCCATACCGTGTTGAAAATGACTGATCGCTTCGAGATTGGCAGACTGCGTTAAAGCATGTTGTTCTGCACGTAACCACCAGTCAACAGCTTCTTCAGCCTGGCCGGCCTCTGTATAGTGATGCGCAATTTTCTCAGGTTGCTGTTGCGCAATTTCCGGGTACTCTGCTTCAATTAATGGTGCAAGATTTTTATGGATGTCCTGACAGCGACTCTTGAGCATGGAAGAGATAGCAGCATCATGAATTAACGCATGCTTAAAGATATAAATCGCATTACGACCTACTCCACGCTGTGAAATCAGCTCTGCTTGCATAAGTTGTGCGATATATCGTTCTAGTAACGCCACATCAATGCCAGAAATAGATAACAACATATCAAACTTAAATTCACGCCCAATAACTGAAGCAATTTGTGCAATTTCTTTTGCTTCATCTAAACCATCAAGCCGGGCTGTGAGTAAATCTTGTAATGTTGATGGAATACGTAATTTAGAAAAGTTACCAACCAGCTGAAAATGGCCATCGACTTCTTTAACCATATTCGAGTTAATCACCATTTTGGTTAACTCTTCAACAAACAAAGGAACGCCATCAGTTTTTGAAATAATCTCATCCAGTAAAACTTTAGGTAATTCACGTCCATTGGTTAAGCGACTCACCATCGCGGTAATATCAGTATTGTTTAAATGCGTTAAATTTAACTGAATTAAATTAGAGCGGGAATACCAGGGGTTAGAAAAACTCGGACGACAGGTTAAAAAGATAAATATTTTATGTGTCTGTTCCTGTAGAACCAGCATATCCAAAAGCTCCAGAGTAGAGGGATCTAACCAGTGTAAATCCTCTACCACAAATAACAGTGGACGCTCCTGTGATAGTCGCTGCATTAACTCAAACACCATTTCCAGCGTTCTTTTTTTCTTAATCTCGTTTGAAAAATCAGGCACACTATAATCGGCGGATAAAGGCAGATTTAGTAACGCTGCACACAAAGGAATCTGATCATCAGCATGCAACTGATATTTTGTTAGCACTGATACCATTTTACTAAATTTTTGTTGCGGAGAATCTTCGGCGCTGAAGTTAAAGGTAGGATGAAGCATTTCAATAACCGGTCGCAGTGTACTTGTCTCGGAAAAAGCCATACCGTTAGCACAAAGATAATGATGCGAGCTGTTAAGCTGCTCAATAAAAGCTTGCATTAAACGTGACTTACCAACACCACCTTCACCCTTAAGCAAAACAATTTGTCCGTCACCATTTGTCGCCTTATCCCATAAATGTGACAACTGACCAATTTCATTATCCCGGCCAACAATGGGCAGTAAGCCGCCTAGACGCATGGCAGCATCAATTCGACCTCGTGCACTACTTTCTTTTATCACCTGGTAAACATCCACAGGTGCAGCAATACCTTTAAGTGTGTGTTGGCCGCACGACTTTGTTTCAAAAAAACCATCAACCAGACTAAGCGTGGTATCTGATATAAAAATAGAATTAAGTGCTGCCAAATTTTGAATGCGGGCTGCAATGTTTGGTGTTTTACCCAGCGCTAATTTTTCGCGGCTTTCGCCTTTACCGATTTCTCCGGTAACAACCAGGCCAGTGTGTATACCAATGCGGATATTTAACGAAATCCCGGCATCCAGCAATTTTTTATGCAGTTTGGCTATTGCATCGATACAGCCTAGTGCACCATAGACAGCACGCCTCGGGTCGTCCTCATGCGCTCTTGGATAACCAAAATAAATAAGAATACCATCGCCCAGATACTGGGCAACGTAACCGCCATAGCCTTCTACAACTTCTGCACATGCCGTTTGATACTGTTTGATAACATTACTGAATTCTTCTGGATCAAGAGAGTCAGAAAGTGCGGACGAATCCGCCAAATCACAAAACATCACCGTGAGTTGACGACGCTCGGCAGCATTAGATTTATCGACGGAGTAAGGTGGTTTATTTTCACTAACCCGTGTTTCAATAGCATCATTTTGTTGCTCAAAACTATAGCCACATTTGCCACAAAATTTAAACTCAACAGGATTAATGAACTCACATTTTGGGCAATAATTAGCTAACGCATTGCCACATGCTCCACAAAACTTCATCCCATCCGGATTACTGAATTCGCAACTGCTACAGATACTCATAACTGTCCTTTTTTGCCACGACACTACCCGTAAGCAGGCGGCATTTATTATTATTTTTGGAATCGACTACAGTCTATCATGTCTGATCTGGTTATATTTTATACATTTTGCTTTACTATTTAAATAGTATATCTGCTGTTGTCTTAACGCTTGTTCTTAACCTGGGTATATAACCCAAGGATTAAAAAAGCGTTAACTCATCACCAGCCTGCCATTGCGGAAATTTCGGCATCACCAGACTAAATAACTCATCATCAAGCAGGCCCTGCAACCACTGATTCAGATTTTTATATGGGCTGGCATCAAACCATGGCTTATCGACATAGGCGAATTGACGAATAAAGGGGAAAATAGCCATGTCTGCAACAGAAATGGACTCGCCAAATAAATAGCGATTTTTTAATAATCTTTGTTCAAGCCTGCTAAGAAAGTCTTCTGCCTGTTTTCGGTATGCTGCCATAGGCATTTCAGGAAAACGCTCTGCGTACTTATAATGATCAAGCTGTGACTTAAACTCACCATCATTAAAATCTATTAATGCGGCCACTTCATCCTGCTGACCATGCAAAAGCCAGCCCTGAGGATCATTTTGCTTTAATGCCCAAAGCATGATCTCCCTGCTTTCATCAATGACCATTCCATCTTGCAACTGTAAAACGGGCACAGTTGCTTTAGGAGAGATATCAAGCATTTGTTGAGGCTTGGCAGAAAGAACAACTT
>Ga0316205_10003874_pt1 | contig 13678 bp, 13 predicted proteins | sample 3monthpyrite_MG_FD_204941 | JGI IMG/M metagenome (GOLD analysis project Ga0316205, IMG submission 204941) | Microbial mat bacterial communities from mineral coupon in-situ incubated in ocean water Damariscotta River, Maine, United States -... | ecosystem: Environmental > Aquatic > Marine >... | reverse complement strand
CCCCAGAATACCCCGGTAACTTCTCAAATAATAATTTCAAATAATCAAACGGAATTACCCCATTGGCTTTTGCCGTTTCAATTAAGCTATACAATACCGCACTCGCGGTTGCGCCATTTTCGGTGTTACTAAGGGGTCAAATCTTGACTTAACATATTAAACTCTCGCTCAACATCACTATCATCAACCATTAATGCATTCAATCGCCTAATCGTTTGTGAAACAGTTGAATAATGCCCAACATTAAATACTGTGGCTATTTCTATTAACTTAGCACCGCCCACTTCCTGACATAATTTCATTGCCATCCATCGCGGTATATTTTTTAACCCCGCACCTCGCTTAGTCATTAGTATTTCTTTTTCAGATACTTCAAAATGTCTAGCAACTGATTTAATTATTGTTGCTAAATCTACAGGTTTTTTTAAGCCTTTTTTATCAATTTCATTATTTAACGATTGAGACTTTCCGTATGCATATTCTTTAAATGATTTTTCACCCATAATTGAAGGTGTGTGTTTTAAACTATAGAAATGCATTATTTCTTTATCATTACCCCGTTCAACGAATGCTTTGTATGCACTATATTTTGCGCGATTTCCCAATTCATTAAATACACTATCTCTATTTAGCCAAATAGGTATTTTAGTTTGATTTAAATAATACAAATAACTAGACCAAGGGTATTGCTCAAGCGTTTTAACCAAGGGTGTTTTTAGCTCAATAGGATTTCTATGAATATAACGACTAACCTGCAACAAGTAATTACTTGCATCAACAACGATAGCCTTATACCGGCCGCGAAATAGCGAACCATCTGTACGTTTTAATCGGTTGTACCGCTGTGTATAAACACCATCAATATGACGCATTGCGCGACCTAAATTTCCTCTCGGTGTCTTAACTAAAAGGTGATAGTGATTACTCATCAAACAATAAGCGTGAATTTCTATACCAAACCGTTTATGCGCTTCCTCTAAACATTTTAGATATAGCTCATAATAATCTTCGTTTGGGTAGATTTTCTGCCTACCTCGCCCACGATTCATTACATGGTAATAAGCATCTTCATATTCAATTCTTAACGGTCTTGTCATTTTAGTAATATGCAACCATTTTTATGTTAAGTCAAGATTTGACCCCTTTATTCTTTACTTTAATCTTTATATGACCCCTTTATAGTTACTGAATAATGCGGCTAATAAAGTCGTTACTAAAGTTGTTTTAAACATGGTCGTACTCCTTAAGTTTTTTGAACCCTGAACATATATCCATGGCGTTTTTTTAATAAAATTTCTTCTACTGATGATTAATTTTTTTGTTTTTCATGTTGCTTATTAGTTATTATTAAAACCCATTGTTACAACCATATACTGGATCATAGGAAGGCAAGTCTGGGGGACAACCGAGATAGTTATACTGTTTATAAGTTGTGTCATAGCGATTATAAAAAGCAATCACAATATCTGAGTTTTCGTTTATCGCACTGGTATCCATTAATGTAACACCGGCTTCTGCTGGAATGTCGCTATCTATAAAAACGGCATTTTGCGGTAGCCCGCCTTTTGCTACGTAACCCACGCTAACCGTATCTGCACCTTCCGAACTCCAGTAAATAGTGGCAATGGTGCCTTTAATATAAATGGCAATGTCATTTGCAAAGGGAGCCGGTGTGTCATCGTAAGCTAAGGTGAGATTTTCAGTGGTTTCACCACCTTCGCTACTGGCGCGTAGCGTAAATACATACGATTCTGCATGGCTGCCATTTAAATCGAGTGGAAACTGGGTAGAGCCCTGGTCGGAACCCAGCCCGGTATTGTGTCCCTGATCTGAGCTTAAATTGAGATCTGTTTGGCCCGTTACAGACCAGGTAAAGATGCCGTCAATTCTGTCAAGCTCCCATAAATCGTCACTGGCTTTTTGAAAATAAACTTTGCGAGTGGCGGTAAAATCAACAATGGTCGGTTCTTCCGGGCCGGTATATTCTAGAGTGAGGTTGCCTGTTGCACTATTGCAAGTGTAGTTGGTGCTGGCACTGTACTGTCCATCGCTGGCTTTAACAGTGGAGCTAAGAGAGACGTTTACATTGCGAGGCACAATTACGGTTACCCCCTGATTGTCTATCGTGGTTGATGCGAGAAGTGAAGGACTTGGAATGCGTCCATACAATGTGCCGCTTACATTATCTGGCAGGCCAGAGGGGGTAATGCTTAGATCGCAAATATCCGGTGCAATATCATAATTCCACCATGAAAAATGTGTGACGCTTGCGCTAAACGCCAGGCCGGTGGGAGACTGTGCTGAAACCACTACGATACCTGTGTTTTCCTGAATCCAAAGTCCGGTGGTTTCGTTTAAATACCATAGCGCTCCCTGATCTCCTTCTTGAATAGTTGTACCATCGGGGTGGGTGCTGACAAATACGGGGATTTCTATATCAGCAGATTGACCTTGCGCCAGGTTCAGTTCATTACCATTTTGCGTAAAAAGGTATTCTACCGTTCCGTAAGACATAATCACCGGTGCTGCATTGCCATCAATATCGGTTCCCGCAAAGGCACCGGGAAATACACCCACTTGTTTATCATCTGATACATCCACGGCAGTTATGCTGAGCTGTATATCGCCGCTAACAGCATTGCCATCGGCATCCACTAAAGTGCCGGCGCTTAATGAAACTCTGGCTCCTGACTGACCGATAATATTAATGTCTGTATCGGCACTCACGGTAATAGATCGATTACGTTTTCCCAGCGTGGCATTAAAATTAGCGCTGTTCTCATTTATTTGTAAAACCAGTGTTTGTGCCGCATAGCCGGGTTTACGCAAACGTATACGGCTGCTGTTGTTGGCTATTTTATTTACATCAATTGAAAAGCTGAATAGACCGTTATCATCACTGGTGGCTAGCACACCTTGTGCGTCATAAGCCTCTACCGAATCTAAAGCGATACCCTCAGGAGAGTGGACAAATCCAGAGATATTAATGCTGTCTGGCTTGATGTCTGGAGCGTCTGTATCGTTGTTGTCGGAACAGGCTATAAGTAGAAATGCGACGAATAATAGCAGGGTGGTATTGAATATTGTTTTCATTTGTGAATATCCATATTTTATTGTTATTTAATGTTACGAAGTATTAATAATTTATTCATGGTGTTAAATTATCATCAAGCACAGCTGCAGGAAAATACCAAGTTCTTGGTATTTTCCTGCAGCTGTTACATGGACAGCCATCATACATGGGCCAATAAAAACAAAGATTTATAGAGAATATAAGCAAATTTTAGGTTGTTCGTTTAAGCTCAAAAATTATAGAAAAATTATAGGGAGGCTGTGATTTTTTCTGTGTAAGTGTCATTCAGATCTACCGCGTTTTTTCCATAAAACCAATCCTTAAATAAGATAATTCTTCATCATGGATACTCATCAGGCACAAAAGTCTGATCCGACATTGGCGGTCTGACGTAACCCACACCTTCTTCTCTTTTAGGCAGCTTAATTGCCTCAAGTGTTAAATCCTCGTATCAGGGGTCAATCAAGCATCAAGTCAAGAAGTCAAGGGGTCAAAAGTCAAGGGGTCAAATCTTGACTTAACACATTAAACTCTCGCACAACATAACTATCACCAACCATTAATGCATTCAATCGCCTAATCGTATATTAGCTAGATAATTATGACCCTAGTGTAAGACGCCCCCTACTTCATGCCGATTTGAACGTTATCGAATGATTACTTTATCGGTTCCATATGAGCCAATCTATACAAATTGGCGATGTTTAAACGCTTGAGAGATATTGTTTTTTTAAAAACATCCTAATTAATTTCAAGTTTGCGGATGTGTACTAAGTAAACTAGACTAATATCAACATCAATTACAAAACTTCATGAATACATATATTGCCAAACAAAATGACTTATATATGTCATAATAATCTACAGCTTCATTTGACTAATGACATTTTTTTGCCATGCATTAATCACTCAGCTCTTTTAAGTAAATATTAAATGGTGACTTACTGATGCGGCATATTTTTATGTTATCCCTAAGTTTAGTTATATTCTGGTTGGCCAACTCTGGATACTTTACCGTCCTTATGTTGTCACTTGGTACTATTGCCATAGTCATTGTTGTGTACATTGCAGACAGAATGGATGTGATTGATCACGAAGCTCAGCCCTTACACCTCACTCTACAAATACCCGGCTACTATGTCTGGCTAATCAAAGAAATATTTCTTGCTAATTTACTCGTGGTAAAACATATCTGGCTGGGTAATAAGTCGATATCTCCTGTATTTGAAACGATTACTGCGAGTCAAAAAACAGAGATAGGAAAAGTTATCTATGCAAATTCTATTACCCTGACTCCGGGTACGGTTACGGTAAATATTGAAGGTGATAAATTTCTGATTCATGCCTTACTAAGTGAATCAATTGATGATTTGAAACACGGCGATATGGATCGTCGCGTTACTCAACTGGAAAACTAATGTTAATTGCTGCAACTCTCGCCATCCTCGTTGTCATGATCATGGCGACCATTCGTGCTGTTAAGGGGCCTACGCTCTACGACCGTGTACTTGCAGTTAATATGTTTGGCACTAAGACTGTTTTACTTATTTCACTGCTAGGTTTTGTCATGGGCCGCCCTGAGTTTTTAGATATTGCAATTGTCTACGCGCTTATCAACTTTGTCAGTGTTATCGGCGTACTAAGATACTCTGACTATTTCACTTTAAAACACAACGAACAGCAGAAAAAATAATGGATACTATATTGCAAGTTAGTAGCGCCTTGTTCTTATTGATAGGCAGTTTTTTATGTCTTTCAGGTGGCGTCGGTATTTTGCGTTTTCCTGATTTTTATACTCGAATGCATGCCGTTGGTGTAACCGAAACACTGGCGACTACAATGATTTTAATTGGGCTTATTCTTCATAATCCCAGTTTTATGGTGGATTTAAAGCTGTTGATCATTCTTCTGATGACGTTATTCATTAGTCCCACAGCAAGCCATGCGCTCGCTAATGCGGCGATACATGAAGACATGGCAAAGCAAACAAATAGCAAATTGAACAGCGAGGCTACGTCATCGAAATCTTGATTGATATTGTCTTATTAGCATTTTTGGTGGGCGTAGCTGTTGCCATTGTCTACATGAAAGACTTACTGGCCGTGGTGATGTTGACAGGCATCTACAGTTTATTATCCGCCAGTTTTTTTGTTGCCATGGATTCTGTGGATGTGGCCTTTACAGAAGCCGCCGTCGGTGCCGGCATCTCTACACTATTAATGCTGGTGGCTATTACTATGACAGGACGCTCTGAGCATCCTGAACGTCATAAACCTTTATTGGCTTTAGCCGTGGTTATCGTTACTGGCAGCCTGTTGATATACGGCACATTGGATATGCCCTATTTCGGTTCTGCTGAAGCGCCTATCCATCAACATGTTGCCCCTCGATACATCAACGATTCAATGCAGGAAATTGGAGTACCGAATATCGTAACATCTGTTCTCGCAAGTTATAGAGCATTTGATACGTTTGGTGAAGTGGTGGTGATTTTTACAGCAGGTATTGGTGTGTTAGCACTTTTATCAGTGGTACGTCGTACAGAAGATTCTTCTAAAATCGAATCATTTAATACATCAATGCATGAGCAGCATCTTATTCTACGTGTTGTGATCAAAATGCTAATCCCTTTTATTTTACTGTTTGCTTTTTACGTACAGTTTCACGGTGACTTTGGGCCTGGCGGTGGTTTTCAAGCGGGCGTGATCTTTGCTTCAGCCATTTTTCTCTATGCCATGTTATTTGGCATGAATACGACACGTCGAGTGATTAATCAATCTGTTATTAAATTTCTCGCCGCCTTTGGTGTTTTGCTATACGGCAGTGTTGGTGTTGTTTCACTGTTAAATGGAAAAAATTTCTTTGACTACAGCGCATTATCTTCTGACCCTGTTGCGGGTCAACATTTAGGCATACTTTTAATTGAGTTGGGTGTCGGTCTAACCGTTGCTTCAGTCATGGTCATTATCTTTTTCAATTTTGTCGGTCGAAGAGATATATCGCAAATGAAAGAAAAAAAGGATATCTAATGCTAATGGGGCTTTATAATTATTGGGTGGTTGTAGTGCTGATGATGATCGGATTTTACATCGTCATTGCCCATGGAAACCTGATCAAAAAAATTGTTGGCTTAACTATATTCCAAACATCTGTTTTCATTTTTTATATCAGTATGTCTAAAGTAGATGGCGGTACGGCTCCCATTTTGGCCGATGGTATCAACCAATATTCGAATCCTTTGCCACATGTTCTCATCCTCACAGCTATTGTTGTGGGTATTGCAACAACAGCTGTTGGGCTTGCATTGGCCGTACGAATTAAAGAAGCTTATGGAAGCATTGAGGAAGACGAAATTCAAAAGATGGATAATCTGGATTGTTAGCCCATTTGCCCATTTTACAAGTCATAGTGCCGCTAATGGCGGCACCATTGTGCTTGTTTCTAACTCGACCACGACTGGTATGGCTGTTCGCTTTAATCGTTAGTGCTCTGGCTTTTTTGTTCAGTAGTATTTTGCTTGAACAGGTCATGACTTCGGGCACCATCATTTATGAGCTGGGCGGTTGGGATGCTCCCTGGGGAATTGAATATCGCATTGATCAACTTAATGCATTTCTTTTATTGATTATTTCTGCAATCAGCACGATTGTGTTGTTTGCCGCTGACACCAGTATACGCAAGGAAATACCAGAAGATAAGCACACACATTTTTACACTTTGTACTTGCTATCTCTGGCTGCAATGTTGGGAATTGTTGCAACAGGCGATGCGTTTAATATCTTCGTTTTCCTTGAGATCTCTTCTCTTTCAGCTTACGCATTAATCGCACTAGGTAAAGATAGACGTGCGCTTTGGGCTTCTTATCAGTATTTAATTATGGGCACCATTGGTGCTACTTTTATATTGATTGGCATAGGCCTGATGTATCAAATGACCGGCACGTTGAATATCGATGACCTCTCCAGGCGCTTGCCTGAAGTTGCGCAAACTCGAACGGTTTTCACTGCTTTTGCTTTTGTGATTGTGGGTATTTGTTTGAAATTAGCCATGTTTCCATTGCATCTATGGCTACCCAACTCTTATGCATATGCCCCTTCTATCGTCTCGGCTTTCTTTGCGGCAACGGCAACAAAAGTTGCGATTTATCTACTGATTCGATTTACCTTTTCAGTCTTTGGTCTGTCATTTTCTTTCACCCATTTACCCTTACAACTGTTGTTCGTCACGCTTGGCCTGGTGGGTATTTTTGTGGCTTCAACTGCGGCTATTTACCAAAGCAATGTCAAGCACCTGTTTGCTTACTCAAGTATCGCACAGATAGGCTATATGATTGTCGGCTTCAGTTTGACATCTGTGGCTGGTTTAACGGCAACCTTATTACATGTGTTTAATCATGCATTAATGAAAGGTGCGTTATTTTTAGCATTGGCCGCAGTCATGTATCGTATTGGCAGCACTCAATTAAGTCAGTTTCAGGGCCTGGGCCGTCAAATGCCTCTCACCATGGCGGCGATTGTTGTCGGTGGTTTAAGTTTAATTGGGGTGCCACTCACCGTTGGCTTCGTGAGTAAGTGGTATCTGGTTCTGGCTGTGCTTGAAAATGGCTGGTGGCCGGTGGCTGTACTCATATTATTAGGCTCATTATTGGCCGTGGTTTACGTGTGGCGTATTGTTGAAACGGCTTATTTTAAACCCGCCTTAGCCGGTTCTGAAACCATAAAAGAGGCACCGCTAACATTCCTTATTCCCATTTGGACTCTGGTACTAGCCAACATCTATTTCGGTATAGATACACGCCTTAGCGTGCAGGTAGCGCAAGCCGCAGCACAAAGCCTGTTTGGAGTGAGCCCATGACTCTATCTCTGGAAACCATGCTACAGCTCAGCATCATTCTGCCCTTGTTAGCAACAATGGGTATTCTGGCTACCGGACGTAATCCAAATTTGCGTGAGGGCGTGACCCTGGCCACCGCGTTTTTACTGCTGTATTTTGTAATAAGTCTTTACCATGGCTTGCAACAAGGTGAAAGCATTAGCGTTCATTGGTGGGAGCTATTACCGGGATTAAATATAAGCTTTAGCATTGAACCTTTAGGGATGTTGTTTGCGCTAATTGCCAGTTTCTTATGGCCAGTTACAACGATCTATGCAATCGGTTATATGCGTAGCCATGAAGAGCAGAATCAAACTCGGTTTTATATCTGCTTTGCTGTGGCAATCAGCAGTGTTATGGGCATTGCCTTTGCCGATAACCTGTTCACCCTGTTTATTTTTTATGAAGTGTTAACCCTCTCGACCTATCCATTAGTTACCCATGCGGGAACTGAAGATGCGAAGAAAGGTGGACGAATCTATCTCGGTATTTTAATCAGTACCTCCATTCTATTTTTCCTATTAGCAGTGATTAGCACCTGGTTTGTAGCCGGTACACTCGACTTTAAACTCGGCGGTATCTTTGACTCGAATGTTAATAAAACCGTTGCAGGTGCAATACTGGTACTGTTTATTTTTGGCATTGGCAAGGCGGCGATTATGCCTTTTCATCGCTGGCTGCCAGCGGCGATGGTTGCACCTACTCCCGTAAGTGCCCTGTTACACGCTGTCGCGGTGGTTAAAGCCGGTGTATTCACAGTTTTAAAAGTATGTGTGTTTATATTCGGCATTGATTTGTTAGCCGTACTGCCAAGCACACAGTTTTTGCTTTATCTGGCTGGCGCTTCCATATTACTGGCTTCACTCGTCGCCATGCGTCAGGACAATTTAAAAGCACGACTAGCTTACTCAACCGTCAGTCAACTAGGCTATATCACCCTGGGTGCTTTGCTGGCCACTTCAGCTGGCGTAATGGGGAGCTCGATGCATATTGCCACCCATGCCTTTGGTAAAATCACCCTGTTCTTCTGTGCCGGTGCTATTCTCGTTGCGGCTCATAAATCAAAGATTAGTGAGATGCGTGGTTTGGGCAGACAAATGCCAATCACCATGGCCGCATTTTTTATTGCCAGCCTGAGTATTATCGGTGTGCCACCTACAGGGGGTACCTGGAGTAAGTGGTATCTGCTAATGGGCACCATAGAAACTGAGCAATTTATTCTCATGAGTATTCTTATGCTGAGTTCTTTGCTGAACATCGCTTATCTATTGCCGATACCCTTCCATGCCTTTTTCTCTGGCGACAAATCATCTTCCAGTAACGGGATTCAAGAGGCACCGTTAGCTTCATTAATTGCAATATGTATCACTACAACAGGCTGTCTAATTTTGTTTATATATCCACAGCCCCTATATGACCTGAGCAAAGCCATTCTAGATACATCACTATTAACCAATTCGGGCTTAACCAGCCCAGAACCTGCCAACTTAGGAATCACAAATGGATAATGAGAAAAAACATCTTTTTGATGACCCTAAAAACATAAAGCATGTTTTGCATTTCTTATACGGCAGTTGCATCGTTTTATTTTTACTGGATTTTGTCATTCATCGTCACGTCGTCCATAACTGGGAGAACCTGTGGGGCTTCTACCCTATTTATGGTTTTGTTGGTTGTGTTGTTCTAGTGGTTATCGCCAAATGGATGCGCACCTTCCTGATGCGTGACGAAGACTATTATGATGCACCCGATGTCGATAATAATAGTGAAACAGGTGGTCACGATGTGGATGCTTGAGATACCGCCATTTCTACCCTTCTTTATCGGCGCATTAATAGCTGCAGCGACGCGCGGAAACTTACGCAATGTCATCATGCTATTAACACCTATCGTAAGTGGCCTTCATTTATGGATGGTACCTGAAGGTATTCATTTGCAGTTTGCATTTCTCGACTATCAGCTCATCCCTTATCGTGTAGATAAATTAAGTCACATATTCGGTTATATCTTTCACATCGCTGCGTTTATCGGCATTGTCTATTCCTTGCACGTAAAAGACACCATGCAACAAGTGGCCGCAATGATGTACGCAGGCAGTGGCTTAGGCGCTGTCTTTGCGGGTGACTTATTAACTTTATTTGTGTTCTGGGAACTATTGGCTTTTACTTCTGTATTTCTAATTTGGGCTCGCAGAACTCAACGCTCGTATACCGCAGGCATGCGTTACCTCATTATTCAGGTTTTATCCGGTGTGATACTGTTAATTGGCACGCTATTTTATGCGCTTGAAAACGCTACCTTAGAATTTGGTTTTATTGGCCTGAATGGAATCGCGGGCTGGCTTATCTTTATCGCCATTGGTATTAAGTGTGCCTTCCCGGTTGCGCATACCTGGTTGACTGATGCTTATCCAGAAGCCACTGTTACAGGCACCGTTTTTCTCAGTGCGTTTACCACCAAAGTGGCAGTCTATGCATTTGCCCGAGGCTATCCTGGCACTGAGCTATTAGTCTATATTGGCGCGGCAATGACCTGCTTCCCAATTTTCTTTGCCGTTATTGAAAACGACCTGCGTCGAGTACTAGCCTATAGTTTGATCAATCAGGTCGGATTTATGGTTGTCGGTGTAGGTATAGGTACAGCACTTGCTCTCAATGGCGCTGTCTCACATGCTTTTAACGATGTCATTTTTAAGGGCCTGTTATTTATGTCCATGGGTGCAGTGCTGCATATGACAGGTCGAATAAATGGCTCTGACCTGGGTGGGCTATACAAAACCATGCCCAAAACCACAGCGCTTTGTATTGTAGGCGCTGCGTCTATTTCGGCTTTCCCACTATTCAGTGGTTTCGTCAGCAAATCCATGGTGATGTCTGCCGCCTTAGAAAACGGTTATGACTGGATATGGTTAATGCTACTTTTTGCCTCGGCAGGTGTTTTCCACCACGCGGGTATCAAAATTCCTTATTTTGCATTCTTTGCCCATGACTCTGGTTTAAGAGTTAGTGATCCACCTAACAACATGTTATTGGCGATGTTTATTTCGGCTGTGTTATGTGTGGCGATTGGTATTTACCCTGCGGCGTTATATTCATTGTTGCCTTATGACACGGGTTACAACCCATACGATGCGACCCATGTACTGGCACAAACGCAGTTACTGTTCTTTTCTGCACTCGCCTTTGTCTGGCTGAACCTTAAGGGGATGTATCCGCCAGAACTACACTCAACGAATTTAGATTCAGACTGGTTCTATCGTCGGGCTTTTCCAACGATACTACAAAATACCTTTTCTATAATCTGGAAAATAGACGCTGCGATTCGTCAGGCATTTCTCGGTAAGTTAAACCAGACTATGGCTTATATTTTGCAAAGCCATCAAGGCCCAAGCCGTTTACTTTCACGCACGTACCCAGCGGGTAGTATGGTATTGTGGGTTGCGGTAATTCTTGCCGTTTACTTATTGCTTAGTTTTATAAATTAAGCATTTATAACTTTGTAAGGTGTTAATTTGTTTTAGCACCTAACTCATCATAATGAATAACACAATAGGTGCTTACTCCACTAATTATTTAAACTTGTGAGGCACTTATAAATTGTAATGGTCAACGAAGCTGTAGAAATTTTTGATAGTAAAAAATGTTTACCCTTGGAGTTCTGTCAATAATTGTACGGGTAAATTATAAAGATAATATAAGTACAATAAAATCAGCATGCGGCATGGAAAGACCTACCCCCGTTAATTCTTAGTAATATGCAACCGCTTTTATGTTAAGTCAAGATTTGACCCCTTTCCTTTCTTCACATTTATTGTTATTTAAGCCCGACTATTCCTTAAATTTATATTTGTAGTCTTACAGCTTAAGGAGCTTAAAACTGAAACGTCGAGTCTAAAGTTGTCTTTTTAGTGCGTCAAGAGATTTACCTTTATTAAAACAGAATTTGTTATATTTGTTTTTAATATTGCTTTTTATGTAACTTTTATTACTTACTTATATTGCATAAATTATTACTGCGGGCTGCCATCGAATAATGTGCCGGGCATAATGAAATCACTCAGCATGGATGCTCTGAAAAATTTTTGATTACTTAGCATTTGTTTCTAAAGAGCTTTCTCTTTCTTCTCACATTCCATCGTTAGCAGCAAATCCGGATGCACCCAATACACGCCTTTGCGTATTCTAAATACAAATTTGGTGTGGCTCATTTGCACTCGCCCCGACTCGATGGTTGACGCCGGTAAAAATGAATTAATGTAATCGGTTTTTATTTCTGCAAAACACGCTTTAAATTCTTTCAGGGTAAATGTAATACCCTGCTCGTCCACCTGGCCTAATTCACCCGAGACGATTGCGTTTATAAACCGGCTTTTTAATGAGTTATTATTTCGCTGCATTTTGTGCTCCGTATGTTTTCTTTTTATATTATTTTTTTGTTTTTTAATCGAATTAAAATATTAGTTAAATTATGACCCGCCATTAACGTAAACAATATCGTCATTCCTGCGAAGGCAGGAATCCAGTGTCTGTTGGCTTTTCAAAGTTACCCAGTTGCCGACCCATAAAACCGCAACGATGACCCAGACATATATAACTAACAACCAAAGGAAAACCAGACACCACAATCGGTGTCCAGTGGTCCGACCTAATATCCACCAGTAATATAACCACCGGCTGAACATTCTATTTAATCGCCGTGAAAGTCTTCGCCCGACAGATCGAAATGAAATAAATCAAATTCCCTGATGTTAAAACAACTAGTATCAAAACAATTCGGGTCAACACTTAATTTATCCATCCCGTCTAATTCCAGCAGCACATTCACCGCCTCAAGCCGACGCGACATGGCCCAGTATTTCAATCGCAACCGGTTTTTTACGCGCACAGGCAGGGGCAGGCGCAGCAGGTAATCAACATGCGTGCGCAGGTTTTCCAGTGTTGTGGGTAGAGGTTGGGTTGTGAAGATTGAAAGGTTTAGCTCGGGGGGCGGTGCGATGGGTGCTTTCGGTTTAGTGGGTATCACACTAAACGATGCACGTCTCACATCCCGCGTTGCTATGGGTGAAGTCGTTAGAGTTTGCCTGGATGGCGGAGTTTTTAGCTCCGTAACATCGGCCAACCCGGTGTCGGTTTGGGGTTTTTGTGTTTTAGCTGCGAAATTTATTTGGGCAAAGCGGGTTCGTAGCGTAGAATCTAGTTCAGCCATAATGACCTCTGTTGAAGGTTGTTGTGGTTAGCTGGCTTTTGGTGTTCGTACCACCTTAGGTCAGCGACTTTATTTAATCTTGGTTTAGGTTATTGCTTTTTCGATAGGCTTCTCCTTGTTTTTTGTACGCTGGGTTTTCAGGTACAACTTAAAATAGTAATCGTTTGAAAATGGTGACGCGATTATTTTTGTTGGTGAGGTTATTTTGCATCGGCCCTGCACGTTGTTAATGCGTTAAGATATTCACCACAACAATAATCCGCTCAAACTCTAGCATGGGTTTTATTTAGTTGGCAAAGGGTTTTTGTATAAAAATAGATAGTAACGGATTGCTTAATTAATGATGCCTGTAATTATATTCGGCAACATAATTTATCAATATGATATGGAAAGCCCTGCCCCTGAGGCTGTAAATTTTTCTGTGTAACTGCCTATCATTAACGCCAGAAATGGCTAGGATAGGCAACTATGAAAACTAAAGACATACAAGCACTGGCCGCGCAAGCAGCCAAAAACATTAAATCAGAA
>Ga0316205_10003873_pt1 | contig 13679 bp, 9 predicted proteins | sample 3monthpyrite_MG_FD_204941 | JGI IMG/M metagenome (GOLD analysis project Ga0316205, IMG submission 204941) | Microbial mat bacterial communities from mineral coupon in-situ incubated in ocean water Damariscotta River, Maine, United States -... | ecosystem: Environmental > Aquatic > Marine >... | reverse complement strand
TTTCAACTTTGCCACCCAGAATCTCGAAGATTTTTTCTACCCAGAGAGCTCCGCAGAAAATAGCATTTTCACGGGTGATCAGTTTTGCGGTTGCTTTACAGTCTACGTCGATCAGTTCGGCAGTAATATCGGATTTATTTTGACCACCTAGATCTTCTTCGAGTGCCAGTTGACACATTCTTTCAATTTCAATGTCAAGAAGTGGTTTGAAACTGATCTGGCTTAAGTTGATCTGACTCGGGTTGAACTGATTTAGGTTGATCTGATTTAGGTTGAGCTGGTTGCCGATAGTGGGATTCAATTTGATATTCCGCTAGTGTTTGATTTTTGTGATATTTTAACAATTATTGTGTGACTTATGCACCAAGATTTGTAGAGAAGAAAGCCCTGGATTCTTGGTACAATAAACTAAAATCTACGGAGCGTAAATCTAGAATTATCGAAAAATAGATTTTACAGGTTATTGATGCCCTTAACTTGACCATTTATCTGAATTGCTAGCGGAACCCTTCAAAAATTGCGGCTCAGGTCACAACCTAAAACGTGTTAGTGGGCTATAAATATAACATTACCTGCGCTTACCAAAGATTTAAATTTACCACTTCTAATTCGGGTGGTTAATAATTTTTTCACTAGAGGTCATAATTGTGAGCCCCCGAAGTCACATAGTCAATTTTTCTAAAAAATCGAATAACGATAGTTCTACAGATACTTATCGACCTTTGTCTATTCTGCTTAAAAATGTGCAGTCTATTTGTATTGATGATTTAGAAGCCAAGTTGGTTAAAATGTTAGACACAGCCGACGATCGACTATTTGATATGGCTGAAAATCGTTATAGCAATACTCAATTTGACGCGATGCGTTTGTTGAGATTAAAAAGAGAAGGTTTGATCAATAGTTTTAAACAAGAATTAATCAATAATTTTAAGCAAACCTTGGGTAAAAAAGACGGCGCTGAGGTTTTAGATGATAATGTTGAATCGTTGTCTTTTGAAAATATTGCGTTAGTTAAGGATGACGATTTAGAAGAAGATATCGCAACCGATGCGATGGTTAACAAAGGTAAAACTAAAAACCAAAGTGCGTTAGAAAATATACGCACTCGCTTAGACACCCTGGTTTCAGATAAAAGTATTGATGACGTCGATAACCCGTTTGAACCAGCCTATATCTGTGAAGCGTTCAGGCAAGCATCTCAGCAAACACTTGATTTGGATATCGCATCGCTATTGGTGATCTACAAATTGTTTGATCGCAGTATTATTGATGAACTCGATTCCCTCTATCAAAATGTTAATCAGTTTTTTATTGATAAAGGTATATTGCCTGAACTGAAATCATTTGCTAGAAAAAAACGTCGCTCCGACTCAAATTCTAGCAACCCAATGGACATCATCGGCTCATTACCCGTCAACGAATCGGTCATCGGTGACCAGGAAGATGTTAGCGACAATGTTAGCAATTCCAATACTAACAATAATTCAAACAACATTTTTGGTGCTATTCAGCAATTGATGTCTGAAAGACGTGGAACGGGCATGTCTGGGCAAAGTATTGCTGTTGGGCAGCTACAGAACTCAGCTTTAGATGTTGGAGCTTCAGGTTCGCAGGGCGCTCAGCATACACCAGTTGAAACGCAAGACTTAATACAAGCATTGTCCAGTATTCAGGTCAATCAAGTGCCGCAAAGTATGACCAATGGTCAAATTCAGCCAACTAATTTGCGAGAAACCATCGGTGCGCAGCTTCCTAATTTTGTAAATGTCGGTAGTCAAGCAGGTTTTGGTCAATTTAATGAAGATATGATCGACATCATATCGATGCTTTTTGATTTTATATTAGAAGACAAAAACCTTAAGCCTGAAATAAAAAGTATTATTGCAAGATTGCAGATCCCGATGTTAAAAGTCGGCTTGGTTGATAAAACATTTTTTTCAAACAAACGCCATCCTGCCCGAACGCTACTTAATGAGCTTGCTTACGCAGGGTTGTCCTGGGATGAAAAAGATCATACCGCAGAGAGCATGTTTGAAAAAATATCCAGCATATCCGATAAAGTGATTAATGATTTCGAAAGCGATGTGGACATATTTTCCATATTACTGAAAGATTTCCTGGATTTTAAAGAAAAAAATGAACAGCGCGCCAAAATTTTTGAACGTCGAACCCGAGAAGCAGAAGAAGGCAAAGCCAAATCAGAGACCGCAAGAAACGAGGTAAATAAAGCACTTAAAAAAGCTTGTAAAAACAGACATGTCCCGGCGGTAGTCAAAGCATTATTAAAAAATGTCTGGTCGCATGTCATGTTGCTCGAGCGATTAAAAGACAATGAAGAAGGCTGGCAAAAAAGAGTTAAAATTGCCGAATTATTGGTTTGGAGTGTGCAGCCGATCAGTGAAGGGACGCGCATTGATAAGTTGACTAGCAAAGTGCCACTTTTGATAAAAAATTTACGTAAAGGAATGACGCTCATTTCTTTTTCACCGATAGAATCGTCAACATTATTCGATCAATTAGAACGTTGTCACCTTGATATAGTTGGTGACGCAAAAAGACGAATTAATCAGGCGTCGAAAGAAGATATTCTCAGATTGCCAGCCATTGATGTTAGCCGCAAATCTTGTGAACGGCAGTCTGAAAGTCAAAGTTACCAAGAACATCAGATCGTTGGAGATACCTCTGTCGAAAATATTGTTATTGAAGATATTGCTTTTACAGGAATAGCTGTTGAAGAGCTTCAAATTGAAGACATTGGTTTTTCTCGAGTCGATACCGGTGAAGTTTATGAAACTAAAGTGACCGAGCCGGTTGAGATTGACATCGAAACTATGCAAACTGTTCAGCAACTACGAGCCGGAAGCTGGCTTGAATTGAAAATTGATGATGAATATAGACGATGCAAACTGGCAGCAATCATAGCGTCAACCGGTAAGTATATTTTTGTTAATCGAAATGGCATGAAAATGGCTGAATTTTTAACGGAAGAACTTTGTCAATATTTTCAATTAGGCAATATAAAAATACTAGATGACGAAGCCTTGTTCGACAGAGCTTTAGAATCCGTTATTTCGAATTTACGCACTATGAAAAAACAAGCCTAGCCCGTTGGTTCGAATGCAAATTCATAGCCACTAAACCCGTGATACCTCAAAGCGATAAAACTAAAATACTTGCCTATTTATGCCGAAATTGTACAATCTTCGGCTTAACTTCTTATTTCAATTAATATGACTTTTCTAATATGACTATCTTCGATGGCATCTTATCGTCAGCTAAACAGCTGGCGTCAACTCACTTTAATCAGCGTCCGAGTGGAGCTGATATTTCGCTATTGGTTATACACAATATTAGTTTACCACCGGGTCAGTTCGGCGGTAAGTACGTTGAAAAATTCTTTCTTGGGAAATTGAATATCGCTGACGATGAGTCTTTTCGTGACATTGCGAACCTGAAAGTGTCGGCTCATTTAGTGATAAAGCGTGACGGGCAAGTCCTTCAGTTTGTGAATTTTAATGATCGCGCATGGCACGCAGGAGTATCTAATTTTTCCGGGAGAGAAAATTGTAATGATTTTTCTATTGGGATCGAATTAGAAGGGACTGACGATATTGATTATACTGACCATCAATACAGACAGCTTAGTTTAATAACTAAGCTGCTAATGATCGCTTACCCTAAGATCGCTCGAGATAGGATCTGCGGACATTGTGACATTGCGCCTACCAGAAAAACCGACCCTGGAGCTAGCTTTGATTGGAAAAGATATAAGCAAAGCTTGTAAGGCTTTAGCGTTAGGTCATTTAGTTTATGTATAAATCGCTGCTAGCAAAATAGCATGCCATTCAGTTATGATTAGTCTAAAAGAAGCCTAACCAGTCTTGTTTATAATATTGTTTTTTTTGCCTGGTTTTAATCAAAGGAAAGTGAATGATCCTTATCAGCTTATTAATAGTTCTAGCATTGGAATTTCATTTCAAGATCGGAAGCCAATATCGCGACTTTAAATGGTTTGAAAAAGCACGAAATTTTCTGGCGGAAGTTTTTTCTAGTAGAAGTTTTTTCGACTCGTGGGGTGGGATATGCGTTATTTTGTTATCTCCAGTACTGATCTTGTATGGTTTTGTCAGCATTTTTGATGGAATTATCTATTCGCTTGTTTTATTGGTCGTTTCTATCGTTGTTTTATTTTTAACACTCGGTCCTATTTCTTTAGAAAAAACCTTTGAAAATTACTTTGAGTCGATGGATAGAGATGACTTAGAGGGTGCTTATTTGCACTTAAAGCAAGATGACGTTGAGCTTGGAGCTGTGGCAGATACTGATATCGAGCCCGAGGAACAAAACCCGGACACTCCTGAAAATGATGAATTGGTTAGAAATGCTACCCGAAAGATCTTAGTTGAAAGCCAAAAGCGCTATTTTGGGGTTATCGCATGGTTTATCTTTTTAGGACCTCTTGGGGCATTATTTTATCGGTTATCACATATTTATCGAGATGCTTGCTTAACCAGCGAGTTCGATGAACATTTACCATTGATGGATAGCGTTATTCACTGGGTTGACTGGGTACCAGCAAGGATCACCAGCCTGTTGTTTTTGTTGACGGGTGACTTTGTTAAAGGATTCTATCGCATCAAAGATTATTTATATGACGCCGATGCTAATAATGATCAACTTATCTCCGACACAGGGATCGCCGCTTTAGGGCTTGAAATGGGGGTGAGCACAGGAGGTGTAGACGAAAACCACTCGTCTATTGAACTAGTCCACCGAACCGTTATTATCTACCTGGTTATTGCAGCAGTAATGACGACTATTTCCTAATTAGCTTATTTGTCTAGATATCTATATAAAACGAATGCTTAACAGTTAGTTTAGCTAGGGTAATCAATTGTCGGATCGTTTTTTGCCCAAATGTTGAGATTCTTGAGAGTTTATTTATAGACCATAGAGTATTGAACTATTTAAGTAATCAGCAAGCATTATGATTAGCCATGCTAATATTTGTGGTTTTTACCTCTTAGTGTTAAAGTCCTAAAATCCTTCCAATATAATCAACAAAACTAACAATAAAGCGCTTTATTAACTGCTATACTTTTTTGATTTATGCGTAAGTAAGTGAATCTAATTGAAAATCTATTTGTAAAACAAAGAGAATGACTATGGAAAACCAAACTCATCAAGATATCGATCCGATTGAAACCCAAGAGTGGCTGGAAGCGCTTGAGGCTGTGTTAGAAGAAGAGGGTACCGATAGAGCGCATTATTTGTTAGAAAAACTCATCGATATGGCTCGCCGCTCAGGCGCTCATTTGCCTTATAAGGCAACAACGGCTTACCTTAATACGATCCCAACATCTAAAGAAGCGCGAATTCCTGGTGATTTAGCCATTGAACAACGGCTGCGCTCTATTATTCGCTGGAATGCAATTGCACTTGTTTTACAGGCGAGTAAAAAGGACAAAGAACTAGGTGGACATTTGTCTAGTTTTGCATCTTCTGCGACTTTGTACGATGTCGGTTTTAATCACTTTTTTAAAGCGGCTAATCAAGAGCAAGAAGGCGATTTGATTTATTTTCAAGGACATTCATCCCCCGGTATATACGCGCGAGCGTTTCTTGAAGGGCGAATTAGCGAAGATCAAATGAAAAATTTCCGCCAAGAGGTTGATGGTCAAGGGCTTTCTTCTTATCCACATCCTTGGCTAATGCCTGATTTTTGGCAGTTTCCAACGGTTTCAATGGGACTTGGACCTATTCAAGCGATCTATCAAGCGCGTTTTCTTAAATATTTAAAAGATCGTGAACTATCTGATACCAACAAGCGGAAAGTGTGGGCGTTTTTAGGTGATGGTGAAACCGATGAACCAGAATCTTTGGGTGCGATTTCTCTTGCTGGGCGTGAAAACCTCGATAATTTGGTGTTTGTTGTAAACTGTAATCTTCAAAGGTTGGACGGTCCGGTGCGCGGTAACGGCAAAATTATTCAGGAGCTAGAAGGCGTATTTCGTGGTGCTGGCTGGAACGTCATTAAAGTTATTTGGGGGCAATATTGGGACCCTTTACTTGCTAGAGATGTTGATGGCAAGTTACTGAAAGTCATGGAAGATACTGTCGATGGCGAATATCAAAATTACAAGTCTAAAGGCGGTAAGTTCACCCGGGATCATTTCTTTGGCAAAGATCCGGCGCTTTTAGAAATGGTTGCGAATATGTCAGATGCAGATGTTTGGCGTTTGAATCGTGGTGGTCATGACCCTACGAAAGTTTATGCGGCTTATAATGAAGCGGTCAATCATACAGGTCAACCAACGGTGATCTTAGCAAAAACGGTAAAAGGTTACGGTATGGGCGAAAGCGGGGAGGGAAAAAACATCTCTCACCAAGTTAAAAAAATGAATTTAGACGCACTTAAGCACTTTAGAAACCGTTTTAATGTGCCAATTGAAGACAAAGATCTCGAAAAAACACCTTTTTATCATCCAGGTGAAGATAGCCCGGAAATAAAATATATGCGTGAGAGACGTGGTGCACTTGGCGGTTATTTGCCAGCAAGACGTAAAGAATCGGACAGTTTGGCTATCCCTCCTTTAAAAACCTTCGAGTCAATCACTAAAGGCTCAAACGGACGGGAAATTTCAACCACAATGGCATTTGTTAGAATGCTTAATGTTTTGTTGAAAGATAAAGCGCTGGCTCAGCATATTGTGCCGATCATTCCTGATGAAGCGCGCACTTTTGGCATGGAGGGAATGTTCCGTCAGATCGGAATTTATTCCTCAGTTGGACAGTTATATGAACCAGTCGACTCAGACCAATTAATGTACTACCGAGAGGATAAAAAGGGTCAGATTTTGGAAGAAGGCATCAATGAAGCGGGGGCTATGTCTTCTTGGATGGCGGCTGCGACTAGTTATTCCAGTAATAATTTGCCGATGATCCCTTTTTATATTTTCTATTCAATGTTTGGTTTTCAGCGAATTGGCGATTTAGCTTGGGCTGCCGGTGATATGCAGGCAAGAGGATTTTTGATTGGCGCGACTTACGGTCGAACAACTTTAAACGGTGAAGGTCTGCAACATCAAGACGGTCATAGTCATGTGGTTGCATCGACTATACCAAATTGTGTTAGTTACGATCCAGCCTATGGCTACGAAGTGGCGGTAATTATTCGTGACGGCATGCGTCGAATGTATCAAGAGCAAGAGAATGTTTTCTACTACGTCACTACCTTAAATGAAAACTATGTTCATCCCGAAATGCCTAAAAATAGTGAAGAAGGCATTATTAATGGGATGTATTTATTGAAAGGTACTAAGACAGGTTCTGCTAAAACAGGCTCTGCTAAAACAAGCAAGGCTAAAAACAAGTCAGCGACCAAAAGTAGGTCCCATGAGGGAAAAGTACAATTACTAGGTTGTGGTGCCATTTTAAATGAAGTGATCGCTGCCGCTGAATTGTTAGAAAAAGATTTCAAAGTGGTCTCAGATATTTGGAGTGTTACCAGCTTTAACGAGCTCGCCAGAGATGGTCAAGACGTTAGCCGCGCCAACTTACTTAATCCTGAAGGTAAAGCCAAAGAAAGTTATGTGACTAGCTGTTTAGCGGATCATGAAGGTCCGGTAATTGCGTCCACCGATCATGTTAAAGCTTATGCTGAGCAGATACGTGCCTATGTGCCGAATTCTTATACGGTACTCGGAACAGATGGCTTTGGACGAAGTGATAGTCGGGAAAATTTACGTCGATTCTTTGAAATCGATCGTTATTTTGTTGCAGTTGCCGCATTAAAAGCGCTTGCCGATGAAGGCAAAATTACTGCAAAGCAAGTGAGTAAAGCCATCAAGCTTTATAACATCGATATCAATAAACCTAACCCGATCTTAAGCTAAGTTTGACAGATTGAAGTTAAGATCAGGGAGAAACGAATGACTAATTTAATCCAAGTAAAAGTGCCTGATATCGGTGACGCAGAAGGCGCGGACATTATCGAAGTATTGATTGCTGTAGGTGATAAAATTGAAAAAGAAACGCCATTAATCGTATTAGAAACTGATAAAGCCACGATGGAAGTGCCATCAAGCGATGCAGGCGTTGTAAAAAGCATTTCCGTAGCGGTTGGCGATCAAGTGTCTAACGGCGATGTTATTTTGGAGCTAGAAACGCAAACTGAATCGATTTCAACTGCGGAGACGCCTGTCTCTCCAGTAGAAACCGAAAATCAGCTTGAAGTTGTAACTAAGCTCGACGCAGAACAAGCTAAGCCCATAGAAAATAAACCTCCTGAAATTATCGATATACTCGTTCCAGATATTGGTGATGCGGTCGATGTTGATGTGATCGAAGTACTGATCAGCAAGAACGACTCTATTACAAAAGAGCAAAGCTTGATTGTATTAGAAACCGACAAAGCGACCATGGAAGTACCAAGTTCAGCTGCTGGAACAGTGCTTGAAGTGTTAGTAAAAGTTGGCGATAAAGTGTCTCAAAATGATTTGATTGGCAGATTAAGTGCTAGTGCTAATTCTGTTCCTTCTAAAGAGTCCCCACAACAAACAGCAGCGCAAAAAGGACCAGAAAAAGCGTCGCATACTTCTAATGTTGTTCAATCTGCGCCAATAAATAGCGACCGAAACTCGCCAGTTCCAGATCATCCACACATGAAGAAAAAGAAATCTGAAGGCGTGATCCATGCGAGCCCCTCGGTTAGGCGGTTTGCTCGAGAATTGGGGGCGGAGTTATCAAAAGTTAAGGGCACTGGAAATAAAGGACGGATCGTTAAAGACGATGTGCAAAACTTTATCAAATTTGAATTATCGAGGCCTAAAGCTACAGCCACTTCAGGTTCGATTGCCACCTCAGAACTACCAACGATTGATCACGCTAAATGGGGCGAGATCGAAACTCAATCGCTGACACGTATTCAAAAAATTAGTAGTGTTAATTTGCATCGTAACTGGATATCAATTCCCCATGTGACTCAACACGAAGATGCAGATATTACTGAATTAGATGCGTTCAGAAAGTCTATGAAAGAAGAGGCGATGAATTCCGGCACTCGCTTAACACCGCTGGCTTTTATAATGAAGGCACTGGTACACACCTTGAAAGCTTTTCCCAAGTTTAACGCTAGCTTAGATAACGATGGCGAAAGCTTAATTTTAAAGCATTATTATCATATCGGGGTGGCGGTAGAAACACCAGATGGTTTAACGGTTCCAGTTATTCGTGATGTTGATCAAAAAGGGATTTACCAAATAGCCGATGAATTAGGCGAGATAAGCGCTAAAGCAAGAGAGAAAAAACTGGGTGCAAATGATATGCAAGGTAGCAGCTTTACTATCTCATCTTTAGGTGGAATAGGTGGCACAGCGTTTTCTCCTATTGTAAAATGGCCCGATGTGGCGATTTTGGGGCTGTCTAGAAATAAAATGCAGCCTGTTTGGAATGGAAAAGAATTTGAGCCTCGACTAATGTTGCCAATGTCTTTATCCTACGACCACCGAGTGATTGATGGAGCTGATGCTGCGAGATTTGTGGTGCATCTTGCTGCAACACTTAAAGATATTCGTCGGGTTTTGTTAAATTAAAAAGATAAATGCTAAGAGAAAATAAATATGAGTAATATTAAAGCACAAGTTGTGGTTATTGGTGCGGGTCCAGGCGGTTACACTGCGGCTTTTCGCGCGGCAGATCTTGGCTTAGAGGTGGTGTTAATCGAAGAATACCAGACTTTGGGTGGCGTTTGCTTAAATGTTGGTTGTATTCCGTCTAAAGCGCTTTTGCATTCGGCAAAAGTGATTGATGAAGCAAAAAGCATGGAAACGCATGGTGTTTCTTTTGGCGAACCAACCATCGATATCGATAAAATACGTGAATACAAAGATGGTGTTGTTAAACAGCTGACTAAAGGCTTGTCTGGCATGGCAAAAATGCGCAAAGTCAATGTTATTCAAGGAGTGGCGAAATTTGAATCGCCTACCTCGTTAAGCGTGGCTTCGGATTCAGGTACGCAAATCGTTAATTTTGAAAATTGTATTATTGCGGCGGGCTCTAGAGTGGTTCAATTGCCATTCTTGCCAGATGATCCTCGAATTATCGATTCGACCGGCGCGCTGGAGTTAAAAGACATCCCAGAAAAAATGTTGGTGATTGGTGGCGGCATTATTGGTCTTGAAATGGCGACAGTATATCGAGCGTTAGGAGCGGGGATCACCATTGTTGAAATGTTCGATCAATTAATTCCAGCGGCAGATAAAGATGTAGTCAAGGTTTTACATCGTTACGTTAAAAAGCAATATGACTCGATAATGCTAGAAACGAGCGTTACTAAAGTTGAAGCAAAAGATGATGGTTTATGGGTGACTTTTGAAGGCAAAAAAGCGCCAAAAGAGCCCCAGCGATTTGACCGAATTCTCTCCGCAGTCGGGCGCAGACCTAATGGCGATAAACTTAATTTAGAGGCGGTAGGTGTTGGTGTTGACGAGCGCGGATTTATTGCAGTCGATAAACAATTAAAAACAAATGTGGCTAATATTTACGCGATTGGTGATCTAGTTGGTCAACCGATGTTGGCTCACAAAGCAACTCATGAAGCCCACGTAGCAGCAGAAGTTATTGCAGGCAAAAAACATGCGTTTGAACCTCAGTGTATTCCAAGTGTTGCTTATACCGATCCCGAACTTGCTTGGGTTGGATTAACCGAAAAAGAAGCGAAAGAAAAAGGTATTGAATATTCGACAGGCGTTTTTCCTTGGGCTGCTAGCGGTCGAGCAATTGGTGTTGGACGTACTGAAGGTTTTAGTAAAACCTTATATGACAAAGATCATCGGATTATTGGCGCGGCAGCGGTTGGAGTGAATGCTGGTGAGTTGATTGCCGAAATGGGATTGGCGATCGAAATGGGATGTGAAGCGGAAGATATTGCTTTAACTATTCATGCTCATCCTACACTATCGGAATCATTTGCATTTTCTGCGGAAGCTTATGAGGGAACATGCACCGATCTACCGCCGAATCGAAAGAAATGATCGTCTGAAATAAATTCCCTATCCCCAACGCTATCCCTTAGAGAGAGAGTCGGAGATAGGTCAAAATATTTCACAATCGAATGATGTTCGAAAATAAGAAATAATTATAGAACAGATAGAGTTGCTATCAAATGGAATGGCTAGCTAATTCTTAAGAACCATTACTCCTGGTATCCAGCTTTTCTTAAATTGTTTAGTTGCCGCGAGAGACTCTTTGTCTTCATCAATATATTTGAATTGACTTAAACCAATCTCAATAAGATCTTGATCTGAGAGTAAATGTTCTGAAATTGCTTGTTGATTCACGTAAGTGTGATTGGTGCTATCTAAATCAATCACAAAATAAATGAAAGAGCCATCTTTTAACTCTTTAATTTCGATTTTAGCGTGATTCTGACTTGCCGCAGGATCGTCAATATAGATATCATTTTTGACCGAGCGACCAATGGTTAAGCCTGTTGAGGGGATTTCGTATTTATTGATGATTATCTCATCTTGACGTTGTATTATGACCGGCATATATCTGTAGGCATTAGTTGGCTGATTATTATTTTCTGGTTAGGTTTAGTATATTACACCAGATCGACAAACGCTTGCTATTCACAGCCGACATTTTAAGAAATAACCAAAATTACAAACAGGGGCATTAGAGACTATTGTGAAAATAGAAAAAAATAAAGTAGTGCAGTTTACCTACAAATTAACTGATTCAGAAAACAATACCCTTGAGGATTCTGGCAATAAGATCCCCATGGCGTATCTTCATGGGCACGGTGGAATGTTAAAGGGGCTAGAAGATGCGATGGTTGATCATCTTGTAGATGATGAATTTGAAGTAACATTATCGCCAGAAGAAGCTTATGGACCGATTAAGAAAAATACCGAACAAAAGATCCCAATAAAGCACTTGCAAGGTGCTAAAAAATGGAAAAAAGGTATGGTTGGTGTGGTTCATACGGAGCAGGGCAACAAACGAGTTACTGTCATCAAGCCCGGAAAATTTATGGCTTTGGTTGATTTCAATCATCCTTTTGCAGGAAAAACCTTAACTTTTGCGGTTAAGGTTGTGGACATTCGAGACGCAACCGAAGAAGAAATTGCCCATGGTCATGCACATGGCGTAGGCGGGCATCATCACTAGTTAAAGTGATACCTATTAGTTAGAGTTATACCTATAGTTAAAGGGACTAATAACATTACCCAGCAATAAAGTATTTGTAATATCGATTTAAAAGAGAGATTAAATATGTCAGAAAATAAAGAACTAAAATTTGCGAGTAAAGCAATCCATGGCGGACAATTCCCCGACCCTACAACAGGCGCAGTTATGCCGCCTATTTATCAAACTTCTACCTATATACAAGAAGCCCCCGGCGAGCATAAAGGATTTGAATACTCACGTTCACAAAATCCGACCCGCTTTGCTTACGAGCGTTGTATCGCAACATTAGAAAACGGTACGCGTGGTTTTGCTTTTGCGTCTGGGATGGCTGCGACGGCGACTATATTAGAATTGGTTAGCAGCGGCGACCATGTGGTAGCTATGGACGATCTTTATGGTGGCACTTTTCGATTATTTGACAAAGTTCGTAAGCGAAGTGCCGGGATTGAATTTGATTTTGTCGACCTATCAGATCTTGACGCGCTCAGAGCGGCTATCAAACCGACCACAAAAATGATTTGGGTAGAAACGCCAACCAACCCAATGTTAAAACTTGTTGACTTAAAAGCGGTGGCGGATATTGCCAGAGAGTTAGGCATCATAGCGGTGGCAGACAACACTTTCGCCACACCATATAATCAACGTCCTCTTGATTTAGGTTTTGATATTGTGATGCATTCAGCAACTAAATACATTAATGGTCACTCTGATATGGTTGGGGGTGTCGCGGTGGTTGGCGACAACGAAAAGCTCGCTGAAGATTTAGCTTTTTTACAAAATTCTGCAGGCGCAATAGCGGGACCTTTTGATAGTTACTTAGCTTTGCGGGGGTTAAAAACGATTGCAATTCGGATGAAGGCTCATAATGAAAACGGAATGCGTGTTGCACAGTGGTTAACTGCTCATCCGATGATTGAAAAAGTTTATTATCCTGGGCTTGCTTCGCACCCTCAAGCGGAATTAGCGGCTCAGCAAATGAGCGGTTTTGGCGGAATGATTTCAGTTGTTGTTAAAGGTGGATTGAAAAATGCTAGCCAGTTTATGCAAAATCTCAAACTCTTTGCTCTGGCAGAAAGTTTAGGCGGGGTTGAAAGTTTAGTTAATCATCCCGCGATTATGACACATGCGTCTGTGCCAAAAGAGATCCGTAAAAAGCTGGGCATTTCTGATAGTTTGGTTCGTTTGTCTGTTGGAATCGAAGATATTGAAGACTTGATTGAAGATATTCGAGGGGCTCTGGAAAGGTTGTAAAAGAGAGCTTCATTGTTAAGTCCTATTCAGTTGCATGTGGTAGATTCATTTGTTGAATTATCAATGATGAAATCTAAAAAAATTATCAATATACGCAATATTTGCATTTTATCTTTATTATCCAATTGAGATAATCTGCTATATTGCATCTCGAAAATTAAAATCATAAGGACAGCGGGCACCCGATTAGGGTGAAAGGGATTTTATAAAATAAATTCAAGTTTGATACTTTT
>Ga0316205_10003871_pt1 | contig 13680 bp, 11 predicted proteins | sample 3monthpyrite_MG_FD_204941 | JGI IMG/M metagenome (GOLD analysis project Ga0316205, IMG submission 204941) | Microbial mat bacterial communities from mineral coupon in-situ incubated in ocean water Damariscotta River, Maine, United States -... | ecosystem: Environmental > Aquatic > Marine >... | reverse complement strand
CACGATCACGCAGGTCTGCGGCGCGATCGTCAGCAATTCCTGCATGACTTCCAGCCCGGCGCGATCGGGCAGCATCAGGTCCAGCAAGACGACGCTGGACCCCAGGCGGTGAAAGGCGGCCATGCCTTCGGCCGCCGTGCCGCAGCTTTCCACGGCGAAATTGGCCCGCGTCAGTGCTGCCTTGTAGATCATCTGCAAGGACGGGGTGTCTTCGATCAGCAGGATCGTGTCCGACGGTGGGGCCTGTAAATTCATTGCCGATCCGGGCTTTGCGCCGCCGCGCCCAGCACAGACAGCACGGCGTCGATTTCTGTTTCCAAATTGCCCACCTGGCGGCCAAGGGATGATCGCGGCAGGCGTTGCGCCGCGCCATCAAGACCGGTCGCCAGCGATGCCAGATTTGCGGCGCCGACAGTCAGCGCCAGGCCCCTGACCTCATGCGCGGCACGGGCGACAGCGGCGCTGTCATCGGTGCCCATGGCGTCACGAAGCCGCGTGAAATCCGCGATCAGCTGGGCGCAAAGATCGGCGCGCAGGTCCGGACCGCCCATGTTCAACAGGGCGGTCAGCGTCGCGGTATCCACAGGGGATGACGGCGCAATGAAAGTGCTGTCGATTGCTTTGTCCATGACTGTCGCGTTTCGTTGTGCCCAGATCACCAATACACCATGAAATTGCGGCAGAACATGGGCACAATCCAAGGATGAGTTCACAACTTTGCATCTGGCACCCGGAAAGACAACATTCCGGGCACCAGGATGTTCGCCGCGGGGCCTAATCAACCCTTGGCATAGCCAATTGTCTGCAAGGCCTCGCGAATCTCGTCCAGGATCGCGGGGTCGTCGATGGTCGCGGGCATCTTGAAGTCCTCGCCATCGGCGATCTTGACCATGGTTGCGCGCAGGATCTTGCCCGAACGTGTCTTTGGCAGCCGATCAACGACAACGGCCAGCTTGAACGCGGCGACCGGGCCGATCTTTTCGCGAACCAGGGACACACATTCCTTGACCACGTCGGCGGGATCGCGGTTCACCCCGGTATTCAGGCACAAAAAGCCCATCGGCAACTGGCCTTTCAACTGATCCGTCACGCCGATGACCGCGCATTCGCCGACATCGGAATGCGAGGCCAGGACCTCTTCCATCGCGCCGGTCGACAGGCGGTGCCCGGCGACATTGATGACGTCATCGGTGCGCGCCATGATGTAGACATAGCCGTCCTCGTCGATATAGCCCGCGTCACCGGTTTCATAATAGCCGGGAAAGGTGTTCAGATAGGCCTTCTTGAACCGCTCCTCGGCGTTCCACAGGTTTGGCAGCGTGCCCGGCGGCAGCGGCAGCTTGATGGCAATGGCGCCCAGCGTGCCGGCGGGAACCGGGTGGCCGGCCTCGTCCAGGATCTGCACGTCGTATCCCGGCATCGGCACCGAAGGTGAGCCCACCTTGACCGGCAGCGGCTCCAACCCCTGCGGGTTGCCGCAGATCGCCCAGCCGGTTTCGGTCTGCCACCAATGGTCAACCACCGGCACACCCAGCTTTTCCTGCGCCCATTCCACGGTGTCCGGGTCGGCGCGCTCACCGGCCAGGAACAGCGCCCGCAATTTAGAAATGTCGTATTTCTTCAGGAATTCGCCCTTGGGGTCCTCGCGCTTGATGGCGCGAAAGGCGGTGGGGGCGGTGAAGAAGCTGACAACATCATGCTCCTCGATGACCCGCCAGAAGGTGCCCGCGTCCGGGGTGCCGACGGGTTTCCCTTCGAACACGATGGTGGTGGCCCCGTGGATCAGCGGCGCATAGACGATATAGGAATGCCCCACGACCCAGCCGACATCGGATGCGGACCAGAACACTTCGCCGGGGTTGACGTTGTAGAGGTTCTTCATCGTCCAGGCGAGCGCGACCAGATGCCCGCCGGTGGCCCGGATCACACCCTTGGGCTGGCCGGTGGTGCCGCTGGTATAAAGGATATAGGCCGGGTGATCGCCCGACACGGGCACGCAGGCGGCGGGCTCGACCCTGGCCTGAACCTCGTGCCAGTCGAAGTCGCGCCCCTTGATCAGCGAGGCCACTTCCTGCTCGCGCTGGTAGATCACCGTGAAGTCCGGCTTGTGCCTGGCCATGTCGATGGCGCCGTCCAGCAGGGGCTTGTAATGCACTACGCGGCCCGGCTCCAGCCCGCAGGATGCGGCGATGATCGCCTTGGGCTGCGCGTCGTCGATCCGGGTGGCCAGCTCGCGCGCAGCAAACCCGCCGAACACCACCGAATGCACCGCCCCCAGCCGGGCGCAGGCCAGCATGGCCTCCAGCGCCTGCGGGATCATCGGCATGTAGATGATGACGCGGTCTCCGGCCTGAACGCCCTTGGCCTTCAGCGCGCCCGCCAGCGTGCTGACCCGCTGAAGCAGTTCGGCATAGGTGATTTCCTGCTTGGTGTGACTGATCGGACTGTCATAGATGATCGCGTTCTGATTGCCCCGACCGGCGGCCACATGGCGATCCACGGCGTTCCAGCAGGTATTGACCTGAGCGTCCTTGAACCACTCAAAGATCGGTGCGCGGTCGCTGAACAATGCCTGATCGGGCGCCTTGTCCCAGTCGATGGCCTTGGCCTGCTCCAGCCAGAAACCGTTCGGATCATCGATGGATTGGCGGTATGTGTCGGCGTAGCTCATGGGGTCCTCCTCGTCCGTTGCGCACAAATACGGCACGAACGGGTGTCATCGCAACGCTGTTACCGGGTGACAAATCAGCCCAAGGGCTGGAATTTGCAGAAATCCGCAAATCATGGGCGCCGGTATTTGCAAATTTCCCCGATGCTTTGCGCAATACGAAGTTGCGGTGCCGGGTTTGCAAATCTGGCACCGCACGCTTTGCAAGTTTGAGATTCGTCCCTGTGGCGGTCAGCCGTAATGCGACACCGGCGTCCCGGCGATGGCCGCCATGTTCAGCAAGCCGCGCGCGGTGATCGACGGGGTGACGATATGCGCGCGGTTGCCCATCCCCATCAGGATCGGCCCCACCTCCAGCCCACCGGCGCGGGTTTTCAGGATGTTGCGCACCGCGCTGGCCGCGTCGGTATTGGCGAACACCAGGATGTTGGCCTGACCCTGCAAGCGCGAGGACGGGAAGATGCGCTGGCGCAACTCCTCGTCCAGCGCGGCGTCCACCGCCATTTCGCCCTCGTATTCGAAATCCACCTTCCTGGTGTCCAGGATGGCCATGGCACCGCGCATCCGCTGCCCGGACGAGGTGTCCAGCGTGCCGAATTGCGAATGCGAGCACAGCGCAACCTTGGGCGTCACCCCAAAGCGCCGGGCATGGCGCGCGGCACCTTCGACCGTGGCGGCGATCTGTTCCGCGCTGGGTTCCGGATGCACTTGCGTATCGGCTATGAACAGCGGCCCGGCGCTTTGAATGATCATGCTCAGCGCACCCACCGGATGCTGACCATCCCGGCCCAGAACCTGCCGCACATAATTCAGGTGCCACAGATATTGACCGAACGCACCGCAGATCAGGCTGTCGGCATCGCCCTGGTGAACCATGATCGCGCCAATCGCCGTGGTGTTGGTGCGCAGGATGGCCTTGGCGACATCGGGGGTAACGCCGCGCCGCTCCATCAGCCCGTGATAGGTCTCCCAGTAGTCCCGGTAGCGCGGATCGTTTTCGGGATTTACCACCGCGAAATCCTGGTCCGGGCGGATCGGCAAGCCGTAGCGTTCGCAGCGCCGGGCAATCACGTCCGGGCGGCCGATCAGGATCGGCACCTCGGTCGTTTCCTCCATGATCGCCTGCGCCGCGCGCAGGACGCGCTCGTCCTCGCCCTCGGCAAAGACAATGCGGCGCGAGGCGGCCTTGGCGGCCTCGAACACCGGGCGCATCAGCATTGCGGAACGGAATACCGAACTGTCCAGCCGGTGCTTGTAGGCCGCCAGATCCTCGATCGGACGGGTGGCGGCGCCGGTTTCCATCGCGGCCCTGGCCACGGCCCCGGCGACGACACCCATCAGGCGCGGATCGAAGGGCTTCGGGATAAGGTATTCGCGCCCGAAGCTGAGCCGCTCGCCCTGATAGGCCGCTGCCGCTTCGGCCGAGGTCGTCTGCCGAGCCAGCCTGGCGATCCCTTCGACACAGGCGATCTGCATCGCATCGTTGATCTGCGTCGCGCCGACATCCAGCGCGCCGCGAAAGATGAAGGGAAAGCACAGGACGTTGTTGACCTGGTTGGGAAAGTCGCTGCGCCCGGTGGCCATGATCGCGCCCGGCGCGACCTGTTGCACCTCGGCGGGGGTGATTTCGGGCGTCGGGTTGGCCAGCGCAAAGATGACCGGATCGGTGGCCATGCGGGCAACCTGTTCAGGCTTCAGAACGCCCGGGCCGGACAGCCCCAGAAACAGATCGGCGCCGTCGATCACGTCATCCAGCGTGCGCAATACGCTGGGCTGGGCATAAGCGGCCTTTTCCGGGTTCATGTCGGCCTCGCGGCCCTGATGGACCAGCCCGTGAATGTCGCACAGCCAGACGTTTTCGCGCTTCACGCCCAGTTTCAGCAGCATGTTCAGGCAAGCAATCCCCGCCGCGCCGCCGCCGGTCGACACCACCTTGATATCCGCGAAATCGCGCTTGGTCAGGTGCATGGCGTTGGTCGCCGCCGCGCCGACGACGATGGCCGTGCCGTGCTGATCGTCATGGAACACCGGGATGCCCATGCGTTCACGGCAGATGCGTTCAACAATGAAACAGTCGGGCGCCTTGATGTCTTCCAGATTGATGGCGCCGAATGTCGGTTCCAACGCGCAGACGATGTCGGCCAGTTTTTCAGGGTCGGCTTCGTTCAACTCGATATCGAAGCAGTCGATATTGGCGAATTTCTTGAACAGGACCGCCTTGCCTTCCATCACCGGTTTTGACGCCAGCGCACCGATATTGCCCAGCCCCAGAACCGCCGATCCGTTGGTGACCACCGCCACCAGATTTCCGCGCGCGGTGTAACGGGCGGCGTTGGCGGGATCGGCCTTGATTTCCAGGCAGGCTTCGGCGACGCCGGGCGAATAGGCGCGGCTCAGGTCACGGCCATTGGCCAGCGGCTTGGTGGCGCGGATCTCCAGTTTCCCGGGGGTCGGGTGCTCGTGGTAATACAGCGCGGCCTGGCGCGCCGCCTCTTTTGCATCATCCTGCCGACCAGTGTTCATGGGCCCCTCCAAGGTTTAGTTCAGTATTAAACCATTTCTGTGAAAGCGCCACCCCCGGGACGCAGCAGGTCTTTCGGCGCAGGCTTGCAAATGGGTTTTGCGCTTCGCAGTATAAGGTAATCCGTGGGGGTGACATGACCGAGATCAGAGCCGAATGCCGATTGCCGACGCAGGACCTGCGTGACGATCTGCCGTTTTTCACCGATGTGCTGAAGATGCGGCTGGACATGATCTATCCGGCGGATGATCCGCAGGTGGCCGTGGTGTCGGGCCATGGTCTGCGGTTGCGGATCGAAAAGGGCGCGAATGAGCCCCCCGCCACCCTGCGCATCCTGACCGATGACCCGGATGGCTTCGCTTGTGGCCAGCGGATCCTGCGTGCGCCCAATGGCACGCATGTGGTGATCGCCCCGTTGAACCCGCCCTTGGAGGTGCCGCGGACGGACCACGTCTTCGGTGTCCGGCGGCTGGCGGATCAGGCACCGTGGGTCATCGGGCGCGCGGGAATGCACTACCGGGATCTGGTGCCGACCCGGCTGGGCGGCGCAATGATCGCCAGCCATATCCGAATCCCTGATGGCGGCCCGGTGCCGGACATGGTGCATTTCCACAAAGTTGGCTTTCAACTGATCTTCTGCGTCAAGGGCTGGGTGGACGTCCTGTATGAGGACCAGGGCGGGATGCGCCGCCTTCATGCCGGGGATTGCTTCATCCAGCCGCCGGAAATCCGCCACCGGGTGGTTGCGGCATCTGACGGGATCGAGGTCATCGAGATCGGCGTGCCGGCAGATCATGTCACGGAAATCGACCACAGCATGACATTGCCGACGCCCGAAAATCGGCCGGACCGGGAATGGGACGGGCAGCGCTTCGTGCATGACGTGGGCGCGCGGGGGCACTTCCAACCCTTCCGCATTCCGGGGTTCAAGGCACGCGACACGACGATCAACGCCAACACGCGCGGCGTGGCCTCGGTCATGGTGGCGCGGCCTGCGGGTGGTGCGGCGGCGTGGGTCAGGCACGCTGGGGATATCCTGTTCACCTTCGTGATGTCCGGGACAATGACCCTGCATGCAGAGGGGAAGGAGCCATTCCCGGTATCCGCCGGGGATGCCTTCGTAATCCCGCCGGGCATGGCCACGTGCTACGCCGACGCATCGCCGGATCTGGAACTGCTGGAAGTCTCCTTGCCCGGCGTGTTTGAAACAGAGGTGTTGGACAGCCCCCCCGCATAGGGCGGCGTGCGCGCTGCTTCTGGCCGGTTGGGCCACGCGGGCGCTTGCATCGGCGGGCGCGCTGCGCAAAGCTGGACCCGATGGTCAAATTCGTGACGGAGGCCCCGATGTCCCTTGAAGAAACCGCGCGCGCGGTGCGCGAGAACGCGCATGTTCCCTATTCCCGGTTCAAGGTCGGCGCGGCGATCCGCGCAAGCTCGGGCAAGGTTTATGCCGGGTGCAACGTGGAGAACGTGGCCTATCCGCAAGGCACCTGCGCCGAAGCCGGCGCGATAGCCGCGATGGTGGCGGCGGGTGACACACGGATCGACGAAGTGTTCGTGATCGCCGACAGCCCCGACCCTGTGCCCCCCTGCGGTGGCTGCCGCCAGAAGCTAAGCGAATTCGCCGGTGGCGATGTGGCCGTCACCATGGGCACGACGGACGGCAAGACATTGACGATGACCATCGCCGAACTGCTGCCGGGCGCGTTCAGCGCCGCGCATATGGACCGCGTGTGATGGACGCCCGCGCCGTGATCGAGGCCGTGCGTGACCGCCGCGCCACGCCGGATGACATGGCCTGGTTCGCCGCCGGGCTAGCCGATGGCACGGTGAGCGATGCGCAGGCCGGGGCGTTTGCCATGGCCGTGGTGCTCAACGGTGTGAGCGAGGGCGCGCGCATCGCGCTGACCCGGGCAATGCGCGATTCGGGCGATGTGCTGCGCTGGGATCTGCCCGGCCCGGTGATCGACAAGCATTCCACCGGCGGGGTGGGCGATTCCATCAGCCTGCTGCTGGCCCCGGCGCTGGTCGAATGCGGCGCCTATGTGCCGATGGTGTCGGGCCGCGGGCTGGGGCATACCGGCGGCACGCTGGACAAGCTGGAATCCATTCCCGGCCTGGAGGTAAACACCGACGAGGCGGGTTTCAGGGCGCTGGTCGGGGCGCAGGGCAGCGCGATCGTCAGCGCCTCGGGCCGCATCGCCCCGGCCGACAAGCGCCTCTATGCCATCCGGGACGTGACCGGAACGGTGGAAAGCGTCGATCTGATTACCGCCTCGATTCTATCCAAGAAGCTGGCGGCGGGGCTTCAGGGTCTGGTGCTGGACGTCAAGGTCGGATCAGGCGCGTTCCTGCCCGGGATGGAACAGGCCCGCATTCTGGCCCGGTCGCTGGTGGACACGGCCAACGGCGCGGGCTGCCGGACCTCGGCCCTGATTACCGACATGGACCGGCCCCTGGCGCTGACCGCCGGCAACGCGCTGGAGGTCGCCGAAGTGATGGACACCCTGACCGGGCGCGCGCCAACCGCCCGGCTGGTGGATCTGACCTGCGCGTTGGGCGGCGAGGTGCTGGCGTTGTGCGGCCTGAGCCCGGACGCCGGTGCCGGTGCCGCGCGCATTCACGGCGTTCTGAGCAGCGGCGCGGCGGCGGATCGCTTCGCGCGGATGGTTGCGGCGCAGGGCGGGCCGGCGGACTTCACCCGCAGCTACCGCGCCGATCTGCCCATTGCGCCGGTGATCCGCCCGGTTCCCGCGCCGGGCACCGGGGTCGTCGCGGGGATCGACACCCGCGCGGTGGGTCATGGCGTGGTGCATCTGGGCGGCGGGCGGTTGAAGGGCGGCGACCCGGTCGATCCGCGCGTTGGTTTCTCGGCCCTTGCCGCGCCGGGGGATACGGTCGGACCGGACGCGCCGCTGGCCATGGTCCACGCGGCCGATGACGCGGGCGCCGATGCCGCGATCGCGGCTCTGCAAGCGGCGTATCGCCTGGGCGATGCCGCCGCGCCCGCCGCTTTGGTGCACGAAAGGATCGGGGCATGAGCCGGGCATTCGTGATCGTGCTGGATTCGGTGGGGATCGGCGGCGCGCCCGATGCAGACCGCTTCTTCAACGAGGGCGTGCCGGATACCGGCGCCAACACCCTGGGCCACATCGCGCAGGCCTGCGCCGACGGGCGCGCCGCCGCGGGGCGCGCCGGGCCGCTGCGCGTGCCGGTGATGGACGGGCTGGGGCTGGGGCGCGCGGTGGCGCTGGCCTCGGGGTTGAAACCGCCGGGGTTGGACACCGAGCCAACCGGGCTGTGGGGCGCGGCGACCGAGATTTCCAGGGGCAAGGACACCCCGTCGGGCCATTGGGAACTCGCCGGAGTGCCGGTGCCCTGGGACTGGACCTTTTTCCCCGCCACCGAACCCGCCTTCGATGCCCCGCTGGTGGCAAAGGTCTGCGCATTGGCGGGCACCGATGGCATCCTGGGCGCTTGCCATGCCGCCGGGATCGCCATCATGCAGGATCTGGGGGCCGAACATCTGCGCACCGGCTGGCCGATCTGCTACACCTCGGCCGACAGCGTGTTCCAGATCGCCGCGCATGAGGACCATTTCGGGCTGGAGCGCTTGATTGCCCTGTGCGAGGCGCTGGCGCCCTATCTTCATGCCCGCAAGGTGGGCCGGGTGATCGCCCGGCCTTTTGTCGGCGAGCCCGGAAATTTCCAGCGCACCGGCAACCGGCGCGACTTCGCCATTGCCCCGCCCGGCCCGGCGCTGATGGATTGGGCGCAGGCGGATGGGCGGGTTGTCCATGCAATCGGCAAGATCGGGGACATCTTCTCGCATCGCGGGATCAGCCATCTGCACAAGGGCAAGAATGACGCCGATCTGGTGCAACACCTGCTGCGGCTGGCGAAGGACGCCGAGGAGGGATCACTGACCTTTTGCAACCTGGTCGAGTTCGACAGCCATTACGGCCACCCGCGCGATGTGTCCGGTTATGCCCGTGCGCTGGAAGGTTTTGACATCCATGCCGCGGATTTCCTGGCGCGCCTGCGCCCCGGCGATCTGGCGCTGTTCACCGCAGACCATGGCAATGACCCCACATGGACCGGCACCGACCACACGCGCGAGCGGGTTCCGGTGCTGGTTCACGGCGCGGGTTCCGGTGAAATCGGCCATTGCGCTTTTGTCGATGTGGCGGCATCGGTGGCGACGCATCTGGGGCTGTCCGAATCCGGCCCCGGCACCAGTTTCCTGAAGCGGAGCGCATGATGAGCGAACGAATTGACCCGGCCCTGCCCAAGGCCGAATTGCACCTGCATCTGGAGGGTGCCGCGCCGCCAGCCTTTATTCGGGGATTGTCGAAAGAGAAGGGCATCGACATATCGGGCATTTTCAACGAGCACGGCGGCTATGTGTATGAGGATTTCTGGCACTTCCTGAAGGTCTACGAAGCCGCGTGCACCACCCTGCAAACGCCCGAGGATTTTCACCGCCTGATGCTGGCCGTGCTGGAGGACCGCGCGCGGGACGGTGTGGTCTATGCCGAAACCTTCGTGTCGCCGGATTTCTGCGGCGGTGGCGACATCTCGGCGTGGCGCGAATACCTGCACGCCATGCAGGACGCCGCCGCGCAGGCCGAAAAGACCATGGGCATCACGCTGAAAACCATTGTCACCTGCATCCGCCATTTCGGCCCCGAAAAAGCACGGCAAACGGCGCTGTGTGCGGCGGAAACGGCGGGGGACTTTCTGACCGGCTTTGGCATTGCCGGGGATGAAAAGGCGGGCCACCCCAAGGATTTCATCTGGGCCTTCGACTGCGCGCGCGAGGCTGGTCTGCGCCTGACCGCCCATGCCGGGGAATGGGGCGGGGCGCAAAGCGTGCGCGACGCGCTGGATCATCTGAAGGTCGAACGCATCGGCCACGGGGTGCAGGCGATCGATGATCTGGCGCTGGTGGACCGGCTTGCCGAGGACGGCATCGTGCTGGAAGTCTGCCCCGGTTCGAACGTGGTTCTGGGGGTCTATCCGTCTTTTGAGAAACACCCCGTCGCCCGCCTGCGCGACCGAGAGGTGAAGATCACCCTGTCCACCGATGACCCGCCCTTCTTTCACACCAGCCTGGTGCGGGAATACGAGGCCTTGGCGCAGGCCTTTGGCTGGACAGAGGAAGATTTCCGCGCCATCAACACCGATGCGATGCGTGCGGCGTTCTGCGATGACGCCACACGGGACCGCATCTTGAAAACCATCGAGGGCCGCGCATGACCGAACACCTGACCGTCGTCAATCACCCGCTGGTGGCGCACAAACTCAGCCTGATGCGCCGCAAGGAAACCTCGACCGCCGTATTCCGCCAGTTGCTGCGCGAAATCTCCATGCTGCTGGCCTATGAGGTGACGCGCGACCTGCCGATGACCACCGAGCGCATCGAGACGCCGCTTTGCGAATGGGACGCGCCCGTGCTGGAGGGGCGCAAGCTGGCTCTGGTGTCGATCTTGCGGGCGGGGAACGGGTTGCTGGACGGCATTCTGGAACTGGTCCCGGGCGCGCGTGTCGGGTTCGTGGGGCTTTACCGCGATCCCGAAACGCTGACTCCGGTAGAGTATTACTGCAAGCTGCCGTCGGACCTGGACGAGCGCGTGACGATCGTTGTCGATCCGATGTTGGCGACGGGCAATTCATCCGCCGCGGCAATCGACAAGATCAAGGAAGCCGGCGCCAGCAATATCGTGTTTCTGTGCCTTCTGGCGGCTCCCGAAGGGGTCGAACGGATGCTACAGGCGCATCCTGATGTGCGCATTGTCACCGCGGCGCTGGACGACCACCTGAACGAACATGGCTATATCGTTCCGGGCCTGGGCGACGCCGGCGACCGGATGTTTGGCACTAAATAGAGCAAACTTAAGCCTTTACTCAGGACTCGCGCCGTTGCATCCTTGGGGCAAAGCCACCAGGGGGATAATCAAGATGGTTGCCAAGCTCTTCTCGACCGCGGCGGTCGTCACGGCCATGACGGTTGCAGCGGCGCAGGCACAGGTTGGCCGGACACCGGCCGAGGTGCCGCCCGCCAGCTACGCGCTGTCGCAATATGTCGACAGCAACGGCTGTGTCTTTGTTCGCGCCGGGTTCGGCGGGATTACCACCTGGGTGCCGCGCTACGGCGATGATCGTCGTCCGATGTGTGGCTTCGAGCCGTCTGGCAGTGGCGCGTCCGCGGTTGCCACGGCGCCTGCGCCGGTCACTGTGGCGCCCACTTCGCCGGTGATGGCGGCCACCGTGCCGGTTGCCCCGCGCCGACGCGTGGCAGCTCCGGCAGCGCAGCCCCGAGTGGCCGCGTCCAGTCGCTCGCCGTATTCCGTTGCGCCTGAATCCAGCCGCCCGCGCGCCCGCGCTCAGGCCCCGGCGCAGATCTATCAGGCGCAGGCCGGTGGCCTGGACACGCGCTGGAGCTTCTATGACCGCACCGGCCCGTCGCCCTGCACCAACTACAATTCGCTCAGCCAGCTTTACGCCGTGCCCTCGCCCGCAGCCCCAGGCCTGCCGCTGCGCTGTGGCCCGCAGGCCGAGCACCCGGCCGACGCCCTTCGGGACCAGTCGCCCCGTGGTGGCGTGTGGGAGCCGTGGGATGGCTCGAACCCGTATCCCGCGCCCAACAACAACGTCTACATGCTGCCGCCGACCTTCGCGCCGCGCTGGCCTGAACCGTATCTGAACGGAGCGTCTCTGCGTCAGGCCCCGGCGCGGACCCCGGAAGCCCCCCACCGGGCCACGGTATCGACCATGGGCACAACCGCTGGTGTGACCGCCGCGCAGCCCAGACGCGCCGACGCCCGCGCCGGAATGATGACCGATGGTCGGTTTGTCCAGATCGGCACTTACGGTGAGCCCGGCAACGTGCAGGCCGCGGTCCAGGCGCTGCGCGCCCAGGGGTTGCCGGCGGCGACCGGGCAGGTCACCAGTGGCGGGCGCCAGTTGCAGGTCGTCCTGGCCGGCCCGTTCACCGCGCGCGCGGATCTTCAGGGCGCGCTCAGTGCCGCCCGGTCGATGGGCTACAGCGACGCTTTCATCCGCTGACCGCGCCTTGCATTCAAACGCTGAAAGCCCCGCGTTCTTGCGGGGCTTTTTCGTGCCTGTTCGCGGGTCGGCGCCGGATCTAGGTGCTACAGATTTCCTGCAAGGTCAGCCATTGACCATCGCTGAGCAGGCGCATGTCGCGCCGGGTGGCGACGCCTTGCCTGTCCGCCAGGCCCTGCGCCAGGCCCTGCGCCTGATCTGGCAGGGACAACACATACGCGGTGGGTGACAGGCCCAGACCGTCCAGAAGCGGCCCCAGCGCCTGGGCCTGCGGCAGGCCGGCGGGCTGGGCGAACAATTGACCGGCGTAGCCCGACAGGGCTTCTTCGGGCAGGGTTCCGGTGGTCATCAGCGCCAGCGTTGCACGCACACCGGCAAAATGCAGCGCGTCGCGCAACGGGTCATCGGCAGAATTTGACAGGGTCTCGGCCAGCATCCAGCCCGCCAGGGCCTCGGCGCTGTCCAGCCGGTCGATCAGATCAGCGCCAAGGATCATCAGATTGCCCGGCAGTTGCGCGGTTTGCAGCCCTTCGACACCGGCGATCACGCTGACCCGCCAGCCGGTCCCCAGAACCCTGTTGCGCAGGGTTGCCAGAACCTGGCGCGCCTGCGGATCGGCGCAGACGCGTTCGCCGCCGGACGAGGTCAGGAAACTGTCCAGCGCCGAGCGCCCGATCTGTGCGCGCATCGCGGGCGGGACGATGGCCGCCGTGCGATCGACCAGCAGACCGGGCAGCCAGTTCAGGGCGGCAGCCGTCGCGACAACCGCCAACGCCGAGAATGCCAGGCGCGCCCGCCTGAGCGGCTTTCGCGGGGTCAGTGCCGCGCGGATCGTATCCAGCGCCTCGATCAGGATCGCGTCATCCAGTTCCAGCGTTTCGCTGTCATCTTCGGGGCTGGGGGAAAACACGGCCGGCTTCGTGCCCCGGTTCAGGCGCCGAATGGCGGGCAGCGACCAATGGCTCAGCGCCATGCCCGAACGCGTGTCCTTGATGACAAGACTGGCGTCGCCGAGCATGACAGTGACATCTCGGCGTTGTTCGTCGGACGCAGCGCGCCACACGCCCGGCCCTTCCAGGCGCGTGTATTTGTCCAGCGCTGTCATCGTCGCGGCATCTCTTCCTGCCTGGCATGTTTTGACATCAAACTACCGCAACACCCCGTGCGCCACCAGTGGGGGTGGGCTACAAGAGCCTCGCTTCGTCACGCAACAGGAATTTCTGGATCTTTCCGGTCGATGTCTTGGGCAGTTCCTGAAACACCACGCGTTTGGGGCATTTGAACCCGGCCAGACGTTCGCGGCAAAACGCGATCAGCGCGTCCTCGGAGATGTCGCACCCCGGCTTGAGTTCGACAAAGGCACACGGAACCTCGCCCCATTTATCGTCCGGTTTGGCAACGACCGCAGCGAGTCCGACGGCCG
>Ga0316205_10003870_pt1 | contig 13683 bp, 11 predicted proteins | sample 3monthpyrite_MG_FD_204941 | JGI IMG/M metagenome (GOLD analysis project Ga0316205, IMG submission 204941) | Microbial mat bacterial communities from mineral coupon in-situ incubated in ocean water Damariscotta River, Maine, United States -... | ecosystem: Environmental > Aquatic > Marine >... | reverse complement strand
TCCTAAAATTAGCCAACCTAAGTAACATGATATACAAATAGTCCGAACTCCGTTCGAAACCCAAACCACCCGCATATCTCTTCGTTTTTATTACCAATTTCAAAGAGCGCAGAGACAAAAAGCTTTGGTTGCGCTAATGCGCATCCGCCGCTTCCGTATATCTCTGATCCGGTTCTTAACTTCGCTGCTGCGTTGTTTGTCTCCGGTGAAGGGATATCTAGGGAGTTCGCCCGAGTCGCGCAAGCGCTAAATTTGATTTTTTGGAAAAAAACTGAAAAAAGCTTTTGGGCTTGTGGATTTGGCTACTGGCAACGCTAGATATTGATAAGAAACGTCAAGGAAAGCGTGCCTTTTTGTGACGGGTCTGATTTTGGGCCCAAATATTCGAAGCGTTACAAACCCGAAACCCTATAGGCTTTGATCGCGCCGACTGGTCGCGGTGTCGCAACAGACTCATTCAAATCCGACTCCCGCCACAGACTCCGTTTTTATTGAGTTTTCGCCATTTTTCTGCCATACTATCCGCGATCCATAAGGAGGACGACTATGCGTAAAGTGCTTACCGCTGCTACATTGTTGCTCGCCACCCCGTTGGCGGCGCAAAACATAATGACCGTTACCGTTCAGGAATCAGTTGAGGATATGGAGTTTGCGGTCGAAAGCGCCATTCTGGATATGGGGCTGACGATCGACTTTGTAAGCTATACCGGAGACATGCTGGAGCGCACGCGGCAGGATGTTGGCTCTGATGTTGTGCTGTTCTCGGGCGCCACGCTTTACAATTTCTGCTCCGCGACCATCTCGCGGCAGGTGCTGGAGTCCGATATTGCCAATATCGCTTACTGCCCTTACGCGGTGTTTATATATAGTCTGCCCGACAACCCCGAGGAAACCGTGATCGGGCACCAGATATATCCGGGAGAATCAATGGCACCGGCAAATGCTTTGCTTGACGCAATAGTCGCTTCTGCAGCAGAGTAAACAGCCGACAGCCAAGCCGCTTTCATTCTTCAGGGTTTTTAAAGCTTGTCTGGCAAATCATTCGTGCTGCTATGCCGAATCTCGATCAAGGGTGCCGCCATGTCAATTAGCCAACTCCTGCTCTTTATCCCGGCTGTGTTTGTAATCGCGCTCGGGCCCGGCCCCAGCAATCTTACTACCTTTACCAACGCTACCCGATCGGGCTGGTTTGTAGCGGTTAAAGCGGTGTTCGGAAGATTGGCCGCCATGGCGATCATGACCATCGGCCTCGCGTTCGGGCTCGATATTCTGCTGCGCACCTCGGAAATCGCTTTTATGGCCATCAAATGGGTGGGAGCGGCCTATTTGGTCTATCTTGGCATCAAATTATGGCGTGAGCCGGTTGGCGCTTTGCCGCCGGTTTCAAAGGCTTTGGCCAAGCGCGAGTTTTTCACGGCAATGGGCAATCCAAAATATTATTTGCTGTTCTCGGCGTTTTTGCCCCAGTTTGTTATCCCGGGCGCCAGCGTGGCACCGCAGCTTCTTATTCTGGGCCTCGTTTATTTATGTGTCGAGGTTGTTGCGGCGTCTGTTTGGGCTGGTGTTGGCGCCCTAATTGGGGCGCGGGCGCTTACCACCGCGCGCCGGTTGTGGCTTAACCGGGCGGCAGGAAGCGTGATGATCGGCGCCGCAGGGCTTTTGGCGCGGGTCCAACGCGGCTGATATTGTCTTCCCTGCCTCAAGCCAATCCGAGCTTATAGTAAAGATAGACACTCAAAACGAGGGTGACTGGCCAAAACAAAATGGCCAGTCTGATTGTCCAGCGGATTACAAATCTGATAATCCACCCGAGCACTTAGTGGACAACCGAAGGGCTTGCACCGACCAGCAGGCGGGAGTCGTCGGCCAATATCGGGATGGTCGCACCGTCCAGCACATCGCCGCTCAGCAAAAGCTCGGCCAGTTCGTTTTGCAGGTTGCGCTGGATAACCCTTTTCAGCGGCCTTGCTCCGTAAACCGGATCGTAGCCTTCATCGGCTAGCCATGTGCGGGCGCTCTGGTCAAAGTCCAGCGTGATTTTGCGGGCATCGAGGCGTTTTTGCAAAATGTCGAGCTGGATATCGACGATCCCGTCCATATCAGCGCGGCTCAACCGATCAAAGATAACGATCTCGTCAAGCCGGTTCAAAAATTCGGGGCGGAAATGCCCGCGCACCGCATCCATCACCTCGGATTTCGCAGCCTCTACATCCGCGCCATCAGGCAAGGTCGAAAGCGCTTGCGAGCCAAGGTTCGAGGTCAGAATAATCAAGCTGTGCTTGAAATCCACCACCTTGCCCTGCCCGTCAGTCAACCGGCCATCATCCAGCACCTGCAACAGCACGTTAAACACATCCGGGTGCGCCTTTTCGACTTCGTCAAACAGGATCACCTGATAAGGCCTGCGCCGCACCGCTTCTGTCAGCACACCGCCTTCATCATAGCCAACATAGCCCGGCGGCGCCCCGATCAAGCGCGCGACCGAATGCTTCTCCATGAATTCAGACATATCAATGCGCACCATCGCCTGATCGTCGTCAAACAAAAATTCCGCCAGCGCTTTTGTAAGCTCGGTTTTCCCGACACCGGTTGGCCCAAGAAACAAAAAGCTGCCCTGTGGCCGGTTCGGATCTGCCAGCCCGGCGCGCGAGCGGCGCACCGCATTGGCCACGGCCCGCACGGCTTGGCCCTGCCCGATTACCCGCTTGCCGATTTCCTCTTCCATGCGCAAAAGCTTGTCGCGCTCACCTTCCAGCATTTTATCGACCGGAATACCGGTCCAGCGGGCCACCACGCCGGCCACATGCTCGGCGGTCACTGCCTCCTCTACCATCACGTCGCTTGCTTCGGCTTCCTCCGCGGCGGCCAACTCGGCCTCCAGCTTGGGAATAACCCCGTAAGACAGCTCACCCGCCTTGCCAAGGTCGCCCTCGCGTTTGGCCTGTTCAAGCCGCGCCCGCGCCTGATCGAGCGCTTCTTTAATGTCGCGCGCTCCAGCCAGCTTGTCCCGCTCGGCCTGCCAGCGGCCCGTCATCGCGTCAGATTCCTCTTGCAGCCGCGCAAGGTCTTTCTCCAGCTTGGCGAGCCGGTCTTTCGACGCCGAATCCTTTTCTTTTTTCAGCGCTTCGGCCTCGATCCGCTTTTGCAGGATTTCGCGGTCAATCGTATCCAGCTCCTCGGGCTTTGAATCGGCCTCCATGCGCAAGCGGCTGGCGGCTTCGTCCATCAGGTCAATTGCTTTATCCGGCAAAAACCTATCCGTTATATAGCGGTCCGAAAGATTTGCCGCGGCTACCAACGCACCATCGCTAATACGAATCCCATGGTGCAGCTCGTATTTCTCTTTAATACCGCGCAATATGCTCACCGTGTCTTCTACAGTGGGCTCCTCAACCAGCACCGGCTGGAAACGCCGTGCCAAGGCAGGGTCTTTTTCCACATGCTTGCGGTATTCATCAAGCGTGGTGGCGCCCACGCAGTGCAAATCACCCCGCGCCAAAGCTGGTTTGAGCAGGTTGCTGGCATCCATCGCGCCATCGCCTTTGCCAGCCCCGACAAGCGTATGCATTTCGTCGATAAACAGGATGATATCACCCTCGGCGTCAGTCACCTCGTTGAGCACCGATTTCAGCCGCTCCTCGAACTCGCCGCGATATTTGGCACCGGCTATCAGCGCCCCCATATCCAGCGCCATCAATTTCTTGCCGGCAATCGAATCCGGCACATCACCGTTAACAATCCGCAGCGCCAAGCCTTCGGCAATAGCGGTTTTCCCGACACCGGGGTCACCGATTAAAACCGGATTATTCTTGGTCCGGCGCGACAATACCTGCATCGTGCGGCGGATTTCTTCGTCGCGGCCAATAATCGGATCGATTTTTCCTTCGCGGGCCGCTTCGGTAAGATCACGAGCAAATTTCTTCAGCGATTCATAAGTGTCTTCGGCGCTGGCGCTATCTGCCGTGCGGCCACCGCGAATTTTATTGATTGCCGCGTTTAAAGCTTGCGCCGTCACGCCCGCTTCTTTCAGCGCGGAAGCGGCATCCGATTTTACGATGGCCAGCGCGGTCAGCAGCCGCTCAACTGTCACAAAACTATCGCCGGCCTTTTCGGCCAGCGTTGCGCCTTCATCCAGCACCTTGTTGGTTTTTCCGTCCATATAAAGCTGGCCGCCACCCGCTACCTTTGGCAGCTTGCCAAGGCTTTTTTCGACAGCCGAAGCCGCCACGCGCGGGTCTCCGCCAGCCGATTTTATCAGGTTTCCGGCCATGCCCTGATCATCGTCGAGCAGGGCTTTCAGCAAGTGCTCGGGCATGAATCTCTGGTGGTCTTCCCGCTGTGCTATTGTCTGAGCGGCCTGCACAAAGCCTTTCGAGCGCTCGGTGAATTTTTCAAAATTCATGTCGTTCTCCTTTTAAGCATCCATATTCTGGCGCCCGTTCGGCACGCCTAAATGGCCTTAGTTTTTGAGCCGCCCATCCGGCACGGCCCTTTAAGCATAGATGGGAATACAAATGCAGCTTCGCAAGGGGGATTTGGCGATTATCGACAGTGGTGATAGAGTTCCCCCAAAAGGAGGGCATCCCTATGAGAAGCCTAGATGATATCCGCGCACATACCCCGAAATCAGAGATTTTTCGGGGGCAAATTCAGCATGTGATGCTGGCGGTGCTGCTCACTGCCGGGGCCTGCAACTGGCTGCAAGATGACGGGACCGGGCTTTGGGGTATATCCTCTCTCGACTGGGCCAAGCTCGCTATAGCAATGGCGCTGCTCCATCAGACCATTGTCGCCATCGTTTTTCGGTTGCAACTGCACCTCAATCTGATGGTCCGGCTATTTGGCGATAAGGCCTTGCGGGTATGGGCAGCCGTTTTCATGCCGTTGCTGGCTGCTCGCCCGCTCCTGATACTGGCGACAGGGCTGGCCAGCGTCGGCACACTGGAGGGCAGCCGTGCGGTGCAACTGCTGGCGGGCACTGTTCTCCTCGTCGCGCCCATTTGGGGGATGCACTCTGTTATAAAGCACTTCACCATCGCGCGGGCGCTAGGTGGCGACCATTTCTATGACCGCTTTGCCAATATGCCGCTGGTTGACAAAGGCATTTTTAAATACTTTCAAAACGGCATGTATAGCTTTGTGTTCCTCGGCCTCTGGGCCATAGCGCTGCTTACCGGCTCTTGGAACGCGCTGGTGCTGGCGCTCTTCCAGCATGCCTATATCTGGGTGCATATGTATTGCACCGAAGACCCAGACATGCGGATCATCTATCGCGCGCCCGTTGCATAACAGGCCGGTTTCCCCTATTCAGCGGCTCAAAAGGAGCCTTCACAATGACCAAATCCGATGACCGCCTGATTGTAGCCCTCGATGTGCCTGACGCTTTGGCCGGGCTGGCGCTGGCCGAGAAGCTCGGCGATAGCGTGGGATTTTACAAAATCGGGCTCGGAATGCTGACTGGTGGCGGCCTGGCCCTCGCCGTTGAGCTCAAGGACCTGGGCAAACGGATTTTCCTTGATATGAAACTGTTTGATATCCCAGCCACAGTAGAGAAAGCCACGCATGGCTTGGCGCAATATGATCTCGATTTTCTGACCGTGCACGGGGACCCGCACGTGGTCCGCGCGGCGGTGGCCGGCCGGGGCGAAAGCAAGACCAGAATCCTCGCCGTCACCATCCTTACAGCGATGGAGCGCGGCGATCTTGACGAATGTCTGATCAAACCCGGCGCCGTGCATGAATTGGTCGCCGAGCGGGCGCGAAATGCGTTTCTTGCGGGGGCTGACGGGGTAATTGCCTCACCACAAGAGGCGGGCCTAATCCGCAGCCTGCCAGAAGCCAAAGGCAAGCTCATCGTCACGCCCGGCGTGCGTATGGTTGATGGCGATGCTGGCGACCAAAAGCGGATAGCCACGCCAGCCCAGGCGCTGACGGAGGGGGCAGATTATCTCGTGGTTGGCCGACCTATATGGCAGGCTCCGGCACCAAAAATCGCCGCGCGGCGTATAATCGAAAATATGGCGCTTGCCGACGGTGTAAACAGCCGCTTTCACGAGCCGCAAGCCTAAAGAACATCTTGCGAACATCGGCAGACAGGGCGATAATCCACCCATGCCAGAGCCGATTCCCTGCCTTTGCCGAGATTGCCTGCACCCTTTTACAGGCCTCGGCCCTTGCCCTATATGCCATTCGCCGCGCGTGGTGCGGCACCATGAGCTTTGGCAGCTTTCTATCGCCCACATGGATTGCGACGCTTTCTACGCCTCGGTCGAAAAACGTGACAACCCCGCTTTGCGTGACCTGCCAATCATCGTTGGTGGCGGCACGCGCGGGGTGGTGACAACCGCATGTTATCTGGCACGCATCCACGGGGTGCGCTCGGCCATGCCGATGTTTCAGGCGCGCAAGCTCTGCCCGCAGGCGGTGGAGGTGCCGATTCGAATGAGCGTCTATATCGAGGCCTCCCGCCAGATCAGGGCATTGATGGACGAATTAACGCCGGTGATCGAGCCTCTTTCGCTTGATGAAGCTTTTCTTGACCTAACCGGCACCACCCGGCTTCATAAAGCCCCGCCTGCCGTGCTGCTCGCCCGATTGGCAAACCGGATTAAATCGGAGGTCGGGATCACGATTTCAATAGGGCTTTCTCACAATAAGTTCCTCGCAAAAATCGCGTCAGACCTTGAAAAACCCCGTGGCATGGCCCTGATAGGGAAAGCCGAAACAAGTGATTTCCTGAAAGGTAAGCCTGTCGGGATACTGTCAGGTGTTGGCCCGGTCATGCAGCAAAAGCTGGCGCAAGGCGGTATCCGGAATGTGGACGATCTGCTGCGGTTTTCCATCAAGGATCTGGCAGAGCGCTATGGCAGCATGGGATTGCGGCTATATGATCTTTCGCGCGGCCGTGATGCCCGCAAGATCAGCGCCAAAACATCGGTCAAAAGCATTTCGCGCGAAACAACATTTCAGGCAGATACAGCAGACCCCGAGCTCCTTGACGGCTATCTTTGGCGGCTGAGCGTCGAAACCGCTGACCGCGCAAAAGCAAAAAACATGGCTGGCCATGTGGTGGTTTTGAAACTGAAAACCAGCGATTTTCGGCAGCTTTCCCGCCGCCTCACACTCGAAGCGCCCGCCCAGCACGCCGATACGATTTATACCACTGCGCACCGTTTGCTTGAAAAAGCTCTCCCACATGGCCCTTTTCGCCTGCTTGGCGTAGGCCTTTCGGACCTGTGCACAGATGACAGCGTGGATTCAGCCGGTGATCTGTTGGATGAAACTGCCCCGCAGCGCCGCGCTGTTGAAGCGGCCACCGATGCGATCCGGGGCAAATTTGGCAGCGATTCAATTCAGAAAGGCAGGGCGCTCAAATAATTTTGCATTGCACCATTGACTATGTTGCAGTGCAGCATTATATAGGACCCATACGCCGCTTCAGGCGTTTCCTCCCTGACTTCAAGGCCGCGCATTGCGCGGTCTTTTTTTTATTCAGCAGCCAGGCTCCGAACGACCGGCGGCAATGCGGCAAGCTCTGCAAGCACAGCGGCTATGCGAGCTCGAAAACTCGCAAAATCGGCGCGGAGGCTAACGCTTTCCTCATCCATATAGAGGCTTCGGTCGATTTCAATTTGCAAGGCGCTGATCCCGCTATCGGGCGCGCCATAGTGGCGGGTAATGTATCCGCCGGCAAAAGGTGCATTGCGCGAAACCCTAAATCCGGCCGCTTTAAACACACCGGCGACAGCATCCGAAAGCCAGGGGTCGCAGGAGGTTCCGTATCTATCACCCAGAATTATCTCGGAGCGGCGCACAAATGGCCCGCGGGGCTGCGCCGCCGCTGGCATCGAGTGAAGATCAAACAGATAGCAAACACCAAAGCGGCGCTTTTGCGCTTCGATCAGGCCCGTCAGGGCTTTGTGATAAGGATGGTAATACCCGTTCAACCGTGCCGTGGCTGCTTCAATAGAAATCTTGCCAAGCCGAATGGCACGACCGTTTGCCACAACTCGCGGAATCACCCCCAGCCCGGCAGCAATACGCCGGTTGGTCGCCCTTCCCGAAGCACCACTCACTATGGCCGGATCAAGCTCGTCAGCGGCGCGGTTCAGGTCCACAAATGCGCGCGGCATACGGGCGGCCAACACCGGAGCGCCCAAAGTATTCTCACAAAAAAGATCGACGAAAGCGTCTTCCGAGGAACGGAGCTGCAAAGGCGAAAGACACGAGTCTTCCAAAAAAGCATCAGAATATTCCGCCCCGCTATGCGGGCTGGAAAACACCGCACAACTATGCGGCTCAGGGTCCGATCTCAAATGGAATGCGTCGTGCTTCATTAGAAAAACTCTCGTTACAGCTCAGCAAGTTACCACAGGAGCGGTGCTCAACCTATGACAAAATTCTGCAATTATTCGCGATTCTGCAATCCGTGTGCAAAATCGCTTGAACCCCTGCGCCCAAGCGCTTATAGACATGCCACGCGGGCGTTGCAGATGCAGCGCTTGTTGCTTTTTCGGGCGTATAGCTCAGCGGGAGAGCACTTCGTTGACATCGAAGGGGTCACTGGTTCAATCCCAGTTACGCCCACCATTTTCCGCCCCGACGGAATAAATTTTAACCGGCGCACCGCGCGCCCAAGACTTGGAGAGAGACTATGAAAGTCAAGAACTCGCTTCGCTCCCTGAAGGGCCGCCACCGCGATTGCCGCGTTGTGCGCCGCAAAGGCCGTGTTTATGTGATCAACAAAACCCAGCCGCGTTTCAAAGCACGCCAGGGCTAAGTTAGCCCTTGTAATAAAACAGAATTCGGGCCGCGCTGCACTGCAACGCGGCCCTTTCTTTATTGGTTGAGCAGCAAGCGCCGGATCATATCCGCCGTGACATATCCTGTCACATCCATGCCGCGATCCCGCTGAAAGCCCCTAAATGCCTGCCGTGTGGCGAGATCAAAATTACCATCGCGCGGGCCGGTGCGGTAGCCAAGCTCGGCCACCCTTTGTTCAATCAAAAGCCGGGTAATGCTGTTGAGGCGCAATGAATCTTCCACCCGTTTGGCTTCATTTTCGACCACCGCTGGCGGTGTGCCGATTCGGCTGCGGGCAATGTTTTTATAGATCCCGTTCGGGAAATTCCGCAAATATTGCTGATAGCCTTCCGAGGTGTCTATTTCCACCGCGCGGGCCCACGCCTGCTCATCGGTCACCACATTAAAGCGCGCCAATTCGGCCCGCGCACGGTTGGCAAACAGCCCGTTTGGATAGCGGTCGAGGTAGCGGCGCAAACTGCGTTCGGTTCCGTCGGCACCGGTTTGCGCCCAAAAACGTCGATCATTGGCTTGCGTGACTTCGCGCGCCGCATTTCCTTGCCGGCGCAACAGCGTAACTTGATCTGCGGTCAAATATCCGGTTTCCGAGAGCCGTTCCCTTCGCTGCCACCCACGGATAGCAGCGCGCGTGCCGTTGCCAAATACGCCGTCAATTCCGCGCGGATCAAAGCCGATATCCGTCAGGTTTTGCTGAATATTGCGGCGGTTTTCTCGATTCAGCCCAAGGGCGTTCTCTGTCTCTTCAGCCGTAGGAAGCCTCGCTATATGCGCCCCGGCCAACGATAGATTTCGTGGAATGTCGCCTTCGACCTCCAATTGCCCGAGATCGCTGCGCAACACATCAACAACGCGCATATCCCGCCGCAGAAACCGTGTGCGAATGATGTCGTTTACCGCGCGATACCCGCCAGAAACCATCATCACGCCGTTCGGAAGGCTCATCTGCCCGATGCCTTCTTCCACACCGGAAAGATTTGTCACCCTCCGTTCGGATTCCCCGACAAACATCACGGCTTTTCCGGGTTTTTGCCCAAGTACCTGCGCGATAAAACCTAGTGAAACCGAGCGAAACGCAGTGTTTGTCACCGTATTGGCATCGATATTTGACGGAAGAAACCAGGACCGCGCGCCAAAATGGGCAACGTGACCCTGAAGACTGACCACCGCAATTTCCGCGCCGTCGAGCTTGTCTGAAAACAGGTTGAGCCGTTGCCTTATTTCCAGCCGGTCCAGATCTCTCCCTTCAACCACATCATAACCTTGAGCCTCAAACGCGGCGACCAGTTGTTGGTGATTGCGGGAAATTCCGGCTTCGTCCCGCGCGTTCTCGTAATAGCCGTTTGAAAGCACCAGCGCCACACTTTGCGCCTGAGCAGCCATGCCGCCGAGCGCGATCAACGCAAAGGTCAGGGAAATAACTTTTGAAATACGCATATAAAATCCTCCTGCGATACAGGTTCAGCTTATCAATTTAAGGATCATACGCCAGTCCCGCTGTCCCAGAAGCCATACTATCGGCGGTTTTTAGTCATAATTCCGCTGATCGTCGATAACCTTGCCGTCATTTGGCAGGCTACCGGGGGCCACAATTTCGATGTCGCCGCGCAGCTTGAGCGTGGCCTGAACCGAGGCCTGAAGCGCGCCGATATCTGCCGAAATGGCTTCAACCTGCACCTGCATCGCATCCTGCTCCCCCTTGCGCAGGGCGGTTATCCGCGCTTTGCTCACCTCCGGGTGCCGGGCCACAAGCGCAGCCACCTGTTCGGGCCGCACAAACATGCCTTTAATCTTGGTGGTCTGGTCGGCGCGGCCCATCCAGCCTTTGATCCGTGTATTGGTGCGGCCACAGGGGCTCATGCCCGGCAAAACCGCTGAAAGATCACCGGTGGCAAACCGGATGAGCGGGTAATCTGGATTGAGAGTTGTCACCACCACTTCGCCCACTTCGCCTATGGCAACAGGGTCTCCGGTGCCCGGGGTCACGATCTCGACAATCACACCTTCGTCGACAATCATCCCGTCCATCGCCTGGCTTTCATAAGCGATATTGCCAAGATCAGCGGTCGCATAACACTGCAAGCAGGTGATGCCGCGCTCGGCATATTCTGCCCGAAGGCTCGGGAACAGCGCCCCTCCCCCTACGGCTGCACGCGAGAAGCGCAGCGCCACGCCCATGTCATCAGCCTTATCCAGAATCATTTTCAAATAATCCGGTGTGCCGGCATAGGCGGTGCAGCCAAGATGGGCTGCTGCCTGCACTTGTAATTCTGTCTGTCCCGTTCCGGCTGGAAGCACTTTTGCGCCGATAGCCGATAGCGCGCTTTCAAACATCATCCCTGCCGGGGTGAGGTGGTAAGAAAAACAATTCTGCACCACATCCGCAGCACCTATACCGGATGCATGCACAAACCGGCCCAAGCGCCACCAGTCGCCCTGAAGCCGGCCCGGTTCGTAGATCGGCCCGGGAGACTGGAAATAATGGGTGATATTCGCTGTTTTAATTCCACCAAGCGGTGGCTTCGCTTTTTGCCATTCAACGAGGTCGGACTTGCGCAACACCGGCAGCTTCTGCAAATCATCCAGCATTGTTACACTGGATGCTGTCTGCTTCCAGCCTTCGGGCGCGTGTGCTTCGGTGAGCCGGTTTTGCAAGAGCGCAAGCTGTGCAGCGCTGCGCTCATCAACAGAGCGGGTCTCTAAGCGATCAAAGTATCCGGACATTAGCTCAACCATCTTTTGCGGCGGCGATAAGATCGCACATCGCGGAACGATTTACGCCCCTCATCCGACATCCCGAGGTAAAATTCTTTCACATCGGGATTCTCGCGCAATTCAGCCGACGCGCCGTCCATCACCACACGGCCCGATTCCAGAATATAGCCATAATCGGAATACCGCAGTGCCACGTTGGTGTTTTGCTCGGCCAGAAGGAAAGACACCCCTTCTTTTTGGTTCAGGTCTTTTACAATCCCGAAAATCTCTTCCACCAGTTGCGGTGCCAAACCCATGCTTGGCTCGTCAAGTAGCACCGTTTCTGGGTTGCTCATTAGCGCCCGCCCGATGGCAACCATTTGCTGCTCGCCGCCCGAGGTATACCCGGCCAGAGATTTTCGCCGCTCGCGCAAACGCGGAAAATATTCATAGACAAGTTCAAGGCTCTGCTTCACAGCCGCTTTGCCATCGCCGCGCGTATAAGCGCCAGTCAGCAGGTTTTCTTCCACGGTGAGATGCTCGAAACAATGCCGGCCCTCCATCACCTGAATCACCCCTGATTTCACCAAAGCCGCCGGGTTAAGGTCGTCAATCGGCTGGCCGCGATACAAGATCGAGCCTTTGGTCACTTCGCCGCGCTCACCGCGCAGCAGGTTGGAAATCGCCTTCAATGTGGTGGTTTTGCCCGCGCCGTTGCCGCCCAGCAAAGCGGTGATTCCGCCCTTGGGAACCGACAGGCTCACGCCTTTCAGCACCAATATTACGTGATTATAAATCACCTCGATATTGTTGACTTCTAGCAGAGTTTCGCGCTTTTCAACATCGTCCAACATTGGATTTCCTTTAAAAAATAAGGCCCGCCCCGGCGCTTGGCCGGAGCGGGGATGTGCTTAGTTACACCGCAGGTCGATGTTGTTTTCCGCAGCATAGGCCATGGAATCTTCTTCGATCAGCGGGTTGATCACGTCTTTGTCAGAAGCCGAAAATTCGGTGATCAGGTTCCATTGCTGTGCCGCTGCATCCCATTGGGTTACAGCGCCAACACCCGGGCCACCATGGTTTTCACAGGTGACTTCAAACTCGGGGCCAAATCCGGCCATGCCGTTTGCAGCCATCATCTCTTCGGTGATAACCAGCTGCTCCATACCATCCCGCATCATTGCCGGGGTAATTTGGGCTACGCCGTAAATTTCCTGAGCTTTCAGGATAGCCATATGCGCCAAGAAACCAGCATAAAGGGTCCGGTTATAAAGCACGGTGCCGATTTGGTCACCGGCACCAGCGGCAAGGTCTTTGTCTACAAGATAGGTCTGGATATCGTCATAAATTCCGTAATCCATACCAACGCCATTCATCGAAAGCGCTTTGTAGCCATTGGCTGCATCACCGGCTGGCAACACATCGTTTTCAGCACCGGACCACCAGGCACCGATGAAGTTTTCCATTGGGAAACGGATGTTGGCGGCTTCTTGAATGGCCACCGCGTTCATGACGCCCCAACCCCACATCAGCACATAATCAGGGCGCTCGCGACGGATTTGCAGCCATTGCGACTTCTGCTCCTGACCGGGATGGTCAACCGGCAGCAGTGTTAGATCATAGCCGTGAATTGTCGCAAGCTCTTCCAGCGTGCGGATCGGCTCTTTGCCGTATGCCGAGTTGTGATACACAAGCGCGATGGTTTTGCCGCTCAGATCGCCGTCATTTTCGTCGAGCAAATAGTTAACCGCGATTGAAGCCGCATCCCAGTAGTTGGTGGGGTAGTTAAACACGTTGGAAAAAACCTGCCCGTTGGCGGCAGATGTCCGGCCATAGCCCATTGTGTGAAGCGGAATTCCGTCAGCGGTTGCTTTTGGAATAAGCTGATAGGTCATGCCGGTCGAGAACGGTTGGTAAACCAGCGCGCCTTCGCCTTTTGTGGCTTCGTAGCATTCAACACCTTTTTCGGTGTTATAGCCGGTTTCGCATTCGATCACGTTCACCGGAACGCCGCCAATGCCGCCGTCACGCTCGTTGAGCAGGTTGAAATAATCGGCATAGCCATCGGCCAGCGGCACACCGCCGGAAGCGTAAGGCCCCGTCCGGTAGCTGAGCGATGGGATTACGAGCTGCGCCAACACAGGCGTCGCCATTGTGATGGCAGCTGTA
>Ga0316205_10003869_pt1 | contig 13686 bp, 15 predicted proteins | sample 3monthpyrite_MG_FD_204941 | JGI IMG/M metagenome (GOLD analysis project Ga0316205, IMG submission 204941) | Microbial mat bacterial communities from mineral coupon in-situ incubated in ocean water Damariscotta River, Maine, United States -... | ecosystem: Environmental > Aquatic > Marine >... | reverse complement strand
GTTACTTTCCTTGCCATTAAAGTCAATTATCTTGTCCTCATCTAAATTAATAAATTGAATAATAATTTTATCCTGATAATCTCCGCTAATTATCATAGGCCCAATAACTTCTTCATTAATTTTAACGCAATTATCGCAATCACTATCTATAAACAAAAGCATAATCGGAAGATTTCTTTCTTCTGCATTGGTTCCAATCTCTTTCAAGTTCACGATCTCATCAGCTCTAAGAGAAACAATATTTACTAATATAAGGCCAATAAACAATACGATACTAATAAGCATTATAAAAAAGTCGCCTTTCTTTCTCATTCGGCTACCACCACCATAGTTGATCTAATTTTTATTTGTGCATTGTCAATTGCCTCATCAAGAAAGCCACCAAAATATTCTACATTTCCTAAGCCAACAATACGCTCCGTCACCTCAATTCCTTCTGAATCAATAAGAACAATAGTTGGTGTAAATATAATTTCATATCTATCTGCAAAATCACCCGAAGCTATTATCTTATTATTAAAATCGATAACCTCGTCACCTTCATCATCTTCAACTACTTTTATAATAACCTTATCAAGGTAGTCACCACTCTTTATCATTGGATTAAAAAACTCTTCTTTTATAAATTTGCAGTAGTCACAATGAATTGAAGAAAATAAAACCATGATGGGGATGCTTTTTATTCTTGCATCATGTCCAGTTGATGAAAAATTGGTAGGTTGTGGGAAATTATTTCCATCTGCATGCACATCGCTTAAAAGCAATAACAATACAAAACACTGTCCAATTAATGTCAATTCTTTCATTTTATTTCCTTATAAAAAAACCGAAGAGACCTATTCTTTGGGAGATTATGTACTTAGTCCCTCCGGCTAGAGGCAATCACAAGCAACCCACATGGGTGATGCATCCTCAATTCACTTCTACGCAAGCAACTATGCATGACTTTTTTTGCTTTCTTAAGGCTCAAGCTCACAGATATACCTCGTACTACAACCCATCTTGACTGTGTCTATGCACCTTTTATTTATTTAAGCCTTCTTTATGCTAATAAGACTTTCTGGAGGAAAATCATGTTACGGAATCTTATTATTGTCACGACCTTAATGACCTCGCCCTTGCTATTCGCCGATGAGGTAAAAACGATTGATACAATATACAGCTCAAGAAACTTGAGTTTAGATCTTGCTTCAAAACTCGCTTGGCACGCCATTCTCGACTGTCGTAAACGCGGCTATTCCGTTGCGGCAGCCGTTGTTGATCGAGGCGGCAATGTACAAGCACTTTTCCGCGACCGTTTTGCCGGCCCCCATACGGTTGAAACGGCTATTCGTAAAGCATGGACATCTAACAGCTTTCGACAAAATACGGGTGATTTAGCTTCACTATTGGCGACAGGCGTTATACCAAACCAAGTTCAACATAACCCTGGTGCTTTGCTGGTTGGCGGCGGAGTCATCATTCAGTCGCAAGGTGCTATTATTGGCGGAGTTGGTGTTTCTGGTGCACCGCCTGGAAAATCCGAGAAACAAAGTATTGATGGTGCATGCGCACGTGCTGGCATTGAATCAATCAATGAAAACCTAGAATTTGACTAAATATCTTCCCAAAATGGCCGTAATAACCTAAATATCATCATTTTTTATTAAAAAGGAACGACTATATGCGCAACGATAAAAAAATATTCGCCACTATAAGCCTTTTAGCCTGTTTCACTGGCCAGCCTTTATTGGCTGATGACAGCATGACCTTGCCTATCAAACGCCTAAAAATGGAGACTGCTTTGACTATTGCCCAAGCAGCCATTAAACAATGTCGGAAAGAGGGTGTGCAAATTGCAGTCACCGTCGTTGATCGTGGCGGTCATGCTCAAGTGGTATTACGTGACGTATTAGCAATGGATATTACCTTGCCTATTAGTAAGCAAAAGGCCCACACCGCGATGGCCTTTAATACACCACTTTCTCAACTGTCTGCTCGCTTTACTAAACCGTATCAAGTACCAAAACTTGACGGCTTAATTTTAGGAGCAGGTGGTATCCCTGTTAATATTGGTGGCAATATTATGGGAGGCATTGGTGTAAGTGGTGCGCCATCAGGTGTAACGGATGAAAAATGTGCCGTAGCAGGGCTTGAAGCGGTACGTGAAGATCTCGAGCTTGATGGTTAAAAACCGATAACGGGCCGCTTTTTTAGCGGCCCAGCATTAACAGGGAACGAGCTTACTCTACTGTTAAATAATTTTTTTACTAATCATCTAAACAGGCGTTGCTGTATTAGGTGCTAATTAGATAGTTCTTTTAGCCTTAGCTTAAAGATAAAACATGTTCAATGACTTTATCCTGAACTTGAATAAGCTGATCAATCATTTCATTTTCTTCGCGTAGATCACCAACGGTTTCAATTAACCCAACTTGAATCGCTTTAAATAATTTTACTAAATCAGTCGTTTCAATTTCCTTGTCGGCTAATTTACACATCCAAAAATCTGCACCTAATGCAGAAATTTCCATCATACGATCAAAATTTAATTTCTCTTTTTCATTTCCAAAAAATTTATCAATTATGCTATCACTACTTTGCAACACAGATGACACCGCTAAAAGCACTTCTTTAACCTCGCCTTGAGCATCTTCAGCCGCTGCCGTATAGATTTCTCCAATAGAAACTAATAACCCTGACAATTCACCGGGGTCTTTCCCACTCACCATTATCGCAGCCATGGGTGTTGTTAATAACAACTGACAACTCGGCTTTTCCACTTCTGCTGTATTTATTGCAGTATCTTTATCTTCCATCTGATCCCCTTTATTCATCTTCATTGACTTAACTATTGATATTAACTATACGCTCATTCCGGCAATACCGTCACAAACATCCAAGACAATTATTTTCTACGTAATATGATTTACTTATTTGGGTGGTCGCCAGCCATTATTCCATTCTTTTAATGGGATGATAAAAGGTTGCTGACCATTATCTAAAAACCATGAATCAACCGCATACCGAATTTCAGTTCGGATTTCTTTTATCACTGCTGTCGTATGTGGCCAACCATTAAAAAAGAAGCCTCTATTACCTCTATCATCAACAGTATGTAGTTTAATTAAACCGCTGTTCTGCATCATGGTCATATATAAAGTTGTATTGGTTGATTCATCAATACAATCCATATAATGATTGAATTGATTATCCGTATTATTTTTAGCTTTATCATTATACGTATCTGTTAGCCTACCAACGATGTGTTCCATTTTGGCAATTGCAAGTTTTATACTGTGGCGCTCATCTTCTGCGGTTCGAACTTCAGAAAATAACATTTTAACCATTTCCCACTGTTCTTCATTTAAAATAACATCAGCAATATTTTCACAGGTTCCGCCATGACAAATATTGAAATGTGATGGGGTAGGGTTCGTTATTATATCGTCACTTATAAACGTATCTGCATAAGCAATACAATTTATGCAAAAGAGAACTGTCAACATTGAAATCCTTTTCATTATTTATCCTTAAGTATACAATTCAATTTTATGCCCATTGCGCCATTAATGCAGTGTAATCTGATTTCTTAAGTGGTGTGCCACCTAGCCCTTCACATACTCGTGCCGCAAATTCATTTGCGTTTTTAATAATTTGAAAATCACTCCAACCAAGATGTAAACCGAGTATCACCACAGCACTAAAGGCATCACCTGCACCAATAGTATCAATGGCTGATATTGATTCTGCATTAAATTGTTTTATACCACTTTCATTGATAAGCATTGCGCCTTGTTCACCGTGGGTAATATATACATCACTAATATCATGCATGGTTTTTATATTTTCTGCTGCTTTTTGTAAGTTTTCATCTTTTGCCAATGTTTCTATTTCATGATTATTAAGTTTCAACCAATGTGCCGACTCTAGACATGAACAAATTATCTCCGCATCATTCCATGGTGGTCTAATATTAATATCTATAAAAACTGGTAATTCTGTTTCTAATATAATTCTTTGTAGCGTCTTGCGAGAAATAGCATTTCTTTGTGCCAAACTGCCAGCATAAATAAGTGAACAAGGCAGATTGTGTAGCCACTCTAATACTAAAACACCGCTAATAAAATCCCATGCTTGATCGGGTTTAATTTCAAATTTATTATCTTTATCTGATTGGCTAACTAAAACGCTACCTGTTTGATGTTGATGGTCAATTTGTACAGCACAGGTATCCATGCCCCATCTAATCATCGATGTAAGTGCTAACTCACCCTCTGTATCTTGGCCTAATCGTGTAACAAAGATCGGACGTAAGCCAAAAGCTTGTAAATGCCATGCAACATTAAAAGCGGCTCCACCAAGAAATTTTTCACCATTTGGATAATAATCAAACAATAACTCACCAAAAATAACGGGACGGCCAGTCTGATCGATAGTTTTAGCCATTGCTAAATAGACTAATTATTCCACGGTAACAGATTTCGCGAGATTACGCGGTTGATCGATATCAGTACCTTTGATAATCGCAACGTGATAAGCCAACAATTGTAGTGGGACGGAATAAATAATAGGTGAGACGGCCTGCTCTGTCGGGCCAACGTGGATTACTTGCAAGTGTTCATCTTCGATAAAACCAGCATCAATATCTGAAAGGACAATTAAATGGCCACCACGAGCACTAACTTCTTCTAGATTAGCTTTGAGCTTTTCTAGCAATCTATCGTTTGGTGCCACAGCAATAACTGGCATTTTTGCATCAACCAAAGCCAATGGTCCATGTTTCAGCTCACCAGCAGGATAGGCCTCAGCATGAATATAAGAAATTTCCTTTAACTTTAAGGCACCTTCTTTCGCCACCGGATATTGCGGGCCCCGACCTAAGAATAACGCATGATGTTTATCTGCAAATTGTTTGGCTAGTTCTGCAATTGGCTCATCCAGCAATAGCACTTGTTCAATACGTTCAGGCAAGCTATCCAACTGTTCAACAATCGTTTTTTCGGTTGTTTCGGCCATACCATGCCGACGACCTACTGCTATAATCAGTAACAACAGAGCGACCAACTGTGTGGTAAAGGCCTTAGTTGAAGCGACGCCAATCTCAGGGCCTGCCCGTGTCATGAGGACTAAATCTGATTCACGGACTAATGAACTTTCCGGCACATTACAAATCGCAAAAGTATGCTTATAGCCTAGTTTTTTCGCTATGCGTAAGGCGGCTAAAGTATCTGCCGTTTCACCCGACTGCGATAAGGTCAAAAATAATGTATTTTCAGAAACAACATGGCGTCGATAACGAAATTCACTTGCTACTTCGACGCTACATGCAACATTAGCTAAGTCCCCAAAACCATATTTTGCAATTAAACCGGCATGGTAGCTTGTTCCACAAGCAACTATTTTAATTGAGTCGATACTATCAAGAATTTTTCCGGCACCATTACCAAAACATTCTTCTAACAACTTGCCATTACTAATACGACCTTCAAGTGTTGCTTGAATAGCCTTAGGTTGTTCATAAATTTCTTTTTGCATAAAGTGACGATATTGACCGCGATCTGCCATGTCCGAGGTTTGCTCACTTTGATGTGCAATGCGTTCTACATGATTGCCATCTACATCATAAACCGTCACACCCTCCCGTGTAATTTCAGCAACGTCGCCTTCTTCGAGGAAGATGAAATTTTGTGTGACGGGTAATAGGGCAGCAACATCTGAGGCAATGAAATTTTCACCTAAACCTAGTCCAATAACCAGTGGGCTGCCGCGTCGCGCAACAATAAGACGATTCTTATCTGTATTACTAATGACACCTAGTGCAAAAGCACCTTCTAATAACTTTGTTGTTTCGCGCACCGCCTCAAGTATGTCTTTACCTTGTTCCATTTGATCATGTACCGCATGAACAATAACTTCTGTATCAGTTTGCGAGGTAAAATGATGGCCTTGTTCTATTTGCTGTGCACGCAAGGTTTGGTGATTTTCAATAATACCGTTATGTACCACAGCTACGCTTTTTCGACATACATGTGGATGCGCATTTTGATCGCTTGGTACACCATGGGTTGCCCAACGTGTATGTGCTATTCCTAATCGTCCATTTACAGGCTGTTCTTTTAGGCGTTCTTGCAGGTTTTTTACTTTCCCTTGGCTACGCACACGAGCAATACAATTACTACCATCAACTAATGCGACACCTGCCGAATCATAGCCACGATATTCAAGCCGACGTAAACCCTCTAATAAAATAGGTAATACATCTCGTTCTGCTATGGCTCCAACAATACCGCACATAATTATTTCTTCTTTGTAGGCCGTTTCCAGCCGCTTAATGTTTTTTGTTTGGTTCTTGTTAGCGTCAATGCTTCAGCATCGGCATCCGCAGTTAAGGTGCTACCCGCACCAATCGTTGCACCATCGCCTAATTTAATAGGTGCAACCATCGCCGTATTTGATCCAACAAAAACATTATCACCAATTATGGTTCTATGTTTATTCGCACCATCATAATTACACGTGATGGTTCCAGCGCCAACATTTACATTGTCGCCCATTGTTGTATCGCCAATATAGCTTAGGTGATTAACTTTACTGCCTTCGCCAATATCCGCATTTTTTATTTCAACAAAGTTTCCCACTTTGGCTCGATTAGCCAATGTAGCACCAGGACGTAAGCGAGCAAAAGGACCTACATTACATTCCTCACCGACAACAGCTTGTTCAATAACACAGTTGGCCTCGATAATACTGCCAGCGCCAATGCTGCAATCTTTGAGTATTACGTTCGGCCCGATTTGCACACCATCACCAATATCGACCTTACCTTCAATTATGACATTGATATCTATAGTAACGTCTTGGCCACATGCGACCTCACCACGCACATCAATCCGGGCTGGATCGCGTAAAGTGACACCTTGCTGCATAAGTTCTTCTGCTTGCATCGCCTGATAATACCTTTCCAATCGTGCCAATTGTCGTCTGTCGTTAACACCTTCCACTTCGTGCGTATTGGTCGCCGAAACAGTGTTAATGGCTATCTTATCACCGACTGCCATCGCAATTATATCAGTGAGATAGTATTCACCCTGCGCATTGTTATTGCTCAACTTGGCCAACCATTGGCTCAATTGCTGTGTCGGTACACACATAATGCCGGTATTTATCTCGTTAATCGTTAACTGCTCTTCCATTGCATCCTTGTGTTCGACAATACTGGTTACTTTTTGACTATTATCACGAACGATACGGCCATAACCCTGTGGATTATCTAATTCTATGGTCAAAAGACTCATTGCTGAATCAGAACACTGCTCTAACATCTTTTCCAGTGTAGTTGTCTTAATTAGTGGTACATCACCATAAAGGATAAGTACTTTGCCAGATCCGGGAATGTGTGGCATGGCTTGAGCCACGGCATGACCCGTGCCTAATTGTTCTGCCTGCTCGGCCCACTCAACACGGCTATCTTGCAGATGCTCACGCACTTGATCACCGCCATGACCATAAACAATGCAGGTTTTGGATGGTTTAAGCGGATTAGCTGCCGCCCAGACATGCTCAAGCAGACTTCGGTGAGCCAATTTATGTAGGACTTTGGGAAGCTTTGATCGCATTCGCGATCCTTGGCCCGCAGCAAGAATAATTACCGAACAAGTCATTATGCTATTGTTGCGGAAAAAGCCGCTGGGTACAACGCGCGAAAGAGACAACTAGTGTGGAGCACCGGTTGTTGGTTCCATGACATCAACACCATAAGGTTGGGCAGAGGTCTTATTGGCAATTTCTTCTTCGGTCGCATCACGGATATCTTGAATAGTAACAACAAACTGGATAGTTTTACCCGCAAAAGGGTGGTTACCATCCAAAGTCAGTATATCGTCCTCGATCTTGCTAACCATAAAGGTTTTGGTTTCACCTTCTTGGTTCTTAAATTGTGCCTGCGCACCGATGTAACGGAACTCTTCTGGCACATTTTCAATGCTGTCAGAAAAGGTTAATTCTGGATCGTGAGAACCAAAAGCATTTTCAGGGGGAATGGTGACTTCAACAACATCACCGGACTGGTGTCCATCAAGCGCCGCTTCTAATTTAGGAAGCAATTCACTACTAACACCATGAACATAAGTCACTGGCACATCATTCTGTTCAATAGTATCGCCATCCTCACCTTTAATCAGGTAAGTAATGGTAACGAGCTTATGTTTTGTAACAGTTTCGCTCATTATTAAATCAATAAATGAAGGCTTAACGCTTCAGTTTACGCAAATGCTCAATCGTTCGTAATTGTGCAACCGCTTCAGCAAGTTCTGCTTGTGCCTTGGCATAATCAAGTTTACCCGCATTATCTTTCAACGCAGCTTCAGCATGTTTCTTGGCTTCTAGCGCAGATGCTTCATCAAGATCTTTGGCTCGTAGGGCTGTGTCAGCCAAAACCGTCACAACATGTGGTTGCACTTCAAGCATGCCGCCAGAAACATAGAAGAACTGTTCTTCTTTGCCTGTTTGCAAGCGTACTTCACCCGCCTTAAGCGGAGTCAGCATTGGAGTATGGCGTGGGGCAATACCCACCTCACCCATTACTGCTGGAGCAAATATCATTTCTGCAGTACCCGAGAAAATTTCTTCCTCTGCACTAACGATATTAACGTGTGTTGTCATAGCCATTTAATAATGCCTCGAAACTATAAAGCTAAAGCGTTTTCGCTTTTTCAACGACTTCTTCAATGCCGCCAACCATGTAGAAGGCTTGTTCTGGCAGTGAATCGTAATCGCCGTTGAGAATACCCTTAAACGCAGCAAGAGTATCTTTCAACGAAACGTATTTACCTTCTGCGCCAGTGAATACTTCAGCAACGAAGAAAGGCTGTGACAAATAACGTTGCATCTTACGTGCACGTGATACGGCTTGTTTATCTTCTTCAGATAATTCGTCCATACCCAGAATCGCAATAATATCTTTCAATTCTTTATAGCGTTGTAGTAAACCCTGAACGCCACGAGCAATATCGTAATGTTCTTGACCAACGATAAGTGGATCCAACTGACGTGATGTTGAATCAAGTGGGTCAACCGCAGGGTAGATACCTAATTCTGCAACTTGGCGAGACAATACGAGTGTCGCATCCAAGTGAGCGAATGTTGTCGCAGGCGATGGATCGGTTAAATCATCCGCAGGTACGTATACAGCCTGGAACGAGGTAATCGAACCGGTCTTAGTTGATGTAATACGTTCTTGCAGTACACCCATTTCTTCAGCAAGTGTTGGTTGGTAACCTACCGCTGAAGGCATACGACCTAAGAGTGCTGATACTTCAGTACCAGCCAATGTGTAACGGTAGATGTTATCAATGAACATCAATACGTCACGACCTTCGTCACGGAAATGTTCCGCCATCGTCAAACCAGTCAACGCAACACGTAGACGGTTACCAGGAGGCTCATTCATCTGACCGTAAACCAAGGCTACTTTATCAAGTACGCCGCCTTCTTCCATTTCGTAGTAGAAATCGTTACCTTCACGAGTACGCTCACCAACACCGGCGAATACTGAGAAGCCACTGTGTGCTACGGCGATATTCCGAATCAATTCCATCAATGTTACGGTCTTACCAACACCCGCACCACCAAACAAACCAATCTTACCGCCCTTGGCGATAGGCATGATCAAATCGATAACTTTAACACCGGTTTCAAGAAGTTCTACCGTGCTTGCTTGTTCGTCAAACTTAGGTGGATCACGGTGAATAGGCATGGTCTTTTCAGCGCCGATATCGCCAGCGTTATCCACTGGGTTACCAAGCACATCCATGATACGACCCAGCGTCTTTTGACCAACTGGTACGCGAATCGCTTCACCTGTATTTGTAACGCTTTCGCCACGACGTAAACCATCGGTGGTACCCATTGCAATGGTACGCACAATCCCGTCACCGAGTTGCTGCTGAACTTCAAGAGTTAAACCTCTTTCAAGTTTCAGCGCATCGTAGATCTTAGGCACACTGTCGCGTGGGAACTCCACATCAACAACGGCACCAATCACTTCCACAACGTTGCCAGCACTCATCTTCGTATCCTCTTTAATCTGAATTCTTTAAGTATTGAAATCTTAAACAGCAGCCGCGCCACTGACGATTTCAGAAATTTCTTGTGTAATTGCAGCTTGGCGAGCCTTGTTATAAATAAGCTGCAATTCATCAATAATATCGCCAGCATTATCCGTTGCGCTCTTCATAGCGATCATTCGGGCTGACATTTCACAAGCAATATTTTCAACTACACCTTGATAAACCAATGACTCGATATAACGCATTAATAAATTATCGAGTACTTCTTTCGCGCCTGGTTCGTAGATGTAATCCCAATGGTGCTTGAGGTCTTTATTATCTTCAGCGGGCAGTGGTAATAACTGCTCAACATGTGCTTGTTGTGTCATGGTATTAACAAAGTCGTTAAATACTAAGAACAAGCGGTCGATCTTGCCTTCGTAATAAGCATCTAGCATGACCTTAACCGCACCAATTAAATCATGGGCACGTGGTGCATCACCGTAATCGACCAAATTACCAACAATGTTTCCACCAACACGTGAGAAAAAGCTACCTGCTTTTTTACCAATGGTACAAACATCAATTTCGACATCTTTTTCATCCCATTCTTTCATGGAGGCAAGTACTGCCTTGAATATATTAATATTCAAACCACCACATAGACCACGATCAGATGAAACAACAATGTAACCAACACGCTTAACATCGCGTTCAATCAGGAACGGGTGTTTGTATTCTGGATGTGCATTCGCAAGATGGCCAACAACACTACGCATTTTTTCAGCGTAAGGGCGTGCCGCCGCCATACGTTCTTTGGCCCTGCGCATTTTACTCGCAGCAACCATTTCCATTGCACTGGTGATCTTCTGAGTGTTTTGAACACTCTCGATCTTGGTACGAATCTCTTTTCCGCCAGCCATTGCTTTATCCGCGTCTAATAATTAGTAAGAGTTGTTTGCTTTGAAGTCTTCGATAGCTGCTTTAAGCTCAGCCTCAACTTCATCATTCCAGTCGCCACTTTCATTGATTTTCGCAATCAACGCAGTTTGACTGCTGTTCATGTAACTCAACAAGGCAGCTTCAAAATCCACAACCTTGTTAACGTCAACATCATCAATGAATCCTTCGTTAGCAGCATACAAAGATGTCGCCATTTCAGCTACTGATAATGGGCTATATTGTTTCTGTTTCATCAGCTCGGTAACACGTTGACCACGTTCAATCTGGTTACGTGTCGCTTCATCAAGATCTGATGCAAACTGTGCAAAGGCCGCTAATTCACGATACTGAGCGAGTGCCAAACGAACACCACCACCGAGCTTCTTAATAATCTTAGTCTGCGCTGCACCACCCACTCGTGATACAGAAAGACCGGCGTTAATCGCTGGACGAATACCTGAGTTGAATAAATCAGATTCTAAGAAGATTTGTCCATCGGTAATTGAAATTACGTTAGTTGGTACGAATGCAGATACGTCACCAGCCTGTGTTTCAATAATTGGTAATGCAGTTAAAGAACCTGTTTTACCTTTTACTTTGCCGTTAGTTAGTCTTTCTACTTCATCAGCGTTGATGCGTGAAGCACGTTCAAGCAAACGAGAGTGCAAATAGAAAACATCACCTGGGTACGCTTCACGACCTGGTGGACGTTTCAACAACAATGAAACCTGACGGTAAGCCCATGCTTGCTTAGTCAAATCATCATAAATAATAAGTGCGTCTTCACCACGGTCACGGAAATACTCACCCATAGTACAACCAGAGTAAGGTGCAATATATTGCATCGCCGCTGAATCAGAAGCTGCCGCTGCAACAATGATGGTGTGCTCTAGTGCGCCATGTTCTTCCAGCTTACGAACAACACCGGCGATAGATGATGCTTTTTGACCAATCGCAACATAAACACAAGTCACGCCTGTGCCTTTTTGGTTAATGATGGCATCAATTGCAACCGCTGTTTTACCTGTTTGGCGATCACCAATAATCAACTCACGTTGACCACGGCCTACTGGTACCATGGCATCAATCGCTTTCAAACCAGTTTGTACTGGTTGGTCAACTGACTTACGTTCAATAACGCCTGGCGCTACTTTTTCAATTGGTGACATCTCATCTGAAGGGACATCGCCTTTACCGTCAATTGGTGTACCAAGAGAATCAACAACACGTCCTAGTAGTCCACGGCCTACTGGCACTTCAAGAATACGACCCGTACATTTAACTTTGTCGCCTTCTGTGATGTTTTTGTAATCACCAAGGATTACCGCACCAACAGAATCGCGTTCTAAGTTAAGTGCCATACCGTATACGTTGCCAGGAAATTCAATCATTTCACCCTGCATAGCATCGGCTAGTCCATGAATACGCGCAATACCATCAGTCAGACTGACTACGGTACCTTCATTACGCGCTTCAGCAGTCGCTTCAAAATTCTTGATGCGTTGCTTAATCAGCTCGCTGATTTCAGATGGATTAAGTTGTTGCATAACTTTTCCTCTTGATGTGGCGGTATCTCCGCTCACCCAGTCAATTTTCTAAAAATTTAAAATTCTAAATTAGTGCGTGTGCAAATTGTTCTAACTTGCCACGTGCGCTACCGTCAATAACGGTATCGCCTGCGCGAATAATCGCGCCCCCTATAATGCTTTCGTCTATTTCAACTTGCAGAACGACGTCGCGATTAAAACGTGCTTTTAATGCGTTCGCCATATCTTGTTGCTGTGCATCAGACATTGGCTTGGCAGTAATCACTGTCGCTTCTAAAGTACCTTCAGCATCTGCGCGCAAGTCTTCAAACAATGCGGCGATTTCTGGAAACAATGTCAAACGACGATTTTCAGCGAGCAGCTTCACAAAGTTGTGACCTTGATCATCAAGCTGGTCACCGCAAACTTGTGCAAATAAATCAGCCTGTTCGGCCACTGATAAATTTGGACTATCAATCGCTTCACGCATCGCTTCATCAGCCGAAACGGCTGCTGCAAATCCTAGCATGTCAGACCATTGCGCTAAGGTGCTGGTTTCATGTGCCAGATCAAAAGCAGCCTGTGCATAAGGACGTGCAACGGTATTTAGTTCAGACATTATCTAGGCTGCCTCAAATTTGTGTCGCTAGCTTCTTAATCATGTCGTCATGCGCTGTTGCATCAACTTCACGTTCAAGAATTTTTTCTGCACCACTGATAACAATTGCACCTAAGTCAGCACGCAACGATTCTTTAGCGCGTTGTACTTCCTGATCAATTTCAGCTTTAGCCGCAGTCAATAAACGGTCGCCTTCTGTGCGAGCATCATTCTTTGACTCATCGACAATATCAGATGCGCGCTTTTCAGCTTTAGCAATAATTTCAGATGCCTGCTCTTTTGCTTCATGCAATGCTTCAACAGCACGCTTTTCAGCTAACTCATGTTCGCGCTGACCACGTTCACCAGCTGCAAGGCCATCTGCAATTTGCGTTTTACGCTCATGCAATGCATTGATAATCGGCGACCATACAAATTTTTTGCAAAACCAAACAAACGCGATAAACACGATCAATTCTGCAAATAATGTAAGATTAATATTCATACCGGACTCTCAATTAGTTAGGTTTCGTTTTCGTATCGTCGACGCTGCTTATGCAACAGCGAAGATAATGTAGAACGCGATACCTAC
>Ga0316205_10003868_pt1 | contig 13688 bp, 11 predicted proteins | sample 3monthpyrite_MG_FD_204941 | JGI IMG/M metagenome (GOLD analysis project Ga0316205, IMG submission 204941) | Microbial mat bacterial communities from mineral coupon in-situ incubated in ocean water Damariscotta River, Maine, United States -... | ecosystem: Environmental > Aquatic > Marine >... | reverse complement strand
CCTGGATTGCGGCATTAAGGCTATTGAAAAAGTGGCCTACGCTACTCAAAAAGGGATTGACTTTATTATTTGTGATCATCACAGACCGGGAGCTGAACTTCCAAAGGCGATTGCTGTTTTGGACCCCAAAAGAGCGGATTGTAACTATCCTTTTAAAGAGTTATGTGGCTGTGGTGTTGGGTTTAAATTAATTCAAGCCTTAGCTTCAAAAAAAGGACAAAAAATTGAGGATTTACTGTTGTATTTGGATTTGGTTGCGACTGCCATAGGTGCAGATATTGTTCCAATGGTTGGGGAAAACAGGGTCTTAGCTCACTATGGGTTGAAAGTGATTAATTCGAATCCGCGAACTGGATTTAAGGCAATTATGGCCCAGGTGAAAAAGGATCGTTTTACCATCACCGATGTTGTGTTTATCATCGCACCTCGTATTAACGCTGCGGGTAGGATGAAGCATGGCAATCATGCGGTTACTTTGTTAACTGAAACGAATATAGAGCAAGCAGCCGTTTGGGCTTCAGAAATTGAACAATTTAATACAGATCGTCGTGATGCCGATAAGCGCATTACCAAAGAAGCCCTCCTTCAAATTTCAGAAAATAAAGAGGAAGACCGAATGACAACGGTGGTTTATAGCGAGCAATGGCACAAAGGAGTTATCGGAATTGTAGCTTCAAGACTTACAGAAACTTATTATCGTCCCACACTAGTTTTTACCAAAAGCGGAGAAAAATTAGCAGCTTCTGCCCGTTCCGTCAAGGGCTTCGACGTGTATAATGCTTTGGAGGGTTGCTCCCAACATATCGAACAATTTGGCGGCCATAAATATGCGGCCGGACTTACCTTGTTGGAGGTGGATTATGAGCCTTTTAAAAATGCCTTTGAAAAAGTAGTTACAGAGACGATAGACCCCAAACTGCTCCATCCCGAACTCTCCGTAGATATAGAGATTCCCTTGACGAAAATCACTCCAAAGTTTTATCGTATCCTGAAATTATTTGCTCCCTTTGGACCGGGGAATATGGCTCCAGTTTTTATAGCTAAAAACCTAAAGGATGTAGGGAAAGGTAAGCGCGTAGGAAGCGATAAAGATCATTTGAGAGTTGTAGTTCAACAGGGAAATTCCAATCAGTTTACTGGGATTGGTTTTGGACTAGGAGATAAGTATGAAATTGCCTGTAACGGGGCTTCGTTTACTGCCGCTTTTGTAGTCGACGAAAATGAATGGCAGGGCAGGGTAAACTTACAGCTACGCTTGAAAGATATAAAAGCCTAATTGTTGCCGATGAAATTCAGAATAAGTTCCGCAATTTCTATTGGTTTTTCCTCCTGAATAAAATGCTTCGCATCCAGTATATGAATATTTTCTTCTGAAATATGTAAGTCCTTTATTACCTTCATTTTTTGAGGCTCCCACGATAGAAAATCGTCGTTTTCACCCCAAATCACAGCCACCGGAACAGCGGTATTTTTAACGGCTTCTGAAATGTCTGGGAGTAGATTGCAGGTTTGCGTAAAGAAATAATACATCGCTTTTGTTTTACCTTCCAAGAGCGGAGTTTTATAGCCTTCAACGTCTGTTTTATTTAATGTATTTTCGGTCATCCCTGCTTTGAATAGCCCTTTTAACATGGTGTTGGTGCTTATTCCATTGCGATAGGCCCACATAGCAGTTCGCGCTAGAATCCCTTTGTCAAATCGAATTGGCGGATCGAAACCTTCTTCATAAATAATGGTATTGAGTACAACTAACCTCGATATTCGTCCTGGCTGCTGTTTTATGAGTTCCCATGTCCATAAACCACCTGCATCATGCATCACATGATTCCATGTTTCTATGTCAAGAGAATCCATCAGCGCGACTAGCCGTTTTGCATGATTTTCTTCAGAATAAATGACGTAACCGTCGGGTGATTGGCTGCTTCCAAAACCCAACATGTCTGGAGCGATTACGCGATGTGTTTTAGCCAGCTCATCAATCATGTGACGATAGAGCCAACCCGAAGTGGGAACCCCATGCAAGAGCACAATTACAGACCCTTTTCCTTGATCAATGTACCTTATGGTTCCATCAGAAGATTGAAAGGAACTTTGTTGAGTTCTAAAATCTTGATAGGTCATTTGATTGGGTTTTAAAATGGTTGAAGCATAGGGTTTGCAGGATGCAAAAAGGGAACATAGCAAACCAATAAAAACAAGGTGGCGCATTTAAATTATTCTTCTAAAGATAGCATTTTGTGGCTAGCCTAGTTTATTCGTATTTCTTCAACTCAAATTGAGTTCCGTCAAAAACGCCATAGGTATAATGTGTAATCCAGTCACCCAAATTGTGATAGGTCGAATTTTCGCCTACTTTAATTTCCATGGGTAAATGACGGTGGCCAAAAACGAAGTAGTCGTAATGTTTGGTCTCAAGCTTACGTTTTGCGTATTGGGCTAACCATTCATTCTCATCGCCGAGAAATTTTTTGTCATCGTCTCCTGAAATTATTTTGTTTTTTACTGAAAGATATTGTGCAAGTCGCATTCCTAATTCGGGATGAAACCAACGAAACAACCAGCGAAAAATGGGGTTGGTGAAAACTTTTTTCATTCGCTTATAACCCTTGTCTCCAGGGCCTTTCCCGTCACCATGCCCCAATAAGAACACCTTGTCATTGAAGGTAAACTCTTTAGAATCTCTATAGGTGGCAATGTGAAGCTCTTTTTCGAAATAATCGCGCATCCATAAATCATGATTTCCGACAAAAAAATGGATGGGAACACCGCTATCACTTATTTCAGCTAGTTTGCCTAGAACCCTAACAAATCCTTTAGGAACTACGGTTTTATATTCAAACCAAAAATCGAATAGATCGCCAAGTAAAAAGATGGCCGCCGCATCGTGCTTTATTTCATCTAACCAAGCTACAAATTTTTTCTCGCGAGGAAGGCTTTCTTCAGGTGTAGGTGCGCCCAAATGATTGTCGCTCGAAAAGTATATTTTTTTACCGTGCGGGATTTGCATTGTGTAAAGATAATGAAAAGGGGGTTAGTTATCACTGGCAAACCACTCTGCATAGCTTGTTGCGGTTTCCTGTAATTTTAGCGAATGCAATTGGATATTATTGGGTAGACGGGTTTTAATTTTTTCTGCAAAATCGATGACCATCATTTCACTAGTGGGTTGATAATCTACCAAAAGCACATTATGACCTCGATCCATCAATTCTTTTGCAAGTTCAACATGGGGGGTGTTTTTATTAAAAACGGTAGCATGGTCAAATACGTCAACAATTTCCTCTTTGACTATTTTTTTAAGATCTCCAAAATCGATAACCATTCCAAACTTAACGTTGGAAGCTTCGGCAATAGGAGTGCCAATCACCGTAACTGAAAGGCGATAACTATGTCCGTGAACGTTACGACATTTTCCATCATAACCGTATAAGGCATGGCCTGTTTCAAAAGAAAATTGCTTGGTGATGCGAATATTACTCATCGTTTTTTTCTCTTTTTTGTTGAAGAATTAATGTGACGGCGATTTTTCAATTTGGAGTATAAGACCATCACGGCCACAAAAAGCCCCAAGATCATAAAAAATTTTTGACCGCCTAAGAATTCAAGAATCTCCATGGTTCGTTCTTTTTCAGTAGTCAAAAATACTACTATTTTGCCAAGGGTAAGTATTTATTGCGGTATTTGATGATAAGGGCTAATGAACGCCAAACTACCCAAACAATTAGCGCCAACCAAATTCCAATAAGGCCCCAGCCAAAGTATTTGGTGAGGTATAAAACAGGAATAAATGCTAAAAAGGTGGCTCCTAAAAGGACGTTACGCAAATAACGCATTTCTCCTAACCCTTTAAAAATGGCATCGAGAGTGAAAGCCGATGCGTTAAAAGGTAGACAGATTAAGACCATAAAAAAGATGCCATTATAAAGTTCTCGCACTTCCAATTCTTGACTGAAAAGAGCACCAAGCGGTTCATAAAAGAGGAATCCTATTCCAACTAAAATGACGGCAACGCCCAGGTTGTATAAGTTCACTCGTTTGGTAAGCGTCCATAGGGAACGATAATCCTTGGCACCCAATAAACGCCCACCAAGAATATTACCCGCTGCTCCATAACCATCAAGAAAGAAGGCTGTGAACAACCAAATATTACTGGTAATTACGTAGGCCGCTAAATGTTCTTTACCCAAAGCACTAGCTTCTCGAACGGCCAAAATAAGCGCGGTATTTAAGGCAATAGCACGAACAAATAGATTCAAACTCATAACCACAAGTCGCTTTATTTCTGGATGCAATGGAAACTTTAAGCGCAGGGAAAAATGAGTCTTTTTAAGCAGAAGAAACAATGCTATTGAGGCCATGACCATTTGAGAAATTAAACTTGCCCAGGCTGCACCCTCTATATTCATAGCGGGAATATAACCCTCTATTCCGTAGACCATAATTATATCCAACCCAATATTTAACCCAGCACCAATTCCTGCAATAATCATAGGCCAAAAAGTATTCTGAAGCCCTCTAAAGATGCCAAAAACGGCAAAAGTAAATAAGGATAACGGAAATCCCCAAACACGAATGTTGTAATAATCGATACTGAATTCAAGGATCATTTCCTCTGCATTTAAGAGAGAAAATATCTCTTCAACAAAAAAATAAGTGGTCACTAAAACAACAATACTAAGAATGATATTAAAATAAATAGCTTGAGCAGGAAAGGATTTAAGTTCTTCTATTTTTCCAGCTCCTAAGTTTTGTGATATGATGGCCGAAATAACACTTCGAGACTGACCTAAAATCCAGATAAGGGCCGATAGAAATGTGCCTACAATACCAACTGCATCTAGAGATTCGGTAGCGTGTTGTGCTACGTTTCCAACGATGGCCGAATCGGTTATAGATAGAACAGGTTCGGCAATACCGGCAACAATGGCGGGCAATGCCAGTTGTTGAATTCGTTTGAAGGAGATGTCGGTAGTTGCAATTTTCATGGAACTGGCAAAGCTACGGAATCATTCTCAAGCTTCCACAAACAAAGAGGGTAGTTTAAAGATGAAACCTCATCGCCACAGTTTTAAGTAAGTTCGTTAGAAGTGTGAAATTAACGATACAACGCCCATGCTGGAATTGAACACCAGCAACATAAAATTGAGTATCTTTCGTTTAAAATTGTACAATTTCAATCAATACTTTAGAAGCTAAATATTTCTTGGCCTTATAGACAGGTCTTACGGGCATTGGTTTCAGCAAATAAGGCACGTTTACATGCGGCGATGGATATTTTATATAAGTTTCTTTTTTATAACATTCTTAAGTTATGGACAAGATTGCCCAAACCTTTTAGCGCCCTTGCCAAATGCCATGGATGTCCCTGTCGATAGTTCCATTAGTTGGGAAGAAGTAGTTGGGATAGCGGGTTATATTATATCGGTTGGAACCACTTCGGGTGGAGGTGAAATTGTAAATGAACAGCCCGTAGGAAATGATACAACGTTCACACCGCCGCTAGGGCTACCAGAGTCATCGTTGATATATGTGACCATCACCTTGTTCTTTTTTGATCAGTCTAATATTGTTTGTGCGAGTCAGTCGTTTACTACGGAAGATGTCGTTGTAGCTCCAGGCTGTACGATGTTGAATTCCCCTTTGGATGGAGCGATTGACGTGAATGTTGGCGCCAATTTGAGTTGGAATTATGCCGCGGGTGCAACTGGGTACCGAATTACCATCGGAACCGCTGCTGGAACGGGCGATATCATTAATAATTTGGATGTTGGAAATACACTATCGTTCAATCCTCCCGCCGATTTCCCTCCAGGAACGACCATTTATGTTCGAGTGGTTCCTTATAACGAAAATGGCAATGCCTCGTCTTGTTCCGAAGAAAGTTTTACTACAGGAGAGTTGGGGGATCCTCCCGGGTGTACCCAGTTAATCACTCCCATGGATGGTGCTACCAATGTAGAATTATCGCCTTTCATTGAGTGGGAAGCCGTTCCAGATGCCACAGGCTATAAGGTAGATATTGGAAAGTCTCCTTTTATTAATGATGTCCTCGACGGAGCTATATTTTTTACCAATTCCACTTTTGTCTTAAATTTTGAACCCAATACGACCTATTTTATCCGCGTAGTGCCCTTCAATGAGGCTGGAGATGCTCAGGATTGTGGCCAGGAATCATTTTCTACGATTTTAGGTTGTGGTCCTTTTATTGACATTACCACAGGAGAACTAGTTTTTCTTGGCCCCATTATTAATTTTCCAGATCAGGTTGGAATTTGTGAGAATCGTCTTCCAACACGTGTGACTTCACCCGATCAAGCCGATGGTTTTAGATGGTATAAATTAACCCCAAATGGAGAAGAAGTGCTCATTTCCGAAGAACGGTTTGTGGAATTGTTTGAAATAGGCCGGTATCGTTATGAGGCCTATAATATTTTGAATCAGGATGGAGTAATTATTGAGTGTGCCGATGGAAAGGAATTTACCGTTGTCTCATCGTCTATCGCAACCATTGATGATGTTATTATTGAAGAAATAGCGCGTTTGTTTTATGTGACTGTTGTTGTTTCTGGTACGGGAGATTATGAGTACGCATTGGACCGAAATGGCCCGTTTAGCATCAATAATACACTTGGTGGATTAACAGAAGGATCTTATACTTTTTATGTTCGAGATAAGAATGGCTGTGGGATTGTAGAACGCTCGTTCTCAGTTGCTTTTCCGCTTCCCGGATTTCCAGCGTATTTTTCTCCAAATGAGGACGGGATTAACGATTATTGGCAATACCGAAAGCCTGTTTTAAATCCATTGCCGCTCACCACTATTTTTATTTATGATCGTTATGGCAAGTTATTGGCCAATTTTGACCCAAGAAGTCGCGGATGGGATGGTCAATATGAAAATAATGCAATGCCTTCTTCCACCTATTGGTACAAAGCGTTTACGGCGGATAACCGGGTATTCACGGGGTATTTTTCATTAATAAGGCGTAGGAGATAGTTTAGGCTATTTCAAGACTAATTCATAGCAGTAAAAACATAGGTCGCTCTGTCTGGGGAAATAAATGTTGCCCAAACGTGTATAATTTCGATTTTCATAAAATCGTTGGTTGCGCGTATTTGCGCTGAACGTATCTAACCTTACGGAAATAGCCCCTTGCTCTTTGGCCAAGGATTCGGCATAGTCCATAAGTTGTTTTGCGTAGCCTTGATGCTGAAAAGAGGGATGAATGGCTACGCGATGAATATAAATTTGAAAACCATCTTCCGTGAGCCAATCCACGGCGTTGTATTCAGTATCTTTTTCCGAAGAAATGGTGATGCAACCCATTATGGTTTCAATTACACCATTATTGGAACCCTTAGCTGTTAAAACATAAAGTTCTTCTCTTTCAACATCTTTTTGAAATGCCTGATAATTAGGGTAATGTTCGTTCCATTGATATATTTTTTCCGAAATCATTTTAGCCGCACAGGCCCGAGTAATTGCTATAATTTCCTCAATTTCTGACAGTTTTGCTAGCCGAATCATATTTTATGAACTAATTTTGCACCGATCTGCAACAGGCAGAACAAATTAAAGATACCATTATTTATGAAAAACATACTGGTTCCTGTAGGTACAAAAGATGGAGGATTAAACAATTTGCGCTATGCCATTAATTTTGCGGCAATGAGCGGTGCTCGCGTATATATTGTTAATATTTACAAAGAGTTTTCTAAAGTTGCTGGGTTGACCAAAGTTAATCAGTTGATGATTGAAGACAGTGAAGCCATCTTAAATAATTTATTGGATCAGGTGGATACGCAGGGAGTTGAGGTCATTGCTCGCCCCATCAAAGGAGATCCATTTGAAGCGATTACAAGAGTTTCTAAATCGCTAGATATCGACTTGATTATTATCTCTCCTCAAAGTGTAGAAATTAAGGATGAGGTCTACCTTGGTTCAGTAACAGGGAAAATAGTGAAGCAAACGGATGTTCCCGTATTGGTAGTACCCCGCGATTATTTGTTCCGAAAGGCAGAATCGATCCTAGTAGCCCTAAAAAGAGGGACTTTTGAAAAAGAGAATGTACTTGCGCCTCTTAAGGCCATCGCTAGTTTGTTTAGCTCCAAAATTCATCTTTTGAAAGTAAATACACCCGATTTTCCCGAAGATGGAACACCATTGGATTCAGAATTAATGGCCATTCAAGATTCGACGACGACGACGCAAAACGCTACTATTTTCCAGGGAGTTTTAGAACATTTTCAGTCGCACAATCCAGATATGCTTTGTGTTTTAAGACGTAAAAGAGGTTTCTTTCAAAAGCTTTGGGAAAAGAACGCTGTTTTAAAGAAAGAATTCCACACTACTAAACCTTTACTTATTTTAAGGGGACAAGAGTAATAACAAACAACTGGTTATAGCCATTGTTGTTTTTCACTCTGTTTTCATATTAATATTTGGCACCCTAACAATTTCAAATGTTGTTGAAGCTAGCTGGACTTTACCATCCGTTTTTAGGATTTCCTTTCCAATGAGTTCATTTAAAATGTTTTTAGTGTATCTTCTTTTTTTATAGTCAACGATATAACGAAGATTGAATTGTATCCAATTGTCAGTCATAGTGATTGCCAGTGTTGGATCTACTTGAGCATTTTCAATGTAATACTTATTTACAACTTGATTCCATTCTGAAATTGATTTTGACACGTATTCAGATAATGTTTCGGAGGCAATTCGAACAATAATTGTCTTCGCTAATTCCATGTCAGAACCATATCTTATTGGAAGGTTAAATTCATCCCAAACAAAAGGGAAATCCTTTGAATAGTTATAGACTGGGCCTTTGAAAACGAATGCATTACTAAGTTTCACAATTCTTCCACTATAATTATCGCTTGAAACCCATTCACCAATTTCCATCATTGTTGTATATATGCTATCAATGTCAATCACATCACCTTTAATATTAGCAGAACATAACCAAAAAATTCAACTGCTTTTTGTGATTTATATCTTATTCCAGTATCCGGCAGTTTTTTTCGTAAAAGGCGTCTTAGAAACGCAATAGTGATGAATATAAATACAACCCAAATCAAATATTTAATAATATTGGAAGAAATAGGATGTTCATTCATCCATTGACTTATATTTTCAAATATTTCAATCATTTTTTAAATTTGTGGGCTTCACAAACAAAGCACTTTCAATAAACCATTACTAACTATGTTTTATACACATTGTTATGCAAAGAGCCCTTAATTTCTTCAATTAGAAGAACTAGTTTTTCGATAGTCACGTGATCCATAATGACAATTTTGAACCATTTTGGGGCGTCATGATTATCAGGAACTAAGCCAAATTTTGAGGTTACTTCCTTACTTACATAGTCACTTCTTATAGTTATAATGTTTGACATTTGGTGTCGATAGTATTCAATATTTAGTTGACGAAGTTGTTTACACATCCACGCTGTTCTTTTCTGTAAAATATATATTTTTTCTTGCCATCCAAAGGGTCCATTCTTTACTAATATCATCCATACTGCAATTGCATTTGCTCCGGATCTACTACCAATGAGCGTAAAGTCTTCTCCTTCTACATAACTGGCTTGTTGGGTATTTACATTCTGAATATATCCTTTACGAATTAGAAAGATACCTGTGCCATATGGTGCTTGGGCCATTTTGTGAGCATCAAGTGTGAATGAAGAAATATTTTGATTCTCAAAGGTGAGTTGGCTATCCTCATTTACAAACGGATAATAAAACCCTCCATATGCTCCGTCTACATGTAGTTTGAATTCACAAGATAAATCGGTGAGTTGGTTGGTATAAGCCTCAATATTGTCAACAGAGCCAAACATGGTAGTCATCATATTACATATGACGATGAAGTACTTTTTATTGTGATTTTGAGCCTCTAGAAGTACGGCTCTTATTTTTTCTTCTCTTATTTTACGAGTGTCATTTTCAACGGGTACTTTATAAATATCCAATACCAATAAGTTTGCAGCTTTATCCATAGAATAATGGCTGTCTTCGCTACATATGATACAGATATCTTCTCTTTTTGCAGCATGTTCATTGATGAGGTAATTGCGATAAATCCAAATCGCTTGAATATTGGCTTCCGTTCCTCCAGAAGCGATGTATCCGTCTTGTTTGCCGGATTCTCCTTTCAAAATATCAACAGCACAGATTTCAAGAAGATTTTTTTCGATGTTCTGAGTTCCTTGAAAAAAAGACTCTGATTTCCCCAAAGTATGGCATCCAATATGATTTGGATTTTGAATAAGACTTGAAATAAAAGGGGCCTCTTTTACAAAGGAAGCATCTTGATTAAAAACTTTCTCATCTAAATATGAAGCAGGAATTCCTAGTATATTCTGGCTGTCATAATTAACATTTTCTTCCAGAGCATTGAAAACGATCGATTTTATTTCTTCTTGTGATTTTTTCTTCCAATGGGAATCCATTTATTTTGCTTTTATGGTACGCGAAAACTTGTATAATTTATGACTCAAGCGGTTTTATGTAGAAAGAGTAGCGGTACATTAGATCTATAACTTATTCGAGAGGTATCCGATCCAAAAAGGAATCGATCCAAAAAGGATTCTTTGGGCATAAACATCACATTCATTTCCACCGGAATTAGCTGCTCAAAACTTTCAATAGCAAAAGGCAGTGGAACTCCTTTAATTGCATATCCCTTATAGTCAATGTTTTCTAGAGCTTCAGAGAGGTGAAAATCGTTTTTGTGCTCAGCTGCGTTTCGGTTTTGATAAATATTTAATACATGAAGCAGCGTATGGTGTGTCTTGGTGAGGTACTTCAAAATTTCAACAGCTTTTTCCTTCAGTTCTTTACAATCGGTAGTGCTGAAGAGAATGGAAGAAAGTTTCGTGAATGTATATCCTTCAGGAATCATTAATACGGGACAATTCACTCCTCGTACTACGCGTAAGGTGTTGCTTCCAAACAGTGTTTCTTTAGCGCCGGTCGCACCATTGGTCCCCATAATAATGAGGTCGATTTTTTTTGAATCAACCACTTGGTTTACGGCGTCTACGAAATTGTCAAAGTCGAAAAGCGTGTGCCAGTTGTAGTTGTTTTCAGGGTATTTCTTTTTAAAAGTTTCTAAAAGAGAGTTGAGTTTTTTCTTATTGTCACTGCCAATGGCACTATAAATAGACCCGTTAGTATTAGCAGTTAAGAGATCGTCTGTAATATACTCAGAGGACTTCTGAATATTCAATAGATAAAAATGACATGCTTGACCTTTAAATAACTCCATGGCATAATTCATCGCATTCGTCGAATTTTCCGAAAAGTCTGTAGGCAAGAGAATATGTTTCATAGCATACTTATTTGAGGTCGAAGATAGATTACAATTTTTCAACGAAGGATGACAAAAGTCATGTTTTAGAGGCTCTTGATGACCCATCTTTGCCCTAGGTATAAAAGCAAATTTGAATGTTATGGAAAATTGTTTCCATTGTGGAGACCCATGTGTTGATGGGGTCATAAAACACCAAAATGAAGTCTTTTGTTGTCATGGTTGTAAAACGGTTTTCGAGATTTTACATGACCATGACCTCTCCTATTATTACGATTTAGATGCTAGTCCAGGAACGGCGCCTACAGCCGCGGCTGGAAAATTCGATTATTTAGACGACCCAATTATCGTTGAAAAACTGCTTTCATTTAATGAGCAAGGCACTCATGTTGTTTCCTTCTTAATTCCCAGCATCCATTGTAGTTCTTGTATTTGGATCCTAGAAAATTTAAATAAACTTCATTCGGCTATACTATCATCTACGGTTAATTTTCCCGAAAAGACAGTTCGCATTGTTTTTTCTTCGGAAGAGTACGCGCTTAAAGATTTGGTGGTTTTGTTAAGTAAAATAGGTTATGAGCCGAATATTTCCTTAGAAAACCTTGAATCAAAAAGAAGCAAACCAGACCGAAGCTTGGTGTACAAGTTGGGTGTTGCGGGATTTGCTTTTGGCAATATTATGTTCTTGTCATTTCCAGAATATTTTGAAGTGAATGAGTTTTGGCTAGAGCGTTTCAAATATGTATTTCGATGGCTAATTTTCATCTTTAGTCTACCGGTGGTGTTTTATTCAGCAAGGGACTATTTCATTTCAGCTATTAAGGGATTACGCCATAAAGCGCTCACTATTGATGTTCCCATTGCTATTGGTATTGCGACTCTTTTTATTCGGTCTTCCATGGATATTATGATGGACTGGGGGACAGGCTTTTTTGATAGTTTATCGGGACTAGTTTTCTTTTTGTTACTGGGTCGGTTCTTTCAGCAGAAAACCTATAAATATCTATCATTTGAACGGGACTATAAATCGTATTTCCCCATTGCCGTTTCTCGATTGGACCGGAGCGCCTCCATTCCGAAGGAAATACAAACTCAGGTCAACGAACTCAAGAAAGGCGACCGTGTCATTATAAGAAACCAGGAGCTCATCCCAGTAGATGCTATTCTAATTAAAGGGGATGCCCTTATCGATTACAGTTTTGTTTCGGGCGAAGCCGAGCCAGTTTCTAAAGTATCTGGAGACCAACTTTTTGCAGGTGGAAAGCAACAAGGAGGAGTTATCGAATTGGAGGTGTTAAAACCCATGGAACAGAGTTACCTCACTCAATTGTGGAGTAATGAAGTATTTAATAAAAACCACACCAGTAATTTCGAATCACTTACCGACAGCATTAGCAAACGCTTCACTGCTATCATCCTTTTAATTGCCTGCCTTGCGACTATTTTTTGGGTTTTCTACCAGCCATCCGAAGCAGTAAACATATTCACGGCTGTATTGATAGTGGCCTGTCCTTGTGCCATAGCCTTGGCCGCTCCATTTACACTAGGAAATCTACTGCGCATTTTTGGAAGACATAAGTTTTATGTTAAAAGCAGTTCGATGGTGGAACAATTGGCCGCGATTGACACGGTGGTTTTTGATAAGACGGGTACGCTAACCGTTCATACAAAGAATGTAATTAATTACGAAGGAATCACCCTTACTGAAGATGAAAAAACACTATTGAATAGTACGTTACGAGCCTCTAACCATCCATTAAGTAGAGCATTATATGCCATGCTCGATATACATCAAATAAAACCTTTGGATGAATTTCACGAAGAGGCTGGAAAGGGGATTTCGGCAGTACTGGAAGAGGAATATATAAAGATTGGTTCCTCTGCTTTTGTTGGGGAGCCTAATGATTTTAACACATCTACCCCATTGGAAAATGGCCCCAAGCGAACTGCCGTTCATATTAGTACTCAGAACGGTTATAGAGGTTGCTATGTGTTTTGTAATTCGTATCGCGAAGGTATGAGAGAGGTGTTCGACGCGTTGAGTGCAAATGTTGAGGTCCTCATCCTTTCGGGAGATAATGATGGCGAATTGCCCTTTCTAAAAAGCTTACTACCCGAAGGTGCCGATTTAAAGTTCGATCAAAGTCCACAGGATAAATTAAACGAGATAAAGAAGCTTCAAGAGCAAGGAAAAAAGGTGCTGATGATTGGAGATGGATTAAACGATTCTGGTGCCTTGGCTCAAAGTAATGTTGGGGTGGTTATTTCGGATAATACGAATGCCTTTTCCCCTGCTTCGGACGGTATTTTGGACGCTAGTCGTTTTGGAGACCTCGCTACATTTCTGAAGCTATCGAAACAAGGAATTG
>Ga0316205_10003867_pt1 | contig 13689 bp, 13 predicted proteins | sample 3monthpyrite_MG_FD_204941 | JGI IMG/M metagenome (GOLD analysis project Ga0316205, IMG submission 204941) | Microbial mat bacterial communities from mineral coupon in-situ incubated in ocean water Damariscotta River, Maine, United States -... | ecosystem: Environmental > Aquatic > Marine >... | reverse complement strand
CCACAGATGTTGTGTAAGCGTTGACTGCACCAATTTTAGAAAAACCTTTCATCATTCTGGAAGACTTTGTCATTTTCTCTATGTAAACCGAAACTGAGGAAATGCCGTCTGTATACATCAGATGTTCTACTACCTTGCGACTGGTTGGCATACCATGTTTTATCTGCATGCCTTTCATATAACCTGCGGGTAAACGAATAACTTTCCAGGCGTTATTTCTGACACGTAATTGTGATATTGGTCTAGCTTCTGTTTTCTGACGAAATGTTTTATAGCCACTGGAATCAATTGTTGCTTCCAGGCGTGAAGCAGGAATTGATTCCAGAATTGAAAGCTGGGTAAACATAATCTGCTCTATTGCATTTCCTTTTTCATCCACCAGATCAGACTTCAGCAACATGCCTGTTTTTTTATCTATCCACAAATGATAACCATATCGATAAACATCTTTAGGGCTCACATCTATGACAACCGCCTGCCTGCCAGTCATTCGGTCATCACCTTTAACATGAAAATGATAATACTTGCTTAGATCCCGAGTAACACGCTGCAAACCTACCGGCAGGTAATTTTTAGGACGGCTTTTTTCAACAACAACTGACTTGCTGTCGGGCAAGATACAAACAAGGCTATCGTTATTCCTGAGAATTTCACGAGCTGAGCCTGCAAGGGAAATCAATCGTTCCTTCTCTACACCATTTTCCTGACTATGGAAAATACGCATCGTTTCCATTTGCTTACCATGAATATAGACAAACACACCTTCATAGTTCAGTGTCTTAAGTGCTTTTGCCATGCGTTCCAGCCAGACCCTGGCCGCATTGTCTGTCTGGCTCGCAAAAACAGAGCCTGATACTAAAAACAGCATCAGGCTCATTATAGAAACACGAAACACACTAACCATCATTTTGAATCGTAACCTGCTATACGCGCATAATTAATCATGCCCTGTAAATTAATGCTTGAAGTATATTCACTATGATTAACCAGGTAACCGTTTAAACGCATTTCGGTCTCAGGCTGATTGACGTTCCAATGTGTACCCACACGACGTAAATTATTAACAGGCTGTGATTGTGCAACAAGAGAGTTTGCAATTTCAGGGTTTTGATTCTGCCCCATATTCTGAATACCCACAATCGCCATAGCTGCTACTGAAGCCGCAATTGCCAGACCTGCAACAGGTTTCAGCATTGTCATGCGTATGCTACTTCCAAGCTCACTTTGTGTATGTGCTTCTTCTTTCTGAATCTGCTGACTGACTGAATCAGCAATACTGATCCCATGCGCTTCGCCTCGCATTGTTTCACCAATTAACTGGTAACGTGAAAATGTCTCCCGCAATTCAGGATCCTGCATCAGTCGCTTTAACAACAACTCATGTTCATGTTCTTCAATCTCGTCATCCAGTAATGCCGATATCTGTTCTGTGATTTTGTCATTCATTGTTACAACCCTCAGGCGATTAAATCAATTACACCCAGATCCTTCCGTGATTATTACTTCCTGAATTCGTTAGAGCAACGGCCTCAGCTTTATATCAATTGCTTCACGCGCCCTGAATATACGGGAACGTACCGTCCCCACCGGACAATCCATTGCCATTGCTATCCCTTCATAACTCATGCCTTCCAGTTCACGCAGGGTAATTGCTGTTCGCAAATCCGGCGGCAAGTCCTCGATAGCCTGTTTTATCGTCACTTGTAGTTCATCGGTCAGAAGCAATCTTTCTGGAGTTGCATTCTCACGTAATAAACCTGAATCCATAAATTGCTCCGCTTCCTGTGCATCTATGTCACCACCAGGAGGTCGGCGGTTTTGCGCGACCAGATAGTTTTTAGCAGTGTTAATCGCGATTCTATACAACCATGTGTAAAATGCGCTATCACCCCGAAAACGTCCCAGTGCCCGGTAGGCCTTGATAAATGCTTCCTGAGCTACGTCCTGCGCTTCATGTGGATCACGTACAAAGCGCCCGACCAGACTGATGATTTTGCTCTGATATTTCAGAACCAGTACATCGAATGCCTTTTTATCACCATTCTGAACTCGCCGGACCAGTTCCAGGTCTACATTTTTGCTGGCCATCAGAGCCTGTCCCCTTGCAATAAATAGCCAGACACTGACTCTATAGCAATAATAGACAGTCGAGGTCGCATTAAGTTCGAAGCTAAAATCATATATTTAGACAAGACCTGATTCATTTATTCAGAAAATTTTCCTGTGTCCGGATTCATGAGCTTTATTATCCTGATAGTGCCCAATCCACCTTGCGGTATACAACATGCCTATTCTCAACTATTTGGAATCATTTAACAATAAGTTGAATTATGCCCCTACTGTGTGCAGAATCATCAGGATGAATGCGTATCATCAATTTGACGTTTTAATCATTGGCAGCGGCGCTGCGGGTCTGAGTCTGGCGCTTCGACTAGAATCCCGTCTAAACATTGCTATTTTATCAAAAACTCAACTATCTGAAGGCTCCAGCCTGTATGCACAAGGCGGGATTGCTTCCGTCATGGATCCGGGTGACACGCTTAATTCCCATATTCAGGATACCCTCAACGCAGGTGCAGGGCTTTGTGACCCTGAAACAGTCCGTTTTTGCGTGGAACACGGGCCAGAGGCTATTCAATGGCTGATTGATGAAAAGGTCCCCTTTACCTTTCTGGATGAATCCCACCCGGAGCAAGGCTATCACCTGACCCGGGAAGGCGGCCATAGTCACCGACGTATCATCCATGCCGCTGACGCAACAGGACGTGCCATTGAAAATACTCTGGAACAGCAGATAAAAAAATGTCCCAATATCCATATTTTTGAAAACCACCTGGCCATTGATCTGATTACAGGCGCAAAACTTAAATATGACCAACAGCGCTGTTACGGTGCTTATGTTCTGAATCGTGATGATAATAATATTGAGGTCTTTGATGCACCAAATGTCGTATTAGCCAGTGGCGGTGCGAGTAAGGTCTATCTGTATACCAGTAACCCGGATACCTCAACCGGTGATGGAATTGCGATGGCATGGCGTGCTGGTTGCCGCGTGGCTAATATGGAGTTTAACCAGTTCCACCCCACGTGCCTCTATCACCCGGAAGCCAAATCATTCCTGATCACTGAAGCATTGCGCGGTGAAGGTGCGCATCTGTTATTACCGGATGGTAGCCGATTTATGCACCAGTTTGACTCGCGTGAGGAGCTTGCTCCACGTGATATTGTTGCACGCGCAATTGACCATGAAATGAAACGTCTGGGTGCTGAATGCCTGTATCTGGATATCAGCCATAAACCGGCTGATTTTATTAAACAACATTTCCCGACAGTGTACTCTCAATGTCTTGAGTTTGGTTACGACTTAACAAGCGGCCCTATACCTGTCGTACCAGCTGCACACTACACCTGTGGCGGTGTCATGACTGATTTATCCGGAAAAACTGACCTTAAAGGACTCTATGCAGCAGGTGAAACTGCTTTTACAGGTCTTCATGGTGCAAATAGAATGGCAAGTAACTCATTGCTTGAATGCCTGGTTTTTTCTGCTGCAGCTGCCCGTGATATTAATCAAAACCACCAGAAACGATCAGACTCACCTCGCCTACCTGAATGGGATGCAAGTCGGGTCACTGATTCTGATGAAGAAGTTGTTGTTTCACATAACTGGGATGAATTACGTCGCTTCATGTGGGATTACGTGGGCATTGTACGTACAAATAAACGTTTACAACGTGCCAAAAGCCGCGTTGACCTGTTATTACATGAGATTGATGAATATTATGGAAATTTCCGCATTACGAATGACCTGATCGAACTACGTAATCTGGCGCTGGTGGCTGACCTCATTATTCGTTCAGCTCAGTTACGTAAGGAAAGCCGTGGGTTACATTATACGCTTGATTATCCAGATATGGATGACAGCAAAACCCCGCAAAATACAATCCTTAACTAACTGGCTTCCAGACGCATCCTGACCAGAAGGTCTCGATAGGTTTTATGATCAAGCGAATCACGTAACAGAATGGCCGTACGTCTACCCCCACCATTAAGAAGAAAATTCAGGACTATCAACTGCGCATGAACATAGCTGCTCGGTAATAAACTGGCCTGCAACTCTTCCTGTGCACCGTTAATCAGAAGCCAGTCACCTTTATCATCCCAAACCAGACTTAAAATACCATTTTTACCGCGGCCCAAAATATGAACCGTAAATGTGGTATAGAAATTGGCCAGAACCGCCACTGCGAGGACAATAGAAGCCCATCCAGGTACGGTCAGATTAGCCGCAACGACCAATGCCATTCCATGCAGAAAAAAAAGCGCCATCGCCAAATGGCGTGAGCTTCGTGGTTCAATATGTAGCGGCGGTACGGATTTTTTTGACGACACTGGCAATACCCTGATCTGCTGTAACTGATTTTCCCATTAATAAATCAAATAGAACCGCATCAGGATATTCCAGCAGGCTTTCAAAGGCACTGCGATCATGTGGCTCAAGACTATCGTATCCTTTATATATAAAGTCTTTAAGTAATAAATCAAGCTCCAGCATACCACGCCTGCAACTCCAGAGCAGCCGTGGCCTATTATCTGTGTGCTTACACTCTCCAGCGTCCGTTGTCATAATACCTTTAGCCTCTATATTGTATATCCTAGCACTATGCATGTGAATAACTTACTGTATTACTTAATAATTAACTGGAATTTGATTTTAATCAAGTATTCTTGTGAATTAACCCGGATTATCAGGGCTAACGTCGATATGACGCTATTCACTGGTTTCATTAATGATATTTCCGAGCAGGTCATGCAACAGCTAAAAGCACTTCTTCCTGAATGAATTTGCTCTCTCTGGGCTTTTAGATCATTTCCACTCCTGATATCAACGGTACTAAATTGATCTCTTCAACATCAGATGTTTAATCTTTCCTATTGCTGCTGTCGGATTTAATCCTTTTGGACAAACATCAACACAATTCATTATTGTATGACAGCGGAACAAACGATACGGGCCTTCCAGTGCTTCGAGTCTTTCTGCTTCTGCCTGATCACGACTGTCTGCGAGAAATCGCCATGCCTGCAATAGTGCCGCCGGGCCCATAAACTTGTCAGGGTTCCACCAGAATGACGGACAGGATGTAGAACAGCAACCACACAGAATACATTCATATAAACCATCCAGCTTGTCACGTTCTTCCGGGCTTTGTTTGCGCTCTACTTCAGGCTCGGGGTCATGCACGATCAGGTAAGGTTTGACATTACGGTATTGCTGATAAAACTGGGTCATGTCTACGATCAGATCACGAATAACCGGTAAGCCAGGTACAGGCCGCAACTTTATGGGTTCTTTTAACTCACTCAATGGTGTAATACATGCAAGGCCATTACGACCATTGATACTCATTGAATCTGATCCACACACACCCTCCTGACAGGAACGTCTGAAACTTAGCGTCTCATCCTGTTTTTTTAACTCCAGCAAAGCCTCAAGCAACATCATGTCATCTCGAACGTTTGCAAGCTCCATCTCCTGCATTCTGGGCTTTGTATCTTTATCAGGGTCATAACGGTAAATCGAAAATCGCATAGGCTTTATCTCTTTACATCTTCCTGGTTAATAAACACGTGGTTTTAGCGGGAATGGATCTACCGTAAGTGGCTTGAGTCGAACCGGCTTATAGTCAAGCTTACCATCTTCAAAATACAGGGAATGCTTTAACCAACTAACATCATCACGTTCGGTATAATCTACACGTGAGTGTGCTCCACGACTTTCGGTGCGTGCCAGAGCCGATGCAACTGTTGCCAGCCCCAGATCTATCAGGTTTTCCAGCTCCAGTGCTTCTATCCGTGCGGTGTTAAAAATCTTGCTATGATCCTGCAACCGGGCATCATCAACACGCTTTTTAAGTGCTTGTACTTTTTTCAATCCTTCTGTCAAAACTTCATGATCACGAAAAACACTACAGTGGTCTTCCATAATTTTCTTTAATTCTGCTTTCAGTTCAGGGACTGATTCACCCTCACCTTGCTTGTCCCAGCGCGTCAGATGCGCCATGGCTTTTTCAACACTCGTATCACTCATCTGTCGATGATAGCGACTCTCTTTCAGGTGACCGATAATATGATTGGCAGCAGCGCGGCCAAATACCAGAATATCGAGTAGCGAGTTTCCACCCAGTCGATTGGCACCATGCACGGACACACATGCACATTCACCTGCGGCATACAAACCCGGCACCGGTTCTTCCGGCCCCTCCATTTCTGGCACAACAACCTGACCATCACGGTTAGTTGGAATACCCCCCATGGTGTAATGTGCTGTCGGGTAAACCGGTATCGAACTTTCTATCGGGTCAATGTGTGCGAACGTCATCGCCAGATCACGAATACCCGGCAAGCGCTTCATAATAATATCTGCACCGATATGATCTACCTTCAGAAAAACATGATCTTTATCAGGGCCACACCCGCGCCCTTCTCTTACCTCGATTGCGATGGCGCGACTGACAATGTCTCGACTGGCCAGGTCTTTGGCTCTGGGGGCATAACGTTCCATAAACCGCTCGCCTTCGCTGTTAACCAGATAACCGCCCTCACCACGCACACCTTCAGTAATCAACATGCCTTTGCCAGCAATCCCGGTTGGATGAAACTGGAAGAATTCCATATCCTGCAACGGGATACCCGCGCGAAGTGCCATTGCCATACCATCACCGGTATTGATCAGTGCATTGGTACATGTTCGAAATAATTGTCCTGCACCACCGGTTGCAATCAAGGTTGTCTTGGCTTCTATCAGGATCGGTTCACCTGTTTCTATTTCCAGAGCGAGCGCTCCCAGAATATAGCCGTCATCATCCTTGATCAGATCAACTGCAAAAAACTCGTCAAAAAAATGTGTACGCGCATTGATGTTCTGCTGATATAACGTATGCAGGATTGCATGACCGGTACGGTCGGCTGCTGCGCAGGTACGTGATGCCTGAGCGCCACCAAAATCCTGACTTTGACCACCGAAAGCACGCTGATATATGTTACCGTCTTGCAACCGCGAAAAAGGCACGCCAAAGTGATCGAGCTCATAAACAACCCTGGGCGCTGCTCGACACATATATTCAATAGCATCCTGATCACCGAGATAATCACTACCTTTAACGGTATCGAACATATGAAAATGCCAGTTATCAGGTGACACATTGGCTAATGCCGCGTTCAAACCGCCCTGAGCCGCAACAGTATGTGAACGGGTTGGAAATACTTTTGATACCACCGCGACCTTTGCATCAGCTCTGGCCAACTGTAAAGCAGCCCGCAGCCCACCGCCACCTGCGCCAATAATCAGAGTATCGAATTTTCTACGTCGCAAGCTCATTTAATAACCACCATAACCAGACTACGGCTTGCCCAGACAAGACAGACCAACAATCCTAATGCCGATAACATCATCACCAGAATACGGAGCCCCAGAGGATGAACATAATCCATAATGACATCTTTCAAACCAATCCACGCATGTATGGCAGTCATAAAAAAACCGATAAGCAAAAAAGAGCCATTTAGCGGATCAGAAACCCATTGAACCCAGGATTGATAACTCAGAGTATCCACCTGTAACAATGCGATAATCAGGTATAACAAAAATACACCCAGATATAGTGCGCTGATTCGCTGCCAGATCCAGGGCTTCAGCCCTTGTACGCGACGACTCATATCAGACTCCAGGAAAACACGACTACAGGAATCAATATACCCAGAGCAGTCACGATACTGGCAGAACCTCCCGCTGCACATTTGCCTGAGATAATTTCGAGATCAACCAGAAAATAACGAATACCTGCGAGAAAATGGTGTGAAATCGCCCAGAGTAATAAATAAAGATACAGACTAATCAGCGGATGTTGACTGAGTGCCTGGGCTGAGGCAAAAGAAGATGGATTCTGTAAAGAAAGATTGAACAAATAAATCAGGAAAGGAAGAGAAACAATCATTAGCATGCCGGCTATTCGATGCATAATGGATGCGATCGCAGTTGGCGGAAACTTGATTTGCAGCAGATTAATGAAAACTGGTCGTTTTTTCTTTATTTGCATTCCTACCCTTCGATAACCCGTACAGATCACAGGTATTAGTATTTCTTTCCATTAACTCATAACTTAGTATACTTGTAAAATATCGCAAGCTATTATTTTTACTTTTCTTTGTCTTCGCCATCATAATCGGCTTGTAAATTTTTAATTCACTGGCATATGACAAAAAACGATTTAGGCAAGTACTCACTATGAAACAAGACTGGATAGAATTTCTGACTGACAATGGTGCTGAAATAGAAAATGGTGTCGTTGAAAGTTTTGGTAATGCAACAAGAGAACTAAGACTGGCCGCCAATGGCGATACATTAACTGACCTTTCTCATACAGGGCTGATAGCTGTCCGTGGTGAAGATGCTGAGGCGTTTTTACAGGGGCAACTAACCAATGATATTCGTCTGGTAACAGACACGCAGGCTCAGGTTAGTGGTTACTGTAGCCCAAAAGGACGTCTTTTAGCCAACTTCCTGATCTTCAGACATGCTGACAGTTACTACCTGCGACTTCCCAAACCCCTGCTTGAAGATATTGCCAAGCGTCTTAAAATGTTTGTGCTCATGGCCAAGGTCGTCATCGAAGACGCAAGTGATAGCCAGATACATATTGGTTTCAGTGGCCCTAATGCTGAAAAAGAACTCTCGAACCAAATGGGTAATTTACCCTCTACCGATTTTGAAACCCTGCAACTGAATGAAACCACGGTCATACGTTTGCCAGGTAAAAACCCCCGTTTTGAGATTCTTGGCCCACTGGACGAGAGTAAAAAACTCTGGGATGCACTCAATGTCAGGGCAGCTCCCGTAGGCTCGCCTGTTTGGTCATGGTTAACCATACAGAATGGACTGCCAATTATAACCCCTCTGGTCTCAGATGCTTTTGTACCCCAGATGGTCAATATGCACCTGATCAACGGCATCAGCTTCAAAAAAGGCTGTTATACGGGGCAGGAAATAGTTGCCCGCATGCAATATCTCGGAAAACTCAAACGCAGAATGTACCTCGCACACGTCAAATCAGACCAAACACCTGTAGACGGTGACTCATTATTCGCAACAAACTCAAAAAGTGGCCAGGGAACAGGAAAAATTGTCAATATTTCACCTTCTCCTGATGGAGGATTTGATTTACTGGCCGTTATAGAGATCAAGAGTGTCGAAACTGACACCATACACCTGGAAAATAATCAGGGTCCCGAGCTTGAAATTCTGGATTTACCCTATGAATTTGAGAGCGAAAATGAATAATAAATGAGGTAAACGCCTGTGGATACAGAAGAGCAAATACTGGAAGGCTTTCTTGAAGACCTGAACAAAAACCGTCTGGTATTGCCGACCTTGCCTGAGGTTGCGCTTAAGGTAAGGGATGCCGTTGAAAATGAAGATGCCAATGCAGGTGAGATTTCCAAGATCATCAGCACCGATGCCGCACTATCAGCCAAATTGCTTCAAGTCTGTAACAGCCCTTTGTATCGAACTCGCATGACCGTCGAAAATATTCAGACCGCTGTTGCCCGTCTGGGGAATATTCAGGTGCGTAATCTGGTCAGTAGCCTGGTCATGCAACAAATGTTTCAGGCCACATCTGATGTACTGGACAAAAAAATGCGTAATATCTGGTCACACTCAACAACAGTTGCTTCTATCAGCTATGTACTCGCTTTATCAGCAGGCATTCCCAAAGACCAGGCAATGCTGGCAGGACTCATTCATGATATAGGCAGCCTGCCTATAATTGTTCATGCTGAAGATATTCCTGAATTACGAGATGATCCGGTTTTACTGGATAAAGTAATTAAAAAATTACACACGATCATAGGCGAGAAAATCCTGCGTGACTGGGAATTCCCACAAAGCCTGATCGATGTCGCTGCTCAGCATGAAAACCTGAATCGTGACCCTGAAGGCGAAATTGACTATGTCGATACCGTTATTGTAGCTAACCTGCAAAGCTACATTGGAACTAACCACCCTTATACAAAGCTGGACTGGAATACGATTCCTGCATTTGCACGCCTGGGTATTGAACCTGAAATTAATATTGTAGATGTTGAAGAGAACCAGGAAAATCTGCAGGAAGTACAGGCAATGCTGGGATAATAATATTCAAGCTAATACTGGATTCCGGCGCAGGCCGGAATCCAGAAAATAAATTTATCCACCCATATTCAGGCTTTCATTCCCAACTGTTGTTTTATTTTATCGGCAACCCGAAACGCATTCGCATAAATTGTCCAGGTATACGGAACACTTCCTCCTGTCGGCATGAAACTGCCATCTGTTACAAACAGATTTTCAACCTCATGCGCACGACAATCTTTATCCAGTACAGATGTAGCTGAATCATTACCAAAACGACACCCACCTGCAACCAGATTTTGCGGCGGTGACCCGCTTACACTGCCACTGATATTTTCAGCTCCCATTTGCGCCAAAACCTTCTTGGCTTTTTCTGATAAAAACGTCCCGATCTTAAGATCATGATCATGATATCCCAGCCTGACTTTTGCTACAGGCATACCCCATTTGTCTTTCACATTTGCATCAAGACTCACAAAACAATCATCGGTTGGCAACCAGTCACAAAAGACTTCGTAATTCAATGTCTGAGCGGCTGTCATACCTTCATGAAGGTTTTTTTTCAGTGTACTACCCCAGACCAGCTTGTCATCATTATCCCATTTATACTCTTCAGCACGGGAAATTACATTGGGATGACGCAAGAGAAAATCGATAGTGCCACCTTTGGCGCGACCAAACTGTTTGTTATTTATAAAATACCAATCCTGAAGGCCACGATTAATAAACGGGCCACGTAATTTTAATTTCTGTTTTTCTGCCCTGCTTAATCCGGCATAGCTAAAATCACCCTGACCGGAACCACCGGCAGAGAACACCAGGTTTTTTCCAACCTGTCCGGAGTTATTCGCAAGTCCATTTGGAAATTTCGCTCCCTTCGATAACAACAACAAACGAGAAGTTTCAATAGCCTGACAAGCCAGCACATAGATCTTTGCAGAAATCTTATTCACTTTACCCTGCTGGTCAACATATTCAACGGATACCAGCTTGCCCTGATTATTTGTAATCAGGCGATTAACCTTGGCATGTGCAACAATAGTACATCGTCTGGTTTCAACTGCCCTGTTGAGTAAGGCAGCACGTGAACTTCCCTTTGCACCTGTCGCACATCCATAACTGCCACAAAAACCGGAATAAGAACACCCTTGCCGACCTTTTATTGAATGCGGCAATACGGCTCGTGGTGTTTGCAATGAATGATACCCAAGCTGTTCACAAGCATGGTCAATTCTGGCTGATACCGGATGCTCTATCGTTGGTGGAAAAGGAAAATCCTTACTCGAACGAGGTTCGGAAAACGGATGCCTGGTAGCATGGCCTGATACACCAACTTCGGTTTCTACCAATGTATAATAGGGTTCCATTTCTTCATAACTGATCGGCCAGTCCTGAATATTAGCTTCTTTAATTGGACCAAAAGCAGACAATAAACGAAAATCATCCGGCTTCAGCCGATAAAAGAAGCCACTCATAAAATTGGAAGAGCCTCCCACACAATTACCATTCCAGAAATCTCGACCGGACTCGGAGGTTGGTGTCGCCTTCCATTTGTACCCACCTTTACCATCCGGTTCATCATAGTCTTCCAGAACATGCTGCTCGTCTTTCAGTTTTGGGGTATACACACTCTTGCGACAACAGGCCATTTCATCCTTGAAGTAATCAGCCTCTGTAAACCACGGGCCTTTTTCAAGCACCAGCACATTGTATCCTGCCTGTGATAACGACAATGCAACCGGACCGCCACCCGCACCACTACCGACAACACAGACATCATAATCATTCATAACTTGTAGTACCGCTTACTCTCGGAAGGCCTTGGAAAACCAGGCTGATGCTCCAACCAGCGCCAACCAATACCATCCGGATTACCGCCATATACCGGATCAGCCAGCAATGCTTCAAAAATATAGAATAACAATACCGACAACCAGTTCTCACCTGCCTGACTGGTCGCAATTTTATGCAGTAATTGTTCGCGTTGTTGATATTGTAATTCAACAAATGCATGGCCATGTGTTTCTTTCGCGAGATCATTTAGCCAGCCTACTCCCTGATGAATAAATTTATGTTCTTCTTTATCCATATCATCAAGAGACATGACAGCTTGCAGGTAGGCAGTACTATTGATATCACGTGCCGAGGGGCCATTACCATCAGCCGGAAACAGATGATCTTCTACGATCAGAATTGTCGTCCAGGGTTCTTTTTGAATAGAAGAATTTGATGCGGAAAACACCAGGGAGGGCATCACAGATGCAGCAGCACCCGTTATGAGCATGCCAGCCAGGAAATTTCGTCGTGATAATTTTTTTTGTAAATGCTTCAGTAAATCTTCAGATAAACTGTCATTCCAGGCATCGAGCTTTGACATGAATACCCCTCACCCTCAACCTCCCTCACAAGGGGAGAGGGAGTCTTGAATATATGCCAGAATAAAGTAATTTACTCGGGCCTCATGTGTGGAAAAAGTAAAACATCCCTTATGGAAGGTGAGTCAGTAAACAACATTACCAGTCGGTCTATACCGATACCCTCACCTGCCGTGGGTGGCATTCCGTGTTCCAGCGCACAAATATAATCAGCATCAAAGTGCATGGCTTCATCATCACCTGCATCTTTTTCTTCAACCTGTTTACGGAATCGTTCTGCCTGATCTTCTGCATCATTCAATTCTGAAAAGCCATTGGCGATTTCACGACCACCGACAAAGAATTCAAATCTGTCAGTTACAAACGGGTCATCATCATTACGACGTGCCAGTGGCGATACTTCGGTGGGATAAGCCGTGATAAATGTCGGGTTCATCAATCGATGCTCTACCGTTTTTTCAAATATCTCAATCTGGACCTTACCCAGTCCATAGCTGTCTTTTACCGGTATATCCAGACCTTCCGCAATTTTTCGCGCACTGGCAATATCAGACAACATTTCCAGGGTTACATCAGGATTAAAATGTAAAATGGATTCGACAATCGTCATACGGTCAAATGGTTTACCAAAGTCATAGACGTCGCCCTGATAGTTAATGGTTGCTGAGCCAATCACATCTTCAGCAATGCCACGTAACATTGCCTCCGTCAGATTCATCAGGTCATGATAATCAGCATAAGCTTCATAGAATTCAATCATGGTGAATTCAGGATTATGACGAGTAGACAAGCCTTCATTACGGAAGTTTCGATTAATTTCATACACACGTTCAAAACCACCGACGACCAGTCGTTTCAAATACAACTCCGGCGCAATCCGCAAAAATAATTCCATATCCAGTGCATTATGAAAAGTGGTGAACGGTTTGGCGGTAGCACCACCCGGAATCACCTGCATCATTGGCGTTTCTACTTCCATGAAATTGCGTGCATTCAGAAACTCGCGAATATAACTGATAATCTTGTTACGTGTCTTGAAGGTTTCGCGGGAAACCTCGTTCATGATCAGATCAATATAACGCTGACGGTAACGTGCTTCAGTATCGGTCAGACCTTTAAATTTTTCTGGTAATGGGCGTAATGCCT
>Ga0316205_10003864_pt1 | contig 13691 bp, 11 predicted proteins | sample 3monthpyrite_MG_FD_204941 | JGI IMG/M metagenome (GOLD analysis project Ga0316205, IMG submission 204941) | Microbial mat bacterial communities from mineral coupon in-situ incubated in ocean water Damariscotta River, Maine, United States -... | ecosystem: Environmental > Aquatic > Marine >... | reverse complement strand
GCGACACAGTAAAAATCGCCAAGCTGAATGTGGATGAAAATGCCAATATCCCCGCCCAGCTCGGCATTCGCGGCATTCCGGCGCTTTTCCTGTTCAAAGGCGGTGAAGTCGTGGCCAACAAAACCGGCGCCGCCCCGAAAGCCGCGCTTAAAAGCTGGATAGACGGCGCGGTTTAAGCACCGGTCACCAACAATTTTTGGCCCCTTCCGGCAACGGGAGGGGCTTTTTATTGGATTTGAGGCAATAAACGCTCGACAGGTAAATACACGTTCTTGTATATGTTAAGGTATTGTAAATACGCCTAAAGGACAGAAAATGTCATTTTTAATTCCCGAAAAATCAGACCTGATGCTGAAAGCGCAACCGGTTGACCTTGAGAATGATTCGTTGTCATCAGCAACATTGCCCACATTAACACCTGACGAAATTGCATTCTACTTGACGGATGGATATTGGAATGAGACAGGGTGGTTCAGGCATTCCCATAGCTCGACCTTAAACGCAAATGGCTCGATTAGCATTGATATTTCGACATTAAATACAGAAGGCAAAGCGGCCGCCCAATGGGCGCTTCAAACTTGGGCGATGACAACCGGCATCACTTTTAGTTTCGTTATTGGCGGTTCGGACATCTTATTTGACGATTCTCTCAACGATCCGAATGGCGGTGCGTGGGCCACATCGAGCCTAGTCCATGTCGCGGCAGACTGGAATAGCTGGGATCAGGACGCAGACAGCTATTATTACCAAACCTTTTTGCACGAAATCGGCCACGCGCTTGGATTGGGTCATGCTGGGAACTATAATGGTAGCGCGGGATATGCCACCGATGGTTCGGGCGATAATGATTATCTCAATGATTCATGGCAAATGACCGTGATGTCCTATTTTTCGACGGATGAAAACACGACAGTTGATGATTGGAATTGGGACACTTATTTGGCCACACCAATGCTCGCCGATATTCTTGCGATTCAGGATCTTTATGGAAACCTAGGCGGACGGCAAATCGGTAACACTATTTGGGGCGAAGGCTCCAATGTTGGCGGCTACCTTGGTACTTATCTTACCGCCGACCGCGGGTTCATCATTGTAGATGACGGCGGCGTTGATACGATCAACTTCTCAAACGAAACCGCCAACCAAACCGTTGACTTAACACCAGAATCGATTTCCAGTGTCGGCGGCCTGACCGGCAATATGGTCATCATGCGCGATACCATCATCGAGAATTTTAAGTCAGGGTCCGGCAATGATTTCATTTTCGGGAATATCGCAGATAACGGGTTGTGGGGCGGTGATGGCAAAGATGTGATCAAGGGCGAAGGCGGCGAGGATATTATCCGTGGCGATAAAGGCGATGACGTTCTGAACGGCAACCACAATGCAGACGTGATCATCGGCGGGCTTGGCAATGACATTCTGCGCGGTGGCGGAGGCAGAGACATTCTCAACGGCGGCGATGGTGACGATACCCTGAGGGGCGGCATTGGGCGTGACAAGCTCACCGGCGGTGCGGGAGCTGATACCTTTGTGTTCAAAGATGGCTGGTCGGTAGACAAGATCAATGATTTTGAGGACAATGTTGACACCATCGAGCTCGATTCCGCTTTGTGGGGAGGTGGCGCAATGACCGTCGCGGATTTACTGAATCCAGCTAACGGGTATGCTTCGGTTGAGGCCAATAACGGCAATAGTGGCTTTCACGTTGAGCTCAATTTTGGCGGCGGTGACATCTTGAAAATTCATGGTATTTCTGATTTAAGTTTGTTAGACGCCAACGATATTACTCTCATCTTCTAACTTGAGCGCCTGCCGGAAATAAGGCATATGGGGGCACCACCGCCAATAACAGGAGTGTCCGGCTATGCATAATGTGACGCCTTTACCCGATTATCTCGTAAACCGGTATCGGGACTGGAAGTCTGAAACCTTCCAGCAAAAGCGCGATATGCATGAAAAGCTGGCCACCGAAGGGCAAAGCCCCAAGGTGATGGTGATTTCGTGCTGCGATAGCCGCGTGCACGTAACCTCGATTTTTGGTGCCGAAACCGGCGAGTTTTTCATTCACCGCAATGTCGCCAACCTTGTGCCGCCCTATGCCGATGATGACGCCCATCACGGCACCTCGGCGGCGATTGAGTTTGCGGTGACGGCGCTGAAGGTCGAGCATTTGGTGGTGCTCGGGCACTCGGGCTGTGGCGGGGTGCGCCACTGCCATGATAGCTGCCATGGTGATTTGCCGCCGCACCGCAAGGGTTTTGTTGACCGCTGGATGGATATTTTGCGGCCCGGCTATGAGCGGGTCCGCTATATTGAAGACGAGGACGCGCGGGTTATGGCGCTTGAGCATACCGGTGTGCTGATCGCCATTGAAAACCTGCTCGGCTTCCCGTTTGTGTGTGAAGCGGTGGCCAGCGGCCAGCTCAGCCTGCACGGGCTTTGGCATTCCATTGGTGACGGGGTGCTAAAGAGCTATGACCCGGTGACTGACGCCTTCCAGCCGGTGGGATAAATGGCGGAGATCCGGCTATTTGTGCAGGGGCCACTGGCGCAAAACAAGGTGTTGCCGCTCGATGCCGGCCAAAGCAATTATCTTTTCGGGGTGATGCGGCGCAAGCCCGGCGATAGCCTGCATGTGTTTGATGGCGAGAGCGGCGAATGGCTGGCGGAAGTGGCAAAAGCCAATAAGCGCAACGGGTTACTGCTGTGCAAAACGCTGAATGCGCCCCAGCTTTCTCCGCCCGACCTGTGGCTGCTGTTTGCGCCGGTCAAAAAAGCACGCACCGCGTTTATTGTTGAAAAAGCGGTAGAAATGGGGGTGCGGGCGGTGCAGCCGGTGCTGACGCATTTCACCAATGAAAAAATGAATGTGGTGCGGATGCGGGCACATGCTATCGAGGCGGCCGAGCAATGCGGGGCGACCTTTGTGCCGCCGCTTGCAGCGCCTAAAAAGCTGGTGGATGTGTTGGCGACCTGGCCGGAGGGCCGGAAACTGATGCTGTGTGACGAAACCCGGGCCGCGAAGCCTGTGGCGCAAACTCTGGCCAATGCGCCGGAAGGGCCGTGGGCCATTCTGATCGGGCCGGAGGGCGGCTTTGCCCCCGAAGAGCTGGCGGCTTTGCGCGCCTTGCCTCAAACGGTGAGTGTGACGCTTGGCCCAAGGATTTTGCGCGCCGATACCGCCGCCGTGGCCGCCATTGGCGCATGGCAGCAGGCGTTGGGCGACTGGCGATGATTATTGAGGCCTTTGCCACGGGGGAGGAAAATGCCATGCTGTTTTCAGCCTCTGAATTGGCCTCCAAGGCGTATCGGTCGGTTTTCGGCAGATCGGTGCCTACCGGATTATCTTGTTTGAACGGGTTATGATGTCAGTATTTCGTGAAGACGCCCTAAATAAGACAAAGCGATTACTTGAGCCATTGCTCACGGTGGCGGTTTTGCTTCTGGCGGCGCGAATGCTTTGGCTGGGCGCGGTGCGGCCAAGCTGGTTTTACCTTGGGTTTGGCGTGGTGCTGGCGTTGGTTGGCGGTAGCCTTTTTTATCTGGCACTTATTCGGTTAAAGCTGGATGGCAGCGGGGTGGCTGCGGGCATAGTCGAGGTGCGGGAGCGCAATATTGTTTACTTGTCGCCGCATCTGGGCGGCGAGGCCAGCCTCGAATCCCTGACCAAAATCGCGATTTCGCCGAGTCGGGCGGGCAGCTATAACTGGGTGCTCTACACGCCGGACCAACGCCCGCTTTTGGTGCCGTTTCAGGCCAAGGGGGCCGAGCGCTTGTTGCACGCCTTTTCGGCCTTGCCGGGCCTGAGCCTTGAGCGGCTCAACCGCGCCTTGGGGGCTGACCGCAACGTGATGCATATTGTCTGGCAGCGTCCGCACTGAAATGTGATGCGGGTGCTTTCGTGCTTGCATGGACAAGCTGTCGCACCTAAATCTGATTGAAATAGTCACATAAAGGGGAAGCCGATGTCGATTCCACAATCAGGCGGCGGGCCAATTGAGCACCATGATCAACTCGCCCAGCTTATGGCTGATGGCTGCAAGCCCAAAGACCAGTGGCGCATCGGCACCGAGCATGAAAAATTCGGCTATTGCCAGGATACGTTGCAACCCATTCCCTATGAGGGTGATCGCTCTATCAAGGCCATGCTGGAAGGCTTGCGTGACAAATATAGCTGGGACCCGGTTTATGAGGGTGACTACCTGATCGGCCTCAATAAGGGCGGTGCCAATGTCAGCCTTGAGCCCGGTGGCCAGCTTGAGCTTTCCGGCGCGCCACTTGAAACCATTCACCAAACCTGTGACGAGGCCAATGAACACCTGCGTGAGGTCAAAGACATTGCCGAAACCATAGGCGCGCGGTTTTTTGGCATGGGGGCTGCGCCGGAATGGACCCACGAACAGATGCCGATGATGCCCAAAGGCCGTTACAAGCTGATGACTCCGCATATGGAAAGTGTTGGCACGCACGGCACCCAGATGATGTATCGCACCACCACCATTCAGGTGAATCTCGATTTTGCAAGTGAAGCCGATATGGCGCAAAAACTGCGCGTAGGGCTCGCGTTGCAACCCATCGCCACCGCGCTTTTTGCCAATTCACCGTTTTTTGAGGGCAAGCTCACCGGTTATCAAAGCTGGCGCGCCCGTATCTGGCAGGATACCGACAAGGCCCGCACCGGTATGTTGCCTTTCGTGTTTGAAGACGGTTTCGGCTTTGAGGCATGGGTGCAATACGCGCTGGATGTGCCGATGTATTTTGTTTACCGCGATGGCAAATACATCAATGCGCTCGGCATGTCTTTCCGCGATTTTCTGAGGGGTGAATTGCCGGCGCTGCCCGGTGAAAAAGCAACCCTGAGCGATTGGGCTGACCATCTTACCACCGCCTTCCCCGAAGCGCGGATCAAGCAATATATCGAAATGCGCGGCGCCGATGGTGGCCCGTGGCGCAAAATTTGCGCGCTGCCCGCCTTTTGGGTGGGTCTGCTTTATGATCAGGCGTCGCTGGATGCGGCGTGGGATGTGGCCAAGGGCTGGAATGCCGAGCAGCGCGAGAACCTGCGACTTGACGTGGCCAAAGACGGGCTGCAAGCTAAAGTTGATGGCCGCGAGGTGCTGGACGTGGCGAAAGACCTGCTGGCAATTTCGGAAGCGGGGCTAAAGGCGCGGGCGCGGCCCGGCGCGGGTGGGCTGATCCCGGACGAAACCCATTTTTTGAATGCGCTGCAAGAAATCGTTGACCGAGGCTATTCCCCCGCCAAAAAGCTGGAGCGGTTGTTTCAATGTGAATGGGCCGGAGACATCAATCGGGTTTATCAGGAATATAGCTATTAGCGAACGTCGCGGTTGGTTGCCGCAAGGGGATGCGCATGAACGAAGATTTCGTCGCCCTGTTGGGCACCAAAGGCGGGCCTGCCATCCGGCCCGGGTCAAGCATGCCAACATCGAATCTTTTAAGCCTGAACGGGCGGCTAATTGTGGTTGACTGCGCCTTGGGGGTCACCCGGGGCCTCGTTGACCAGGGGATGCAGCTCAAAGACCTGTCCCTGATTTTTATTACACATCTGCATTCCGATCACTATCTTGAACTCGGCCCGCTTATCCATACCGCGTGGACAGCCGGGTTGCGAACCAGTGTCGACATTTGGGGCCCGGCGGGGCTGGATGCCTACTGGGCAGCTTTCCTGCGATCCATGCAGGCGGATATTGCGCTTCGGATCGAGGATGAGGGCCGGCCCGATTTGGCCGCCCTCGTGAAAATCAATACGATTGTAGCGGGCGAGGTGATGGCGCAGGAAGGGCTGGTGGTTTCAGCCATGTGCACACTCCACCCGCCCTTGGTTGACTGTTTTGCGCTTTCGTTCAAAACAGATAGCAGACACGTGGTGTTTTCTGGCGATACCGCGCCCTTGCCCGGGCTGGAAGGCTTCGCGAATGGGGCTGATCTGCTGGTCCATGAGGCCATGCTGGAAAGCGCATTGCCAGCCTTGGCGGCGCGGGTCGGAAATGGCAGCGAAAAGCTGATGCAACACCTGCTGCGTTCGCATAGTGCTGCCCATGATGCCGCCAAAACAGCCGTTGCAGCCGGGGTCAAACAACTGGCGCTATCGCATCTGATTCCGTCAGACGACCCGGCCTATACCGACGCGGATTGGCGCAAGGCTGTTGCCGGGATATGGCATGGCCCGCTCCATATCGGCAAAGACGGCCTGCGCATCACTCTTTAGCGCTGGGCCGAGGTCATCCAGATTTGGCGGCACGAATCCAGGCAACAATTTTGGCACGGGCTTCGGCGTCCATTTCTACCGCATTTGGCGGCGGCATGGCGTGGCTGACACCGGCCTGCAGGTAGATTTGCTCGGCATGGCTGGCGACATCGCTTTCGGTTTCCAGATAAACCCCTTTGGGGGCCCAGCGAATACCATCCCAGAATGGCTCGCGCGCGTGGCACATCGAGCAGTTGCCGAGCACGGTATAATAGGCGTCCTCAAACCCTTCAGCCGAGGCAAATTTCTGCTCGTAGGGTGTTAAGGCCCGTGCTTCGGCCTGCTCGCGCGTGGTGGGGTTGGAAACGGTTGAGAGCCAGGCGATGAGGATAAACAGCAGCACAGTGACAAGCCATGTCCAGTTCGGCCCTTTGCCGGTGGCGTGCATGGTGTTGAAATAATGCCGGATGGTAACCCCGGTGAGAAACACAAGGCTGGCAATGATCCAGCTATATTCGGTGGCAAAGGAAAGCGGGTAATGGGTGCTCAACATCAGGAAAATAACCGGAAGTGTCAGGTAATTGTTGTGGGTTGAGCGTAGCTTGGCGATTTTGCCGTATTTTGCATCAGGCGTCCGGCCTTCTTTGAGGTCTTTCACCACAATGCGCTGGTTAGGCATAATGATAAAAAACACATTGGCGGTCATGATCGTGGCGGTAAAGGCCCCAAGATGCAGCAGCGCCGCGCGGCCGGTAAATATCTGGTTATAGCCCCAGGCCATGATCACCAGAATAACGAATAACAGCAGCATCAGTAGCGTCGGCATCTCCCCGAGCTTGGATTTGCACATGAAATCATAGCAAATCCAGCCAATGGTCAATGAGCCTGCCGAGATCAGAATACCCTGCCACAGGGCCAGTTCGGCCTTGGTCGGATCAAGCAGGAACAGCTCGCCGCCCAGCCAATAAACAATCATCATAAGGGCCGCGCCGGAAACCCATGTCATATAGCTTTGCCATTTGTGCCAGATCAGGTGTTCCGGCATGTTTTCAGGGGCGACCATGTATTTTTGGATGTGGTAAAAGCCACCACCATGCACCTGCCATTCCTCACCACTGGCGCCGGCCGGCATATTCGCCGCTTTTTTCAAGCCAAGATCCAGCGCAATGAAGAAAAACGAGGCGCCAATCCAGGCCATCGCGGTGATCACATGCAGCCAGCGGACCGCAAACGCCGCCCACTCCCACATAATTGCAAAGTCATACATAGAAATCTCCCTAGATTCGAACTTCATAGCATACTAGACCAAGGCGTATTGTTCGAGTATTGTTGCAAAATACCAAGCAGCATCAAAAAAAACGAAATAATGTCATATCTGGATAACATCCGCACGTTTGTTCGTGTTTACGAGTTGGGAAGTATGTCGGCCGCGGGCCGTGATATGCGCATTTCACCAGCGGTGACCTCGGCACGCATTTCCCAGTTGGAAGAACATCTTAGCGTGCGGCTGTTTCAGCGCACAACCCGCAGCCTGACCCCGACAGAACAGGGAAAAACCTTTTATACCGGGGCCTGCGAGATACTTGAATCGGTTGAAAGCGCCGAGGCGCAGGTGGTGAATATCACCGAAAACCCGAAAGGGTCGCTCTATATCGCCGCACCGCTCGGGGTCGGGCGCAGGCTGATAGCACCGCAAGTGCCGGGATTTCTGGAGATATACCCCGAAGTTAAAATCCGGCTCAGACTGACGGATCGGCAGGTGAACCTGACCACCGAGGGGCTTGATCTGTCGTTTTTTCTCGGGCAGCCTGAGGATAGCAACCTGCGCATTCGCAAAATCGCCGATGTCGAGCGGGTTTTATGTGCCGCGCCTGCCTATGTAAAGGCGCATGGTAACCCGGCCTCTGCCGATGAAATTGTCTCGCAAAAGCATGAGTGCCTCAACCTGCGGTTCCCCGGCGCGCCGGAATTTCAGTGGCGGCTGCTCACACCGGAGGGGCCGAAACGGCTGCCTGTTTCGGGGCGCTACGAATCCGATGATGGCGATGTGCTGACGGATTGGGCATTGGCCGGTAACGGGATTGCCCTGAAACCCATTTTTGAGGTGGTCGACCATTTGAAGGCGGGCCGGCTGGTGCCGGTAGCTACAAAAACACCTCCCGAGCCGATACAAATGGCCTGCCTCTTTACCCATCGCAGGCGGCAAGACCCAAAAACACGGCTGTTCATGGAATATGTGATCGAGCGGATCAGCGACGCGGTGCGCGCCAGTTCGATCCAGACCCAGCTACCGCGATAGGTGGAATGGCCAAAGTGCAGCAGGCGCAAAGGACCTTTTTGAATTATTTGAAAAACAAACTGATTGTTTTGAATTAGAATGGGCCGGAAATACATCGGCCAGCCAAGAGGACTAGATTTGTGACAGGCTACCCCCGTGACATGACCGGATACGGTGCAACCCCCCCTGTGGCCAACTGGCCAAACGGGGCAAAGATCGCCGTGCAAATTGTGGTGAACTATGAAGAGGGCGGGGAGAACAACGTTCTTCACGGGGATGCAGCTTCCGAGGCGTTTCTCTCGGAAATCACCGGGGCACAGCCGTGGCCGGGGCAGCGCCACTGGAACATGGAATCGATCTATGAATACGGCTCACGCGCCGGGTTTTGGCGGTTGCATCGGCTGTTGGGTGGCCTGCCAGTCACTGTTTTTGGCGTGGCCAGTGCGCTGGCGCGCGCGCCCGGGCAGGTGGCGGCAATGAAGGCTTCGGGCTGGGAAATTGCCAGCCACGGGCTTAAATGGGTTGAACATAAAGACACGCCGGAGGATGAGGAGCGCGCGCAAATCGCCGAGGCGATCCGCTTGCATACCGAAGTTGTGGGCGAGGCCCCGCGCGGCTGGTATACGGGCCGCTGCTCGAATAACACGGTGAGGCTGGCGGCAGAAACCGGCCAGTTTGCCTATGTTGCTGATAGCTATGCCGATGATCTGCCCTACTGGATGCGCTTTGACAGGCGTGACCAGTTGATCATGCCCTACACGATGGACTGTAACGATATGCGGTTCGCCATTCAGGCAGGCTTCACCAATGGCGACCAGTTCGAATCCTATCTGAAAGACAGTTTTGATTTTCTCTATGAAGAAGGCGAAGCAGGCCAGCCAAAGATGCTCTCGATAGGCCTGCACTGCCGGTTGATGGGTCGCCCGGGGCGGGCGGCAGCACTGCGCCGGGCGATCGAACATTTCAAATCCCGTGAGGGCGTCTGGTTTGCCACCCGTCTTGACATCGCCGAGCATTGGGCCAAGGTCAATCCACCAATCCGGCAAACGCGCCCGTCCGAGATGGACCGCGAGGCCTTTGTTGCCGCCTTTGGCGGTATTTTCGAGCATAGCCCCTGGATTGCCGAGGGCGCGCATGGCCTTGAACCGGGGCCGAGCCATGACACTGCCATCGGCGTTCATCAGGCTTTGGCGCGGGTGTTTCGCAGTGCTGACGAGGAAGAACGCTTGGGCGTGCTGATGGCGCACCCTGATCTGGCAGGCAAACTTGCTGCGGCCAATCAGCTAACCGAAGAATCAACCGCTGAACAAGCCTCGGTCGGGCTGGATGAACTCACGGACAACGAGCGCGCGACCTTCATCAGGTTGAACGATACCTATATGGCGAAATTCGGCTTTCCGTTCATCATCGCGGTCAGAGACAATACAAAAGCATCCATCATGGCCGCATTTGAGCGCCGGATCGCGCATGACAGTGACACGGAATTCGCCGAAGCCTGCCGGCAGGTGGAGCGCATTGCGGAATTGCGACTGCTGGAGAAATTCTTAACATGAGCCAGCGCATAAAAATCGAAAAGTTCACCGCTGAAGCGCTGGCACCGTTTGGTGATTTGCTAGCGGCGACAGGTGCGCCCGACAAGCTCATAAATCAGGGAAAATGCGCCCGCTTTCACGATAAAGCCCGTTTGGACTTTTCGGACGGCAAAGCCGGTATCAGCATTTTCAAGGGCGAGAAGGAAACACTGCCGCTTGCGCTAGAAATGGTTGAGCGGCATCCGCTGGGCAGTCAGGCCTTTGTGCCGATGTCGGCCGAGCCGTTTCTGGTGGTTGTTGCCAGCGATGATAACGGCGTGCCCAAAACACCGCGCGCGTTTCTGACCGCGCCCGGTCAAGCGATCAATTTTCACCGGGGAACATGGCACGGCGTTTTGGCCCCCTTATCAAAACCGGGGTTATTTGCGGTGATAGACCGCATAGGCAGCGGCGCGAACCTTGAGGAACACTGGTTTGAAACGCCGTTCACAATTGAACGATAGACTAAGAAGCCGGGCAAAAAACCGGAGCAAAACAACCAATAAGGGGAGACTACAGTAATGGTAAACACATCAATCGGGACACCGGAACAACTCCGGGACCCAAACTATATGCCGGCGCTACACCGCGCTGTGCCGCTGGGGATACAGCACGTTTTGGCGATGTTCGTCTCAAACGTGACGCCAGCGATTATTATCGCCGGGGCGGCAGGCTTTGGCTTTGGCTCTGATGCGGGGGCGCAGGGCTTTCCGGATATGACATATCTGATTCAGATGTCGATGCTGTTTGCCGGTATTGCGACTCTGTTTCAAACCATTGGTTTTGGCCCAGTCGGCGCGAAGCTTCCCATCGTTCAAGGCACCAGCTTTGCCTTTATTCCGATCATGATCCCGCTGGTGGCTGGCAAGGGCGTTGAAGCCCTTCCGGCCCTGTTTGGTGGCGTGATTATCGGGGGGCTTTTCCATACGTTTATTGCAACATTTATTGGCAAAATCCGCTTTGCCCTGCCACCGTTGGTGACCGGCCTTGTGGTGACCATGATCGGCTTGGCGCTGGTCAAGGTCGGCATTCAATACGCTGCGGGTGGGGTTCCTGCCATCAATGCGCCGGAATATGGCTCGCTCTTGAACTGGTCGGCCGCTTTGGTGGTCATTATTGTGACCCTTGCGCTGAAATTTTATGCGAAAGGCATGCTCGCGGTCTCCGCCGTTGTGATTGGCATTTTTGTTGGCTACCTCTATGCGATGGCAATGGGCATGGTCACCATTGACGGCATCTCGACAAGCTGGGATCGCGCGGCGCCATTTGCCTTCCCGATGCCGTTTAAGTATGGCTTCGAGATGAGCTTTGCCGCGATTATCGGCTTTTGCCTGATGGCGTTTGTTTCTGCGGTTGAGACCGTGGGCGATGTATCTGGTATCACCAAAGGTGGCGCTGGCCGTGAAGCGACAGCAAAAGAAATCACCGGGGCAACCTATGCGGATGGTCTTGGCACCGCCGTTGCCGGTGTTTTCGGCGGTTTCCCGAACACCTCGTTTAGCCAAAACGTGGGCCTGATCGCCATGACCGGCGTTATGAGCCGCCACGTGGTGACGATTGGCGCGATTTTCCTGATCATCAGCGGGTTGATCCCGAAAGTTGGTGCCGTTATCAACACCATCCCGATCGAGGTTTTGGGCGGTGGTGTGATTGTCATGTTTGGCATGGTTGTGGCCGCCGGTATTTCGATGCTGTCGGACGTAAAGTGGAACCGTCGCAACATGGTGATCTTTGCGATCTCCCTGTCGGTTGGCCTTGGCTTGCAACTTGAGCCAAAAGCGGTTCAATACTTGCCAGATACCTTGCGCATCCTGATGACCAGCGGACTGCTGCCTGCTGCGTTGATTGCGATTGTTCTCAATCTGGTCCTGCCGGAAGAACTGACTGACGAAGCCACAGAGGAAGTTTCTGGCGGCTTGGCTGGACATGGTGACGGTGAATTGGTTAAAGATAAGCATGTTTAACCAAATTGTGCCCTGCCGCCGGTTGATGGCGGGGCGCAAAAAGCCGGGGCGCTGAATCTCGATAATTGATTTTCATACTTTCGCTACATGGGTCAGGTGCTGGACAAAAGCACCTGACCCTTCAAGCCTTGCCATCCGCGAGCATTAGATCGGAGAGGTCCAAAGACCAAAATGACCATAGACAGCCACGATATTGACCCGATTGAGAGCCAGGAATGGCAAGAAGCTATTCAGGATGTGATCGAAAAAGACGGCGCAAACCGCGCCCATATCCTTCTCGACAAGGCGGTGCAACAGGCGCGTGCTGCGGGGGCGAACCTGCCGTTTTCGGCAACGACACCCTACCAAAACACCATCCCGTCTGATGACCAGCTGGAAATTCCCGGCGATCAGGATATGGAATGGCGCATCCGCACGATTAACCGCTGGAACGCTATGGCCACGGTGGTGCGGCGGAACAAGGTGAGCAGCGAATATGGCGGGCATATCGCCTCTTTTGCCTCCTCGGCTGTGATGTATGACATCGGGCTCAATCACTTCTGGCGTGCCAAGTCCGCCATCCATGGCGGTGATCTGGTGTTCTTTCAGGGCCATGTGATCCCCGGCATTTATGCGCGCTCGTTTATGGAGGGCCGGATCAGCGAAGAACAGCTGGAGAATTTCCGCTCCGAGGTTGATGGCGGCGGTCTGTCGTCTTACCCGCACCCGTGGCTGATGCCGGATTACTGGCAGTTCCCGACCGTTTCAATGGGCCTTGGCCCCTTGATGGCAATCTATCAGGCCCGCTTCATGAAATATATGCACAACCGGGGCCATATAGATATGGCTGACCGCAAGGTCTGGTGTTTTCTGGGTGATGGCGAGATGGACGAGCCCGAGAGCCGTGGCGCTATTGATCTGGCAGCGCGCGAAGGCTTGGACAACCTGATTTTTGTGGTCAACTGCAACCTGCAACGGCTGGACGGGCCGGTGCGCGGTAACGGCAAGATCGTGCAGGAGCTTGAAGGTGATTTTCGCGGCGCTGGCTGGAATGTCATCAAGCTGCTTTGGGGTAAAGGTTGGGACGCGTTGCTGGAGAGCGACAGCACGGGGCGGCTAAAACAGTTGATGGACGAAACGGTCGATGGAGACTACCAGACTTTCAAATCAAAAGACGGCGCTTACATCCGCAAGCATTTCTTTGGCAAATACCCCGAAACGGCTGCCTTGGTTGCGGATTGGAGCGATGACCAGATCTGGGCGCTGCGGCGTGGCGGGCATGACCCGCAAAAGGTTTACACGGCTTTCAAAAGGGCGAGTGATAACAAAGGCACGCCGACCTGCCTGTTGATCAAAACCGTCAAGGGCTACGGCATGGGCACCAGCGGCGAGGGGCAAAACACCTCGCACCAGCAGAAAAAACTGGCCGAAGAGCAGTTGCGCGCTTTCCGTGACCGGTTCAAAATTCCGGTGGCTGACGAGGACATCGCCGCCGCCCCGTTTGTCGCCTTGAATGAAGCGCAAAAATCCTATCTGGCAGACCGCAGAAAAGCCCTTGGTGGCGCGTTTCCAGTGCGGAACTGGCGCGATGTAGAGGCCTTGGAAATCCCGAACCTTGATAAATTCGCTGGTCAGCTTAAAGGCACGGGTGATCGCGAAATCTCGACCACGATGGCCTTTGTGCGTAT
>Ga0316205_10003863_pt1 | contig 13696 bp, 11 predicted proteins | sample 3monthpyrite_MG_FD_204941 | JGI IMG/M metagenome (GOLD analysis project Ga0316205, IMG submission 204941) | Microbial mat bacterial communities from mineral coupon in-situ incubated in ocean water Damariscotta River, Maine, United States -... | ecosystem: Environmental > Aquatic > Marine >... | reverse complement strand
AGACTCATAATTCTTCATTTAATACTTCAAACCAGATTGCCTTGATTTTATCCCGGCATTCCATAATTTCAGCTTCATCAAATATCAGGTCTTCTTCATCCAGAGCACGCTGATGTGACAGAGTTCTGTAATGCCGGTAACAATTAATAAGCGTATCTGCTCTGTCCCGCTCCCAACAATTAAATCCAGCCAGTAGCTCGATCAATTCAATCGTGGAATACTTATCCAGAAGACCAGGCTGTCTGGCTGCTTCAGATAATACGGCATACTGCACGATAAACTCGATATCTACCAGCCCACCGGCATCCTGTTTCAGCTGAAACAACCCTTCTTCAGACTGACTACCCAGATGCTGCCTCATTTTTGCGCGCATCTCGCGCACATCTTCAAGCAACTTTTCCTGATCCCGAGCCTGAGATAAAACTGAGCGTCTGATTCTATCAAATTCAGAACTAATTTGGGCATTTGTAACCACAATTCTCGCCCTTAAAAGTGCCTGATGCTCCCATGTCCACGCCTGATTTTGCTGATATTGTTCAAATGCACTTAAATTACTCACCAGCAAGCCTTTTGCGCCATCAGGGCGGAGCCTCACGTCGACCTCATATAATCGCCCGGCATTAGTGTAAGATGAAAGAATATGGATAATACGCTGTGTCATCTTGGCAAAAAACACACTGTTTTCAACTGAACGTTCGCCGTCAGTCAGTTGCTGCTGTCCTGAACTGTTATGCAGAAAGACGATATCGAGATCTGAGTTATAGCCCAGCTCCTGACCACCGAGTTTGCCATAGGCAATGACAGCCAATTGCGGATAATACTCAGCCTGCTCTGTCTGGCAAACAGGCCGGCCAAATTTTTCGACCGTATCCATCCAGGCCATCTGATAAACACGGTGCAATATCAGCTCCGCCAGCAAACTCAGCTGTGAACTGATATCAAACACCTCCAGATCTCCGGCCACATCGAGCGCAGCTATTCGTAAAATCTGACTGTGCTTGAAATGCCGCAGCACATCCATTTGCTGCTCAAGATCATCCTCCTCGTAACGACTGGCAGCAATATCCAAATGGCGCTCAAGCTCATGTTTGTCTGGCAAATGATAGAGCTGAGAAGGATCAAGCAAGTCATCCAATAACAAGGGATAGCGTGCCAGCAGCTTCGTGATCAAGGTACTGGCAGCACACAATCGAACCAGCTGAGTCAATGCCATCGGGTATTCAATTAACAATGCCAGATAGACGCTTCGACGAAGTACAGCATTCACAACATCCAGTAACCGCTCTAAAACCTGCTGCGGATTTTTCTGTCGCTCAACTGAAGACAAAATCAGCGGCATTAGCTGGTCAATACGCTTCCTTGCGGTATCCCCAATATGATTGATGATGTTTGACTGGGAAAAATCATTAACCAGTTTCCAGATTTCTTTCGCCTGATAAAAACCGCGCTCTGTTAGTTTTTCCAGAGCAACGTCTTCTTCTAACCGGCCGACCCAGAGTGAATGATAAATATCATCTCCATCCACCAACTCACCATCATTATTTAATGTTGTTAACTGCGGGGCATCAAACACCATTTCAAAATAACCATGCACACGATTTCTGTGCTTCCAGGTTAATTCCAGCAAAGCATCCCAATTACTCATTTCCATCGCAAAACAAATGCGAGACTGTGTTAATGCATCCTTCGGTAATAAATGGGTTTGCTCATCTGACAGCATCTGCAAACAATTTTCCAGTCGACGCAGATATTCATAACTCTCAAGTAAATGCCTGACCGTTTGTTCTGGCAAGTCCTTCAAATTTGCCAGCAATTGCAATACATCAACAATGCCGCGTATTTGTAACTCAGGTTCTCTGCCTCCACGTATCAGCTGAAAAGTCTGACCAATAAACTCTATTTCTCTGATACCACCTTCACCCAGCTTGATATTGTGCTGCAGCCCTTTTCGGCTGATTTCATTTTCTATCATCGCTTTCATTTTTCGAATCGATGCAAAGGCACCGAAATCCAGATAGCGCCTGAAAACAAATGGCTTCAGTATTTGTTGCAGTTCTTTTTGATCATCGTCATCACCACTGATCACTCTGGCCTTGATCATGGCATAACGCTCCCAGCTTCTGCCCTGAGTCTGATAATAATTTTCCAGTCCGGCAAAACTCATTGCCAGAGGACCACTGTCACCAAATGGTCGCAGACGGGTATCCACACGAAACACAAACCCATCTGCTGTTGTTTTGTTTAATAAAGTAATAAATCGCTGCAATAAACGGGTAAAAAACTCACTGTTTGCCAGCGATCGCTTACCGACCGTTTCACCCTGCTCAGAATAAAAGAAAATCAGATCAATATCAGAAGAAAAATTAAGCTCAAATGCACCAAGCTTTCCCATACCCAAAACCATAGGTCTGATTTCTTTTCCCTGACTGTTTTGTGGCACACCGATTTTTTCGCAATGATCCTGGTATAAAACATTCAGTGTAATTTTAATACAGGCATCAGCCAGCCAGCTCAGCTCTTTTAAAGTCTGTGTGGTTGATGTCAGTTTTTTCAGATCTCGCCAGGCAATCCGAATCATTTCATACTGACGAAATTGCCTGAGCAGGCGCATTAACTGATTATCATCACGCTCACTATTAATAAGCTCAGATAATTTTTCCTGATAGGAAGCGGCAGTCCGGTCAGCATTCAAATCGCCACTGTCGTACAGCTCTTTTATGATAAGCGGTTTTTTGATGACTTCGCGCGCAATAAAGTCGCTGCAACACCAGACATCAAGCAATTCATTCAGATTTAAATTTTCAGAATCAAAATACTGACACTCACAGGCTTCAGCCCATTTATTCCAGTAGGTTTCAAGCAAGCCCTGAAGAGACTCAGGGTATTGAGACAATAAAGCTGGGAAATCAGAAGTGGGCAATGAAACAATCCCCGGGAAAATTTCTTAAAAAAATCAGTTTATCAGAAATTTAAAACAATTCTATATCATCATCTACTGGATTTGATGCCAGCCTGATCTGTACCATCTGTTTCAGCACATCCTCAATCGGTGTACCTGCTAAAATAGCATCAAACAGCTGCCTGTCTTCTTCCATGGTATATGCCGAGCGAACGTCCTGCTGCAGTTTTTTCCAGGCTTCTAATGAATGTAAGCTTTCCTGATTTGCCATTAAATCTGTGAGTTTACCCATGCTGTTTGTCACATGATTGAGCCGCTGAACCAGCTTATCGTAAAACTGAAAGGCAACAATAGCCTGCTGCATCTTTCCTCCCACGTCATTACACTGACTCATAACTTCATTATGCAAGACCGGATCAATATCACTGAACTTTGCAAAAGACTGCACCGCCTCACTAATGTTTTTTATACCTTCAGACATGAAGGTGAAAGAATCAGTTAGTGCATCGATTGAGTCATCACCATCTGTCATGCTGTATTGCACTTGTGCAGTTGCCAGATTCAACATAACTATTGTTTCACGCACCTGGTCCCAGTCAGACCGAGACAAATTAGAGGCGACCTGTGTACCCGGCTTTTGTCGTATTTCTTCCGTCATATAGATCTTTCCATCAACAAACAAATATTGGATTTATCTGTGAGTATAGACGCAATTGATTAATTTAAAACGAATTAGATCAAAAATCGTGGGGTTTTTTTAAAGCTAACTGACGACTAACCAGCAGATACAGGACTGATCTGTAAAGCCACTTTTTTAGCTTTTTCTCTGGCTTTATTTGTACTATCAGAAACGGCTAAAGCCACTCCCATACGCCGACGCAAAAAGGACTCAGGCTTACCAAACAGACGAACCTCTGACTGAGACTCTGCTAATGCCAGATCAACGTTTTCAAAAGCAATACCTTTCTCATCAAGACCACCATAAATAACAGCACTGGCACCGGCATCTCTCAAACTGGTATCAACCGGCAAACCAAGAATGGCTCTGGCATGTAATGCAAATTCACTTTGCCATTGCGTCATCAAGGTTACCAGTCCTGTATCATGAGGACGAGGACTGACTTCACTAAAAAAAACTTCGTCGCCTTTGATAAAAAGCTCAACGCCAAAAATACCCCGGCCACCCAGACTTGTTGTTACTTTTTCTGCCATTTCCTGTGCTTGTCGTAAAACCACATCAGACATGGCCTGTGGCTGCCAGCTTTCAACATAATCACCTTTTTCCTGCAGATGACCAATTGGCTGGCAGAAACTGGTGACAACATCACCATTTGAATTTAACGAGCGAACCGTCAGCAAAGTGATTTCATAATCAAACTCAACTACTGCCTCAACAATAATTCGACCACTGTTTACACGGCCACCACTCATTGCATAATCCCAGGCTTTCTGAACATCGGCTGGCTCATTAATTCGCGACTGACCTTTACCTGACGACGACATCACCGGTTTTATAATACAGGGATAGCCAATACTATTATCAATAGCCAGCTGCAGTTCTTCAAGGCTATCAGCAAATGAGTAACCCGATGTTGACAGATTTAACTCTTCTCCTGCTAAACGACGAATCCCCTCACGGTTCATCGTCAGTTGTGTCGCTCTCGCAGTCGGAATAATTTCAGCAAGTCCTTCTGCCTCTATCTCAGCCAACATATCTGTGGCAATCGCTTCAATTTCCGGAACAACCAGATCAGGTTTAACGGCTTCAATTAATTTTCGAAGCTCAGCACCATCTGCCATGTTAATCGTGTATGAACGATGCGCCACCTGCTGCCCGGGCGCATTGTCATATCTATCAACTGCAATCACTTCAACACCTAAACGCTGTAAAGCAATAATGACTTCTTTACCGAGCTCTCCGCTACCAAGTAACATAACTTTGGTAGCAGATTGACTTAATGGTGTTCCAATTTTCACTTAGCCAAAAATTCCTTTTAAGGTGAAGAAGAAGATGATTGCCAAAATACCACCGGCAGGTAAGGTAATAATCCATGACATGAAAATATTACGAATGACTGTCAGATTAAGCGCGGCCATACCACGTGCCATACCTACACCTAAAACCGCACCGACCAGTGTATGCGTTGTAGAAATAGGCAAGCCTGTTCCAGAAGCCATAACTACTGTGGTCGCTGCAGCCAGCTCAGCCGCAAACCCCCGACTTGGCGTTAGCTCAGTGATTTTTCTTCCGACCGTCGCCATAACTTTATGACCATACATCATCAGACCAATAACAATACCCGCACCACCAATCAATAAAACCCAGATTGGTAATACCGATTTCTGACCAATTGCACCGTCGTTATGAACAATGCTTACAACCGCTGCAACCGGCCCCACCGCGTTAGCAACATCATTTGAGCCGTGTGCAAATGCCATCGCACAAGCAGTAACAATCATTAACACACCAAAGACTTTTTCAACACTGGCGTAATGAAAATCTTTATTTAGCGACTGATCAAACTGAATACGATTAATAAAGTATTTGCCAATCGCCATGATAATAAGACCAACTACAACTGCATAGCTGTAATTTTCCATTGTCGTAGTTTCCAGACCTACATGTTTCAGACCTTTAACCAGGGTAACAAGAGAGATCATAAAGCCGGCCATGAAAATATAAATCGGCACGTATTTTTTTGCATTCTCAAATGGATTTTCAGTATCCAGAATCAGTTTTTGAACACTCCGGAAAATAGAAAAGGCAACCACACCGGCTAACAGAGGAGATACTACCCAGCTGGCTACAATAAAACCAACTTTGCCCCAGTTAACCGCATGCATGCCGATACCAACAATCGCAAAACCGACAATTGCACCAATAATCGAATGCGTTGTAGAAACCGGCCATCCTTTACTTGACGCTATGAGTAACCAGCAACCAGCAGCCAGTAACGCTGCCAGCATGCCGTACACCAATAGCTCTGGCGTTGCGGCTAAACCACCCGCATCAATAATGCCTTTTCGAATGGTTTTAGTTACTTCGCCGCCGGCTAACACAGCACCGGAGAATTCAAAAACAGCAGCAATAATAATCGCATGTTTAATGGTTAAAGCCTTTGAACCTACCGATGTTGCCATTGCATTTGCAACATCGTTGGCACCAATACCCCATGCCATAAACAAACCAAAGAAACCTGCCAGAATTAAAAACAGGCTTGCATTTTCTATAATAATATTCACAGTCGTTTACCTCGCCTTATCTGGCTAACAATAATTGCAAACGACTTCCTACTCGTTGCGCCTGATCGGCAACATCACCTGTGCTCTCGATCACTTTATATAAAAACATCACTTCCAGAGGAGGCATATCTGTTTCTATTTCAAATAATTTACTGCGGATTTTACGCTGAATTTTGTCGGTATCCGCTTCAATTTTATCCAGTTTTTTAATCATCTTCTGAACCAGCTTAACTTCTGAACCACGAAAGCCTGTTTCGACCAGCTCGTCAAGTTCATTAATAGTCACTTTTGCCTGATCACTTGCATCAACACAACGCTGAACAAGTTTCTGATAATCATTGGCTATTGCCTTTGGCAAAACCATTTTTCTTCCAAGAATTAAACCGGCAACATCTTTCGCTTTATTAGCCACACTGTCCTGTATGGTTAATATCTCTAAAAGATCACTACGAGAAACCTGCATGAACAAACCTTTAGGCAGATTGAGACGCAATTCTTTTTTCAAAGTATCTGCTTCATTTTCCAGAGTGGATATTTTCTGCTGATTCTTTTCAACTTTCCCCCAGTCTTCGGCAACAACTGCTTCAAAAAATGGAATCAATAACGACACACAATCATGAACTTTTTCCATGTGTACTTGCATTGGTTTAACGGGAGAATTACCGAAAATACCCGACATATAATTACTGACAGCCATAAGACCCTCTCAGATTATTTAAATTTAAATTAATATCACCACCCATTGCTATCCATAACATCGTGGTATATGTGCATCCTGCACATAAAAAAGCCTGAGTTCATCAGGCTTCATGTTGTTATTTTTCCAGTTGGGAGACGTCTCTCACCGCACCGCGAGATGCGCTCGTCGACATTGCAGCATAAGCCTTTAAAGCATTACTGACGACGCGATCACGGTTAACTGGTTTCCAGCCGGCAGAACCTTTTGCATCCATCTCCCGACGACGCTTCTCTAAATCAGCCCCGTTAATCGCTAAATCAATCGAACGGTTTGGAATATCAATCTCAATCGTATCGCCTTCTTCTATCAGACCAATCGCTCCGCCTTCGGCAGCTTCCGGTGAAGCATGACCAATTGACAACCCCGAGGTACCACCTGAAAAACGCCCATCTGTAATCAGCGCACAAGCTTTACCCAGACCTTTCGATTTCAGGTAAGTCGTCGGGTATAACATTTCCTGCATGCCCGGTCCGCCACGAGGTCCTTCATAACGAATCACGACCACATCACCGGCATTCACTTTATCACCTAAAATGGCTTCCACCGCAGCATCCTGACTTTCAAAGATTCTTGCAGGCCCGCTGAATTTTAAAATACCTTCATCAACCCCGGCGGTTTTTACCACACACCCGTCGAGCGCAATATTGCCGTATAAAACAGCCAGACCACCGTCTTTACTATAAGCATGTTCAACATCACGAATACAGCCATCATTAACACTGTCATCCAGACTCGGCCAGCGCTTGCTCTGACTGAAAGCCGTTTGTGTTGGTACGTTACCAGGGCCAGCCATATAAAAAGTTTTGATCGCTTCATCGTCTGTACGACGAATATCATATTTTTCCAGCGCAGCCATTACCGTTTCACTATGGATCATTGGAATATCGGTATTTAATAAGCCACCACGTTCCAGCTCGCCCAATAAACGCATAACACCACCAGCGCGATGCACATCTTCCATATGATATTGCTGAGTCGAAGGAGCCACTTTACTCAAATGCGGTACTTTACGTGACAGACGATCAATGTCATCCATATTAAATTTCACATTACCTTCTTGCGCCGCTGCCAATAAATGTAAAATCGTATTGGTTGAACCACCCATTGCGATATCGACACACATCGCATTTTCAAAAGCTTCAAAAGTTGCGATATTACGCGGCAGAACAGACTCATCATCCTGCTCATAATAACGACGAGCCAGATCAACAATACGCCGGCCTGCACTTAAAAATAATTCTTCACGATCAGCATGTGTGGCCAGCATTGAGCCATTACCAGGTAAAGATAGGCCTAAGGCTTCGGTCAAACAATTCATTGAGTTTGCAGTAAACATGCCTGAGCATGAACCACAGGTAGGACACGCAGAGCGTTCCATGGTCATGACATTCTCATCTGACTCATTTGGGTCTGCCGCCGAGACCATTGCATCAACCAGATCAAGATGCACTTCAACGCCATCGATAACTGATTTACCCGATTCCATTGGCCCGCCAGAAACAAAGATTACCGGAATATTCAGACGCATTGCCGCATTCAGCATTCCCGGTGTGATTTTATCGCAGTTAGAAATACACACTAATGCATCGGCACAATGCGCGTTAACCATGTATTCGACGGCATCGGAAATGATTTCACGTGACGGCAATGAATACAGCATGCCTCCGTGCCCCATCGCAATACCATCATCAACAGCAATCGTATTAAATTCTTTTGCCACACCACCTGCTTTTTCGATCTCGCGCGCAACCAGCTGCCCCATGTCTTTTAAATGCACATGACCCGGTACGAACTGGGTAAAAGAGTTCGCAATCGCAATAATAGGCTTATCAAAATCACCGTCTTTCATACCAGTGGCACGCCATAAGGCACGGGCTCCGGCCATATTACGGCCGTGGGTAGTCGTTCTTGAACGGTATTCGGGCATGATGTTCCTCAATGACACTTATATGACAGATGCGATATTGTAGAGTTAGCTGGGCAAATCACAAAACATTTTGGCAAAAAAAGATAATTTTTTACTTCTCTGAAGTAAAGCTGATCTATAATATTTCTATTAATTATCTACTTTTAATTGAAACAGCCTATACATACTATTTTCTGTTTCCAGCGGACTCAAATAAATGACCTTAACCGAACTTCGCTATATCGTTGCTGTAGCAAGAGAAAAACACTTTGGCCGTGCCGCCAAGAGCTGCTTTGTCACACAGCCCACACTGAGTCTGGGCATAAAGAAACTCGAAGATGAACTCGGCATCGCCCTGTTTGAGCGCGGCGCTAAAAATGAAGTAAGAGTAACCGTTGTTGGCGACCGGGTTATCAGTCAGGCACAAAAAGTTCTGGAAGAAGCCGACTCAATAAAAACCATAGCCGAATTCAATGCCGATCCGCTGGCTGGGCCGCTGCGTTTAGGTGTTATATATAGTATCGCACCTTATTTACTACCAAAGCTGATTCCGATCATTCATCGCGATGCACCAAAAATGCCTCTGCTGATCGAAGAAAACTATACCGCCGTTTTATTAGAGCAACTCAAACAAGGCAAACTTGATGTCATCGTCATCGCTCTTCCTTTCAATGAACCCGGCGTAATCACACATGCTGTTTATGATGAGCCATTTGTCGTCGCCACACCGCGAGATCATATATGGAACAAAAAGAAAGAAATCAAACCCAAAGAACTGGTCAATGAAAACTTATTACTGCTTGGTCCCGGTCACTGTTTCCGTGATCAGGTGTTAAAAATCTGCCCTGAATGCAACCAACAATCCAGCAACAAAATGCAGGACACTTTGCAGGGATCATCACTGGAAACCATGGCACACATGGTCGCCACCGGTGTTGGCGTTACTGTACTGCCCTGCTCATCGGCGGCCAGCCACACACATGCCGAATTATTGAGCATGACACCGTTCACTCATCCAGAACCTTATCGACGAGTGGCACTGGCGTGGCGTAAAACCTACCCAAGACCTGAAGCGATTGAAGCTCTGAGACAGGCAATATTAAATTCAGAAGTACCTTGTGTGAAAAACTTACCCGATGAAGAGAGCGTGGCATATTAAATAACTGAATGATCAGTGGCTATACTTTTACTTATTAATACTACTTATTCAGGATCAAACAACTGTGAATCAAATCACCGACGTGCATCAAAAAGCTCTCTCTATTAATTTAGACAAAGGCCAGTACGGCACGATTGCTGAAATTGGTGCGGGACAGGAAACAGCCGGCTGGTTTTTTAAGGTCGGTGGTGCGGCCGGTACGATTGCTAAAGCCATGTCAGCATATGACATGACTTTCAGTGATTCGATTTATGGTAAATCGCCTCGTTACGTCAGCCGCGAACGACTGAACGCCATGCTTGATCATGAGTACAAATTAATCATTGATCGATTAGGTGAAAGCAGAGGCCCTGAAAGTACATTTTTTTCATTTGCCAATACTGTTGCTTCACGCAGCTTTTCCCGCGACTCGGATGGTCAGGGCTGGATCGGTGTTAAATTTCAGTCATCTCCCTGTAGCGAACCGTCTCAAATAGATATTCACGTTCACTTACAAGGCAAAAAAAGCAGTGAAGATCAGAGAACGCTTGGCATTCTTGGTGTCAATCTTATCTATGGCGTTATGTACCATCATGACGACCCGGAAAAATTATTAAAATCATTAATGGATGAGTTATCTTACGATTTTCTTGAAATCGATATGATTGATTTTTCAGGTCCGGCTTTTTCAGAAGTTGATAACCGTTTAATGGCATTACAGTTAGTTCAGCTAGGCATGACTCATGGTGCGATGTTTAACGCCAAAGGAGAAATTGTTCATCTGGCTGACGTGCTTTACAAAAAAGCCGTACTGGTTGAACGCAGTCGGTTTAACCCGCCCACTTTATTAAATATGGACATGCTCGACTGTGCGCAAAAAAAATTTCTTGAAGAGCATGATATTAACGAGAAAGATCTCGTGGTTATATCTGAAATGACCACGCACAATCTGCTGGATAAAAAAGAAATCGATAAGCAGGACTTTTTACGGCGGGCCGACATTCTTTGCGCACTTGGAAAAAATGTACTGATATCCAATATGGATCGTTATTACCGGCTGGCAGACTATCTGTTTCGCTCCACCCATATGCCGGTTGGCATCGCGCTGGGCATTCCAACATTGCGTGCGATATTTAATGAAGAATATTATGAAGATTTACCCGGCGGCATCCTCGAAGCTTTTGGCCGGCTTTTCAAATATGATCTGCGGCTTTATGTTGCGCCCTGCCTTAATAAGGAAAATGACGAATTAACGACCGTTGAAAACTTCGAACCCGAAACACACCTCTCCAACTTATATCATCACCTGCGTGAGAACAATCATATCCGCTCATTAAACAGCGTCAATAAGGACTACCTCTGCATTCATTCTCACGAAGTACTGGAAGAAATACAATGCGGTTCATGCGAATGGGAAGACAAAGTCCCGACCAAAGTCAGGGACATCATCAAGCAACACGCCTCATAAACAGCGCATTTAGTCATTTTTCCGGCCACTACGGATTTCAAGAGCCTGCTCAACACTATATAATACAGCCAGTTTTAGTATCATCATTGATAATGCTAACCCGGATATAGACCAACATAGAAAAGATAATCGAGATCTCAAATGAGTAACCCTTTTGCTGACCAGTTATTAAAAGCTGGTGTTGTTACCAAACAACAGGTCCAGAAAGCCCAGACCGACAAAAAGAAAAAGAACAAACAAAACCGTTCTAAAAAAGAAAAGCCCGTTGACGAAGCTAAATTAAAAGCGCAAAAGGCCACCGAAGAAAAAGCAAAACGCGACCGTGAGCTGAACAAGAGAAAAGAAGAGCAGGCTCGTCAAAAAGCGATATCCATCGAAATCAATCAGCTGATAGAAGACAACCTGATAAAACGCAATGAAGATTGCGAGATTGTTTACAACTTCGAGCACCAGAACAAGGTAAAGCGTATATACGTTAACGAAGAATTAAAGCAACAGATCATAAAAGGAAAAGCAGGTATCGCACGCATTGAAGGTCGATATGAGCTAGTACCACAATCAATTGCCGAGAAAATTCAACAACGCAATGAAAAACGCATTGTATTATTTACTGAAGATGAAAAGTCAGTTGATGAAAACGACCCATATGCTGACTATCAAATTCCTGATGATTTAACCTGGTAACATCACTTAATGAAAAAAAATATAAACAAATACTTTCTGGCTGTTATTACATTACTATTGAGTACATCACTTTTAGCTCACGGCATGTCAGAGGCCGATAAACTCAGTATTTTAAACGCAGGGTTTATTGAATTCATAAAGCTGGGCAGCACTCATATGCTCAGCGGCTATGACCACCTGTTATTCTTATTTGGCGTGATATTTTTCCTGACGAGGTTCATGGATATCGTCAAATTCATCACAGCATTTACTATTGGTCACTCGATCACTTTAATCTTTGCCACTATTTACAGTATTCAGGCAAACTACTATTTAATAGATGCCGTGATTGCACTCACTGTTATCTACAAAGGTTTTGAAAATCTCAACGGCTTTAAAAAATACTTTAATTACCAGCCGCCCAACCTGATCTGGATGGTATTTGCCTTTGGCTTGATTCACGGCTTTGGTTTATCAACCCGATTACAGCAATTACCACTGGGCGATGACGGACTGATCGGAAAAATTATCGCATTTAATATTGGCGTTGAATTCGGCCAGATCATTGCGCTGGCTATTATGTTGTTGCTGCTTTCAAGCTGGCGACACACAACATCATTCAGTCATTTCACAAAAGCAGCCAATGTTGCATTAATCGTTATAGGCAGCCTGTTGCTGCTGATGCAATTACACAGCTACCAGCATTCTGCCTATGCTGATGATTTTCCACTGAACAAAGATGATCACCATCATACGCATCAGGACATGAAAAACGCTCAGCAGCCTTCCGTTTTAGACAATGTGAAAAAACGGTTTGTAATGCCAGCAACGGAACCTGAAACAAAATCAGTAACTGAACCAACGCCTGAGCCAAAGAAGAAATCACATCACCATGGTGATGGTAAACACCACACTCACTAACAAGGCGACTTTATATGTTTAATCGATACTCAGCACTTTTACTATTATTCATGCTTTTTCAAACCGCCCCGGTGAATGCTCACTCTGGCGGTCACGGCGATATCGTTTTAAAAGACAGCCAGGCCATTTCCGTCGCCTACTCTGTAGTAAAGCAGTTCACTCAACTCGACCCGGGGCTGGGTTTTGGAAAACTGGATTCAAGCTGGGGGAAACTTCCTGAAGCAGCCCAACGTGTTCATAAAAAACATCACGATTATTTGATTATCGCCTTTACCAATAAGAACCAGACACTCTATGTACTGATGTCAGTTTCCGGCGATATTTATGATGCCAATATGACAGGGCAATTCGAAGGCTTAAAATAACTCGAACTGATCTTGTATAACCGATTGCATCGATTTATTGAGCACACTTAGAATCGTATCTGCAATCGGGGTTAGCTGCCGTTCTATATAAAACTCGTAATCCAATTTTGATTGATTACATTCAAGCGTCTCTGGCCCGTTAACAGTAATCACATATTCAATCCATGATGCATTTTTGTAACGTGATGGTAAACCATTGTCTTTAAACTGCTGTTCGGCCTTGATCGCTGCCTGAGCATGGGGCGGAATATTTTTTTGATAGTCACTTAACTTCTGCCGCAGTCTTTTACGATAGATTAACTTGTCATCAAACTTGCCAGTTTTAAGGCTTGCAACAACCTGCATAATATAATC
>Ga0316205_10003862_pt1 | contig 13699 bp, 9 predicted proteins | sample 3monthpyrite_MG_FD_204941 | JGI IMG/M metagenome (GOLD analysis project Ga0316205, IMG submission 204941) | Microbial mat bacterial communities from mineral coupon in-situ incubated in ocean water Damariscotta River, Maine, United States -... | ecosystem: Environmental > Aquatic > Marine >... | reverse complement strand
AACTGTTCCCATTCTGGTCGATGCGGCCTTACTTCTAATGTCCGCTGTCCACCCCAATTTCGGACATTCGGGTCGATCAGGTCAAAAATAAAAGCTGCCGTTGTTGGCGTTTCAGGCGAGCACACTGACCGCTAAAGAGCAACAGAATCCCTGTGGATGGGGGCGAGCAGGGATTTCATCACCTTGCTTCCCGCTCTTTGCTTGTTTGCAGAAATTGTGTCCTAGCTTGTGCCATTTTGCCGCAATGGTCAGCCCCAAAAGGGCCAATATTGGCGCTAAGTCATTGGAAAAGTGGCTCCCCGAGTTGGATTCGAACCAACGACCAAGTGATTAACAGTCACCTACTCTACCGCTGAGCTATCGGGGAACAGCCCTTAATGCCGCGAACTGTCTCGGGCAGGGGTGCGCCTATATGCAGGCGCTATTCGTTTGGCAAGCATCTCTTGCCGCTTAGACCACGAATTGTTCGGAAACGATCCGTTCGTCGAGCGAATGGCCGGGGTCAAACAGCAGAGTTAGTTCGGAATCGCGGGCGATTTCGATGCTGACATCGGCGATGTCGCGGATTTCCTTCTGGTCGGCGACAGCTGCAACGGGGCGCTTTTGCGGTTCGTTGACTTTGAAACGTATTGTCGAGCGGTCGGGCAGAATTGCACCGCGCCAGCGCCGCGGGCGGAACGGGCTGATCGGAGTCAGCGCGAGAAGCGCAGAATCGAGCGGTAGAATCGGTCCATTTGCGGAGAGATTGTACGCCGTCGATCCGGCGGGGGTAGATACAAGCACGCCGTCACCTACCAGTTCCTCAATCCGGACTTGCTCATCTACCGAGACTTCGAGTTTGGCCGTCTGGCGCGTTTCACGCAGCAAGGAGACTTCATTGATCGCGCATTCGACGTGCTTCATCCCGTCTTGCGTGGTCGCTTCCATCCGCAGCGGGGAAATGCCTATGGCGCGCGAGCGATTGATCTTCTCGAGCAGTTTCACACCCGCGCGGTAGTTGTTCATAAGAAATCCCACCGTTCCGCGATTAATGCCGTAGGTCGGGATGATCCGGCCGCTATCGAGCATCGAATGGAGAATATGCAGCATAAAGCCGTCTCCGCCGAGGACGACGATAGCATCGGCCTCCTCAATCGGAACCCAATCGTGGACATCGCGCAATTCATTTGCGGTGTCTTGTGCGCGTGATGTGTCGGACATCGCCAGCGCAAGCCGCTTGAAGCCGTGATTCGTTGCCAAATATTCCTCCTGAGCCCCCGCACAGCCGCTGCTGTGGACGAAATGGCAGATTGCGGCGTTCTATGGCTGGCTGTGCCATTTGGCAACGCATTGAAATCCGTGGCATCCTAGCGGCAGGGTCTAGGCTAAAGAAAGGCATGGCCAGTGCAGCACAGACAATCGAGCCAGCAATGCGCGACGATCTAACCGGTTTAGCCGGCGCTGATGCTGCGCGCGATATGCTGGAGAACTGGCAGAAGGAGGCGAGCTCGCTTGGCGAAACCGCGCCTGTCCATGCAATGCTGGTGGGACTCGGCCGGTTTGACGCGGTTAATCTTGCCTATGGTGAGACCGCTGGCGATGGCGCGCTTGTGTCGGTTGCTCAACGCATTCTGCATTTTGCAGAGGATGAGTTTGAACAAAGCGAGTGGCTGGCAGCGCGACTTGGTGGCGGGAAGTTTTTGCTCGCTGCGCATGAAGCGTGCAGCCGCGAACGCTGGCAATGGCTGGCCGAGGCGCTGGCCGATGCGATCGCTCACCCGATTGCCCAACTGGATGGCGGGGGAACATTGCGGCTGTGGCCGCGCATCGCTTTGATGCGGCCAGTTCCTGGCGAAGGCCCGGCGCTTATTTTCGACCGCTTGGCCGAGACATTGGAACAGGCGCGTGTGCAACAAAGCCGCAGAGTACTCTGGGCGGATGGCGGTTTGACGGTGCCGGGCAAACGTAGCGCAATGGTCGATGCCGATTTGCTTTCGGCAATTGATAGCGACGAGATCGAGATCCTTTTTCAGCCGCAATATGCGCTAAGCGATGACCGGATGATTGGCGCGGAGGCGCTCGCGCGGTGGCAGCATCCAGAGCTAGGCCGAATTGGCGCAGGACAATTGTTTGCGATCGCGGAACGGACCGACCATGTCGCGCAATTGTCGCGCCACATCGCCAAGAAGTCGCTGCAAGCCGCCGCCGAATGGTCAGAAGATTTGCATCTGTCGATCAATGTCACGCCTGCTGATCTGGCTGCGCCGAGTTTTGCCGATGAGCTTCTAGGCTTGGTCAAACGCGAAGGATTTTCGCCAGAGAGACTTACGCTTGAGATTACCGAGCATGTGCTGATCGATGATCTGCACGGCTGCGCGGAAACGCTGACAGCAATTCGCGACAGCGGTGCGCGGATTGCTCTGGATGATTTCGGCGCAGGGTTTTGCAACTTTCGTTATTTGAAGCTGCTCCCGCTCGATGCGATCAAGCTTGACCGGGCTATGGTCGAAGGGATCGCGGATGATTCACGCGATCTGGCCGTACTTCGTGGGATAGTAGCCATGGCCAAATCACTCGAGCTTGATGTGCTTGTCGAGGGCGTGGAGAGTGAAGCGCAACGCGCGATTGTCGCCGCTGAAGGCGCGGATAATTATCAGGGCTTTCTTCGGGCCAAACCAATGAGCACGGCTGAATTTCTAACATTGCGGAACGCAGGCTAAGCGGCGTTCTTCCGCGCTTTCTTCGCGATATTGCTGAGACCCTTGGTGAGCTGGAACAATCCGTTGAGGCGCGATTGCGGATCGCCCCATGCACGGTTGATAACCAATTTCATGTCTGGGCGCAGCTTGGCGGTTCCCTTTAGGCGATCGACATAGGCAATCAGGCCCGGGCCGTCGGGGAAATCGTCATTATGGAAAGTGACGAGCGTGCCGCGCGCACCAACGTCAATCTTGGCGATATTGGCGTCGATGGCTTGATGTTTGATTTCGATCAGGCGGACGAGGTTTGAGGTGGAATCGGGCAGCGATCCAAACCGGTCGATCATTTCGGCAGCCATTGCCTCGATCTCGACCTTGTCTTTAGCATCGTTCAACCGGCGATAGAGCGCCATTCGAACCGCCAGATCGGGCACGTAGTCCTCTGGAATCATGATCGGAGCATCGACGGTAATCTGCGGACTTACGCTTTCGGGCTTCGCCTCCAATCCAGCCGCGCCTGCCTTCACGGCAAGGATCGCGTCTTCAAGCATCGATTGGTAAAGCTCGAAGCCGACTTCGCGAATATGCCCTGACTGTTCATCGCCCAGCAGATTGCCAGCGCCGCGAATATCGAGATCGTGGCTGGCAAGTTGGAAGCCTGCGCCAAGACTATCGAGATCGCCGAGCACTTTGAGCCGCTTCTCCGCAACTTCGGAAAGCTGCTGATCTTTCGGATATGTCAGATAGGCATAGGCGCGCAGCTTCGACCGGCCGACGCGTCCTCTGAGCTGGTAAAGTTGGGCAAGGCCGAAGCGATCGGCGCGGTGGATGATGATCGTGTTAGCGCTGGGAATATCGAGCCCGCTTTCGACGATAGTGGTCGAGAGTAGCACTTCATATTTGCCCTCGTAAAAGGCACTCATCCGCTTTTCGACCTCGGTCGGCGACATTTGGCCGTGAGCCGAGATCGCTTTGATTTCGGGGACATGCTCGTGCAGCCATTCCTCAACATCGGCCATATCGGCGATGCGCGGGACGACGATAAAGCTCTGCCCGCCGCGATGATGTTCGCGCAGCAATGCCTCGCGCATGATCATCTCGTCCCATTCCATCACATATGTACGGACAGCAAGCCGGTCGACCGGCGGCGTTTGAATGGTCGAGAGTTCGCGAAGACCGGTCATCGCCATTTGCAGCGTGCGCGGAATAGGAGTGGCGGTCAGCGTCAGCATATGGACATTGGCGCGCAGCTGTTTGAGCTTTTCCTTATGCGTTACGCCAAAACGCTGCTCCTCATCGACGACGACCAGGCCGAGATCCCTGAATTGGGTCGATTTGGACAGGATGGCATGCGTGCCGATCACGATGTCCATCGTTCCGGCCTCCAAGGCTTCGCGTGTTTCCTTCATCTCTTTGGGCGGGACGAGGCGTGACAGACGTCCAACCTTGAGCGGGAAGCTGTCGAAACGCTCGGTGAAGTTGGTGTAATGCTGGCGCGCGAGCAGAGTGGTCGGCGCAACGACCGCGACTTGCTGTCCATTCATCGCCGCGACGAAGGCTGCACGCAGCGCTACTTCGGTCTTACCGAAGCCGACATCGCCGCAGACCAGCCGATCCATCGGACGGCCGCTCTCCAGATCGCGCAGCACATCGGCAATTGCGCGGTCCTGGTCTTCGGTCTCCTCCCAAGGGAATTTGTCGACGAATTGATTGAAAGTCGCGTCTTCGGCCTCGAGCACTGGCGCTTTCTTGAGCGCGCGCTCGGCAGCGACCTTCATCAGGTCTCCGGCAATTTCGCGGATACGTTCCTTGAGTTGCGAACGGCGTTTCTGCCATGCCTCGCCGCCCAAGCGGTCGAGCATGACAGCATCTTCCGAAGAGCCATAGCGCGAGAGTACATCGATATTCTCGACCGGGATAAACAGCTTATCGCCGCCCTTATACTCGAGCATGACGCAATCGTGTTGGCTCTTGCCGACCTCGATCGGTTCAAGGCCGAGATACTTTCCGATCCCGTGCTCTGTGTGCACCACCAGATCACCGCGAGCGAGCGCTGACAATTCAGCGAGAAACGCGTCGGCATCCTTCTTGCGCTTCTTCCGGCGAACCAGACGATCGCCGAGTATGTCTTGCTCGGTAAGCAGTTCCAGCTGATCGTTGGAGAAACCGCTATCAAGCGGCAGCACCATGGCAGCAGTCTGACCCTTGGCCGCAAGCCCAAGCGCTTCCTGCCAACTATCGGCCAGCTTGGTTTGAGTCCCCGCTTCGCTGAGAATTGAGGCAATGCGCGAACGGCTGCCTTGCGAATAGGCTGCGAGCAGCGGTTTCCGGCCTGATTTCGCGATTGCCGCTAGATGCTTGCCCGCGGCCTCATAGACATTGTCACCGCGCGCGCGTTCGGGGGCAAAGTCACGGCCCGACGAGAAGCCAAAGTCGAGCGATTTCTCATTCTCGGGTTCGGCGAAGATCACGCTGCGATGGACTGGCCAATGAGCGAGCCTCTGCTCGAATTCTTCGCGCGATACGTAAAGCGCATCCTCTGCCAGAGGGCGATAGCTGCCCGCTGCCTGACCCGCGGCCTTTTTGCGCGCCTGGTGATAGTCGGCAATGTCATTCAACCGCTCGTCGCCCGACTGTATCGCGCCGCTATCGATCACGATTTGGTCATCTTGAGACAGATGGTCGAACAGCGAGGTCAGCTTTTCTTCGAACAAAGGAAGCCAGTGCTCCATCCCCGCGAGGCGGCGTCCCTCGCTGATCGCTTGATAGAGCGGATCGCCCGTCGCGGTTGCGCCAAACATTTCGCGATATCGGCTGCGGAAGCGCTTTATGCTGTCATCATCGAGCAATGCCTCGCTCGCGGGCAGCAGCAGATGCGACTTGAGAACTCCGGTGCTGGTCTGTGTTGAAGGATCGAACAGACGCAAGCTTTCAAGCTCGTCACCGAAGAAATCGAGCCGCAGGCCTTGATCGAGACCGGAGGGATAGATGTCGACGATCGATCCGCGAACCGCATATTCGCCCGCGTCGACAACCGTATCAGCACGCGAATAGCCTTGGCGTTGGAGCAGATCGGCGAGCGACTGGCGGCCAATTTCGACACCCGGCGAAAATTCGCGGACTGACTCGCGAATGCGGAATGGCGATAGCACCCGCTGGAGCACCGCATTGACTGTGGTAACCAGCAATTGCGCGGCGCCTTTGCCCGCTTGCAAACGGTGGAGCGCAGCAAGCCGCTTTGCGCTAACAGATAATGCCGGGCTGGCTCTGTCATATGGCAGGCAATCCCATGCCGGAAACTCGATCACTTCCAATTCAGGCGCGAAGTAATGCGCAGCATCGGTAACCGCGCGCATGGCTGCATCGTCGGCCGCGATAAACACCGCGCGGCCAGTGGATGCGCGGGCCAGATCGGCGAGCACCAAGGGCTGCGCTCCGCGTGCGACGGAGGACAGTGTCAGCGGCGTCGTGGCCGTAAGTATGCGCGAGATATCAGCCATTGCTTCAGCGTCGGATTAGCGCGGAATATGCACGTAATCGAGCTTCTGCATCAGCTCCATCTGCGCGCCCGCGATTGCTCCAGGAGTCTCTTGCGTTTTGAGTGCCCAAGCCATGATGTCGACATCATCCTCGTCGAGCAGTCGTTCGAACCAGACCAGATCACTTTCGGACCAGCCATCGGCGTAGCGATCGAAAAAGCCGCCGATCATAAAATCCGCCTCGCGCGTGCCGCGATGCCAGGAACGGAACTTGGCGCGGGCCATACGGGCGGAAAGATCGGGGATTTCAGACATGGCGGTGCGGGTAGGGCACTCGCCAATCGCGCGCAAGAAGCTATAGGAATAGGATGCGTCCCGAAGTGCTCAATCCCCTGTTTGTCGAAGTCGATGCGCTCGACGGGATCGGACCTAAGCTGAAGAAACCGCTCGACAAGCTTGGTCTGACACGCGTTCGCGATGTCGCTTACCATCTTCCGGAACGATTTGTTACGCGGCGGGCGGTCGAAAATCTCGATGAAGCGGGCGTTGGTGAGCAGGTTGTGATTGCGCTAACGCCGACCGAGCATAAGGCATCAAGAGGCCGCGGCCCCTATCGTGTGCTCGCGCAAGACTCAGTAGGAAACATCTGCTCGCTGACTTATTTCGGGCGAGCATCCTACACTGCGAAGAAGCTGCTGCCTGTAGGTGAGCTGCGCTGGGTCGCGGGCCGGATCGACGAATATGGTCAGATGCTTCAGATCGTGCATCCCGATCATGTTGTTGCGGACAGCGCTGAAACTCTGACGCGGCTCTGTGAGCCCGTTTATGCTCTGTCAGAAGGACTGACGCAGCCGAAAGTGAGTAACTTGGTGGCGCAAGCGCAGGAGCGGCTGCCCGAGCTACCCGAATGGATCGAGCCGAGCCAGTTTGACGCCGCGAAATGGCCCGACTGGCGCGATGCGCTGACGCTGGCGCATAAGGGTGAACACCAGGCAGCGCGCGACCGGCTCGCATATGACGAATTGCTGGCAAACAGTCTCGCATTGATGCTCGTACGCGCAGACAATCGCGCGCGCAAAACCCAGCCATTGCTTGGTGACGGATCGCTAAGAGACAAGCTTCAATTGCCATATCAATTGACCGGCGCACAATCGCGATCAGTGTCCGAGATCGAAGGTGATCTTGTGCAGGAAGCCCCTATGCTACGGTTGCTGCAGGGAGATGTCGGCGCGGGCAAAACAGTGGTCGCATTGAAAGCGATGCTGATTGCCAATGAGGCGGGAAAGCAGGCGGCGCTGCTCGCTCCTACCGAAATTCTTGCTCGCCAGCATTTTGAGACATTGCGCACAATGGCAGGGCCGACGGGCGCGGAGGTCGCGCTGCTAACCGGCCGCGACAAGGGCAAGGCAAGAGAAGCCATTTTGATGGGGCTGATGGACGGCAGCATCGATATTGTCGTTGGCACTCACGCAATTTTTCAGGACACGGTCAGCTACAAAGATCTTGCGCTGGTTGTGATCGACGAGCAGCACCGTTTCGGCGTTGCGCAGCGTTTGATGCTGGCAAAAAAGGGTAAGAACACGCCGCACACTCTAGCGATGACTGCGACACCGATCCCGCGCACGCTCACTCTCGCACAATATGGGGAGATGGATGTATCCAGGCTCGATGAGATGCCCCCGGGGCGGCAGCCAATCGACACGCGGGTGATTGCACAGGCGCGGCTGGACGAGATTGCTGACGGTGTCGCGCGTCATATTGCCAGCGGCCAGCAGGCCTATTGGGTCTGCCCCATGGTCCGCGAAAACGAGACTGAGGATATTGCCGCAGCAGAGGCGCGCTATGCCGGTTTGAAAGAACGTTTCGGTGATGACGTGGTGCTGGTTCATGGCCAGCTAAAGCCAGAGCTCAAAGACGCCGCAATGGAACGTTTTGCCAGCGGACAGGCGAAATTGTTGGTTGCGACCACAGTGATTGAAGTTGGCGTCGACGTCCCGGCGGCGACGCTAATGGTGATTGAGCAGGCCGAGCGTTTCGGCCTTGCACAGCTTCACCAATTGCGCGGCAGGGTAGGGCGCGGATCAGAGAAGTCTGTGTGCTTGCTTCTGCGCGGAGACGCGCTTTCCGAAACCGGGCGCGAGCGATTGGCGCTTATGCGCGAAACACAGGATGGCTTCCGTCTCGCCGAAGAAGATTTGCGCCTGCGCGGCGGCGGTGAATTACTCGGAACACGCCAATCTGGTGACACGCCGTTTCGCGTGGCCTCTCTCGATCAAATCACTCAGCTTTTGCCCAAAGCACATGATGATGCGAAACTGCTGATGGATCGTGACGGCGGCTTAACGGGGAAACGCGGCGATGCCGCTCGCATTCTGCTCTATCTTTTTGAGCGTGACTGGGGCGTGCAAATGCTGCGTGGTGGCTAGCCGAGTTCTGCGACAATCGCTTGTGCGGCCATCCATGCATCTTCCCATGTGTAAGCGAAGTTTTCCTCGCCGTCGTAATAGGGGTCCGCAATCGCCGCGCCTTCGCGGCCGGGCACGGCATCGAGCAAAAGTGCAATCTTCGCTGACGAATTCGATGGAGCTGCAGCCCGGATGTTCTTCAGGTTCGAGTGATCCATCGCGAAGATGTGCGTGAAGCGGGTGAAATCCGCCGGTTCCAATTGCCTGCCTTGATAATGTGAAATGTCGATCCCGTGATTGGCCGCTTCGCTTATGCTGCGCGGATCGGGCGGCTGCCCGACATGATAGGCGGCGGTTCCTGCTGAATCGGCTTTGACATCCAATCCGGCTTCATCGGCGGCTTTTCGAAATGCCGCCTCTGCCAGTGGCGAGCGGCAGATATTGCCGAGGCAGACGAACAGTATCGATGGCTTTGTGCTCATTGGCCGGTCTTACTGGACCATACACGCTGCTCGCAATAGGCAGTTCAGACGGGGTGACAAGCTGGCAGCGACGCGGCTAGGACGTCTGTATGGCAAGCGCAGCAATTCCTTCCGATTCTACCACTGAACGCCATCCAGAATGGCAATATCTCGATCTGATGCGCCAGATTTGGGAACAGGGTAGCGAACGCGAGGATCGAACAGGCGTGGGGACGCGTTCGATCTTCGGCGCGATGTTGCGGTTTGATCTGTCTGACGGCCGCATGCCCTTGCTGACGACCAAGCGCGTGTATTGGAAGACCGCAACGCGCGAGATGCTGTGGTTCCTCACCGGCGACACCAATATCCGTGAATTATGCAAGCAGAACGTCCAGATTTGGACCGACTGGCCGCTCGACAGCTATCGGCGTGAGACCGGCGAACAGATTAGCCGGGAGGATTTCTCGGCGCGCATTATCGAGGATGCAGCATTTGCTGAGCGCTGGGGAGAGCTTGGCCCGGTTTACGGCAAGCAATGGGTCGATTGGCCGACGTATCAATACCAGGCTGATGGCAGCTATCGCAAAGGACCAGGTATCAATCAGGTGGCGCAAGTTGTTGCTTCGCTGAAGAATAGCCCGGGCAGCAGGCGGCACATCATCGAGGGATGGAATGTCGCCCAGCTCGACCAGATGGCGCTACCGCCGTGCCACAAGACCTACCAGTTCCACGTCGCGGGTGACCGGCTGAATTGCGCGCTTTATCAGCGCAGCTGCGATGTTGCGTTGGGACTTCCGTTCAACCTGTGGTCAGCGGCTTTGCTGCAACGGATGATAGCTCAGCAGGTTGATCTTGAACCGGGCGAGTTCGTCTGGATGGGCGGCGATACGCATCTTTACCTGAATCACGGCGATTTGGTGCAGGAGCAGCTCTCGCGAGAACCAGGCGGCGCGCCGGCGCTTGAGCTGGCAAGAAAGCCGGTTTCGATCTTCGACTACAGGATCGAGGATTTCGAGGTCCATGGCTACGCACCGCAGAGTGCGCTAAAAGCCCCCATCGCAGTCTAGGCCGCAACGCTTGACCGGATGGCCGGCTTGAAATAATATGTCGCACGATTAAAAGATTGCGTCTCGCATTCTCATCTCTTTTGGGGAGAGCATGATATGGCCGAAGGGCCCAAGGGACCAGCGAAGGGTGGGGGCAATAAGCCTACCCTATCACTGCATGTTCCCGAACCGACATACCGCCCGGGCGATCCGGTTGATTTCGCGCATATCAATGTGCCCGAAGCCGGTGCGCAAGCGCGTCCGGACGAGGCCTGCGAAGCGATTGAAACCAGCGATTTGTGCTACGATCTGATCCGCGTTCTGGGTGATGACAACAAGGCGCATGGCCCGTGGGACCCCAAGCTTGATGCCGATACATTGCGCACAATGCTGCGCCACTTTGCCATGGTACGTGCATTTGACGAGCGCATGTTCCGCGGTCAACGGCAGGGCAAGACCAGCTTCTATATGAAGTGTACGGGCGAGGAAGCGACCTCAATCTCCGCCGCTATGGCCCTTGCGAGCGATGATATGGTGTTTCCCTCCTATCGCCAGCAAGGCGTGCTGATTGCGCGCGGTTACCCGCTGATCGAAATGATCAACCAGATCTATTCGAACAAGGGTGACAAGCTGAAGGGCCGCCAGCTGCCGATCATGTATTCGAGCCGCGAGCACAGTTTCTTCTCGATTTCCGGCAATCTTGCGACGCAAACCCCGCAAGCCGTCGGCTGGGCTATGGCCAGCGCGATCAAGGGCGACAGCCGTATCGCTGCGACCTGGGTCGGCGAGGGTTCTACCGCAGAGGGCGACTTCCACTCCGCTTGCACATTCGCCACGGTCTACAATGCACCCGTCATCCTAAACGTGATCAACAATCAATGGGCGATCTCGAGCTTCAGCGGTTTTGCCGGGGCGGAACGGACCACCTTTGCCGCGCGAGCGCTCGGCTACGGTCTCGCGGGCCTTCGCGTGGACGGCAATGATCCGCTTGCGGTTTACGCGGCCGAAAAATGGGCCGCCGACCGGGCCCGCGCGAATGGCGGTCCGACGTTGATCGAGCATTTCACCTATCGGGCCGAAGGGCACTCAACCTCCGATGATCCCACGGGCTACCGCAGCGCTCAAGAGCGCGAAGAATGGCCGCTCGGCGATCCCGTCATGCGTCTGGTGAAACACCTGACCGAGCTGGGTGAATGGGACGACGAGCGGCAAGAGGCGCTCGACAAAGAATGTATGGAAGAGGTCAAAGCGGTCACCAAAGAGGCCGAGAAGAACGGCATTCTCGGCCACGGTCTGCATCACCCATTCCGAACTATGTTCCAGGACGTTTACGAAGAACTGCCTTGGCATCTCGAGGAGCAAGCTGCCCAAGCCAAGCGCGAGCGCCAGATTAAATGGCCAGGCGAGGAGCCTTGGTCATGAGCACGAAAACGAAAGATAACGCGCCAGCGGAAGTAGGGTCCGAGCGCCGCCTCAATATGATCGAGGCGATCAACGAGGCGCTAGATATCAAAATGTCCGAAGATCCTGATGTGATCATTATGGGCGAGGATGTCGGCTATTTTGGCGGAGTGTTCCGCGCAACCGCAGGTCTGCAGGAAAAACACGGCAAGACGCGCGTGTTCGATACGCCAATTTCCGAATGCGGCATCATTGGCGTGGCAGTGGGGATGGGGGCCTATGGCCTGCGTCCGGTTCCCGAGATCCAGTTCGCCGATTACATCTATCCCGGCCTCGATCAGCTGATTTCGGAAGCGGCACGGCTGCGCTATCGTTCCGCGACCGAATATATCGCGCCGCTAACGGTGCGTTCGCCATTCGGTGGCGGAATTTTTGGCGGCCAAACGCACAGCCAGAGCCCCGAAGCCATCTTTGCCCATGTCGCCGGTTTAAAAACAGTTATCCCGGCAACACCCTATGACGCTAAAGGCCTGCTGATCTCTTGCATCGAGGACAATGATCCGGTGATCTTCTTCGAGCCGAAGCGTATCTACAATGGCCCATTCACCGGCTATTACGACAAGCCTGTCGAGCCGTGGAAGAAACACCGCGATAGCGTGGTGCCTGAGGGACATTACAAGATTCCCCTCGGCAAAGCCCGTGTGGTGACCGAAGGCGATGCGCTGACCATTCTTGCCTACGGTACGATGGTCCATGTCGCCGAAGCCGTTTGCGCTGCGAAAGGTGTGGAGGCCGAGATCCTCGATCTTCGAACGATTGTGCCGCTTGATATTGAAGCGATCGAAGCATCGGTCGAGAAAACCGGCCGCTGCCTGATCGTACACGAAGCCACAAGGACATCGGGTTTTGGCGCGGAGCTATCCGCGCTGGTAACCGAACGTTGTTTCTATCACCTTGAAGCACCGGTCGAGCGGGTGACCGGTTTCGACACACCCTATCCGCACAGCCTTGAGTGGGCCTATTTCCCGGGGCCGGTCCGCATTGGCGAAGCCCTCGACAAGATTTTGGAAGCCTGAGCTATGAGCAAATTCACTTTCAACATGCCCGATATAGGCGAAGGCATCGCCGAGGCGGAAATTGTCGGCTGGCACGTCGGTGTTGGCGATCGGGTCGAGGAAGACCAGGAAATCGTCGACATGATGACCGACAAGGCCACTGTGCCGATGGAAAGTCCGGTGACCGGCACGGTGGTCGAAGTCGCTGGCGAAGAAGGCGATATGGTATCCATCGGCGCGATGCTGGTTGTGATCGAAGTCGAAGGCGAAGTTTCCGATGATGCGGTTGAACAAGTTTCAGAGCAAGCAGCCGTAGCCGCACCAGAAGCTGAGCCGAAACCAGTCGCCGCAAAAGAAGAGAAGAGTTCTGAACCGGTCACGCCAGCGCCAATGCCAGCGCCAGTGCCGGCCCCAGAACCAGCCCCAGAGCCGCCTAAAGCAGCAACCAAGGTTCTGGCGACGCCGGCGGTCCGCAAACGCGCCAAGGATATGGGCATCGATCTCGCTGAGGTGAAACCTGCCGAAGATGGCCGTGTTCGCCACGCCGATCTCGATGCGTTTTTGTCCTACAATGCTGGTGGCGGCTTTGCTCCCGCGGGCGGGAAACGCGCAGACGAACCAATCAAAGTTATCGGTCTGCGCAAGCGTATCGCGCAGAATATGGCTGCGTCGAAGCGCAACATTCCGCATTTCTCCTATGTCGAGGAGGTCGATGTTACCGATCTCGAAACGATGCGCGCGGATCTAAATGCCAATCGCGGCGACAAACCCAAATTGACCATGATGCCGCTGGTAATCACGGCCATTTGCAAGCTGATCCCGCAATTTCCGATGATCAATGCACGTTATGACGACGAGGGCGGCGTTGTAACCCGTTACGGTGCGGTGCATCTGGGGATGGCAACGCAAACCGATGGCGGCCTGATGGTCCCCGTTATCCGCGACGCTCAAGCGAAGAATTTGTGGCAGCTCGCCCGTGATATCGGCCGGCTTGCCGGTGCTGCACGCGATGGCTCAGCCAAATCGGAAGAACTGTCGGGCTCTACACTAACGCTAACATCGCTTGGCCCGCTCGGCGGTGTCGCGACCACGCCGGTGATCAATCGCCCCGAAGTGGCGATAATTGGTCCGAACAGAATTATCGAACGTCCGATGTATGTCAGCGATGGTAATG
>Ga0316205_10003861_pt1 | contig 13708 bp, 10 predicted proteins | sample 3monthpyrite_MG_FD_204941 | JGI IMG/M metagenome (GOLD analysis project Ga0316205, IMG submission 204941) | Microbial mat bacterial communities from mineral coupon in-situ incubated in ocean water Damariscotta River, Maine, United States -... | ecosystem: Environmental > Aquatic > Marine >... | reverse complement strand
GATGTTCTTAAACAAGGGCTGGGTTTAACCTGCTTAACTCAAACAACAACCTCACCAGTTAAAACACAACGGCGAGATCCATCCTGGAATACATTTGTACAGAGGCTTGACTCTGCCCGTTATTCAGCAAATGACTTAACACATGAGGCACTATTGCGACTCATGCTTGATGCAAAACGCTGGTTAAAATAATGCCTGTATCCACCTGGTTTGATCAAGTAGAACTTATGCAACCCGTCTGGTTATGGCTTTGGCCTATTTTAGTCATTATTACTTTGGGTTTAAAAAGTTACGCAGGTAAACGGTTATCTTCGGTAGCAACTGAAGAATTATTAACGTCGTCCAATCAGCAATATGTCAGTGTTGTACATCCATTGGTATCGTTGTTACCAGAAGAACAAAAAGTTTCACCGAACTGGAACTGGAAAATTATATCATTAGTATGGTTAGTGTTATTTCTTATTATTCTGGCCTTAAGCCAGCCGGTACGTATTGGGAAAAAAATCCCTGATCCACCACAAGAGCGGGATATTGTTTTTATCCTGGACACTTCTGTCAGTATGTTGTTGCGAGATTATGTTTTCGAACAACAACGGATTGAACGTATGACTTTGTTGAAAGGCTTGTTGGATGAATTTGTCCAGCAACTTAATGGCGAACGAATTTCAGTAGTGGTATTTGGCGACTCGGCGTATACCTATATACCCTTTACAAAAGACCTTGCGTTTATTCGGCGCATGCTGGCACGCATACAGACAACCATGGCTGGACGCTTGAGTGCAGTGGGTGAGGCAGTAGCACTTGCGGTAAAAGAAGCAAGCCAACGACCAGAGCGAAAACGAATCCTGGTATTGTTCACTGCAGCAAATCAGACAACAGGAAATATTTCACCGCAAGCAGCGGCTATGTTGGCAAAAGAAGCAAAATTACCCCTGTATACGGTTGCCATTGGCGCGGGTAGTTATCAAGCAGAGGAAAAAGATCGACAAGGTGGATTAATTTATCATCCAGTTGACTATGTCTTGCTTCAGGAGCTGGCGAATAAAACCGGTGCGCAGAGTTATCGTGGCAGTGACTCGTCCGCACTTAAAAGAGCAATTGCCGATATAGATCGACGAGAGATGAATCAAGCTGTTGTTGAACCCCAATTTTTCCGTAAGCCACTATATCAGTGGCCATTAATTCTGGCATTACTGATTGTCAGTATGTTTCCACTTAAAAGATTGATTCATCGAAGTGCCAGATGATTGAGTTTATTTACACAAATCTCTATTGGAGAGAACCACTATGGTTGTTACTTCTATTTCAACCTGTAGTGGTTATCCTGTTACAAAGACATAAACGACAAAATCAAGTAAGTCTGTATGCTGATGAAAAGCTGCGCGCCTGGGTTGTTAGCCCGAATAAGAAGCGCTTGTCGAGGTCTATATTACAAAGAAAATATTTCTTCCTGATTGCCTGGATTCTTTTTTCAATCGCGATGGCTGGACCACGCATGGCGCAAGAAATATCGGGTGATACAATTCGCAGTGGATTGGATGTGATGGTCGTAGTTGATCTTTCACGTTCCATGAGGGCAACTGATGTACAACCCTCACGTATACAACGGTCTCAGATAGAATTACACGAATTGATACGCAAGTTTTCAACTGAACAACAGCGATTAGGTCTGGTGGTCTATGCAGCGAGACCACACCTGTATTTTCCTTTGACAGCGGACAGAGAGTTAATTACTTTTTATTTAAACTTACTGGATGGCATCATCATGCCAACGCATGGTTCAAATATCGTTGATGCAATACAAATGAGTTTAAATGAACTAGCAAATGCCAGTACTACATCAGGCGCTATCCTTTTACTAACCGATGGCGATTTTGATTTGTCAGACAATAAGCAAAAACAGCTGGATGAATTGCTTGTAGAGTTAAAGGCTAAAAAAATACCCCTGTATATCCTTGGGGTAGGCAGTGTCGAAGGAGAAGCAATTCCTCTTGCTAATGGTAGTTGGTTAATGGATAAAGGAAATGCCGTTGTAAGCCATATGGATGAAGATCGACTGAGAGACATGGCAGACCAGACTAATGGTCGATTTAGTATGATAAGCGATGATGCCAGAGACTGGGATGCCTTATATATAAATGGAATGCGATTACTACAATCTTCTGAAATAGAGGGGAATACAAAGAGTAACGTTATCTGGAAGGAATACTATCCCTGGTTTCTCTTTCCTGGCGTTATATTATTGTTTATTACAAGTCTGCCATTTCATTTAGATTTAAAATTAGTTAATAACCAGTTATCTAAGCTTTTAATATTGTTTTGCCTGGTCTTTATATTAGTGCCCGTCACTAAGCCTGTTAATGCAAATGAAATATCGGACTTGCGTGAGGCAGGAGTTCTATTCAAGAGTGGACAATACTTACAGGCAAGGGACATATATAAAGTAATTAATGGATTTGAAGCTCGATTTGGTGAGGGTGCCAGTCGCTATCGCCTTGGTGATCACACCGGCGCCATAAGACAATTTAGTCAGGCAGCGTTAGAGACCAGCGAGGAGCAGCAACGAAGCAAAGCTTTATATAATCTGGCAAATAGTTATTATCAAACGGGAAATTACCAAACTGCGGTGGAAGTTTATAACGATGTGCTTCGTTACCAGCCGGGCAACCAGTCCAGCATTAACAACCGAGATGTTAGTCTAATCCTGATTCAACAAATTGATGAACGCCTTGAACTCGAAAGAGCAGCGCGAGCAGGAAGTGGCCCTAGAAGCGCTGCTGCAGCAGAAGGGGTGAATCTTAATGAGTCTTCCAGGGTTTCCGTAGGGGACGATGAATCAAATAAAAGTGATAAAGTGCTTTTACCTGTCTTACCAGGAATCAGTAATGAAGCGTTGGAAGAACTGATTCAAAAAGGTATTAAGCACACAAAAGTTGCTGCCAGCGGAACCACTGAAGGTAAGCAATCTGTCTGGCAACAGCAGCTATTCGAAGCACGTTTTTTAATGCAGACTTTACAGGATGACAGGTCAAAGCACATGCAGCGCCTTTTTGAAATGGAAGAGGGCTTTGCTGCGCCGGTAGAAAAACCCATGAATGTTCCTGGAATGCAACCATGGTAGACGAAATGAAGTCAGTAAACATAATTAAGACTATCATCGGTGTGCTTTTCTTTTATATTGCAACAACATGGTTTGCTGTTGCAGAACCTGTCATAACTGTTGAGATAGATAAACAGCAGGTTGAATATGGTAAATTCTTTAAAGCTACAATAAGGGCGAAAAATCTTAAGCAATCGCTTGAAGCGTTAGACTTGAAACATGTCGCTCAAATATTTTTTATTGACCAAAAAGGATATGACCGGCAAAGAGAAAAACAACAACTTATTTTAAAACTGTACCCTCGTCTTCAGGGGGAACTTGTATTTCCAGTTTTAAAATTGGCAAACATTTCTACTGAGACTCATGTGATTAATGTTATCCCAGGCAGGATAAAGGGAGACGAGATACAGGTTAATCTAAGCCAGTCAGCGCAAATACTTTGGCAACGCCAGCAATTAGTGATAACACTTGAGGTGGTAACGAGTGATCAATTTGCCAGTCTAAAAACCCAGGCTCCGATTGTGCCAGGGTTTAAACTGGTTCCACTCGAATCTGGCCGTCAGTGGATAAAAAAAAATGGGGTACGCAAGACTCATTTGCGAACTGGGTGGGCGATTTATCCATTGTTGTATGGAAGTCAACTACTATTAGAATTGCCTGCAGTGACTTACCATCTTGGCGGTGTTCAAAAACGAGTCTACCATTTGCCAGCCGCACAGTTGGAGGTAAAAAAATTACCGCCTTATATCCCACCAACCATGCCGGTTGGTAAAGTTACATTGAACTCACAAGTTGATACGGATAGTATCTTAGGTAACGATACACTGGCATTCTGGAACCTGACATTAAATTCAGATGAAGTTCTACCTCAGTGGTTCCCGGCTATATTACGGCAGGTTAAGTCAGATAAAACACTTGAATTCTTTCCAGTTGAGTCAAAGCGAACAATGCATCGTTCGGATAAAGTATTAAGCTCTGAAGTTGTTCATCGTATACCATTTAAAACTATAACAAGTGGTTGGCATAATTTACCTGAGCTTAATTTTAAATATTTTGATACAGAAACAGGTCGTCTGGTCAATGTGCAACATACTGGTAATATCCAATTTAGTATTGGCATGTTTTGGCTGGTCGTTACAGGGGTAATAACGTTTATTTTGCTATTTTATATGCTGCGTAAAGCGCTAAACATATCATTGACATATTACAATAATCGTCAGAAGTTAAAAATAATATTAGAAGAGCTAAAACAGGCAACCGATATAAATCAAATACGTGCAGTAATGCGAGAATTTGGTTCGCTGCAACAGTGGAGTTACAATGTTTCATTGCGCGACTGGTTTATTAACTGGCGGAAATGTTATAAGACCGATAAAATGATGCAGGAGTTAATTAATAAAATAACCGCCGCATCATACGAAAAACAAAGTGACGAGGATATCACCCGGTTGCGAATGCAGCTGTATGAATATCTTGAACATCCGCGACGAATTCGCCCCGGTTATTTTATTAAGATCCGATGACATAATATTATAAAAGGTAGTACTGATATGCGTTATAGAATTGAAGAAACCAGTAATACACTGGTGCCAGTGAGTAACGGTGATAGTGCACTGATGCTGGCGGTGATTTTGGGTATTGCTATTGGCGTGGTTTGTATTTACCTGGGATGGAAAGGAAAACAACTTTGGTTAAAATTCTGGGGTATTGGACTCACTCTGGTGAGTTGTATATATATCGCATATGTAACAAGTTAATATCAAAAAATGTGTTAAGTCAGTGTTACTGCAGGGATGATTCCAGATGAAGCGTTGTTATACTGCCAATATTATTCTTTTCCACCGTCCATGGCGGAGATAGCACCATCTTTAGAGTCTTTATCGAGAAAGTAATCGATTAATTAATTTTATATTTTCGGATCAGATTGTACCAAAATTCAGAAAAACGTCGTTGCATGTTTCGTTTGGCAGTAATACTTAGAATAAAGCTAAGTGCTAATACTGCATAAATAGACCAGTGTTGGCTAATCATTCCATTAGTAAATCCATCTGATAAAAAGAAACCGACGACTCCAGTGAAACCTTTTTGGCAAATATCATCGGGTAAAGTGCGGTAAACAAGGTAGAGTAAAGTTAATATAAAAAACATATTTAACCATTTTCGCGCCAGTAGTAAATTATTTACCCTGTTTAATATAGTAGTCTGCCCATTGAGTTCTGCTTTCATATTTTGACTTACATCGGTCCACTGGCATTGTTCTTCAGTGCTATCTATTAACTCAAACTCAGCTGGAATATTGCCAGGAGCATAACCTTCGGTACCACGAAGAATTCGGTTAAAGACACTGGCATGGATGAGAACCGGGATATTATATTTTCTACACTGTTGATCTATATCCCTTGGTGCATAACGATAAATGAAGTTAATACCAGAACGGGAATCATACAATTTGTCATTGACATTTTGATGTGAGAAAAATTGTTTTTTATCCTCGTCAACAAATACCAGGCCACACGATTCGGCCTTGCGAATCATCCAGTTAAGGGCAACTAATGAAAGCCCCTGCTTGGGATAACCTCCTCCCACGTTTGCGTGTACGCCACTGAACCAGACCTGTTCCATATTTTGTTTTTCTAGCGCCTGTTTTTCGTCTTCATTTTCATTTTCTATGGCACTTTTGTCCCACAGGAAAGGATGAAATGTTTTTCGTTGATCATCTATCGCAAGCGCATGGTAGGCATTTTTGATAAAGGGATTTAAACGGTAATTAGAGAAAGTAAAATGATAAACGAATTTGTTTAACCAGCCGGATAAATCACGAAAAGGTAATCCAACCGCACTTACTGTATCCCAGACGCCAATAAAGTGTATAGGATTTTCTTCTTTTGCATACTTCACAGAGTATTTATTACGAAATACTTCGGCACCTTTTGCCCAGTAAAAATGAGTAAAAACAACACCAAGAATGTAGTTAAACATATTCATAATAGGACCATAAACGTATTCGAGTGTGGCACGATTTTCATGGTGATACTCTCTAAAGGCCTGGTAAGCCCGCGCTTTGAGTTCTGCATCACTGTCGATATCTTTATGGTTAATATCAATTATCCCGACTGTATTAATCAGTCCAGCCAGAAAGCGTACTGTAAAAGCGCCACGGCTAAAGCCGAATAGATAAATCTTGTCACCCGGTTTGTAAACACGTATCAACGCGATATAAAGCTGACGAACATTGAAGGCTAGTCCAAACCCAAGTGCACCACCTAATAGACGCAGGAATTTAATACTATTAGTGCCGACACCATCATCATAAATTGCGACTTGTTCCTGTGTATTATGTAGATCAACGGCTTCAAATAATTTAAATACATTTGTGCCTCGAGCTTTAATAGTGCTGTTACCGGTTCCATCAGAGCAAATGATTATGTTTTTGGCCATGCTGCCTCCTGCTTCTATTATTTAATTATTTTTCATGGTCGTTCAGGTGGGAATGTGTTATCGCGCAAAAATGAATAATTAACACATGTATAAATCCTAGCAGATCCAGTGATTTAAACAAACCAGTGACAAACACGATCATACTTTTGTAGGTAAAAACAAGTCCTGATTTGTAATTATTTTTTGCTAAACTGCCTTCTGGTAATTAATCCTAATATGAAGTGCTCACCTTTTAACCTATGAATATTCTCAATACGCTCGCTAATGAACTTTCGGTCAAAGTCAACCAGGTCGATGCCGCGGTTAAATTACTGGATGAGGGTGCGACAGTGCCCTTTATTGCACGCTATCGAAAAGAAGTCACTGGTGGCTTGGATGATACTCAACTACGTAATCTGGAAGAACGACTGATCTATTTGCGGGAGCTGGAAGACCGTCGCGAAACTGTTCTAAAGAGTATTGATGAGCAGGACAAGCTGGATGATGATTTAAAAAATGCCATTCTGGCAGCAGACACCAAGACACGACTGGAAGATCTCTATGCGCCTTATAAACCCAAACGGCGCACCAAGGCACAGATAGCACGTGAGGCAGGGATAGAACCTTTAGTCGACAGCTTACTACAAGATACATCACAGGACCCGAATGTGTTAGCGGCTCAATACCTGAATGAAGAAGCCGGTTTTGTGGATGAGGTTGCAGTGCTCGAAGGTGCACGCCAGATTTTTATGGAACGTGTGGCTGAACAGGCAGACCTGTTAGGCGCGTTACGCGAATATGTCTGGAATAATGCAAAAATGATCTCCCGAGTTGTATCAGGTCAGGAACAAACTGGTAATAAGTTTGCTGACTATTTTGACTACCAGGAGGCATTAAAAGACATTCCTTCTCACCGTGCCCTGGCCTTATTTCGTGGTCGGAGTGAAGGTTTTTTGCGTCTTAAATTTGAAGTTAGCGGACAGGATGATTTGCCTGCTAATGATGCAATGGGACATTGTGATAATCTTATTGCGAGTCATTTTTCCATTAAGCATACAGGTGCAGCAGCCGATACCTGGTTGGCTGAATCGGTACGCTGGGCGTGGCGCATAAAGCTCTCTTTGCAACTGGAAACAGAGCTTAATTTAAAATTACGAGAATCAGCCGAAGAAGGCGCCATTAAAGTGTTTGGTGACAACCTGCGTGATCTGCTATTGGCAGCACCGGCGGGTTCACGCGCCACCATGGGACTCGACCCGGGGATTCGTACCGGTGTTAAAGTGGTGGTGGTGGATGCAACGGGTAAGCTGGTCGATCAGGCTGTCATTTATCCCCATGCCCCCAGGAATCAATGGGATGCATCGATTTCACAGTTGGCCATACTGGCAGAGAAACACCAGGTGGATCTGATTAGTATTGGTAATGGAACGGCATCGCGTGAAACGGACAAACTCGCTAAAGAACTTATCAGTAAATATTCAAAATTAAAGCTGACTTCGATTGTTGTCAGTGAAGCGGGTGCCTCGGTGTATTCAGCTTCAGCATTAGCAGCAAAGGAATTTTCCGATCTGGATGTTTCTTACCGTGGAGCTGTATCTATCGCGCGTCGTCTACAGGATCCATTAGCCGAACTGGTGAAGATTGAACCCAAATCAATTGGTGTTGGTCAGTATCAACATGATGTTAATCAATCCCATCTGGCAAGAAAGCTTGATGCGATTGTTGAAGATTGTGTGAATGCCGTTGGTGTTGAAGTGAATACGGCTTCTGCACCCTTGCTTGCCAATGTCTCAGGCCTGAGTGAGTCGGTAGCGAACAATATCGTGCAATTTCGTGAAGAACATGGTGCATTTAAAGATCGTATGGAGTTACTTAAAGTACCGCGCTTAGGTGCTAAAGCATTTGAACAGGCGGCCGGTTTTATGCGCATCCATAATGGTAATAACCCACTGGATGCATCCGCAGTGCATCCAGAAGCCTACCCAGTAGTAGAGCGCATACTCAATCAAACACAGGTCGGTATAAAAAATCTTATTGGCGATCATGCTTTATTAAAAGGCCTGGCTGCCAATGATTTTACCGATGAACACTTTGGTGAACCAACCGTACATGACATTATTCGTGAGCTTGAAAAGCCCGGCCGGGATCCTCGGCCTGAATTTAAAACGGCGAATTTCAAAGAAGGCGTCGAAAAAATCTCCGACTTACAATTAAATATGATTCTGGAAGGGGTTATTACAAACGTTACTAACTTTGGTGCTTTTGTCGATATTGGGGTACATCAGGATGGTCTGGTGCATATCTCCAAGCTAGCCGAAAAATTTGTTAAAGACCCGCGTGAAGTCGTCAAAGCGGGTGATGTGGTAAAAGTCAAAGTAATGGAAGTAGATGCGCAGCGTAAGCGTGTTGCTTTAAGTATGCGTCTCACCGATGATGCTGATCGACCTGAAAAGTCAAAACAATCTATTAAAGAAAAAACCAAGAACAACAATAGTAATACAAACCAGAACAACAAGAAATCAGTAAAGCAGAAAAAACAAGCACCTGCAAACAATGTCATGGCAGCTGCATTTGCAAAATTAAAATCTTAAATTGAGTGACGTATAACATAAAACCATCTCCCCTTACTGAATGGTTTCTAGTATAGTAATACTCTATTTCGTAAAAAGAGAATCACTCTTTACAATAGATTTTTTAAAAAGAGGGAGAAAGTATGGAGATCTCAACTATCATAACGCTGGTTTTTATCGGTGCAGTCATTATTTATATAATTTCAATATTTAATACACTTGTGGCGTTACGCAATCGCTTTAAAAATGCTTTTTCACAAATCGAAGTACAACTTAAACGACGTTATGACCTTATCCCCAATTTAGTGGAAACCGCAAAAGGTTACCTTAAGCATGAGCGTGAAACGCTGGACGCGGTTATTCAGGCCCGTAATACTGCATCCAGTAATTTGAACGCCGCGCATAATAATCCGGGAGATGCCTCTACCATGCAAGGCCTTGGACAGGCTGAAGGTAATCTTGCAGGTGCGTTGGGAAAATTAAATGTTGTTGTCGAGGCTTATCCCGATTTAAAAGGCAATCAAAACATGATGCAGTTAACCGAGGAGCTCACCAGCACAGAAAATAAAGTTTCCTTTGCGCGGCAAGCCTTTAATGATCAGGTCATGGCATACAATACTTATAAGCAATCTTTTCCGCAAAATATTCTTGCTGGAATGTTTGGTCATGGGAATGATGCAACACTTCTTGAATTTGAAGATAGCGCTCAAATTCAGGCAGCACCAAAAGTGTCTTTTTAGTGATACCCCATATTTTTTATGTGTAAAGTATGAACTTTTTTGAAGCACAGGATAAGGCACGCCGAAATACATTTTGGCTTGTTATTTTATTTGGTTTCGCTGTTACGGGTTTAATTATTTTAACCAACCTTGTTATCCTCAGCGCATTAGCCTACAAGGAAACGGGTCTTGTAGTTTTTTCATATAATGAATTAATCAACTATCTTGAATGGGATGTGTTTGTCGCCATAGCCATTGGAGTATCAGTGCTGGTCTTTCTCGGCAGTCTGTATAAAACCATGTCGCTATCATCGGGTGGCCCTGCTGTTGCAGAAATGCTTGGAGGTATCCTGATTTCGCAAAGTACAAATAATCCTCAAGAAAGACAGCTACTGAATATAGTTGAGGAAATGGCGATCGCAGCGGGAATGCCCATTCCCAAAGTGTATCTCATGGATGAATTAGCCATTAACGCCTTTGCGGCGGGGAAGTCTCCCAGTACGGCGGTTATTGGGGTAACGCGAGGCGCATTATCACAGTTAAGTCGCGATGAGTTACAAGGTGTAATTGCACATGAATTCAGTCATATATTAAACGGTGATATGCGGCTTAATATCCAATTAATTGGTGTCTTGCACGGAATTTTACTTATCGGCATCATTGGTTATTACATTGTACGATCATTAAGGTACGCACGAATCTCGCGTAGTGAAAAAGGTGGCAGTGTGGTTGGTGCCGTAATTGCGGCAGGTTTCGGTTTGATGATCATTGGATATGCCGGGACCTTTTTTGGTCAATGGATAAAATCCGTTGTCAGTCGTCAACGAGAATATCTGGCCGATGCTTCTGCGGTTCAATTTACCCGGAATAAGGATAGTATCGCGGGGGCGTTAAAAAAGATTGGTGGTTTAAGTGCTGGCTCTTTCTTAGAAGCTGCAGCGGCACCACAATATAGTCATGCATTCTTTGCCAAGGGTATCAGTAGTTTTTGGCAATCAATATTTGCTACACACCCCCCTTTAGATAAACGCATTAAAAAAATTGACCCGCAATGGGATGGAAAATATATAAGTTATCAAGCTAAAGAACAGCAAACATCAACGGTGTCGTACGCGAAAACAGAATCATTAAAACCATCAGTGACAGGCGTGGTAGTCACTACGGCAATATTGAGCGCAGCGGAACAGGCTATTAGTCAAGTGGGTACACTTAATGAGGAAAATGTTGAATATGTCCAACAATTGATGCAGACATTGCCTCAGTCATTAAGAAATGCATCACAAAACGCTTATTCTGTACGTGGCGTAATCTATTCACTTTTAATTCGTGACCAAAGTAATCAAAACGAAGCATGGGTACTATTAGAGAAATATGCAGATGCAAACATGCACACATTAACAAAAGAACTTTATGATGATGCGATGCAGCTGGATGAAAAATTAAAATTACCATTGCTTGAACTTAGTGTGAATACGTTACGAGAATTATCCGCCAATCAATACGCTCAGTTTAAAACGACCGTGAATAATATTATTTCGGCAGATAAATCTATTGATCTTCATGAGTGGGTAATAAAACGTCTGGTCTTACAACAACTGGATGAACATTTTTCTTTGCGTGAACCAGCAAAAGCAAAGCATGCGTTTTTAGGTGCCGTTAAGGGAGATGCGGAGGTTCTGTTATCGCTCATCGCTTATGTCGAACATAAAAGTGATAAGTTAGCAAAACTTGCATTTGAACTCGGTAAAAAAGAAATAGGTGCTCAGGCTTTCAATATAGTACCCAGAGAAAAACTTTCACTCGACACGATAAACAAATCACTTGATAACCTTATGCAACTCAAGCCGTTGTTAAAACCCCGTATTCTTAAAGCCAGTGCAGCCATTATTCTTGCTGATAACAAAACAACAACAAAAGGTATTGAGTTATTCCGTACCATTTCAACATGTCTGGATTGCCCCATGCCACCGCTGCATGCATGACTCGTATTCTTTATTATATTTGTGAAGCCTACACAGTTACTGTTTTTAATCAAAATTAAACGGTGTGAGATTTATTTTTTTGTAACATAATCAAGAATGTCTACAACCTGATCGGTACTGGTTGCCCATGCTAGTGCAACAGCATCAACTTCTTTTAAAGGATGAACAATATCTTCAGCATGCAGGGTAATATAAGGTTTACCCAATGCCGCACAGTAACCGGCATCGAACGCGGCATTCCATTGTTTATATTTATCGCCAAACCGAACAACAACCATATCGCTATTTTCGATTAATGTTTTGGTGCGTATGGCATTGACCTTTGCAGATTTATGATCACGCCAATAAGGTACATTTTCCTTGCCAAGGGTATCACCTGCGGCATCGCTTGCTTCGTGATCGGTAACCGCCGAGGTGAATTTTATATCCAGCCCTTTATCAGCGGCGCCTTTAATCACTTCATCACGCCAATCAGTATGAATTTCCCCCGACAGGTAAACGGTTAAAGTCATTGTTAATTTCCTTGTGGTTATTACGTAAAACAAATGTTACAGAAAATGGTGGGCTATACATAGCCTGATGTAACCAAATATGCTCAGCTCTCGCTGAAAGAGCAGAATTGGTTATACACAGATTATTTTTGCGATGCTGAATTCTTGTGATCTGGGACACATCCATTTTACGATCTCGGTCGCATTTTCAATAAATAATCATACTTTATGCTGACCAGGAGTCAGGTAAGAGTTACATTGACCGCTAATAGTAATAAATCACCAATTCAGGTTATATATGTCTAAAGACACATTAAAAGTAAGGTCACAGGTCCTGCTACTCAATCGTGGTACCTTTAGCTTCAATCGATGGCACGCTTTTATTTGTCTGATAATTATTATGATGACCGTAATGATTCACGATGTATCGGCAACACAATTGCTTACTGAAGACAATGCTGAAACGTTTAACAATAGCAGTAGCACGAATAATTATAAAAATTTCCATTCTGGCATACGACTCGCACGACTAGAAATCGATTATCCAATTGATGCGATTTCTACTATTAAAAAAGTAAATAGTATTAAACCAGATTTGCTTAAGAAACATGTTCACAGTGAACGTCCGGGTAATCTGAAAGAAAAAGTTAAAAAATATCAAGAAGGAAAGTACTTAACCCCGTTGGCATTGCTGTCTACTATCTTAAGTTTATTCCACAGTGATACAGTGTCAGAAAAATGGGATGTATACAAAAGCAAATCATATTCCGATGCAAAGCCGGTCACCCAATTGGGCGATCCAGTTTCGGATAGTTCCTTTGAAGGAGGCGAACGTTATGGTTCGAAATGGACCTCTGACACTGAGGACAAAAGTGTGAGTGAGAAGACGTTTATTGCTGCTGTTCCTTATGTAAACCTTGCTTTTTTAAGACAGGAACAACCGACTCCTAACTCGAGTATAATAGAGGAAGAAGCCGAAAATAATGTTGCATTTCTACCAGCGTTAATTGGAGATGACGGTTATGGAGTTGCAATGAGCGTGGATTGGTAGAGAAAGTCATTACAAAAAACTAATCTCAAAACAAATGTTAGTCTGGCTCTAGTTATAAAATAAAGTACATTAGAAATAAGCGTTTACCTCATCAAGGTTTTTACATAACTTAAATCAGTTTACCTTGAAACCGATCAACCAAAAAATCAATCAATACACGAATACGTTGCGGTAAATAACGTTGCTGAGGATATATGGCGTAAATTGCAGCTTCGGCTAATGCATAATCTCTTAGGACAGGGATGAGTTGTTTACGTTTAATTGCTTCAGTACCGATAAAGCTGGGCATCATCACAATACCAAGACCATCGATGGCCGCTTTCAGTAAAACATCACCATTATTCGCACGAATACGATAGTTCATGCGGATTGTTATTT
>Ga0316205_10003860_pt1 | contig 13708 bp, 20 predicted proteins | sample 3monthpyrite_MG_FD_204941 | JGI IMG/M metagenome (GOLD analysis project Ga0316205, IMG submission 204941) | Microbial mat bacterial communities from mineral coupon in-situ incubated in ocean water Damariscotta River, Maine, United States -... | ecosystem: Environmental > Aquatic > Marine >... | reverse complement strand
CTTCTGTGTACTGCCAGGTCTTTCTTGAATTATTATATCTTGCCATGTGACACCTCATCTTAGTTAGATTTAGGTGTCTACTTTATCGGGGGATGTTCACGATCGGGTTGAATGACTTGTTAGTTTTATGCGTGATATGAGCAGCCTTCAATGAGTACTTGATCTTCATGTTCTTTAAAACCATAAATGAGTAAGCCAGGCTCATCTCGCTTTTCTAAATTTACTTTCCATATTACAATAACGTGATCAGGATTTCGATGTACTATCACTAGATCAGCTATTGTGTGATGGCCAAGTGTGTCGTAATTTTCTTTTATTTGTCGATTGAATTCTTCTTCAGGAAAGCTATGCTCAGGGTTTTCTTCAATAAAATAGCGCCAAAAACCATCATAGTTTTTTTGATTCCATGAATTTTCAGTATGCTCTGCCAGGGGCGTTACTAAATCTAGTATTTCTCTTTCAGACATTTCAGTAAACTTCATATTAATCCTTTAAAAGCTAACGTTATAAATAAGTGGCGCCGCATTGTTTGCAGCGTCCAAGCACGTGTTGTTTACGTGCGAACTTGAATGTCTTGTTAGGTCTTTATATTTTTATTGTAATACAGCCTTAATCGCTAGTATTTGCTGCGAATTTCAGTCTCAATCAATTCCTTCAATGGCTGAGAACCAAAGTTAATCAGTGGTTTCCCGTTCACAAAGAAACCCGGTGTTTTAGTTACATTCAATTGTCTGGCATCGGAAATGTCTTGCTGTATTCGGTGTGCAATGGCAGTACTATTTGCATCCTGTTTGGCTTTTTCAATATCCAGATTGGTATCAGCCAGCATTTTCCAGAACAGTTGTGGTTGAACAACATGGTGTATAGCCCATGATGACTGGCTGGAGTAGGCGGCGTCCAGGATTTCCCAGAATTTATTTTGCTGGTGTGCTGCTTCCAGAATTTTAACCACTTCATCGGACCCCTGATGCAGTGGCAAGTAACGCATCACCAGCCGTATTTTGCCCGGGTAGGCCTCCATTGCTTGCTTAAGAAATGGTGAAAAGGCCTTACAAGTACCACAAGCTGGATCAAAAAACTCCACAATGGTTACTTTAGCGTTTTTATCTCCTATTGAGGGTGAATAGTCTCGTTCAAGTATCGTGTTATTTTTCTGAGCATTTGCGCTGGCGTCATCCACTTTTTGTTTATTGTAGAAGTGTGTGGCGATTGCAAAAATAGCAAAAAACAGTGCTATCGCAGCGACTACGACGGATAGTTTTTTCATGATTGTGTTCTTCTCCGAAAGATAAAAAGCAATAAGATGATTGCCGTGTAGCAAAGTATTGACATCATCGGGATAGTGATAAAACCCAACAACTCCAGATTGATTTCAGCGCATGAGGCGTTCTCGCTGCAGGGCCGCAGGTTTTCAGGAATATAGCCGGAGTAGACCAGGTAATGATAGACGGCGAAACACCAGCCAATAATCGCGATGGGTAATGCATAACGAACAACAGAACGATCAAGCGGAAATAGCCCGACAAGAAAAACGACCACTAATGGGTACATGAAGATACGTTGATACCAGCAAAGTACGCAAGGTTTCAACCCCATGACCTCACTGAAAAATAAACTACCCAGTGTGCCTGCTGCGGCTAATAACCAGCAAGTGAAAATCAACATCCACTCGGTATCGAGTGGCGTTAGCAATTGTTTGTATTGTGGAACACTCATCTTTGAATTCTATTTAAAATAAATGAATATTGTAAGTATAAAGCATTATACATACATGGAAATCGTATTGTAGCCTAACGCCTAGTTAGAATTAGTAGGGTAAGAAACTAGTTTTCTCAAATATTAGAAACAATTGGGATCTGACCCCACTTATTTTTCCGTACTTTTCTTCGTCATGATCTTAAGGTTAACGTGACTAACACAATGCCATGATCTGTACTTTCACCATCACGATCGAATATAGGATTAATTAAGTGTCTATCATAAGTATCATAAGCGCTTACCTGAAAAATACTTTCGTAATAACTGGAATCAAATTCACATGATAATAAAATGTAATCGAGCACGGAGCCACTCCCGCCATAATAATGTGTTGGGGTTCGCTCTACTTTTTTCTTTTGATTTACTTCACAAGTAGTTTCATCAATTTCATTCTCTACATCTATTTCGCTTACTTCATTAGGTAGCGCCAGTAGATATAAATCCCAGGAGTCATTCAAACAATATTTATCAAGATAGGCATCACAGTCATTAGAAGAAGCAAAGTATAATCTGTTTGTAAGTAAATGGCTTAACACACCATCAGCTAAGGTATTATTGAAATCACCCATTAATACCATAGGGTTACCAGTAGTCTCACGCCGTTCTATCATATCAACCATTAATAACGCTGCTTCACTGCCACGTCGTATGGTTGAACCCCAACGACCAGCTACTTCTGCTTTTAAGCTTTCAATAATAGTTTTTTCTGCCGATCGATTGTTATCTTGCTCATCAAGCTCAATCATAGAACGTTTAGATTTAAAGTGCACAACATAACAATCACAGTTGCCTATATGAGGTGCATCAACAGTAGCCCTTAATACTTTACGACTAAAGGAGAAGTCATCAGACAAACCTAATGTTTGAGCAAGTTCAGTGTTTGGTTTAACCGTTGCAATGTCTACAATAGGATAACGAGACGCAATGGCGACAACAGGACGTTTATAAATAAAATCATCAATCACTTCAGGCTGATCAACCACCTCAAAATAATCATAACCTTGCGAGTTTACTAATTCTTTTAACGACTCGGTACTAAAAACTTCTTGAAAACCAATAATGTCAGGCTGATATTCACGCAAGTAATCAATAAGCCAGCGTTGTTTTTTTTGCCATTGCTCAGTACTATAAATACGATCAAAATCATAATAAGCATTGGGTGGCTCAAGGTAATTCAATAAATTGAAGGTAGCAATTTTAAGGTGTGTATTTGCTACCGATACTGATACAGCTGTATTTGATGACGCTATAGATGGAGGTATCTGATTTATTTCTTTTGTATCTATGGTATTGATAATGCTAACTCTAGTAAATTTTGGCGGGTAATTATATCTCAACGTCTCTAAAAGTTATCAAATTAAAAACCAGCGTAGTTTCAGGGTATTAATTGGGGACAGAACACAGATTTCCTTTGCTAATATAGAAGAGATCATTAATGATTAGATCATTTTAGACTGAAGTGATCAAATTTTAATCCCTCCGACACCTTTAATCCGAAGCAAATATACCAATTATCGCACCAATTAGAGCAAGCTCAACAACGCTATGCGCTGAATTTACTAATGTTAATTTTGAAGGTGTACGTGCAAAACCATTGTAAAAACCTAATGATGTGACAGTAAATACAGTTGCAATTACTACCCCTAAAAATGTTCCATTTAGAACACCAGATGTATTTGTTGCTGACATAAGCAAAGCGATAAATATAGTTTTGGTTAGCCCTGAAACTAAAGATATAGCAAATGCTCCGCCAAGACCTTCTGTATTATCAGCTTCCTCTTTAGTGAGACCTAAAGCATTTGCCCACGTTCTACCAAAAACTGTCCAGTGGTACCAGACAAAGCCAAGTACATAGCTTGCAATCGTTGCGATTGCTACAGCTATGTAGTTTAGGTTTTGTAATTCTGCGATAAAATTCATATATTTTCTTAGCTTTATTCTGAGTAGCCTAACGCCCTGCATAACCGGTAATTTGGGATGCGCAGCGTAGCAATTTGTCCGCGTTAATGCGATTGTTAGGCTTTAATTTGATCATAGTGTGCTCATGAAATATTTCAGGTTAAGACCAATGGAATTAAAACGAAATCCTATCGAATTCACTCTCAGAGTGTTTGATGAATTATCTAATATTACAATCAATTCGTCTTTTTCCAAGTTTCTGTGTATGTAAGAGGTGAATCCCTGCCAACCGCCTGCATGTTCAACTGAATTATCACTATTAATAAACCAGCCGAAACCATATTTGTTATGTGAGCCATTATCTAATTGCGCTGGTTTATAGGCCTCTTGATAAGATACATTTGAAACTAAAATCCCATATCTCAATGACTTATGCCATAAATTTAAATCATGCGCACTTGAATAAATTCCTCCATCACCAGCAACACCATCAAAATAATTAAGATCATGGGGTAACCTCTTACCGCCAAATGGTCCGTATTCTCTTTTATAGCCATAAACTCGCTTAGTAGGCTCATTATCAGATAGCAGGTTGAATACCTGAGTATCGTTCATATTTAGTGGTTTAAAAATATGTGCAGACATAAAACTTTGAAATGAGGCACCAGATACGCGTTCTATAATTTCTGCGAGCAATACATATCCAGCATTGCTGTATTGAAACTTTGTTCCAGGTTCAAAATTTAAACTTAGGTGGGGCTTTTTGTAGAGAGATATCATCTTTGATGTGGTGAAAACACCTTCTCTATTATCGTGTGTACCTGCTAATTTCATATAGTCAGGCAGCCCTGAAGTGTGATGAAGAAGGTGTTGTATAGTTATATCTTTATAATATGATAATTCAGGTATATATTCAGATACTTTATCGTTATAGTCTAATTTTGACTTGCTATGTAGTATCATGATACCCATTGCAGTGAACTGTTTAGAGACTGAAGCTAGATTGAATGACGAATGCTCCGTTAAAAGGTTTCGGGTATCAGAGCCATCATGGCCGTAAGATTTAGAAAATATAACATCTCCATTTTTTGAAAGCAGAACGGTTCCATTAAACTTATCACTTTTATGAATACGCTCAAGCCACCCATCTAAATTTCGTAGCTTTTCATCCTCATCAGCTTGGGCTTGTATTACCAGTGCTGGAATACGTATTAAAAGAAAGGCAACCAGTATGATAACAATTAAGCTGATTGCTATGAATATTGCCATTTTAAATATCATTCAACTTATTGTTTCTAAATGCTTTAAAACTACCATTTTATTTCTTGCCCTTCCTCTACTACCATGCCTGAATTTATGATACTTGTTGCTATAAATACATCTTGCGGGGAAAGATTAAAATGGTATGAGAGGGCCTTAGCTAAACCTAATTGTATTATAGAAATATCCTCCTTTGACCAAAAAGACGGAAGCAATAGGTTAGCCATAACCGCATATTTTTTACCATGTTGAGCTTCATTTACAGTGATATTGATAGTCATGTGCTCCTGCGACACGTTAGATTCATTAGCCCAAAGTGTAATTAAATCACGAGAGCTATCTGCATATTTATTACAGTCACTTGTGATAATACAATTAGCTACAGGCATTATGTTATCTCTTTTAGTGTTTATTGAGCCTAGCGCTTTGCTAAGGGTTAGTAGTCCCGCTTGAGCTATTTGTATGGTTCAATTCCCTGGAGAAAAGATTAAAATTAAGCTCGTAACTTGTCATCACCAAGTTACCGGTTCAGTAGTCCGATGAGCTAAAGATCTAAAAGATCGTTAACAAGCGTGGACACTAAGCCGACCCGATTTATTAACTCGAACAGTCGAATGAGCTTAAAGCTCGAATTTAGCAAGGATGAGTCCTAATGACAAACCTTAATATGAGAAAATCAGTTGTAAATGTTGGTGTAGATGTAGGAAAAGCTTTTCTCGATATTCATATTTATGAGAACGGCATATATTGGCAAGAAGAAAATAACACGAAGGGTATTAAAAAAATATTAAAACGTCTTTCATATTACAAGGTTGAAAGATTGGTAATGGAAGCAACTGGCCGCTATGAGTTTCAATTAGCAGAAGCGGCACATCATAAAAAACTACCAGTATGTATTGTTAAACCACTATTGGTTAGACTATATGCAGGTGCTATTGTTCAGCCAACAGTCACGCCAGAAAAAAGTAAAAATCTAATAGCAATCAAAAATTTAATTTCAAGACGTCTTCAAATAATGGGTATGAGAACCCAGGAGTTAAATAGAAAACAGATTATGGGGAAAGCTTATCAGGTGTCTTGTAATCGGATGATCAAAGCCATGGATCTTGAAATACAGCGACTCGAAAAGCGCCTCTCGAAGCACGTAGCAGATCAAGCTGAATGGACAGAAAAACAGACGATTTTAAAAAGTGCACCTGGTATCGGTGACACGTTAACATTTACATTACTTGCTGAGTTACCAGAGCTAGGTTCTCTAAACAGAAAAGAGATAAGCTCATTGGTTGGTGTAGCTCCAATGAACCGGGATAGCGGCAAGTTAAGGGGTAAGAGACGAATTAAAGGCGGTCGTTATACTGTACGTGCTGTTTTATATATGGCAACTCTTGGTGCCACTCAATGTAACCCTGTAATTAAAGGATTTTATAATCAGTTAGTCGCTCAAGGAAAACATAAAAAAGTAGCCTTAACAGCATGTATGAGAAAATTTATTATCATGTTAAATGCGATGATAAGAGACAGGTGTGAATGGGCTTATTAATTAATCTTTAATCGGAATTGACATCACAGTCGCTTGTTAGATGCGTACCCGTATGTTATATTTGTATGCGCATTATTCATGCGCACATATTTGGAGTTAGATATGCAGCAAATTTATGATATTGATGCCCCTAAAAAGGCCACAAACCTCAGTGTAAACAGTGACTTACTTAATAAGGCGAGAGGACTTAAAATTAACTTATCAGCTACTTTAGAGCAAGCACTCGCCATACAAGTTAAGAGAACAGCTAGAGAAGCCTGGCTTAGCGAGAATAGAGAAGCTATTGAAGAGCTTAATGAATTAACCAATAAAAATGGCTTGTTTTCAGACTCTTTTAGAGAACTATAATGAGCCAGTACTCTTTATATAAAAATGAAAATAAAAGTTCAAAGAAAACTTACCCATACTTCGTAGATGTGCAAAGTGATTTACTCGATAGTTTAAATTCTAGAATTGTAATTCCATTGTCTGCCAGTAAAGAGACTAACAACAAAACAGCCAAAGGTCTTTGTCCTGTTTTTGAAATAAATGGTAAGGATTACGTTCTTCTCACTCATCAAATGACATCCGTTCCAGTTTCACTGCTTAAGAATGAACTTATGATTATTGATAACTACAGATATGAAATATTAGGAGCGATTGATTTATTATTGACTGGCATCTAACGCCGAGTTAAGCGGCCAAGTGTGTGCACGCTTTTTGCACACACGGCTTGAACGACTTGTTATGTGTTTTAATTTGTACCAGCAAGCCTGCACTGTAAGCGAAAATTACTTATTAGTATTGCTTCATTTCCACGAGATTTGTCTTTGTAATGCAGTAAATATTCGATATTCCCACTAGAGTAATGAGTTACTGTAACTGTTTCTGCTTTATCTGATATTGATGACCAATTATTCTTTGAGTTCATGCATGACAGAGAACACCCTCTTTCTATGCACTTATATACATTAGAAATTGGCATTTCATTGGCTAGTATGGTTTGAGATAATAATGTTAAAGGTAATAATATTAATATTTTCATAATTTTTTTATATTTACACATAACGCTTTGCTAAGGGGCTGCTAACCCAGCAGTGATAGTTTTAATTGTAGTGATACGTAGTGTAACCTGAAAATGTAGTAGAAGTTAAGGGTTAGTAGTCCCGCTTGAGCATTTTGTTAGACGCTTTTGATTTATGTAATATTGTTGAAGATATGTAGCCGGATAGAAAACAAAGTATATGCTTTAGTGTGTTTGTTGCTTTTTTCTCGTTCGTGTACTTGTATTTAGTATCATTCATGAATGTTCTGATAAAGGTTTCAACTTTTTTGTCTAGATTGTCTGGTTCAAGATTATGAGATAGTTTGTTACGTATTGAATTTAATGACTCTAGCGCAACCCATAACTGGTAATCAGAGTCGGTCATTATTTCTTTTCCATATAGCGCTTTTAAAATATGTATTTTTTGATTGAATGTTAATCTTGCTTTTTCTAAGCATTCAGGTGAGATGCACTTGATAGATATTAATTCATTCAATTGCTCTTCTATTAAAAGATGGCCTTTTAGTACCATTAACGATAAGTCATCAGTGTCAGGTAAGTGTTCAAAAAAACGATCTTCCCAGGATTTTAGTTTAGATTCTTCATTCATAATTGTTTCGTCTAACGCTTAGTTAAACTGCCTAAAACCGAGACAGAGAGTTTTTATTGTATTGATCAGCAGCATACTATAAGCAGAGTAGTTCAAGCTAACGGTTTTTGGTCAGATTTAAACTTCTTGTTAGATGTTTTTTCTTTGTATGAGCATAAATCATTGGATTCATTTTTTTGTATGTAATTTTCAATAATATTAATTATTTTAAGCTCTTTAGTGCTGTATTCATATTTGTTGGTTTTAGGTGACAATAACGAGTACTGATTTTTAATACTTATACAAAGCAGCCTTCTATATTCTTTGTTGTTTCCTTTTTCTAGTTCAGGCACCATATTTATCGATGTTTTAATCATCAGCAATGGTATAGTTTTTGTATGAATACCCATAATTACATTAATCTTATTTTGATAAAAATATGTAAGAAATAGATATGTTATTAAAACACCAGCAGTAAATGATATTAAATATTTAGTTTTAATTGCGCTCATACTGATTCAGTTGCCTGTTGCATCTAACGCTGAGCTAAGCGGCCAAGCGTTGTTTGCTTGGTCCGAGTGTGTGCTGCTTTGTGCACACACGACTTGAGCGTTTTGTTAGCCATTTACAATGATTTCATTTATTTTACACCATTCTCGCAAGGCAGTTTCTTGTTCTTTTTTTTCATAACTATACCATTGTTGAATTTTCCCTGACTTTTCAAGAATGTATCTGAATTTTGAATATGCGCCTTTGTGGTTAAAAATTGATTCAATTTCTTCTACATCCTCAGGCATGTATTCATATGAAAAATTAATCGCAAGTCTTTTACCTAGGCCTAGATCGTTTTTATGGGGCAGTGCAATATATTTGCTTGTGTCATCTATATCATCTGGTAGTTCTTCTTCGTTATCACCAAATGCTGAGTACCAATATGTTTCACCAGTATTGATATTCAAATATGCTTCGTGCTCACATGGCTGCGATGAGCTTACAAAATCAAATGCAAATTCTATATCTTCGTATTTTGCGGCCATAGTTATTTTTCTTTTGGCTAACGCTTTGCTAACCCGCCGCAACCGGGACGGATAATTAAAATTGTAACTATTTCAGTAGTGTAAGCTAAAGGCATAATTCAAGACAACGGTTGTCGGTCGGTTTGAGCTATTTGTTAGAGTTTATATCATTGGTCTAAATAGGGCCAATATTAGAACTATAGCGACAAGCAATATTAATAAGCCTACTTTTTTATTTAATATTGAGCCGCTTGGAGTAAGTTCTTGTTTTACATTTTCTCTCCATTTCTTTTGACACTTCTCTATTACCTTTTTAGCTTTATATTCCTGTTGTGCTGTTTTAACCCAGATAGCTGGATGTGAGAGTGGACCTTCAGGCGTTTCATAAAATTTAATACGGTGCATACGTAAATATTTTTTGACGAAGCGCTCTTCTTCTATAGAAGTGTCTTTTAAATCAAATATTTTAAATGACATTTTGTGTGACTCTAACGCCTTGGTAAGGTGCAAGTCACCCAATAGGCTAGTTGGTTGAAATAGTGATTAGTAGTATAAGTTATATAAACCATAGAAGCTAAGGGTTGCTTGTCACTCTTGACCTACTTGTTAGAGCTTTGTTCTGATGTTTAATGCCTGCATATTTAAAATATAGAACGTACGAATTTTGTGCAGCTTCCAATTGCGCCACCAACTTCACCAGATGTTACAAAATATTTGTTTTTCTTTATTGCTTTATTGTTTTCAAACAAAACAACAATGAACTCGTCAGGTTCGCCAGTTAGACCGGTATTACACCAATGCCATGCTTCTTTGTTTAAAGAAAACTCTGTATTTATTGGTGAGGACATAAGTGCCTTTACTTCGGATTTGCTCATGCCTAATTTAATATTAGATGCTTTAATTAGTTCTTGATGTGTATAGTTATTAGTTTTGAATGGGTTGATTTTGCAGCTTGTTAAAAATAATATAGGTAAAATAATAATTAATTTTTTCATAATGAATGCTTGTTCTAATTTTTATGTGGCTCTAACGACTGGATTGAATGACTTGTTATAGCTCGGACACATTATATATTACAACCTTTTTTGATGACTCCCTAGCCTCAATAATGAAATCTTCACCGCAGCCTAAGCAGGTTGCAGGTTTACTTACTGAACTGCCACGCTGATGTTCGCGTGCTATTGCTAGAACTGGGTGGCCGCACTTATTACATAAGAATGCAGCATTATTTCCATGAGCATCGATTTTTGCTATATCACCGTTTCCATACACACCTATAAAGCCTGTAATTGTCATAAGATATTCCTTTTTCTTTTGTAGCTCTAACGCTCTAATAACCAGCCAAAACCCAGTAGGCTAGTATTTGTTGTAAGTTTTGTTGTGTATAACAAACAGTGCCATTCAAATCACGGGTTTTTGGTCTGTGTTAATTTAATTGTTAGGCATTTTAATATGGACAACCATTTGCCCTACATTCTACATATTGTTTTAGTTCTTCAACTCTTGTTTTCGTCCTATTAGCAAGGCATATATTATGTTTCATGGGCCAAATTGATCCAGAGTCTTCGCGTGTGCCTGCGTAATATGTGCAGTCTTTATCTCTAAATTCTACCCATGCTCTTTGTGCTTGAAGTAAATAATCTTTAAACTTACCTTCACTATATGGACCGTTGAGATGTTTCATTTGCTCTTTGTATAGTATGTTTAACTTTTTATCATAATGATCAAGCATTTCTTTTGAGCAATTACTCATTGTAGATTGGCTTTTGTCACAACTAGTACTCCATGTGTAGTCAGATGCAAACACAGGTTGGGCTACTAAAATAATAATAAAAAATATCAGTCTCATAAATTTCCTTTTATGGTTTACGCCTAACGCCCAAGTAAGTGGCCGCTGCTGTTTAGCGGTCCAAGCGCGCTTTTTTGCGCGAGCTTGACTGTCTTGTTATGTGTATTCATTTTATTGGCTACATATTATTACGTAAACAGAAACAATGCCATTAAAGGAAAGAATATTTCTATAGCATAGTCTGAACTTATTCTTCTTGAGTCAAATAGTATAGTAAAGCTTTTTTCTTTTATTATGAAAATGAAATGCTCTAGTGCATAAAACACCAACGCTGCAATAACTATTATTTTTGTAATTACCTCATAATCATGTAGAAACTTATGAGCTTGTAAAACAACTGATTTTGCATATTCTGAGCCTAATGCTGCTATTGGCATAGACAACAATAGTACTAATACAGCGCCATACCATATCACTAATAATATTCTGTATGGTTTATTACGAGACATTTTTTGTTGTGAATGTTTTATCATTTTTTACACATAACGCCCTAATAACCGGACAGGAGCCCGGTAGTGAGCTTGATTATTGTAGTGTTTAGTAGTGTACATATAATTGGGTAGTTCAAGCAAAGGGTTTCTGGTCCGTGTTTATTTACTTGTTAGCGCGGTATGTATTTGAAGACAGAGAGCTTAAGGTGGTAATTCTTGTCATTTGTAATGTTCCTTTTACATTACCCAGCATCAGCTGGCTCTCTTTTGCACAGTATTAGTTAGTTCAGTTGTAGTGAATAATTGTAGCCATCAGGCCGTAGCACTCTAAACGCCTTTACTCACTTTTCATTACGCTTTTAATCTATATGCTGCTAACGCCTACATAACTTGCAATCTTGAGTTAGGGGCTGATTTTTAGGCCCTAGCTCAAGATTGTCAATGTTTATGTGATTGTTAGGCATTGTTAAGTTTCAATTTTAGTTGCGTTATAGATTGTTTGTTTATAATTAAATGCTAATTAAGCTCTGGCTCTATTACTTTAAGGCGTTTAGTTAATTTGTTATTAATACCCCATTTAATTGCGGCTATATCATGTGCCGTTAGATCAATTTTGTCAGTAATAATAGGTTTTTTACGGTATAGTTCAGAGTACTCATTGATCATATCAATACTTGCAGAGACTGTTTTATCAGCACCTGAATCTATAAGGTAATTGATAGAATTTTCATTTTTTTTCGCAATAATAGAAACAATTAAAGGAGTTAGAAAAAAGTCATTTTTGATATTTATATCAGCTCCACCATCTATCAAGGGTATTACAGTTCTACCACTATATTGTATCAATGAAATAAATAACGGAGTATCTCCATGCTTACTGACATGATTTACATTGGCACCAGCATTAATTAAATCACTTATAAATAGAGTATTTGCCTTAAAAATAGGTGTTCTTTTGTTTTTATCTTCACCTTCTAAATTGGCACCTTTTTTAATAAGCAATTGAACGACTTCAGGGCGTTTGTTCATTGCACAATGTAAAGGAGTTAAACCACTGCTTGTCTTATGGTTTACGTCAACCCCTTGATTAATTAAAAATGAAACAGTTTTAATTGTATTCTTATATTGAGCGCCAACTGCATTACAAAAAGCACCTTCTTCATTTATATTTGCACCTTTTGACAATAAATATCTAATTGTTTCAATATTAGTTTTTCTAACAACTTTTGTGAATATTCTAGAGTCATTAATAATCGCTCCATTATCAACTAATAACTTAATGATTTTTAAATGTGAAGACGAATACCAGAGTGGTGATACTCCATTTTCCTTAGACTTGAAGTTAATATCGGCACCATTATCAATTAGATACTTAGCTGAGTCATATCTGCCACTATATCCTGCCAAGTGTAATGCTGTAACTTCTCTACCTCTGCTTCTTTTTAAGGTGGAGTTAATATTTTTACCAAACATTAAACATGTTTTTATTTTATTAATATTTCCTTTTTCAGCAGCTTTAAAATAGACGTCGCCTTGGCAGAATGGAATTTCGTCGTAACTCTTGACTTTATAGAAATAGATTGAGAGTGATATAATGCTAATGAATAATAAAATGATTAGTATATATTTGTTATTGTTAGTTGGCCGAATATGTTTATTGTTATAAAAAAAAGGATATATAGTGGTAAATATTACTTTATAAATATAGATAAGTAAGCCATATGTAATAAGCATAAGAACTAGAGTTCTAACTAGAACAAATATCATAGTTAATGGCAGGGCAATAAACGATGCTACTGGATTTCCTTCTACAACATTTAAGTAATCTGGTTCAAAAAAAACAATATCAGCAATAGGGTTAAATAATAAATAAAGTGAATATAGCATTACTGCTAGTATAGATAGTAGCGATAGGTCTTTTATAATTGATATTGAGGTGCTTTCAGAGGGATTTATATCAGGTTTATTCTTGTTCTCTAGATGTTTTTTATTTATAAGGTGTTCTTCTACTTTTTTGTATATTGCACCACAATTAGGGCATTCATAATCTGGTGCAATATCACTATTTTTTCTTTCATATCCACATTTTTTACAGAGTTTATCCATAAATCTCTCTTTGTTTGCCTAACGCTTTGCTAAGGGGCTGCTAACCCGGTAGCTATAGTTTTTATTGTAGTGATACGCAGTGTAACCCGAAAATGTAGTAGAAGTTAAGGGTTAGTAGTTGATGTTCCCCCGATAAAATAGACACTTGTAATTTCATGCAGCTATTTTCTCGTATTCCATTGGTGAATTATAACCAATACCCGAATGCAGTCGTTTTTTATTATAAAAGTTGTTAA